>Ga0247782_1000058_pt1 | contig 156568 bp, 128 predicted proteins | sample UWRJL019104C5_FD_179928 | JGI IMG/M metagenome (GOLD analysis project Ga0247782, IMG submission 179928) | Plant litter microbial communities from Arlington Agricultural Research Station in Wisconsin, United States - UWRJ-L019-104C-5 | ecosystem: Environmental > Terrestrial > Plant litter >... | reverse complement strand
ATAACGATTTTTTTTTTTTTTTTTTTTCTCGGTTATTTCCTCTTTTGCTGGATGAGCCGACAAATGGATAGGTGATTGACTCACTAAATGTATGAATGAATGAATGACTTACAGGTATTGGCCCATCTCACTACCACCACCACCACCCCTGCCCTGTAATGATTTGTCCGAGACTGACGCGCGGACTGGCGGTCAGGACGATCACAGAATCTATCCGATTCCAGATTCCGGGATAGCAGTTGGGCAAGGCCCGTGATCTTCCCGAATGGGCCAGGTGCGTTAATCAAAGAGGCTGAAGAGACCCGTGATCGACGGGGGAGAGGATTGGACAACATATATTTCTACGCACTTGCGGCAAAAAATATGCGTTCGCTGATCTTCGGTAGCGAGAAACACACGCGGCCAAATAACTTTTGAGCGCCAAGCTTGATGGTCTATTACTGATCGATATACGTTGCTGTAGGTAAGCGCATTAACCGCCTCTCAGCCCATTTTCAACGTACTTACTACTGTACCTGCTAGCCAGTAGAAAGAATCCAACCATCGGACATCATGCCGAATCATCTCCTCTCTCAAACATGTTCGGACTAGATACCTAGGATACACACGCGCTGGTCCCTATGTGGGTTTGGGCTTGGCTTGGACCGGGGGGTCGAATACGTCCATTCGGTGTGATCCTTGCCAGCAGTCGTTCCGGCTGCATAGTGCCGCGAGTGCTGTAAGTGCTGTAGTATCGCGGAATAGAGACCAGCGCACTTGCGGCTGGCTAGATAGAGAAAACGAACCAACGTCTGTTCTGCCCATCCATGAGGCTTAGATCATCATCAGGCATTGGCCGTGGGTCTAGGCACCTTGGAATGTGAGTTGGTAAGTGTAGGTATATTACAAACAACCTTGCATATCAGCGAAGCTGTAGGTAGTTAGTTGGTCCATGATGGTTACGACGCACCCTAGTCACATCCAGGACCCTTTCTGTTGCAGTCTGCACATGGGACCAGGGACAGCACGAAAAAAAAGGGCCCCCCGGCTCTGAACCACGTTGATCTACTTTTGACAAGTCAAATTAGCCGGGGTAGGTAGCCATGATGTGAGCTGTGCGCTGTCTGCTGTGAACAACCGTCAACGTGTAAAGCCCAAGTCGGTACCACTGCAATCGAATCAATAATCATGGCCAGCAGAACCTGATCCCACGACGGCGACCATCAGCCATCTTGCTGCATACTAGATATGGCCTGACCGGCCCGTTGCTATTGAACACGCTTATTTGCATGTCTTTCCGTGCTGGACGTAACCACCGTTGTTATCTCTTCCCGCTGTCTCTCCGTACGTACGCCCACGTAACGCTCACTCTCCTGCCAGCAACCAATAGACGAGTGGGATCCATCCGGTTTGAGGCATTGTTGCGCAGTAGAGCATTCCGACGCTGTCGAGGAAGCCGAGTCGAGCGAAAGCACTCTCTTAGTCAAACAAACCGTGTCGGGTCGACATTCTTTTCCTGACATATTGTTGGGGCGTAAGATGGTCAGGTCGAAGTTGCCGAATCAATCAACGGGGCTCCCGTTCCTAGTTCAACGTTGGGTCTGCTAGCGTGAGCTGAATACCCAAGTACTTAGATTAATAGATTGGTAGCTTCGTGGTTAGCTTATCCATAATCGCATGCTTAAGCGTTCATGCCGCTTACGCGATTGCTCAGCCGTACCGTTACGCTTCTCAACCACCTTCTCTCACACCTCTGGGACACTGTGGCTTGCAGGTGCCCTGCAGGTTGCGCTCGAAGGCCGGCTGCCCTCAATTGGTCTCGTGCCTCTTGTATGCAGGCTCAGGTCCATTCTTTCTAACCGTTGTCCCTTATTCAACCCATCTTCTACGGGATCCTCAGCTACAATAGCCGCAGGCAGGCTCCTAGGTAGCAATGCAGATCCCTAGATCGGAATTTCATGGTGTACCCAGGCAGTAATAGAGAAACAGCTTCGCCCAGTCACGCAACATTGATGTGTTTCCTTCTTTCTCTCGTCGCTGATTCGCTCGCAGCCGGTGAGGGGCAGGAATCGAGGAAGCAGAGAGGTGCGTCCTGGCGCAGGTGGATAATCGCCCTTGGAGTAGCAGTCAGCTAAAAAGGTCCGACGACACATTGAATTCGCTCACCGAGGGGAGTTGTTTCTTTGAGGCGTCCCGTTGATTCATTATCCTCTGAATATCGCTTGCGTCTGAAGACAATGCTTAGTCATCTCAGACGGAGTCGTGGATTTAACATTGCTTCTTAGCTTTCTCGCTTTCTCCGGCGCCGGGTTGAGGCTTGAGACGACGTCAACTTGCGGTACAAGTACCTGTAGAAGATTTTTTTGTCACACCAGATCGAACTTCATATATCAATCCTTATATAGAGTGAGTTAAAGCACCCTTACAAGTTCGCCGGCTGGGAGAGATTGGCCGTCTTACATATACTGTAAGCTTATATATATCGAAAACAGGAGGCCTTCGTGGTGAGAATGGCACTACGGCGTCGAGTAAGACATTGCGTAGTCTATTATTGTAGTGTATGTCCATGTGACTACGGAGAACCATCTTAAGAGGGACTGCAGTGCGCGACGTGGGGAATTCTTGGTTCCTTCGCTGAGAGGTCTTCATGGGTTGTCGATTGATGATGGGTGCGGCATGAAAATTCTCTGTCCTATTGACCTGTGCCATGGCTTCAATGCTTCGCAAACGGTTCCGACAGGGGAGTTCCCGACGTATCCTGGGTCTTCTTGGTGTACTCACTCTGACATATATAGGGCAAGGCAGTACTAATAGATGACACATAGAGTTATCCTAGGGAGGCTAGTTGAATAGTCGGACTTGTAGCATTGATACATATTATGTGATATGTGTACAAACTTACTGGCCTCTGTTTGCTCTTGCTAGTCCTGGCTCGTTGCCCAGCGGTACTGTCACACATAGTTTCTATAACCGCAAAATACTAAGCTGGTATATTGGTTACGGTAAGCGAGTGATAGTAATTAATTCAGTATGTCGAGGTGAACTGGGCGATAGTATCGAGCTTCGAGGGCGGCGGCCGAACTGTCGTGATCCGTAAAGAGGAAGAGAGACAGCATTGATCCGCCACCAAGTCTTTAGACCTCCGATAGCTTGTGCATCACATTCAGTAAAATAAACTTCGCTTTCATCATGGATGATACCAATAAGGCAGGCAAGGTGGCAGTCCCCAGATTTCCCAGTCCCAGCCCATAGGCTGAGGCTGCGGCTACCGCCGTGGTTATTGCAAGAGGCGCCGATACATTATTTGTGCCATGTCGGGCGTAGTGATAAAGAACGTATGAGGATGTTTAATTGATGATACAGGCGAGATGAATATGCGTTTCTGGAGACGAGAGTCAATTATGGTAGACTTTGCCACAGCTTCCCGAAGTGAATATAAGAAAGTCAGGGTCTTACAAGAGGGGGAATACCCACGACTTTATGGGTTTACTATAGAAGGATAACCGAACGAAGCTCCGCATTTCTCCACACAAGGGTCCCTCTTGGCGCAAGCTCGTATATCTGATGGGCGAGTCTGTTAAATGAGTCGTGACCATGCGGGTCGACTGGGCAATAATTGTGTCTGGACGCGGTCTGCGGCGTGCACCGACGTATCCGAGGTATGATATGCCTCTCTACTAAAGTATGTGTTTCCGCGCTATCGTAGTTGTAGACGCAGGTAGTAGTCTTGTCTGTTGCAAAAGCAGGTACGAATCTTTGGAAACAGCTTGTCCTAGCATGCATTGCTTATACATACTCCTGTGCTACATACAGTCAGCTTTACTGGCGCAGCAACCACCACCGCACTAGCAGCCCTGGATGTGATTGCACACTGAGGCCTCAAAGAGAGCTTTCTGTGGCTAGGGTTTCGTCTCATTAAAAATTTCTGGGCTGACGCCTGAAGAGGTTGGAAAACATACGATATCATTTGGCGGCCTCCACCCTACTGCTGCCTACCTGCTTGGAAGGTAGGTAGGGAATGCGAAAGACTCGACGAAGAAGGCCCAGCCCACTTCTCCCGTTGCCATGGCCCCTACCGAGGGATTTATTCAATGTAAGCCACGCTGGAGCAAGCTGGGCTGCTCTTTGACACCCCCACAAATTAGATACCCTGGAATAAACCAATATAACATAATATCTTTCTTTACGTCGTATTAGGATTTCGAGGCCTTACCTTTTTCAATCCGGTCAGGTCAAGGTTGCTAACTACAATGTTGGTGTCTGCAAATCCCATGGACGAAACGGGAACAAGCGGGTCACGTCGGGCAGCAATGACAGACATTTTATGGAGGCAAGTCCAACTTAACCATCCCACCGAGTCGGCATGACTCGGTTTATGTGGGCTGGTGGCCCTGGTGATGATGGCGGCATTTGTGCGTTGAGGCTTTACCAGTATTATTGCAAGGTTTCACCCACCTAGGGTGAAATGTCAGTAAATAGCGATAAACTTCTCAGATGCTCGTCGATGAACCCCATTGTGAGAGGCACGAAGCATGCAATAATGTAGCTTTTCTAGTCTCCTAGCAGCGCATTACATAAGTTATGTAGTTGTCTCCTAGGATTAAGATGTTAATTCAGACAATTCAAGAGAGCAGTGTCGATATGTCCTTCCCAGGAGAACAAAATGGCGTATTATTGCTTCATTTGCACTTGTATAAAATAGTGTCTGTCGGCTTTGGATTTGTTTTAATAACAATTATTTGCTAGACGGCTTAAGGGGAAAACTTACTATGCTATCGTACATCGTTATCACCCTTGCCTAGCGGATAGTAAGGGAGCATCTCGTCTTCACCATATCTACTTACTCCAGGATATTATATGCATATGTACTTTACCTATATGACCTAGAATTCTCTTCCTAGACTCAGCTATGTCTCCGAGGTCTTGATAATGATGAGCATAATCTAATTCCATACTACTACTTACCTTGCTCGTAGGGATAATGACAAGATGTATCTTCAGTAATTCCACAGATGGACTTGTTACGCATTAATAATGATCAGGGGTTGAACTTAGTTAGCCTCGACTCGAGTTACCGGTATTGGTACAGACGAAATTAGACCAGAGGCGGTACCGTAGGCTGTACTAGAGCCACTGCTAGCTATTGGGTTCGGTTAGCAGAATATCGGCAAGTAATATCAGAGGGGAGTGAGTAAGATTCAGGTAGCCTGGCGGTCTTTCTAGCGCTTTAGTCTGCGTAGCAAAATGTCCCATGGATACGGCCAAGTCGGATCCACAGCCTGGGCTGTCTTTGCCTCTGGGAAGGCCACAGTAGGCCAGTTGGAAGAACTTCGACCGGGAACCAAGACAAGCCGGCATAATATTTTCTAGAAATCAGTAGAGGTACCCGGCTTACATACGATTTGTCTAGCCGTTCCCATAGAAGTAGCCCCTTTGCCATGATAGGATATTCAAATGTTGGCCTTGTAGTAGACCAAGGTGTACAGTGCAGGTGGGAGAAACTGGGAATTCTGAGCGACAAACCAAGCAATTCTACAGGAGGGCCCCTGATAGAAGCCCTAAGCTGTAGGAAATCCTTCATGCATGGCCTGGAGCCATTGCGATCATCTCCTCCATCGAGCAAGCGACAATACGCTCTATCCCTTCCCACGAAACAAAAATCGGACCCAGAGAAGGTAAATGAGAAAAGGAGCCGAACCAGCTGGGTGCTGCATCATGCGAGCGGCGCTGACTAGAATAACGGCAGGTTCGCCGCAGGACATGCTCCTCCTGTCGTGTTTTGAGAACTCGAGCGCCTGCCCTGGGCCGCCTGAAGCACCCTCGACCCTGGGACCCTGGGACTCTGTTCGGGGCAGGTGGAAAGAGCCAGCAAGACAGATCGATAGGTTGGGAAGGCTCGATAGAGGGTGAATTGTCGACCTCTTCCCAACCCTCTTAACCCCGAATTAGGCACAGGTATATATAGACCGAATCACCATACATTAGGGGAGTCGTATCAACCTGAAAACTTGATCTTGTCAAATTTGATTGCGTTGCATACATGGGCGGTGGGGCAGGATGACAGATAGTGAGGCGAATAATCATCGGTCTAAAGTTCCAAGGAGGAAAGTCTCCGAGCCACAGCAGAGGCGAGAAGAGAAAGAAAAGAAAATCTGAGGAAGGATTCTGCATGAACAACTGTCTAGCAACCGGTGAAGAAAAACGCCATGTCCGCCTCGTCGAGGCGTGCGGATAGTTGCTGCTAGCAAAGGCCATGTACGGCGACGATCATGACGAATGCCCAGCCGCCGCCTTCTGTCCACCGCATCCCGTCTAGATTGATAGTTTTCTTTGCAGAAATTATGCCATTTGAGGTTACTTTGGTTGAAATTTAGTTCTGCAGGAGTTCGAGATTTTCTTCTGCGCGCAAATGTCCACAATACAGGGGATTCGAGCTTCAAATTAGCATACGATCTATCGATCAAGAGTGGGTAGTTTTTTAGTGTCTCCAGTGTGCGGCATTCAGAAACCTCGACCCTACGTGCGCAAAAAGCGCTAAGACCCGTTCAAACCTTTATTTCTTATCCCTTTTTTCGGAAAATTATTTCCTTTTTGGTTCTATCTTGGGTGGCACAGTGATAGAACCTTTATATAGATTTTATGGATTTTTTTTATTGTAAGTATGTGAAGGGACTTGGAACATGAGAAATATGGGCAAATCGCTGTGGACTCGGCCGCATATCACAACCAAACACGATGTGGTGGGGGAGGCCAATTAGGGATACTACTAGTATACTGTCGGGCGTCCCTCCGCTACGAATCAAAATACAGATAAAGCCGTTTAGACAGACCCCTGCCGAGAACGCCCTTGTCACCGGCCCCGGTCCCCGATTCCCCTTACCAGTTACCAGTTACCAGGTACTAGTTACCAGATACCAGGTACCGGGTTGAGCGATTGACTCACCATGCGCTAGAGAAAAATAGCAGCGGGGTAATTGGACGGATTTTTTTGGTTTTTTTTGTCACAGTGGCTACTTACATTACAGATCACCTGTGCAGCTTTTGAACTGCGTATCCGAACACTCTGCCTGTCGGGCGCACCGTATGGCTGTGACACCAAACAACAAGGAGAAGCCTGTCGGTGCGGCGGCTGCAGGCAAAATTTCGGGGCAGGAGCCGGAGCGCGGAAATACCAAGGCTACGGCTGGTTTTGTGTCGCTGCTCACCGTCGAGGATGGCGTCGTGTATAAGCCCGAGGCCGAGACGCACACGAGGTGGTACCAGAGACTGCTAGATGCAGGCGTCGAAGAAAACGGCATTAAGCCCGTGCCCATTGAGAAGCGCACGAATACGCAGTACAGCAACCTATTTACGGTATTCTTCACAGGCTTGCTATGTATCTTGCCGTAAGTGACCGACCCAGACATTAATAACATGAATCGGGACTTGTGGCATTTGAGAAGCAGCCAATTTCTTATACAGGAGGTAAAGAAAGGGAAAAGTTTACTAATAGAGTTTTAGTTTACCTACGGGCATGCTCGCAACGATAGTCTTCGGGCTGAGTTTGCGCGATGCATCACTCACAATACTGTTTTTTGCAGCGTTTTGCAGCGTAGCGCCGGCATTCATGGGATGTGGGGGCTATAAAACTGGCTTGCGACAGATGATTCAGGCTCGTTACTCGTGGGGGTGAGTCCAAGCTTCCTACGGCTGCTAAAACCCCCCTGCCAGGGGTATTGCGCGACAACGTTTCTTACCAAGTGCCTATATCAGGCTCTACATCGCGACTATATTGCTCCTTCTCAACGCCGCCACAGTCACAGGGTTCTCTATTGTTGCTGCTATCGTAAGCGGGCAGACGATTGCGGCCATCGACCCAGGTAACGTAAGCGTGACGGTAGGTATCGTCATTGTCATCCTAGCCAGCTTCGTGCTTTCGCTCCTGGGATATCAAGTCCTGCATATCTGGGAGCGCTGGCAGTGGCTTCCCAATCTCATCGTCCTCACCATCACGGTCGGCGTCGGGGGGAAGCATCTCGTGAACCAACAGGAAGTACCCCCGGCCACAGCGCCTCAAGTCCTTTCTTATGCCGGCCTGCTCGCCGGTTACTTCATTACTTTTGGTGGTACCGCGTCAGATTTCTCTATCTATCATGATCCTAGGGCTCCTCTGTTAGTATACCTCTCCATCTTCCGTGCAGGGCTATAGCACTGATTCTAGACACAGGTGGAAAGTCTTCACTTATATATACTTGGGGATATTCACGCCTTCCGTCCCCCTCCTGATCCTCGGCGCAGCTATGGGTGGCGCAGTGCCCGTAGTTTCGGGTTGGGCGGATGCATATGAAGCCTACGGCACAGGAGGTGTGATGGCGGCGATGCTCGAGCCGGCCGGCGGATTCGGCAAGTTCGTACTAGTGCTCCTGGCACTATCGGTTATAGGGAATATCGGCATCTCCATGTATCCCGTCGCATTGAACATGCAGATGATGGTTCCCGTCTTTACTAAAGTACCGCGCTTCTTCTTCAGTCTCGTGGTCACGGCCCTGATGATCCCACTGTCCATCGCTGCATCACGTGCGTGGGAAGAATCGCTAGAGAACTTCCTTGCCGTCATCGGCTATTGGGCCGGTTTCTTTGATGCTGTGTTGATAGAGGAGGCCATTGTATTCCGTCGCCTCGACTGGGACTCTTACGACCACTCCATTTGGAATGTCGGCCGCAGGTTGCCTTCTGGCATCCCAGCTCTTGTAGCTTCGGTCCTCTCACTCGGCCTCGTCATTCCGGGTATCAGCGAGGTTTGGTTTGTTGGGCCCTTCGCGGAGACAACGGGCGATATCGGCTTCGAGTTGGCGTTCTTCGGGGCCGCCCTTTTCTACTTCCCGCTCAGATGGCTTGAGATAAAGTGGAGGGGTCACTTATAAACGACGAGACGGTCTATATACGCTGTAATCATGCTTTGACTTTCCGATACCAGGAACGCAAGGAGTTTGAAATGGCCAGATCCTAGAGTAAAGTAGAAATTTGCATTCAACAGCGCGAAAATAATAGTTTGGGAAAGCCCTAGAACAGTACATAGATATTTAACACATGCATTTATTTCCCGCTGCCTCTACTTGAACTCCCTGTCCTCACTATTATGAAGGTGTCTGTAGTCGTTCGCCTTGGCCTCACCACTGATTATGATCAACGACGCAGGGCGTAGAGCTTGTGATGGGATCACTTGCGGCCTAGCTTGCATTACTGCTGGAAATATGATGGTATCATAAGCTATAAAATGGCCAAACTGAGAGAACATACGGTAGATATTCTTATGGGTCACCTTCTTTTGATGAACTTTCGCCTCCGACTGGCTTCAGTCTGACAGAGACAACGGCGTCAGACACCCCACTTCCCTTTTTACTAATGTCGGCCTGATACTCTCCATTCTCCTGTAGGTCTTTTAGCGTTATCTCCCGGGTTCTCTGTAGGCTCTCAATCTCGTCTAAACGATCGAGAGTCGCCTGGAGGTGCTCGTCGAAACCCGGCAAGTCGCATATCTCGCGCATGGCATGTTGCATGGCGACGGAATCAGCCTGAACCATGCCGTCCGAGTTGATGGTGAAGATGTTGTTGTGTTCGTGTTCCTTGATCCAGGTGGCGTTCGTCATGATCTGCTGCGCCTCGTGGATCGGTATCTGCGGCAGATGTCCGTTCCACGTGCCCGCGCGCCTCATATCCTTCTCCTTGTCGACGAGCGCCTTGGCCAGGAGCATGGCCGCCGAGGACAGGTCCTGCTGCGTCTCGCCGCCCGGGTCGAGGTCCTTGCCCAGGATCCAGTAGTGGCTCAGCAGCCACCGCTTCTCGCGCTCGCAGATGACGTTGCATGCGCGGATCATGTCGTCCGACTTGGCCACGCGGCTGAGGAAGCTCAGCCGCCCGCCGACCTTGTCGTAGACCTGCTCCAGGACCGAGGCGGGCACGTCCTCGCCGAACTTGTCGGCGCGGAAGGCCTTCAGCGCCTCCAGCGCCGTGTTCTTGGGCACGTCGTGCACGGTGGTGACACGCAGGCGCGTGGCCTGCCACATAAGGCGCTCCTGCGTCCAGTAGTCGTCGCTGACGAAGACGACGGTGACGAGGTGGCTCGCGGCCCAGAGCTCGGCGCGCTGCTGTACCAGCTCCAGCAGGTCCTGGCCGTCCTCGTCGTCCCTCACGAGGTGCGCGCCCGTGATGATGAGCACGAGCGGCTTGCCGACCTGCTCTTTGCGCTTCAGCGCTATCTTCTCCATCTTATTGAACGCGCGCTCGATGTCTAGGAGCGCCGTCGTGTCGCGGGGGCCCTTGAAACTGAGCAGGCTGCCGACGTAATCCTCATGGAACTCGAAGTCGAGCGCCTTGCCCAGCCTCACGCGGAAGATCTCCGGGTCTCCGTGGGCTTCCAGCAGGGCGGTCCCTTCGCCGCCTATGCGACGCATGGCCTTGAGGAGCATGGATGTCTTGCCGGTGCCCTTCTCGCCCGTGATGAGGTGGTATTGCCCCTGCATGGTACCGTCGACTATACTGTCGATAACGGCCTGCTCGGCACGTGGCACCCAGTCGTTATCGCTAAAGTCGATGGCCGCGAAGTCCGAGTGCGGGCTATTGGGGGTGATGTGTCTGCTCAGCGCCGCCAGCTCCAGGCTCGAGTATCCCATCGCAAAGGCGTTCTCCATCTTGCGCAGCACGTGCTCCTTGTAGTACGCGTGGTACAAGTAGCCCGCTAACCCCAGGACCACGATCGACCCGAGCGCCGTCGCGCTGCCTTCGATGAACTTGTGAAGCCCCGCGCGCCATGTCCATGGCACGTCTCCTCCCTCTCCTGCTTCATCGTGGAAGCGACGTCGTTTCCCATTTCGAGACGGCCCATCGGATGTAGAACCTGTCCCTGTTAGTACTTCCGCATTTTGCGATGATGTTTTTTCTTCTGCTCTTGGCAGCACTACTATTCGATGCTAGGCATGTGAATGCGACGTCAGTCGAGTACAGTATAGACAGTATATAGTACACCGTCACGAGCATTTTAGGGGTAGCGTGGAATCGATGGTGAACTTACCGCCCGACGCCCAGACAGACGCGCGAGTCTGGTTACCGTCCGCGTCACCATCACATGCACATGCGCATGAGCATGCCTCTTTTCTCACGAGGTACTCTGAATGAATAATCAATATCACGCCTAAGGTAAATAGTAAGTAGGTAACCCAGTTGAATTCCGAGACAACATCCAGGATGTCAGCAACTTTTCTCTGAAGATGGATGTTTAGGTATTATTAGTCAGGTCCTACAGCTGTAGACAGCGTCAGATCCACTCGAACGGAAAACGGCATCGTTGTCGTACCCAGCACTCCCGACGCCGAGAAAAGCGCAATTTCCAGCGAGCAATTGGCGACAAGGACGACAGGCCCACTGTCATCCCATTGTTTTTCGCGTTTCAACGACTGCATGGCTGTATGCTATAAGCGACGACGAAAAATACTCTTCTCCCTTACATAATCACAGCCCGAATGTAGACGTTCTATGATTCTGACAACTCACTTTTTATCGTAGTCAGTAAAAGCTGATCAATCTAGAAGTCGACAAGGCATAGATTGATATTCTACTTTGATTTTCCCATTCTTTACCCGTTCTAATATACAAAGTGCCATTCATTACAATTAACCAACGAATATCCCACCTCGTACTCGTGTGTATTCCTCATGCTTTTCCTCCTTTCCAAAGCTTCCCGCCACATCTTCGATGAATCACCTGTGCGGTAACGAATAGAAGAATGCCCACAAACATAGCCACAGCACAAATGACTTTGAGCCAGACATACGGATCCCTCTCGTATCCGCGCCCGGCATCGGCTAGCACGCCGCCGATGGGCTGACAGACGAGCGTGGAGGGCGAGACGGCGAGGTAGACAGCGCCCATGTGAAGGCCCATCTTGCGCATGTCTGGACAGACCTGGGCTATGAGCGTGGGCACCATGGCGACGAAGGTGCCGGAGCCGAACCCGTAGAGCGCCGCGAAGGCCACACGCCCGGCCCGCCAGGGGGCCGCTATCCATATCCCAAGCACCAGGACGAGGTTGAAGGTGTTGAGCGCGATGACGGTGTTGAATCGCCCGTATCGGTCGCCGAGCCAGCCCGGTACGATCCGGCCCACGAAACTGGTGTTTGGGTATTTTGTTTAGCTACTTATACACTATCATGGCTGGGTCAGATAAATGTGGTTTGATGTAACGTACCTTAACGTGTTTAGGATGACCAGCAAGTTGTTGGCCGAATTTGCACCATCGCCGCGATTAAGCGCCTCGACCTTGATGTAGTTAAACGGGATATAAATGCCCACAAAGTAGAAGAAGCACGCGGCAGCCAGCGTAGAGACCGCAACAGATCGCAAAGGCGACACGGGGACAAGCTGCGAGATGCGGAACGGAGCGGGCAAAGTCGACTTTTCACCGTTGTTATTATTAGACGGCTGCGGACGACTGGACGTGATAGCGATAGCTACGGCCATCAACACGAAATAAACCAGGGCGACGGCGCGCATGGTCCACGCGAAACCTATATTCTCCACCAGAACGGGGATAACCGCCGTGCCCGTCACGGACCCGACCGCGCTTCCAGAGCTCGCCAGGCCGAGCGCGAGACCCCTCCGCGTCTTAAACCACGTGCTCACGGCCGTGGTACCCGCCACGAAGATGGCGCCCGTGCCGATGGCGCTGATGACCCCTTGTGTGAAGAAGATCTGCACGTACGTGTCGCTGTTAGCGAGGCCGAGCAACCCCCCCACGTGCAACGCCGTGCCGACGACGAAGAGGACCGTGGGACCTAAGTGATCGAATAGACCGCCGAAGATGGGCACCCCCAGGAAGAGGAAGAAGGTCTCGGCTGATGGGATCCAGCCGATCGTGCTGGCGCCGTAGCCGGCGAGTTTGTGCGTGCTGTAGTATGCCTGGAACTCGCCGATGCATGTTACCCAGCCGAAGGACACGAAGAGGCTTGCGAAGCCGCCGATGACAGCCAGCCATCCTCGCAGGGATGTGTCTAGTGGGTATTGGTCGTCTCCTTCTCCTGTATTGTTGTTATTGTTATTGTTTGTTGAGTCCGAGTCCGCAGCTTTGGTTTCGGCTTCGGCGTCAATGGGACCACTGTCATGGTCTGTCGAGTACGTCTCTCGTATCGGCATTTGGGGTAGCTTCTCTATGTCTGGCATGTCGCGACTTCCTTTCTTTTGAAATATTATGGCATATAATCTGTATATAGCTGCTGGTTGACTCGGTCCCTAGTAGTATCTTGCAGTGTTGTATGTCAAGGATATAGTCTTAACACGTAAAGTGAGTATGCGAGTAGTTAGTGTGAATGACAAAACGCCTCGGGCGTAACTAATTTTTCGAAGGTGAGTAGAGACTTCCTCGTCTGGTTGGCTTCGGCTGGGTATGGACCTTTGGAAGGCAAGCCAAGTTTACACGCGTTGGCGTGTTTGTGTTACATCCGCCATTAGTATGACATTATCGTCGACATTTACTGACTAATACCCGTCCTCGACGTTTCATCATAGTCGTCATAAGTTTTCCCGCCCGTTAATTTTTAGCAGTAGCTCACCATTTATATCATACAGATCACACGGCTAGTGGTCCCGAGTATATATATTCTATGATCATTGCACAAAGAAAGCCAGTTCTCAGGAAATGCAGAGATTTTGTACGTAACCATCTACTTTATTCTTCTTCAATAGGAACACATCTGCAGTCTGTGCTGTACTGGTTCGAGCCGGTTTGGTACCGTGATGACACTATTTACTGGTAGGGAGACTATTTGTTCTATTTGTTATAAAAGAAAGGGACGTAGTCCGGTTGCAGATGGATCAGCGCGATCAACCAACAAAGGTTACCCCGTGAGCCATCCCTAATGTAGAATCAGAAGGTGGATCTTCAGTCTATGAGGTAAATGAACGAGACCTTATTCTGAGACCGACTTGCGGCACGGCACAAATTTGTCATGAAAGGCACTTCCGAAAATTCAGTGAGACTCGTCGGTTTCCACAGTAGGCTTATGCCAATACCTAAAATTCCTCATGTTCCGTAAATATGAATATTTTAAAGACTATTCACGATAATGTTTTGATTGAGATTTAGACTTCGCCCTAGACGTAACATTTTCCGTGTTACATAGGTTTGCCTAGACACGCTATTATGTAATTAGTATATTTCCCTTCTTCCACGAGGCAACTTCATTCTAACCTAGATAATATGTATGTGTCCAATGAAGCACATAGTAATAGGTAAAAGAAGGTACCTCTTTAACTACTTTCTGACCTTGAGAATTTACGAATGAGAAGAGGCGGCAGTAACTAGATCATATCTGTAAACGAGCTCAGCGAACCAGAGAGCCATGTAGTCAAACCTATTACTTCTTCAGCATTCCACTGGAACCGTTCTTCTCGCCCCATCTCCTAACTTTGATATCCATATCCCACCGGATATAAATCATGATAACAGACGTTTACCAGCCCAGAATGGTGTTAATAAGGCTCTTCCAAAGGCCTCCCCGGCTGCTTCCACTCATCACGCTCCCCATTACCAGTCTGGTGATCGTAGCGGTTGGGATTAGGTCATCGCTGTTCTCAGGGCCCGCAATCGGCGGGCCGTACGGTGTGAAACTGGCGAAGCTGTAGAACGATACGAACGAGCCGGTGAACGCGATATGTCGTGCCGGTACTGTGAGCGACAGACAAGCAACGGCAGTCTTTGCGCGATTAGTGGAAGACGGTGGCTCTGGGGCAGACCCGAACCAGGAATTGATGGCCGCATGCGCCATATACACGCACGGGAAGTAATTTCTGTCCACATCGTCTGGAACTTCTCTAGCGGCGTGTCTTTGAACAAGGTGGGATGCGCGCCGCCGCTACAACGCCAGACGATGTCCAGAAGGGAAACATGGCCCCATTCCGTAGCCTCGGCTACCACACAAGCGCTGAGTATCAGGTCTGCGCCTTTCTTCCTGAAATTAGGGGATAGGGGTGGCGGTTAGCCTCAAGTTATGGCTAGTACATACTGTGATAGGGTAGCTACTAGGGGAAAAAAAAGGACGTACGGATATATATTCAACCCCCCTCTTTAGGTGGCTGGCGGCGTGATTAGCGCTGAACATCACAGAGGAATGCGAGTAGGAGATCATGGCAGGGGTGATTTACATGTCCGTCAATGGGGAACTGGTTTGTCGAAAGGAACGATCTTATTTTCTGTCATATATCTAATCCTTTAATAGCAGTAATGGTTAAGGAGCTCCCAGGCCCCAGGCATTTAAGCCGGATATAAGATAGCCAAGTCATGCTACTGTACCTAATAAGGACTACCAATATATTTTAAACAATCCCAATCGACCGAAAATTGTGTCAAAAGTAAGTTAAAAAGACGGGTGACTCCCAGAACACTACAGCGACAAGGTAATTGATGTTACGATATTATTATAGAAAGAACAGAAAACTTCGGCATTACTTAATTATGTCTCCTAACCAGCCAAGGCTCGTTTATTTGAATCTCTAGCTAAGCGTTAGTTGCGGGTAGATGCCACAGTTCAGGGGCTGGATTTCCATTACCCAGCGGTAGTTATGGCAGGTGAACAGTCTAACTTATGAGTCCAGTCGTTTGTACCGCTCTAATCATACAATCATACGTGCCACTGCTTATTTGACTCAGAGGTATCTGAGCCCCGTATTTAGGGTGGATATAACAACGTCCTCATGTCAGGGAAAAAACGACGTCGCTAATCCCGCGTAGAAATTAACGATATATATTCTACATGGCACCTGAAATGCCAATTCCGGTCCGAATCAGCGAGATCTCGCCCACGGCCCTCGTCGGTCCCACCAGTTGTCATAATTGCCTACTTTCACATCCAACGACGGGGGGTACTAGGAGCTTTAAAGGGATGCCATGAGCGTGTAATTTTATAGGGTCTTGTCGCTATATCGAGACTTATATGTTACATGCGCCACAGAAGATTTATTAAAGTGTCTGAGGCTTCGGCAAATAAGAGGAGGATTATGGTAAAGATGAGAAAACATCTCGACAAGGTAATAAACCTCCTGTTAGGCGCTAACCGCATCTTAACTTACTGCGCTGTCATCGCAGGTCAAGACGATCCAAACCTCGTCAAAGTGAAAGGACAAAGTTCTTTGCCAATCTAACATCTGCTCTCAGCCGTCGGCCGCCCCCTTCCGACAACTATCTGCTGTGACCTTGCTAGAAGCGGCAAACCCCCATACATAGCTCTCGAGAGACGGATGGCACCTACATGTCTGCTCAACTCAGCAGCCTCCAATAGGACGCTCCCAAAGCTATAACACGTCATCCTACGATGATTGTTCCACCGATTATCCAATAAGTAGCAGACATTTTACATAGGTAGAATATATAAAACAAAAATATTTCTCGGCAACATCTTTAAAACAAGGCAGCAGTCGTACAATATAGATGAAACGATATCCGTAGCGCGAGAGAGATTCCAGAGACTGATAAGCTTTGTTGTTAATGCAGATCGTTATAAAGCTCGACAGGTTGTTCTAATAGAGACACATCTCATCATGATATACATGCGTACGTAACAGTTACAAGCAGTCACTCACTTATAATGGGTAACCGTGTAGGGAGCAATCGTTCGACGTGGAGAAATTGTTATGGTGACGCAACGGATTGGGAGCCCGTTGGCCGGAACTACGCAGTGGATACCCGAGGCTACCTCCCCCCCGGCTGGAAAGCGCGGACACTTTGCGTGGAGATATCACAGATGGTTTTTGAAGGCTGCCTGCTCGATTCGGGTTGAGGGTCCATGTCTCGGGACGAGCCATCTCATTTTTGTTTGTTGGGGGTACTTACAGTAGCTGCGAAGCCTCCTCTTGGATTCCTGTTTTTCGGCTTTGGATCTTCCCCTGAATATAGGGCAGAGTTGGCCTTTGCGCCCACTGTCTTTCTTCGCGTCCGTGATAGGAGCCTTGTCTCTTTTAAGTAACGCCCTTGCAACTGATGATGCTATTGATCCTAACAAGACTAGCAAGATGTTTACTTGTTGTACATGTTTATAATCATATTTTTTATTTGTAAAGATTAACCGTTAGTCCACAGGCCTACTCAGACCGAGTTATTGCCTAGATTACTACCTTAGGTAACTTGCACGCAATCTGACTACTTATGCAACCGTTTGTCGCAGGCATGCTAGGGCGTAGGCTTCCTGGTTACATTAATTACCCCTAGGTTGCAGATCCTACCCTATACTTTAAACCACATAGAAGTAAACTTTTAAGTAATATATTTATATAGCTAGCTAACATAACCCGCGCAATAAAAAAGGCTTGTTAGCATTTTTCTTTTCTTTCTTTTATAGCTATTATTAAGGACTACATCCCTAGTTACAGTAGGGGCAGGCCTAGATCAAGTCAATGGCCTGTATTGTAGAATTTCTTCCCTTTTATTTCCTCATCTGTAGATCTTTAGTAAATAGATTAGTCAACCGCAGGAGCCTTGTTTCCTTCAAGTGACCCCCTTACAACTTCCCCTTAGACGACCTTAGCATAGATTATGTCAGCCATAACATTCTATCATCTTGTCTCGGCGCATGTAGCTTTAGTTAGCAATTCATCTACCAATATATCTATTCTCACTACCACTACTGTCATTCTTGCCGTTGTGATCTGACTCCAAACAGCTATTAATTAGCTATAACTCTATTTTACTGGATCATATAATACAAGTAATATATTACACATACAATATTCCCTGCTCTGCCTTGGGAGCAAAAGATAGAAAACAAGCTAGTAACAATAGACAAATGTTAATTGTCTTATCCATGTCCACTTATCATTAGACACATCATTGGCTGGCATGATGAATTTTCCATTTGTTGTCAACTTATATACACTAAATAGCATGTGGTTTAAAAAACAAAATTACAATTAGGCCCAATGAGACGTTAAATAGCTGATAATAACAACAAGGTAGTGGTAGACGCTTTTCTCTTGTATGCATGGTGATAAACCCCGAAAGTGATAAACAGAAGAAAATAAAATAACTCCAGGCGCCTTGCCTTGCACTCGCATTTCTCATGTTTAGTTTCAGTTTCTCAAACTAAACCAAACCAAATCAAACCGTGTCATGTTTTGCGTTGCGTTACGTTGCCTCTATCTATCTATCCACCCAGTCATCCACTCGTTGAAAAGGTAATATCCACCGAATGAAACGACACAAAGAAAGATACAAAGTTGAGTTCAAGGCGGGAGGGCTAGGTAAAACAGACGAGAACAAGATCGTAATTGCTTTTCCTTCCCTCATGGCCCCAAACCCCAGCTGGTATTGATGATTCCTGCCTTTTGAATACCTGCCATGAACACCGGCTCGACCAATGGAACCCAACCGATCTAGCCGCGTAGGTTTTCAAAATGAAGCTGAAAACATGATGGAAATAAACGAATACGCCGCCGGGTATTTTATACATGAAAGATGGAGCATCATTTGCCCTGCACTGAACCCCAGCTACTCTGACGTGTCGAACGTAGCCCTGAGGTAACTGTCTGTGCCTGCTGCTTAGGAGAAGAATCATCCTCCGCTCCGCCGCTAAGATCAAAGGAATCGAGCCATGACGTAAGAGATGCCACATCCTAGTTAACCCGATCTCTAAAGTCCATATACTCCGCCACACGTTTCCGGTGTTCTAAACAAGCGTTCCCATACTTCCTTTGAACATCTATATCTTGGTCCAGTTCGGCAAGATAGTTAGCCACGCCTCCTTCGAGCCAATTCGCACCCCGCCCCATGCGACGGGTTTTGTAGTCTGTTTGTCTCGCTGTGAGATGGGAAATTATCTCGTCCTCAAACGCCTCCCACTTCTCCATGTAAGTGTTGAAGTCCTGGGCATACTTCCTGAATGATGAGTTACTTGGGCGGGCCCCTGCAACACTCGGTGGCACTCGCGGAGCCACGGGTATAGTGGGGAATTTCAGGGGCTTCACGGGGCGAGGAGGATTCAAGATCTCACTGGGGACCTGCTCTGATGGCTGACTCTGGAAAGGGAGAGTAGATTTGAGGTCTCCCCATGACTTGAGACCTGTGACACGTGGTTCCGCGAATGGTTCTACCTTCGTAAAGTCCGCAAAGGTCGTCCGGAACTCTTCACTGTCTTCGGAACCCCCGTTCTGGGATGGGAAGGTAGCATTTACTGCCGGCTTTGAACCGTTGACTTCGGAAGCATCCTTTGCACCGTTAGTGCTTGAAGCTAGACCAGTAATTTGCAAAGGCACCCCGTTCGCATCTCCCGCTCTCCACTCTGCTCTGTAAGGCTCGGTAGAGTACTTTCGAGCACTATTTACCTTTGCAGGTTTTTGGACGTTCTCCGCCCTTGGTGGCGGGGGACTGTCAATATCCATCGCATCTTCCTCCGCAATCGAAGTAGTGCGAGGAGGATGTGGAGACGCCTGGCTCGGCTCATCACGCTCTTCCTCGTCCGCCGCCGTGGCCTTTTCGGCAGTTGTTCTGAACGACCTGGACTTGTTTAGGTGGGGTCGCCGATTTGGGGACGTAGAAGAGCCGCTCATAGGCTGTGGCTCAAAATGTTGGGGACCTATCTGTTCGCTCCACTTCCCGGCCGAGAAAGATGAATGGTCGTCACTGTTAGTAGAATCTGCCTCTTCCTGCGGCGGCGGCATGCGAGGAGCTGTGAAGGGGTTCGTTAAAGGCGTGGGGCGACGGACAGGGCGGTTACGAGGTTGTGATCGTGGTCTCCGTTGCTCGGTCGCTTCGTTGGCTGACACCGAACCTGCTTTGAATTGCCAGTCATTAATGATCTCGTCGTCCACAAACCTCGTATTGATATTATCAGTACTATTTCTCGCGAAAGACTTTGCATCTGCGCTGGCTGTCGCATTCTTCGATTCAGCGGCAAAGTAGAAGCTAGAAGCACGGTTATTGTTAGCGTCGACTCCTCTGCTGCTGGACGTGAAAGCGGATGGCTTGTGTTGAGCTTTCATATTTTCCGTGCCTTGACTCTGAGAACTATCCCTTTCACCAGTGTAATGGTTGCTGACTAGACGATCAAGTGTTGTTCTTTGTTGCATCTCCAAAGGGAGGAGGGAATTGAGATTCTGTGTCTTTTTGTCTTCGCTTGAAGAAGTTCGAATACGATGGCCGCAGAGAAGAGAAATCCAATCTCTCGTGTAGGATGTGTGCTCATAAGGCTTATTGGGTTGAGAAACACCAGCACTGAATGGTGATCTGAAGTTGCTTGGGATTTGTTGAGCATACCCTGATGGATTAGCGTTGCCGGACTGAGCCGCACTGGCACTAGGCATGGGAAACGCTGCGATGTCTCTCGTTAGTCCAAGTCCATGTCGTCAGTGAAAGGTCAGGATAGCTCACATGGCGTTGAATTATTGGTGGCTGTTTCTGCCGTCTTGGGTCTATATCGTTCACTTGCTCTTGATGGCTGCGTAGTAGTACCGTTGCGATTAGAGGTTCCTCCAACGCCGTGCTCTGAGTTGGTCTTGGTAGAATCTTCGGAACCACCATCGTTACTAGAGCTTCTTGCGGGACTGGAACTCCGTGGCCGTTGATAGGGAAATGTCCCCGGCATCTCAGCAGCACGAGGCATACGTGTGCTAGCAGAACGTCCTAAACCCGTGGCGCGATCGAATAAACTAGTCTTCTCTCCGCCTGGGGTGTGGTACGGGGTACTCTGCCTCTCATCCATGAACTTTTCTTTGAATTGTCCTAGCGGATCTGTAGCGGCCGTGCTATCATTATTGCGAGGGGCTGGCTTGGTATCTGTCTGAGTAGTACTGGAAGCGGGATCAGGCGCAAAATATGAATGCGTTCGGGTTGTGAAATAATTCTTGTTGGTGACCGGTGGCTCGTCTGCTACGCCTGGTGCGCTCGGAGTAAAGCCCGTCTTCTTGCTGGTACCAAATGCTGCTTGCGCCTTCTGTTTCTGATATGCTGTCCTTGGAGGAACTGGCGCCGGGCCTGGTCTAGATTCGCGAGTGGCAGAAGTAGGAGCTCTTCCAGGTGGTGGCCGTCCTGGCGTCTGCGGTGGTGCTTGAGGATTTCTTCGTGCAGAGCTTGGTCGCATTTGCTCCCATGCATCGGCATTACTTCGTCGGAACTGAGGATCATCTTTTGGCGTCTGTGGCCTTGTATGGCGCGGCATGCTGCCAGCAAAGCTGCTGGTAAAGCTTTCGTAGCGCTGAGCACCTGATGCTGGACGTGTCTGGTTGTTCTGGCGGCGTGGCGGGGGTGGGTAGGACTTAGCAGCATCCTGCCACGGGTTTCCCTTTACGCCCGAAGCGGCGGGATAGCGTGTGCGGCGGGCATCATCGTATTGCTTTTTTAGAGTTTCGTCGGTCAGGATCTCGTGGGCGGATTGGATGATCTGAAATTTGGATTGGACTTCAACTTCTCTCCCGGGGTTACGGTCTGGATGGTACTTGAGAGCTATACAGCATGTAGTCAGCCATGCATTTGTTCCCTCGGTCTCTGTCAGAAGATCCTACCTAGTTTTCTGAACTGCTTCTTGATTTCCTCGGTCGAAGCGGTTGAGGCTACCTCAAGGTCCGCATAATAATTGCGATTTTTATCCCACTTCGGCATGGCGACTGGAAGTTGGTCGGCTTCGCCACGGAATGGAATCTATATGAGAACGAGGGAATGCCGGGAATGGCTACCCGGGGGTCATTGGAGGAGGGGCAGATCCGTCCGTGACGTGATGTAAACCAGCTACAGTTGTTGCTACCGGAACCACGTTGAGCGAGAAAACAACAAGAATAACCTGAGTAATCTTGCTGGCTAATGTTTACTTTGGTTTGTCCTTGATCGTTGCAGGCAGGCAAGAACTACGTAGAAAGTTGTTATGAGCAGTCGGCGGCAATCGTCAAATGCGCAAGAATTTCGTAGTTATCTCTGTAGTCCGTCGAATGACGGGGTGGGTTGACAACAAGGATCCCTGTCTGCTGAGCGTTGCCGGGTGATCAGTGACAAGCACATGTGCATGTGAATGCGAATGTGAACGCGCTTAATGGGGAAGAAAGGAGAGGCAGAAGTTGGGAGCTAGAAATGGCATGCATGCACTTGAACCGGCAAGAGGTAGGAATAGAATATTCAACTGGCGTGCTCTAAATGAATGGCGTTGTACTGGAAGGGTACGCGCCAAAAGTGATTTCGTTGCACGCGAAGCGTGGGTGGAGGAGCTGGAGGGTCTAATCTTGATCATAATAAGGTGCTTGAATGAAGCTGAAGAGGGAAAGTGGATTCGAGCTTAAGGTGGTCAAAGAAATGTGGGCATAACGTACCTAGCCCACCTGTATGCTGTAGCTAGGTACTAAGTAGGTACCTATATGTACTGCTGTAGGCAGAATACGTGTCTGAGGCACTTCCCTGTAGGCGGCAGGGCCGTCATGTACCTGACAGGTGTACAGCTGAATGAAACACAATGGGTGGGTTGTAGGGCTTAGGTCTTTATTCCGATCACGAAATGGACAACGACTTTTCAAACTTCCAGAGCATCATTAATTACTTAGGAGATCTCTTACTTAGTATCTAGAAGGGCCCCTTCTGTCATGTGCAGTTCAGGAAAGAAACCAAAGAGCTATTCACCTGGTCGCTGAGCCATTGAGGCCGTTTACCAGCAGCCTACCGACATACAAAGGTCACAAGAGCAGAGACAATGTCAACAACAAAAACAAACCTCCTTCCTACGACCTACCTGCCATTCATCGACTGACCTGCAGATGTACCCCTACCTATTTCATGCGGCCTATCAGATTTTACTCTTTTACCCCACATTACAAACAGCCCAAGTACCTTTCCTCTTACTGCTGTACTACTATCTGCTCTGACTTCGAAGCCACTCATCGAGCTTATTCAGGACAGACGATATCGGCCCAGGAGAATTCACCACAGCCGGTCAGCGGCCCTTAGCATTTTGTCCCACGTATAAATAGACGCTGTAAGACGCGGGAAGATAGGCGCACCCGGAAGAAAGACAAACTCAGTAGTAACATATTCCGAGATGATCTCGGCGTCATAGTCCGTAATACCTGACCGGTCGAAGGCACATAGCTACGAACACACGCTTAATTAGCCATGTCTTTTTATCTGCATAGTGCTACCTAGAGTTATAATCTTGGTCTGGACGTCATGCTGGGTATCGACACTAGCGCCAGGACTTATTATTGATACGGCCGGTGCACAGAACAACGGACAACATTTTCCTGGCGTTGTATACGTAAGATATCAAAGCAAAAGCACGCTCTTTTGGCAGATAAATAAGATAGACGCATTAAAAGGGCGGAAAGCTCAGAGGAGTTAAGGTGGCAACCTATGTTCTTAGACTACTGGGTATCGAACCAGTGTATATTTGTCCCGCCTGTCCTGTAACCCTTCAGGTGTGCCCATGCGTACGTACCCTAGTCATGAAGAAACAGTAGTTCATGATCAGTCCAAACCAACCCGCCTGTGAGTCAACGCCTCGGAAAGTGCAAATCGTTTAAAATCAGATGTAGTCCAACACCGGTCTGATGCTATGAGCGCCGTGCCTTCAGTTATCCGCCGCTACTATATTGGCACACATACTTATACCATCTCGCGGCCCATGTCGTATGTCCAGCCACCTTCTCTGCGCATCTTCTCACGTGCTGCCAGATCTTTTCTTATATCTTCTTCCGTTAGCCCGTCCGGGCCGCTCCAGTTGGCACTCGACGTTCGAGCTCGGAACTTGTGGAATCGGTCTTTGCTCCGCGCAAAGACCTCCTCCATGTTAAGAGGAGCTGGCGGCCCAAACACATCAAACGGATTCTTATTCTCCTGCTCCACAAGCGCTCGTCGCAGATTAGGCGAGTCCGCCCAGTCGGCAATCATACCCTTGCCGCCATCGTCATCATCGTCGTCTTCATCTTCATCGTCCGTATTGATTTCGGGTAATTCTATTGATTCACCATTCTGGAATCTTGGAGATGATCGTGTGGCCGACTTTACAGCTGACTTGGCACTCGACATTCCTACGGGTCGTGCCGGTGTCTTGCTGGGTCCTGCAGCGGCATGCGGGTTTGCCGCGAACGGAATGGCACCCTTGGATACTTGTGCCATGTCGAGAGGGTGCGCTGCCTTGATTTGACTATTGTGCTGGTTTGTCACAGTAGCTTTGAACAGGTCCCTCGACACGCTCTGCGGCGCATTGGTATAGCCAGCAGGGAACATCGATTTGGTTGGCAGATCCTATTGACTACATTAGCACCTCGCCTAGTCATCATCCTATTTTTGAAATCATCTTACCTTCTTGATACCAGCTGAGGGGCGTACAGGTGCCCCTTTCAGACTTGGCTGCTTCTCTTTTTCAGCGGTATCATTAAGCTCATCTGTCATACGCATTCGCTTGGATTCCTTGGGTTGGAAAGCATTGGCAGGGCGCGCTTGGTTTGCGCGAGAAGCATCATCGCCGGGTTCTTGAGGCAACGGGCGCTTGGTCTGGGCTTTGGGGCCGTTGGAAAGAATGGCATTGACTGGCCGGCTCGCATCCGGTACAATCGAACCCATCCGGGACGGTGGCCTAGCTGGACCAACGTCAATTCTGCCATAGTCGGGAGGACCCCCAGGCTGACTTCGGACTGCTGGAGGAGGAGCCCTTGTTTGTTTAGCCTTCTCGAGCATCGCTTGCCTTTGAGAATTCTTCTTAGCTTCCGCCTGTAAGGCTGCCTGTTTCCGCTCTTCTTCTTTCTGACGCTCAGCTTCGAGTTTTCGCTGCTGCTCCTGCCGTCGTTCTTCTTCTTGCATAGCCGCACGCTTCCGCTCCAACTCTGCCTTGGCGTCCCGTTTGCGTTGTGCTTCGCGCTCCTCCTGTTCTTTTCTCCTTGCTGCAGCTTCAAGCGCCTTTGGTCTACCAGACGATGATGTCGAACTCTTCAAACTCTGCATAGATTGCTTTGCTTGAAGAGTGGGCTGGCTAGCCTTCGGCTTCAGCTGCGGCTGCGATAGAGTATCGTGAAGACTAGAGGAAAGAGTGCTGTTGGAAGGTTGATACTGAGGATGCTGCGAACCCATAGCCACCCGAATCACCGTAGGCGCCTGTTTGGTCTTTGCGGAGGTCTCCTTCGTCGGCCTGATAGGTCGTTTGATCTCCCTTGCCTTCATAGCTGAAGAGGGAGCTACCGAACGAGGGGCAGAAGGCGGCGGCATAGTAGCTGGTGCATCTACCATTTCGACGTCGTCAGTAGCATCCTCAGCCGGAGCAGAATCCGCGTCCTGATCATCTGAGCCAGCCTGCGGTTTAGCCTTGCGTGGGCTGCTTCTTGTCGCTTTGGGAATGTTGCCCGGGGTGGCGATGGCGGCTCGCTTCTCCTGTTCCTTCTGCGCGGCCACTTGTTTTTCCAACACCACTATGCGCTCCTGCTCCTTACTGAAAACACGTGCTTTCTCCCTTTCCTTCTCGCGTGCCTTTTCAAGCTTCTCCATTTGTTCTGCCATTCGTTTTGCTTCTTTGGCTTCCTCCTTTTTGCGTTTTTCTTCGGCCTTTTCCCTCTCTATTGATGCCCTTGTCCTTCGTCCCTCAGGTCGATCCTGAGTAGCGATGCTTGCAAGGCTCTGCGTATCGGTAACTTGACGAGACAGATCTGGATAAAGAGGCTGAGAATCTTTCGCCGAAGGTGACCTAAGCGTGTCTGTAGACGGAGCTTGGTGTAGACCTAATCGAGTGGTAGATGGAGAAAGGAGTGACGACTTCCCCTCTGCGCTGATCGCTGCACTACTAGCCAAGAGGCCCCTAGAACTCTTAAGGATAGATGACAGCTTGTTCTTAACCTGTTTCAAAGGGCTATTGTTAAACCCACGCGAGGGAGATTTGGGCGTCGTGGGCCGTCCATCCTCGGAAACCGTTGCGAGGGCCGGGTTAGAAACAGAGATCACTTTCTTCAAAGCATTTTCATCATCTCGGCCCATGACAGGCAGGATAGGAACCGAAACCGATTTATGATGCCCGAACACCCCAGCCAATCCTTGCTGAGCATTTGGATGTTGTGGGGATTTGGAATAGCTTGTTTGTGGGCGTGCTTTGGGAAATGCAAAGTCAGATGCGCCAACTGTATCCGCACCGGAGACCCCTTCCATAACGTCGGCCGAGTAGCTCTTCGGCAGACCAGGACGAGGACTCTTGAAATTAGAAGCATCATCAGGCGTACCCAACGGCTGAATCCAATCGTCATCATCGTCTTCCGGAAATGCACCTGGTGTCGTGGTTGGCTTCTTTGGCGATACGACTTGCTTAGCGGGCGTGGGTGGTGGGGGCATGCTGTTCTGCGATGTCGTAGAGTCTGTTGTCGTTTTCGAAGCTTGCTGGACATTGACCTGGGTTTTACCTAGCTTGTTGATTTGATCCTGAAGACGTTGTGTGTATGTTTTGCTGTGCGTGGCAGCGTTGTCTACTTCCATCTGGGGTTGCGGCTTTGGAGGATCCGGAAACTCATCGATATCCATATCATCATTCTCATCATCCGTCAGGTCCTGTTTTCCATGGCCGAGGCTCTTTCCTCCGGTATGGCGATAATAGCTGGTGCGATTTTGATCCAAATGGCTTGTTCTCGAGACTCGGTTGCCAATGCTCTTGTGGGTAATAGGTTCCCGCGCAGGCAAGGAAGCAAAGTTTAAGCTGCTCTTCCTTACTATGGGGCGAATCGAGATTGGACTTGAGCCTTCGGATGGTGATCGCGAAGTTTCATCAAGAGCTGTCTCCATCACATCGGCGTCTATCGCAGGCAGGTCAACTGATGGCGTATGGGTACCCTCAGATTTCCTCGCCACTACTGGGGTAGGTTCTGTGTTCGATACAGGGCGGGCGGGTGATCCCGCTGGTGTTGTGCTCTCATGATGGGTGGGCTTTTTGGCGGACGCGATTCCGGCCCCAACATGAGCCGTGAAATATTGAGTGTCTGAATCAACTGGGCCAGCTTCTACAGTTGGTTCGGGTGACGGACATGTGAGACTATGTGGATCTTCGTGAATATCTGATACATGAAAAGCTACACGGCCCAGTTGTGCATCGCCTGGGAAACTCGGTGCCTGACTGAATGGTTGAGTTGCTTCGTCTGCAGCACCATCGTCAACTTGCATAACATCTTGAGATTGGCTCCCATGATACCCAGAGTCAACTAGAACCGGTTTTGTGGGAGCGGCAGGTTTCGACGACGCGACTTGTTTGAGAGGGCTTGTAGGAGCCAAGGCCTTGGGCGGGGAAGGCTGAGGGTCGGCAGCAATCTTGACCCGAGGTGTATTGGGCCGACCATGATTCGATAACGCGAATGGATTTGGCCCGTGTTTAGGAGTCGAAGAGAATATATTCGAAAGCGGCTATTTGATTGATAGTCAGTGCATCTGGACGGCGCAATGGCATCTTTCGCCAGAAGCTGTGGATTACTTACGACGCGGTTTTCTCCATTTCCCTTTCGAATCGTTCGAGGTGTTTTCCCGCGCAACTTGCCCGGCGTCTTGAATATTTCGGCAACATTTCTAGTCACTTGTCAGCGGAGAACAGGGATGGAAGAGCCGAAGAGTCTGCTCACATCTGGTTTTCGCCGAATACTTCGGCCATATGCTCGTTCAGCCAGTCGAAGTCATTCCGAACAGAAAATGTAAACTCTTCAACCTCCGACTCGGCAATATTCATAGCAGACGACCGCTCCTCTGCGATCCATGGCCCGGATCCTACTTGAAGTCGCGTTCGTCCGGCCATTGCGACAGTTCGGAGTGGAAGGTCTCGAAGGACGCGTCAGTTTGTTTTGGGTCGCGTAATAATTAAAAAAGCACAAAGCGCAAATCAAAAAGACAACTTATGAATCACCTAATCATGGCTCGAGTTATTACAAATGTCGAAGCAACATAGGCACACGATTGCCAAATACTTGAAGTTGACGAGGTCAGCGATATCAGAGTATACTTAAGTTGAAGTTAAGGTTGACGGGTGGGAGGTGTAGTGTGCGAAGTAGTGGGCTATTGGCAGAATTGGGGAATAACGAGATTAAGCGATACTATTGGTCCAATGCCCTTGCATTGTAAACATAAAGCTCGGGCCAGCCTAGCTTTAGCAGATAGAGGGTCCATTACGGTGGTCGGACCCACTAATTAACAGCTTCAAAAGTCACCAATCAGTCGCGTATAATTCCAGGTAACTACTCCTTGTCCGCACCTTCCACGCTAATGTAGTTAACCTAGTTAGATAGCAAGCACGTCCAGCATCGATTTCGAGCAACGCTACCTACTACCACTTCAAGGTAAAGCACACTATGAGGCACATAGTAGAGCTACTTACCTAAAGTGGGATATGATAATAAGACCCAGGTAGGGTTCTCGCGTCAAATTCATGTTCATGTCCATGTTCATCAGCAAGCTCTTCTAGAATATACGCACCTAAGCGCGTGCCTTGGGCAAACGTAGACACCAGGTAACACCTTGCCATCGCAGCGATAAGTTCTGTTGTCGTAACCATTCAGTGTGTTCACGAGGGCCTAGATAGCCCCTAATGGAATGCTCGAAGGCACCAGAAGCCCCTCCATCAAGAACAGCCGGTGTATCTGCTCTACGTGTACACTGAACAACAAATGCATTGTAACGCCGCAAGTAGAGCTATCGCTCCACCATTCACTAAGACCGCATTAGGCCCCTTACGGTCTTTGCAGCGTCGCTCCGAGCCTAAATAAGACCATCCATTTCCCTTGTCGATACTCCTACAAAAGAACGCCCATCGCGTTCTGGTTCGTGAAACACTGGCCAATTGCTTTGATAACCGCATCTACTTCCTACGGCGATGATACCACCTTAGGGCCTACGCCACTACATTGGCGACAGGCCTGTGCTAGGATTCGTCTCAAGATCAGCGTAGTGCAATGTAAGTTGCCGCTGTATCATGTCAGTATCTTTTAACCGTAACGTATTATGAGGAGAGGAAGAACGTACTCCCTCCTTGCGCCACTCCTCGGTGCTCCAAACTATGTAATAGCCTTCCTCGTGTTGCGCACTCAAGATTCGCGGCGCCATGACATCGTCCTTGGTCAGCCATATCTTCAGCTTCTTGTGCCATCTCCACTGTCGTGAAAACCTAGCTTCAGTTAGTGACGGTAAGGTGTATAAACGACATAATTCTTACAATTCTCCAGCAGCAAGCTGTTGCTGATAATCTCCTGGACAGCTGTAAAATATCCACATTAACGTCTCCTCGTTGAAGCTGGTGATCTTCTGGTTTAACGGCTGAACGTTGTTGACCTTGTAGCAATCCGGTAGATGAAAGTCAGGAATAGCAGGGCGGGGCGGAGCCTCATTGAACGGCGACCAGATTTGCGTCGATATCGGCCTTCAAAAAATGTAAGTGCTGATCCTTGCGGGAAGGAACAAGTTGTTTTTGTAATACTTACGCAGGAGACGTGAGGTCGAATCCAAAGGTGGTAGGGTCCATTCCAGTTATGCAGGCGTTGTAGTCAGGGTAGTTATTGATCAAGGTACGAAGGCCTTTGAGGCCCCATTTGTCAATTTCCGACATACCAGCTAAGGGGTCATGGGCGATAGGTGATTGTGTGTCGTCAATGTCCTTATTCTTGCCAGATTGTGTCTCATGGGTGCCGATTGCGCCAAGAGGATTGCGACCGTCAGGATGTGAAGGATCTTTAGGGGACTGCGAGGCAATATTGTCATCGCGGAATCCAGGCGGCTTCTGCCGAGTTTCATCATTACTACTTCTCATATCTTGTGATCGCGAGAGGTCTGGAAAATCGATGAGCGCTTGAAGGGCGGAGTAACCATGGGGGGCTGGGCTGGAAAAAGAAAGGGTGAAAACATACCGAGTGTCGTGGATCCATCGGGGGAGCGAACATCTGATGTTCGCGAGTTAGCAGATAACGCATTCAGCAAGCCATTGCCCGCACGTGTGCCTTGTAACGGGCCGCCCGTAGCGTTACCCTGAGCGCCGAAGCCCAACGTCGACATCAAAGTGGAGCCCCGCTCCTGGACAGCCTCTCCGTCTCCGTTTCTGAGGCTGTTGTTCAGCGGCGGAAAATCGTCAATACTACTGGGCTGCGGTTGAGATGATTGTGAGATGTTTGACTGGTTTCCAAAACGGAAGGTACCCTGGTTTGAACTCATGCGCGAAGACGAGAAAAAATCTTCTTGTTGGCTTTGCTGGGCGTGTGGTGTAGGCTGGCTGCGCTGGATAGGTCCACCCATCGGTCTCGAAGCTCCAGCCCATAAAGAAGAGGGATTGCCACTAGAAAGCTGAGAATTGTTGGAAAGCGAGGGGAACTCACTACAGCGAGATCAGTATATTCCTCACAGTAATCAAGTCCAGATATATGGTTAGTGTAGACGAAACTCGAAAGGGAGGTATAAAAATCAGAAACATGCAGTAAGGATGAGTCTGACAGAGAGGAAGGAAAAGGGGGACAATGCAGAGAATGATTTACCGTCTCACAACGGCAGCATAGGGAAGGCCACGTGGTAAAGCTCCCGACATGTCAGCTTGAGATGCGGTAGGAACCTGGATGGGCTCGGGCTTGCTGCCCTTGTCCAATTCGGACTCTTCAGGCAGGTGCACCTCGAATTCTTCCTCTTCACTAGGATCCCAAGCAGAAGCGTCCTTGAGCACCTCGGAGAATGATGTGCCTTTAAGAAATGGTATGTTCATAGATGAGGACGGGCCACTCGATTGCAAATGTAACTTGTGCACAAGCTTTGGCCTGCGATATTTGGGGAAAGCGGAAGACTGATTCGATGCCTTCGACGGGGAGGTGGGAGAAGGTGGATTATCGGGGTCAAACATGGTGAGTGCAACAGATACAGATTGCAAAAAAAAACACCCAAGGCAATCCCAAAGAACAAGAGTCGGCGACTACCAATTCTGCAACAACCAGAACTAAAGGCTGTCAGATGGTGGATGAATTAAGAAACAATGGCAATGGCCCACGGTCCTGTGTGGTAGGTACAATTGTATGTACACGTGAAGGCGGGGTGCCAGTAATGGCAATGGGGAATGGTAGCAGAATAACACAGGCACAATATGGGGGCACCTACGAAAGATCCAAAGATGCTGTGGGTTGTGAAGCAGCCAAACTCTGTGCAAAACTGACGTTGCCCCCCAACTGTCTTGAAGAGTTTTGTAAGCTACCCGCACCGCCCATGGGCACATTTCCACCAAAAGCCCATCCGGCCGCATTGTTTGCTTTGCATACAAATCCCAGATCAGTCTCTAGCCGAGAAAATCTGTGCCGGTGTTTGCATCAAATTACCATACCTATTTTACCGTTCGGTAACCGATTTGCCCCTGTTCTACCAGGTTGTTGAGGTTGTTGTTGGCCTCCAAAGCCAGCTGGCATCCCTCTTAGGGATTGCGGTACCGCTCCTGACGACATCCAGTATTAGTCAAGCTTGCAATTACGACTGCGCAGAGACGGCGGGTTGGTATTCAAAAGGCCAGGTCATTTCTTGGTCTACTCCTGCGTTAAAGCCTCACGCAGTCCCCTTTCATTGTCCTGGAATAGAGCCTCGGCATGCGACAAAGCTGCAGCCGAAAAGCTTCAGGCCAAGAGAACTGGCCCACGGCTTTCCACAGCTTTATGTACGGGCCATGAATGTTCTGCTCGGATCGCAACGGGCGCTTAAAGCAGGAGCACCCGCTTCAGATTGATGGAAGTGTTCCTCATATCAAGGTCGGCTGACGGACATTCGACGTCGGACAGGCAGACAGGTACATTCGTGTGGAGGACAGGGCAAAGGATCGGGACAGCACTACCTGGTCGATTCATGGTCTTCGTCTTGAACAAAGACACTCTAGCGTCTTTTAGATTCTAAAGATCGTAATCGGAAGGGCTCGCGTCTGAGGTCAGGGTTTATGCGATCGTTTACAAGGGGTATCTCGTCGTTGAAGTTGGTAGCGTAGATTGGAATTGGCTTTGGCTGTCGTAGACTTGTAGCACTGCAGTGGCGCGCAAGCTACCCTCAACATAATTCGCTAATCCCACATGAAGACCCACTAAATCTAGTCTAACAACCAATTACCTGTCAATCTGATCCTACCCACCAACGCCAGAAAGCACTTTAAGTCAGTCAGCCTTGCATTCTCTCCACATTATGTAGATACTAAATACATGATATTAGCAGTGTAGGTATGTAATAAGAAGATTTTACTATGAAGCCGGACTGACTCCCTCTGAGTCCGACCTTTATAGCCTTAAATATAGAATCATCACATCAAAGCAATTATGGCAGAAGATGTGACTCTAGAGTTTTGTCAAAAACGTTTGCAATTCATTTTACTATGGATTCCTCAAAATTAGAGCAGAGACTAACCTCTAACCTTACTATATAACATTTGCCTATCCAGTTAACAATCGCGATTATATGTTAATAATCTAACATTGGTTCACCTGTGCCTTTGCCCAATGATGTATGGTAGTCTCCCAGTTTTGGCAGCCCAGTTACTCTTTTCTGGGCATCGCCATATATTTTATCCAGCAAGTCCTCCGCAATGAAACCGACTTGAAGTGTGTGCGGGCAAGGGCACCAGTGGTCTTCGTTTTCACCAACCTCATGTCTACAGGGACAATAGTGATCCATTCTCCGAGCCTCGTCGTGGGAACAGGGGCAAAAATGTTCTTGCAAGCCCGCCCAGTCATGCGTACACTCAGGACAATAGTGATCGGCGTATTGAACGATCCTACGCGCCTGTCTTTGGAGAGCTTTTCGTTTCTTTGTTCGTTGTCTTGTTTTTCGGTTCGTCCTCTTATGTATCCTAGCTGATGATTGCATAACTTTAGATGAACAACTCTCTTGGGTTTCTTTTCCCTCCTGAGACCCCTTGACGGGATTTGTCAGAGTAGTCGCGTCCATGTTTTGTGAGATTCAGCTGTAGAATGAAGGATTGTTTGGTATGTCGCTTGAGGGAACTTCTATGAGAGGCTTAGTATTTAGCCTTATATAGGCTTCTTGTTTAGTAACACGTCTTTGTTGTTCTTGTTGTGCAACTAAGGCTTTGTTTTACCCAGGACGCCAGAATTGGCCGCAGGATGCCCGGCTCTGTTCTTTGATAATGTTATGGTGCAGGGACTTTGTGTACGTTTATTGTAAATGCCTCTAATCGCCACGCAGGACGCGATACAAAGGTGGGCAACAAAAGCTCTTGTGTTTTGGAAGGGAGTAGGTGCAATAGTCGCTTCCACCCATGTTATTGCATAGGCGGTATACATAGCTTCCAGTCGCTTTTCTTTTTAATAGGTTTACCTACCGTTCCTAATACATACCTAACACACTAGGGAGGGAGTGGTATACATAGAATGTAGTTGGTAACGCTTCCTCTTTAATTTTATTTCGCGATGCTATCCTTAAAACTCTTTTCAAAGTCAACACCATGTATGCCCCTTCCAATAAGAACTACTTTTCCCGTAGGGAATGTCGCATCAGCTCCGGGGGGGAACTCGACAGAGCCACCGTCTATGATCTCAAATATTTCCCTGACGCCTTGTATTATTTTCACGCTTCCGTCGTCAAAAATGAGGCGCCCTTTCAGCCTGTGTATCTCCGTTCGTGTTTGCTCCTCTGAGGTGCTTGGGACGACGCTTTCCCACAGTAGAATTTGCAACCAGCTGTCTACAGCTTTCAGTTGACCTATATCCAGCGGGGGGATGTTGAAAGAAACAGTAGAGATAGTCTAAGAGGTGTTAGCATGTCTCGAAGGGGATATGATACTGGGGCTTGACAAACAGGATCCAGATGACTGTGCCCTTTCTGAGTGTTATCCAATGTCTCTACCTGATCGTAGGCATGCAGGTCTAGTAAAACGCCTTCCAGCTGTGGAACTCTGCTCTGTTCGGTGACGTGAATTTTTGCAAGGCCATTGATAGCCCGTATTCGAGCCTTTACGTTTTCAAGTTCCTCTGAGGCTACCAAATCCGATTTGTTGATAACCACCACGTCCGCATGAGAAATTTGCACATGTGCAGTTGTCATCAACGGCCCGTGGTTTTCGTGGTCATCATGGGTGTCGACGTCTCCAGCGGGGTCGTCCAAGCTGCGCAGAATATTCTTGGCATCAACCAATGTGACGATGCCGTCAAGATAGATGGTGCTGCCTAGTCCGTCATCAACCCAGAATAACGGTGCAATGTTACCGGGATCCGCAAGCCCAGTAGTTTCCAATAGGATATAGTCGAAGGCACCCTTCTTTTCCATCAAGGACTCGATCGCGTTAACCCCAGAATCCCTAAGACGTAGTCAGGACCCGAAACGTAGTTAGATAGGATAGTTTTAGTACTTTACTGAGCAGCAGATGCACCCATTGCCTACTTCGAGCCATTCTTCAACTTGCTCCCCGCCTCTATTGACCGTAAGAGACTTCTCAATATCAAGTGCTATAGCATGTTAGCGTATGCACGTATCCTTCAAGGCTTGAAAGCCGTTATACAGTCACCAAACTCATTCATAATCACAGCAATCTTCTTGCCATGACGGGCAGTCAAAATGTAATTCAGCAATGTGGTCTTTCCAGCTCCTAAATAACCTGTTCTGCGACGTAAGTATAGAGAAAACGAATTGAATAGTCTGTTCACCGTTGACGTCCTGAGACTTACCAGTCACAATGGTTATTGGTACTTTTATCGCCTTGTCTTCATCATTCTTCTCGTCATTTTCGTGCCCCGCTTCAACAAGCTCTGGAGGGGCATCATCGTCAATATCCATGGTGGATCGATCGCTATAGAAACGGGCGTTTTCTATGTGAGATAGCAAGTTAGGTGAAGGCAAGAAAAGCGCGTCTAACAATTGTAAGAGCTTCTAAGTTCAAATAAATGCTAACCTAGGCAGGTATGTAGGATCACAACAGAAGCTGATTAAGAAAACAATCTATCGGCGATAATTTGTCGTAGGTAAGCTACGGCATATCGTATGTAACTGCGTATGGATATAACAATAATCAACTTTATATGAATACCTCTAGTTAGGTACTGCTGTACCGGTAGCAGTGTTTCTTTGGTACGGCCCCTCACAGCTTATTAGGACCTCAAACCTTACGGTAGGTATTTCCCCAAAACAACATCCGTTGCTGCTAGTACATACAGGGGTGTTATGTGTCTTGTCCAGGCCGTAATTGCCTAGGCAATCCTAATCCAATTCAAAGTACCTTCACCTCAAAAGTTCTAGTCCGCCTGCCAATTGGCACCTCGAGGAAGCTGGGCTAAACCTTACTAGGCTATACATAACTGCTGTAGTCCAGGCCAGGTTTGGCGCTTGTGCGTAAGTTACGGCATAGCTGTATGTATCTCCAGAAAAGTACAGACGCGACCAAGATCACGAGACGTCAAATTCATAGCCATACTGGTAGCCACTATTGCTCAATTGCAACGAATTCTTTTCCGTATAATCACGCTATATTGTATTGAACCGTACCATACCGCTATTCATAGCCCCGCAAAGGACCAGCTAGCCTACTCAGAGGTCAACCGGCCTCTGTTCAGATACGGGGCCATGTCTCTCCCACAAGGATCACCTCGACTCCCCAGTCCGCCACCACCCGCCGAAATCCAGCTCGGACCTAAATCACCAAGCCTGAACGCAAACCAGATGGATGAAAAAGCTGTCTTCGATGGATATTCAAAGCGCCGCATACACCCGGGCACAAAGGCTGAGGACATGGCCGCCGGCCCACCTCTAGTGCCCTTGGACCAGGTGCGTTTTACATAGACAGCCTTCCAGGCTGGCAGAATCCCGCATCCAATGTGCCTGTGATGTGGTGCTGACCATCTTCTGCGTTCACAGCTCGATTCCGCTTTCCAACTTCAGGAGCACCTCGCCGCCCTGCACTATCATCATACTGCCTCCAACACCACAGCTATAACACGCGCAACAGCTGCTCAGCTTACCCAACCACCGCCCGGTATAGATCGAACTCTGTGGCTGTACGAGCTCTGTCGCTTTCTGATCGCACAATGCAACAGTCTGATTGTTGGTTTTCTCTTCGACACCCCGCCTTGCTCGGCCGCCACCTGTCCTGAGATGCGTGCCTCCGAATGGCAGTTTTTATGCGCCGTGCATGACCAGCCTAAGAGCTGCTGTGCCATCGATTACTGTTGTCACACTCTCGACTGGGCCGCTAACGTCGTCACGAATCCTAAGCTCTTCCCCAGCAGATTCGTCTTGTCTGAGGGTCACGACAAGAGTGCCGTGTTAAAGAATCTGATCAACGTGTTCCGGCGCCTTCATAGGATATTCGCGCATGCCTGGTTTCAGCACCGAGGGGTGTTCTGGGCCGTGGAAGCACAGACTGGTCTGTATGCGTTTTTCAAAACCGTATGCGATATGTATGACCTCTTACCAGCCGAGAATTACAAACTCCCGCCTGAAGCAGAGGGCTTAGAGCCAGAGGCTGCGAACAAGGACGAGAAGCGTCTCACAGTCACAGCCATTGCCAAACCGGCTTCGCACCATAGCAGCAGCTTTGACCAAGAAGATGATCGAAACAGTCTGATAGCACGTAGAAGTAATACGGCTAGGCATTCGAGCAGACCTTCGACCGGTAGTGCCGTGACGACTGTCATCGAAGAGAGAGAAGACGAACACTCTGAGGTTACCGATAAGTTACGGAACATGCACATCACCGCTTCTCATATTACAGAGGAAGAATCTGAGGTTGAGGTGCCTGTAATCGTAGAAGGCGGCGTCATAGATGAGCCTGCGCCTATGGAATCACAGTCTGCTGAGGCCCCTAAACCCGCAAGCGATGAAGATCAGACGCAGAAGGAGGCCGCCAGTGAAAGCCCAGGAGGTAATGAAGAAAATGAGGACGCCCAGGATAGACCGTTACTCAGCCAAGAATCGCCTGAGGAAGCCGATCAGCAAGTGGAGGAGTCACGAGGAGCTACGGACAATCTCGATGAAAGCCCGGCAACGGACGCTACAGATGTATCCTCCGAGTCTACAACATCTACCACGGTTAAACCGTCCAAAGAAGCCGCAGAGTCTGGTCCTGAGCAGGGCGGAGATCGGACAGCCCCCGAAAATCCGGGGGCGGAGCAGAGCGTCGACCCTCCCATTCCGCGCACTGAACCTTTGACGAGAGCAGACTAGGATTTAGTAGAAAGGCATCTGCGCGCAGCGGAAGACAACTATGTCGACAGCGACGAGGACGAGGAAGAGGAAGAGGAAGAGGAAGACGTGTTGTATATGACGCAGGTTGGCCAACATCGCCGCCTATGAATGGCATGAGAGGTAACATTGAGCATAGGTGAACTGCATCTGCGTCTCATGCCAGAATCAGGGGCCAAGGTTATCAAGACACAATATCATACTTCTAGACTGCTGGCCGCTGACTTGCTCTTTCCCTTGCCGGGATGAGGGACAGAAAAACAGGCAGGTTACCAGGGGCGTTGAAGCAGGATGGATGGATGGATGGTCATCAGGTGTTAATAAGCGATAATGTGTGCTCAGGCGCGTGTAACGATTTGGTGCTGTTCTGCTTTTCGTTGTACATTAATAAAATAATAAACAAGGAGGTGGATAACTGGGATGGGGTGGGGGATGGAAAGCGAACGCAAAAGGCAGAACAGATGGGCATGAGTAGATGAGATGCCTCTGTATGAATAACACACATGCTTATGATCAACACCACCGTTCGTCCCGTCTCTATGATCAATATGTATCTGTTAGATAATTGTGCGCTTAATCTTTTTGTTGTGTTCACTACTGGACCTCTCTAGTTGTGTATGCGTTAAGGTGATCAACTTTTCATGTAAAGGAGTTTACGCAGTAACCACCGGGAAGCTATCCTAATTATCCCCTGTCACTAGTATTATTAAAAGGGTGTATAAAAGGAAAAAGCAGGTAGCATACATACCTGTCTCCTATGATCTCCTATTTGGAAGTGGTTCAATACTAAACAGCACAAAGGGAGTAATAGGTCAGCGGGGAGAAAGGTAAAGTAAGCCATCACTTTGATACCTAGGCAACCCCTTTTAGCGGGAATATAATATGATTGTTTACGTACTGATCTCCCACTTGGCTGGCTATGATCTCATCTTGTCTGCTACTTGGGAGTTAGGGATATAAATAAATATGTGCAAGATATGTTGTTTATATTATCCGGCTGTGGTTAGTTAGATGTCTTGCCTTGCCACGGTAACCATATAAATATATTTTCAACTTTACTTTTGTATCACTATGGTAAGTCCTAGTAGGCTGGTAAGCAAATATAATACTAACTCGGTTATACAACAAAGCGTTAATAAGTCTCTCTCTCTCTCTCTCTCTCTCTCTCTCTCTCTTTTTGGCGTTTCTTCTGATTCTCTTTTGATCCTTTCTTCCTTTTCTTCTCCACCTTCTTAACTTTCTCTACTCCTATTTTTTATTTTATTTTCTTATTTTAAATGTCTCTTGCTGTTTTTCTTAGACTACTAAGCTTAAACAAACATTTAACCCCTCCCCTTTTCTTTCGTCTTCCAATCAGCTTAAGGGGGGGACTCAAATTTATTGATGTACATTGCTTACATACTTCCTATTTATCAGAGTTCAGAATTCATAGTCATCACACGCAGCAGAAAAAAGGCCAAAACGAGAAAACGTAAGGGAAAATGCATGGAACCTTATACACAATATATGGATGGACATGACAATAGTCCCAGCCCATCCTGAACCAGGCATACCTTGGCAGCGCGACATAATGTATCATATCTACTGTGTCTAATATATGTCCCTAGTATATGATATCAAAAAGTCTCCTACACGGCAGGTAGGTAATAGATAAAATGCAGTATCTCCCGTCTAGTTTAGGGGATCATTGAAAAACGCGAATAGGCAGGCAGGCAGTGAAAGAAAAAATAAGTACGAAGAAGTAAGGGTCTGACCCCCTAGCTGAATCCCGAGCATCTGCGTGCAGCTAGCTCATGCACATCATCTGCATATATATGTATGCAGCTAGCTGCAAGCAGATGCTTGGGATCCAGCGGGGAGTCAGGCTGCTTCCTTAAATATTTACCTGTCTGCCTGTATATCTGCTTATCTGTCTGTCATGTCATGTCATGTCATGTCATGTCATGTCAGTATGTAATCAGCATTTCTCCTCTCTTTCTCACCCTCTGGCTAGGTACCTATTGAAAGACATATATATTCAGATCTAGCTAAGTGCGTACGTCTATGTAGTCCACCCGCTCCGTTGGTTGGTAAGTGTGGTATGCTGTACCCAACCTAATATATTGGTAAGCTGACGGTTGGCATCGGCATTGGCATTGGCATTGAGCTGACGACAGGGAATAAAGACAAAGGGGAGGATGCAGAGATCCATTAATGTATATGCAAGTATATTGGGAAAATACCTAGGCATTTATTTTATGTATATAGTAATATTGTGTCACGCCCTGAGTCTATCTAGTGCGTTGTTGAGTGGTTCGTTTGTCGTGGCCACGGCTCTGGCCGCAGCCAGCCCGGCTAATATGTCAGGCCAGAAAGGAGCGACGCCACTTACTTACTTTATCTTTTGCTTACCTACTCGCCTACTTCCCACCTGTTAATCCCTCATAGACAGGAACCTATAAAGGTCGGTAGGTGTGTGCTCGAAAGTGTTAAATAAGGAATATCAAGGTCAAGTAGGTACTTGGCATAGATACCTAGGTAAGTAAAGCAAGTTAGGCAATCCGTGCGAAGTAAATTGCCAAATAGATAGATAGGCAGATAGGTATATAGGTAGGTATAGACTATTGCAGATTAGATTGATTTAGACTCGGATGTGGCGTCTGTTCTGCATGAGGGACATGTCTGCATACCTAGTTCGGTATTTGTGTAATGGTGGAATGGATATCGTATGTCCCGTACCAAGATGTCTGGATTCATCGTCGTGCAGCAAGTCAGACCCATGGACATGATGTCTATGGCTCGCTAAAGAGGCATGTAATTAGATTAGGTATGTAGTGCAATTACTTACCTACCTTACCTTACGACGAATAGGGTCTCAGCTACGATGACAGCAGCAGCAGGAGCAGCAACAGCAGCAACAGCAACGATCAGGGGTAGTTATCTGGTGTCTCTGTATTTGCTTACTCTTTATTTATTATTTAAGCAGTCTACTTGATAGTTTCAACTGGACTGTGTGTATTGAAGTGTTGTGTTATTATTACTACCTCGCAACCGGCGGGGCTAGAGTGAAGAGAAAATAAATAAATAGACAGATAAATATATAATATCCAGGCACTACCTTTCAGACGGTGATCTGTGTTATTAAATACCTTAGTAAATACATGATAAGGAAGTAAAGGGAGGGGACAAAGCCAAAGCCATCCTCGCTCTCACACGCTTCTTTCTCGCCCTCCCCCTGGCACACTCACCCACCACATCGGACGACATACCCTGGTGAACATCACGGACCGGTTCATGCGAGTTCGCATACATGGTACATAGTAGATATCTGCATCTGTAAAGCGGGTCTTTCCCTGTCGTCTCGAGCGGGAACCCGGGTGGTGTTCGGGATGGTTCATGCAAGACACGACAAGGTTAGGTGGCACAAGGTAAGGTGATACTACATAAAACACCGCAGTCAGGTAAGTAAGGTAGTATGAATTTTTGTATTTGTAAGTGCCGCACGGACGTCTATCCTAGACAAACCAACCTGTTAATTCGTCGTTACGTTTACCTACGTATAATACGAGTACTAGAAACGAGTAGGATTGCTATGCTATGTCTTTCTACCTATGCAGGTAGATAGGTAGGTATATCTGACCCGAACCACAACTCGATGATGACCGCAGATCCTTAGCAAAACCACCCCCTCCCTTTCCCGTGGCTTCCCCTCCCCGTCCCGCATTCAAAACTACTGTAGGTCCAGGAAACGCGGCTCGGCCCAAAGCCGAACCAGGCTTTTCCTTTTTCACGAGGCCCGCATTAGACTAGGTTAGACCTTTGTGCGGGTGTCCGTGTTTCAGACCCCGGTCAGTTGGAACGTCGCGGCTCAAACCCAACCCACCCCCTTGACATGATACCAACATAGTTTTGAACGTAATGTAACGTCCATTTTTCGTATACTTATGGGCGTTGTCTCTCTTCAAATTTCTTAGTTTCATCCTATATCCCACCCTATCCTATATGATCTCCCCACATTTCATCGAAACCGGGCCGGTGGTAACTATACTCCCCGCAGAAAGGGCATCGATGTGTGGCAGAAATCGTTTTCTCGTTAGGTACCTTGATATGTTACTCCTAGGTAGGGCATTCGGGGCATCGACTATTTGTGCCCCCCGGGAATGCCTGCGTCTACTTCTGGTATATATGATGGTGCTCCCAGTGGTTTTTCCCGGTTTAAGTTGGTGGAGCATCCTCGTTTCGGATGTGCATCTTGGAGAAAATCGCGCTAATCTCCCGGAGGGCCTCTGCCCGATGCGTCACTAGCCTGCCATTACGAGTATCTGCAAAAGCGCGAATATCGTGAAGGACCGGAGACAGGCCCTCCTCGTTTGGTAGCCACCAGTGCTTGCACGTCGGATCACGAAATAGCTCGGCCATCCTAGTACGCATTGTCATGGGGGAAATATACCTAAAAGTAAAGTCATGTAAGCTTAACTGCTTGTTAACAAGCATGGTTGGTCCGAGCCTTGTAGGTGCAGTATCTGGGACAGGGGTTGCGGTCTTCTTAAGCAATTTCATGAACTAGCTGCACTAAAAATGTCTAGATTCTCGGCTGTGGAATAGATTCAAGAAACAAAAGCAAACGGGCCAACTCACCCTGCTGCTTCTAGAGAAGCATACCGCCGTCTGATCCACATGTGATATTTCTGGTCTCGGGGGACAAAAAGACACGCTATGGCTAGACAAGATTGAACGGCAATGATGGCACCAGGAGGTGTTTCCGGCCAGAGCCGTACTGTCTCGAACATCTCGCAAGCAGAAATGGCAAGCTGTCTCAGTTCATCCGAAGGCTCGTGCTGGAGTCCATAGCCCTCCTGACGGCTCATGTGCATGATTATGATGGAGTGCCATTCTAGGAACAGGATAGTCGTGGAAAACAGTGGAGGTTTGTATAGGTAGCCGGGGTTATAGGGGTTCACGACGTCGTCTTCTGTCAGCGGTTGTTGGTGTTGGAAGTCAGTCACAAGGTATTTCGCGTCAGTAATAGCGGGATCGAGTTTTTCTTTCCATTGGAACAGTTGGGCTGTGAGATTGCTGTACTCCTCAGCAAAAGCATCGTGTGATATCTCCCCTCGGACGCTCCTCGCGTATAAGAGCGACATGTCCACCGATATTAACCGTAAAGTGGTAGCTTGGACTTCAACTCGCCAGGAGAGATCGTTTGGGTTCTCATCGCTTTTTTGATGGCTCCAGCTTACGGCCGTGGTGAACCACTCTCTCGGCAACGCCGTTTCGAACCCGCCCATCATAGCGACGAAAACATCAAATCTAATGTACCACGTCAACAGCTCCCTCACGGGCGACTGCATTATCGACTCTGGCGTAAAGATCTCTGTCACTATGGACATAGCGGCCTTTTGATGGCCTGATAGGTTTACCCAGTCCCCTAGGTATTCCTTCGCCCAGGTCAGCACCAGTCGAGTTCTCTTCTACAGCGCACCAACGCTCACCTCAATAGTAGCAAGCTGGAGTATTGTAAGCAGGGTAGCCAGATCCTGCGTCTCTCCAGGCTTGATAAGGGTTAAAAGCAAGGTGACACTCTTGTTATAATAACCGAGGAAGTCCTCAATTTTGCCGTGCGGGTGCCGGAGCGTCGAATGATATGCCGCAAAGCCAACTACGGCATACAGCAGTGCGTCGTTGCCTTCGCGTACGGCGAGAGACGGCAGAATGGATCGGAAGAAGTCGTCGGGGTCGTTTGGTATTCCGTAACTGTAATGAGTAATGCTCTCGCAGAAATAGCCCAAGTAATACTGGAGATCTTTGTTTAGGTGAGCCCACTCGGGGTTGGTCGTGCCGGAGTACGGCGCCGCCTCCGACGTCTGCATGGTAGTCGTGAAACTAGATGAAGTCCCCGTAGACATGGATGGAGAAGAGCTTTTGGTACCTTCTAGCGAAGGGGTTTCCGAGTTCTGTCGGTTCCATGCTTTCCGTAGGTTGAGTGATGATACTGTCTGCTGGCGGCGCAAACCCTTCCCGGGCTGTGATGGAAGGCCGGATTGCTCTGTGGGTTCCTCTGCGTCAGGGATAGATTCGAGTTTCGATTCTCTGTCGAACTCGTCCGGCTCATCTACCGAAGAATCTGGACTTGCGCCTTGGCTCGTGGATGAAGCGGTCTCTCTCGACGCAGCGCTGCTGCTTGATGCTTTAGCTGCTGGTGGGTCCGGGTACACGCAGTCCCTCTTTCCTTTGCGACATCCTAGATTGCCGGGTTAGCTACGTGCCTTCCTTATTTCTGACGGGCCTGCCGGCAAATGCCAAACGAAAGACTGTCTCACTGTCACAGATGGGTCGCTTTTCATCACACTGTACGCCGGTTAGCACTCCAACCTTATTTGAACCTTAGGTAGTGAAACCCGGAAATCTGTCTAGGTAGGTATCCTCACCTTGACTCGTCTACCTCTGCAAGTATAACATCCAGACCGTGTCCGACGATGCTTGACATGGTCTGCTCCAGCTGCCGACTTTTTCCTGCTTCGGCCGCTTTGGGGCTTTTGTTCCGGGAACAAACCTGAGTCTGAAAAGCCGGGATAGTAGCCCAAACGTTGATAATGGTTTGTTAAAGGTGCAGTAGGGTTTCCCATCTGCGAAGGAGGGTGAGACTGGTAGTGTGCGTCCTGCATATCCTGGAGGCTTGTGTTTGGCGATATCCCCATCTCCGCCATGGAAGACGGGGATAACTGGTAGAACCCACTCATCGGTAACTCGGTTGGCCTAATAGCCAGACGGTTCGTAATTTTCTGGTTTCTATACCTTTTGTTCTGAAAATGGCCTGTCTGTGATTGTGATATTGGCACTCGATTGTGCGGAGGGGGTTAAAACTGTGTATAAATCGTCAAGATTCGTATAGTGGGTATAGAGAGTGGTAGTGACGAAATTCATAAGTAGTAAACCGGCTGAGCGCTGTCGTATGTACGGGCGTATCAACGATTTGATGTAGAATATCGAGCTAGTAAGTATCCATTCAGAAATTGCTGTGGCCAGTGGATGGCATGGGATGCGACCCGAGTCGACCACCCCAGATAATTGGGCTTTTGAACCGGGTCTCTACGGCGGCTCGGATCACCCTGGCGCTTCTCGAATAGACAGAACGCTTGAGTGGCACGGAAGCAGATCGGACCATGTATACGAGGTGTGGACAGCCAAGGACCAGGGGTGGGAAGTGGTTATGTGGTTGTGTGGTTATGAATGTATAGGCAGAACTTGCTATAGCTGAACAACTATCCTCTCTATAGGTTGAACGGCCCAGTTATGGGTTCTTCCTCAGGTTGACTACCGTCCAAGGCCAGCAAGTGGTGAGGTGTCTGTGGTCGTACTGAGGACGGTGTGGGGCTATTGTTGTATATCTTGCATGGCTCCCCCTGGAGTTACACGCCCTGTTATTAGGAGAAGCCTGTGAGGATCTGCTGACGGGATCTTTACTGTAGGTAGGGGTAGCGGGGGGGGGCAGCTCGTGCGGCCATGGTCAGCGGGTTCCTCTTTCCTAATATATAATAGAACGCGCGAGGATAAGATCTAAGATCTTGACATTCTAGGACCTGCCAAGAAAACAATGACTTCTCTCAGCAGCACCGGATTCGTCTGGCTGATGGGTGTGGCACGGTCGTCAGCCCCAAGAAGGGGTAGATCTCCTTTGGTAGTAAAGGTGGTAGTGGTGGTAGGCAGGTAACGGTAGTAATCGGTATTATAGAAGTACGGTACTGTAGCCCTATGAAGCATAAGACTGGGACTTTAGAAGGAGAAGCAACTCTACGGCATCTACCGGCAGCACCAAAACATTCTCGTTGGCCATGTAGGTACTGCTGTAGGTAGGTATCAGCAAAGCTAGCTGGGGAAGAAAACGCTGAGCCTTCAGAGATTGTATGTAACCCATACACACCCGTTACCATGCTCAGACTGATAGTCAGATGGAGTGGGGGGGCAAGGTGCCAAGCGCAAGGTTTTACATGTGTATTGTATGTATGTACACCCAGTACTCTCGATCCAAGATCACTTGGGATGGTGGGCCGGATCTGCCGCGGGCTAGGATGCTGAATCAGATACGACTGCACGAAGCCTAGGTGCCTGTAAAGCTTCAACGTCTTCACGCCATCCCTATAATACGGAAGAGTTCCGCACGCGCAAGTGTTTGGCTCTCAGGCGCGGCGTAGGTGATAATTATTTCTTTGCTGGTTTAGAATCCTATACTGAAGCCACCCTGCGAGATTGCAGTTCATGTTAGCCAGGCAATAGACAAGATTGGGAGGCTAATGCTAGAGTTGTCATGTCTTTTGCAAGGGGATTTAGGAACTTGGAGCTTGGGCTACTTGTCCTTGATGGACCAGCTTCTTGGTAATTACTGCCTAGGTAATACTTAGCTATGCAGGAGGAGTTGGCGTGCGAACAGGGGTAATGGATGATGCCACAAATGGAAGAAACAGAAGACCGGTTAGGGTTACAGCAGACTTGATTAGCTTTCTACATAGTGTACACCCTCTTCTATGCTATAAAAAGTTTCGGCTCATACATACCTCTGGCGTCGATATTTTATGCCTATTAGTACCTACTCCGTCCTCAATGCTCGTGAAAAGCTGAGAACCAGTAGAACGTGTGCAGCGCGCTATTGGATTATCTTCTGGTTCGAGGTGCTCTTACACCACTTGCCCTGCCCCGCGTAATAATGCCTGACCAGGACCTAGTGAAGAGATAGGTAATCACGGTATTTGCGCGTTGTTTGATCTGCAGGGGGTGGTGGTTGGCGCTCGGGATTCTCGGTGGAGAGCAGTAATAAGAAGCTTGTCATAGACACCGAGTCCTTTTTTCTTCTTCTTCTTTGAATTTATTATTAGCAATGCCAACAGAGAAAAGCACAAGCTAGCAACTGCCCCAGTCACGTCACGTACATCCCTTAATACATGCTTGAGGGCTTTTAGCACAAATGCTAGTTGTCCATCTTTATAACTTGCAAAGCAGCTGAGCGGTTGAAAACACTGTGTGGGTTATTTTGGTTGGAACCTGGACATACCAATACTGGAATGGTGCCAGTATTTTGACCAGTCCGCTCTTACCATGCATACATATTCCCTCCCAAACCCAGCCCTGGTCTCTGGGTAATTCCGGTGAGAGGAAGTACTACGCATAGGAGGAACTGCTACCAAAAGGAATCATCCATTGTTTAATAATCGACAATCAATTATAAGGGGGCACTCGAATTAGTTCGAACGCGGCAACCGTTACTCTGAGTTACATCGCGTCCTAGCATGTGCGTGAGATTCCGGGAAGAAGACCGCATAAACAGCATAGGTAAGACTAATATCGGAACTAGTATGCCGCCGTATGGGTTCAGCTGATTGATCGTATTCCTAGCATTTGCATGTTACCTCATCGTGTTCAGTAGGTAACAGCACTAATACATATATGGAGGTGCTCCCAAGCAGAACCCAAGCTCCCAGTAGGTACTTACATCAGCTGCAAAACATGTCAACGATGGACATCGAGGGGTGAAGGTGGTTCTTGAGTGGTTCTGGTGTGGTTCTAGGTAGTTTTTGAGTGGGTTCTACATGTCAAGGCTATGGGGTAAAGCTCTCTGATTCGTTGAACTAAGCATATATAAGCAAGGGGCCCTGGCATCCCAGTACCCTGACATCCTGGCATTCTACTTCTAGCATGCTTGCAGGGTAGGTTAAGAGCAACTACTATGTAAGTACGTGACTTAACTACATACTCGACTATGCCCTATATGTGAAGTATTAACCTTGGAAATACGTAGAGACGACGTACTTTGCCCGTACTAGACCATTTTGAGCCTTCCATCGTCACTGTCATAACCGGAAACTGCCCATTGGGTTCCATTAGGTTGTCTTTGCGCATCTGCTAATGCAGGTGGCCGGGACGGGCAAACAAATGATATTTTAGACTGCAGACCACTGGAGCGCATATATATATCTACACATACATACATGCTGTGCAAGGTATTTAAACCGAATTCCGTACAATAGGACTGCACTGTACATAGGACTGTACATGCCATACCTACTTACAAAGTCGCTGCCAAAGGTGAAGACTAGGTAGGTATACCCACTTGTATATGCGTAGTCGAGCACTAAATAGACTCTAGCAGAGAGGCAGAGCTCCCCTACCAGTAAGTAGGTATGTATATGCTTTACATGCTGCATCTCACAGTCAGCTCTAAGAGACAAGACGTCTCGAGTGGGTAAGCCAGAGTAGGTACTTATTAGAGTGCTTATATCGCCCAAAAAGCATTGCCCAGGGTAGGCAGGTACCTCTCGACATAATCTGATACGTCTGATATGCCCAGTCACGGATGCCGCCGTGGCCACAGGGCTTTTCCGGTAACGCCTGCTAGTCCACGGACGGATAGTTCGTCAGGAACATGTGCCAGGAGTTAACGGCGTGACGTCTGTCGTCTTAAAGCCAAGTCTTTCCCACGTGTTAGATGTCGCATTAATCAAAATGCTTGTCTTGAGTGGTAGCTTGGAGCACGGTACGGTAGCATTTAGCTAGGTACTTATGGTTTTAGGAGCCGCCGGTGAGGGCTTCGAAGCCAGTCACACCCCAGACCTTTACTGTGACTTTGGGCGGCAGGGAAATGCAAGCAGACACTTAAACGCATATGTAGGCGCATGTGTATGCTGTAGGCACAAAAGGTATGAGCGTAATTTGGTAAATCAGAAGAGGCGCGTAATGAGGATGACAGGTGGCTGCCTCAGGAATGATTCTTGTGCGCCAACAACGTACAACCACAGGAACTGTTCATATCTTTCAACGCCGATAGGTACGCCCAGTACGGCAGTGGACTTAGGTAGCTGAAGTCGAAATGCCCAGAAAAAGGAGGACAATACCCTTGCGTAACCCTTTTCGATGTTCATATTTGCTGCCTTCCACTTTGTACAGAAAGGGATAGACTATGCCTATCCTTGGCCCCGTATCCCGCCCCCGTATATTGCCACGATTACAAGCATCTGGTCTAGGGAGCTTACCGCCATGCCTTTTTAGATAATATAGGCTATAGTTCATGCTCCTACATCTGTACGTGCTTATATAACCATGGAGGTAGACAGAGTCAGATATCCACTAGAGCAACTTGTTGAACGAACGATATATGGAGTCTCCGAGGCAACTTACACGATCTCAATGCTGTGCAACACATCAAAGGGTTTGATAGGGCACAACTGTCGTATAATAATCGCGTCTTGTTGCAATTATTTGGGTTCGTTGCTCTCATAATACAACCCCAAGTAACCCTTACTACGATACATTGGACAGTAAGATTTCCAGCCCACCGGGAAGCGCGCGGCCCCCGAATCACACTCCATACCTACATTAGCGTTTGTATAGCAGTACATGTACCTCCTTTTGATTACCACCTTAGTATCCTGTGATCGGAGGTAGCAGTAATGGGCCATGCAGACGTTTCTTTCAGCTGCCCAGCCCGCGGGTCTCCGTTATTTGCACTTCTTCCGCTATTGGGCTCTATTTTGTCAGGTAGCGGCAGGACAGAAATACGATAGCGGCAATCCCTAGTCGATCCTAGGGAATCCGGCTTCTGCTGCCAAGCCAAGTGCCGCTGTTCCGCATGCCAGCCCCGACAGTCCCATTGAACATCCACTTCGAACCTCCGACTCTAGTGGACAGTTGAGCGGGCTTGACACTTTGCCAACCCTGGCCTCTGCATCTTGATATGCATAGAGCATTTGTCATGTTACAATATTTATGCATTTTCCGTATGAAATTAGGCAGCCGGGCGCTTCACCTGTCATCAATTATCTTGACATACTATGTACATATATGTATCAAAGCTGAATATCTACTCTGTATGGGGGTGGGGCGTAGAAAGTTCCGGTATACGGACTTTCAAGGAACACAGGCGCATGATGGGCAGTACACAACTCTAAGGCAAGATGTCGATGAAAGAGGACAAGATCCTAGCGCCACAAACTGTAGGTAGACAAGGCTTCAACAAGGCTATCGCGGGGACATGGCAGGTTGACGGGGATCTAGTATGTATTATGTATGCACAGGGGCTTCTTTGTTGCAATATTACCTACCTGGACTACCTACAGATTATGTGTAGTATCTTATACTTGCACCTACCTAACTTAGATAGTAACACCCCAAGTACAACATACGTCGATATATTGGTATCCGCTGCGTAGAACGAGTTCGAGGCACAAGCATATGTACAGCATACAGCAAATAGTTATCTGATGTTGTGGGGACAAGGCCTTGCAGAAATAGCACTGTGTACCTTGCACTCCCTGATCTACATGCATCATAGGATGCACGTACGGCTGCACGTTTTTCTGCACAGGAACTTTGTGTAAGTGCGTGTCCTAGTAGGATCACGGGACCATGTGTGAAGTCAGGATACCTACAACAGCCTACAGACGGTAATTAGTAGCTCTGTGCGAGTATGAACCAGGCCAATAGTACAGATGTACCTCCTCTATGTAAGGACTCCCATGGTATGGTTCACGGACCTGCGTATTCGTATGTAATGAGATTGTTACTAATTAGCCCTAGGTTATAACATGGATATGCCGTTGGTGACGCGGACCGTTGAGCAACTATGCTTTATTCATAGACTGATCACACTCTGGATGACTCTGCCAAGACAATTATTGAAGGAATAGAGATCCCACGCGCTGCAACTGCATATTAACTAGCACTAGTAGTCGTAGTGTCCGCACCAGCCCACACGAACAGACCGTTATTACGCATCGAATACCTACCTAAGCATGCACATAGTGAAGATAGCGTGGTGGCGTGAGAAGTTTTCCAATTTTTCTTTTTCTTCCTTTCGCTCCACAAATTCCAAGTTCAGCTTCATGTCTCTCCCATCTCTTCAGTGCACATACTAGTCAAAACCAGTGATCGCTTTCCACACAGCTTCGTCAGAAGGCCTTTTGTTGTACCGATATCTCCGATGGTGAGGCCCCGAACCCGAAAAAGCTTCAGGGCCTTGCAGGGCACCCGGCTCAATAGTGTCACGTATTATAATAACACGACTGTTATCAATGACAGTTCATTTTATCGGACATGAACAACATAAATGGAAAGTCATTCGCCGTGGGAAGCAATACGTCGCAACCTAGGTATCCCAGGTATCCTAGGTATCCTAGGAACCTATTTACCCAGATTGATACAGAGGACTAATTTTACGGACTGACACGACGGCCGAGCGTCTATCTCTGGCCAGAGGCAAATGGCTATTCTCACATTGGCAGCCCAGACGTCTCGGGCCGCAGGGTCGTGGCCATAAAAACCTCCGAGGTTACCTGCTAAAATCTAAAATGCCAGATAATGCCAGATAATGCCAGATCATACGTATCTATTACCCTAACAGAATGCATAGGTTACAAACTACTGCTGTGTGTGCCGTGTCTCTCCTTGCGGCTCTGGCGGCACTATCGCGGGTTAGCACGTTGCAACAGCTTGCCTAATCCCATATTTAGAACACAATATTGCACTAGGTTAGACTATCCCTATTCCTCCTCACCCGCCGTGTAATAGTTCCGGCCATTCGGCCAGACTCCGGCCGCTGATTTTCTACCGTCCCTCTATATGTATGACATACCACGCTGTACACCACACCTACTAGCCTATGTAAACTGCGGTGTGCTGTTGGCTATATGTATGTAGGCAGATGGATGATATGCTGTCCGGCCCAACAAATTCTCAAGGCAGGATGCTAGGTTAACATGTTGCAGTGATGTAACCCGTCGTTACTACGAAAGCCCCACGATTGGGTACAGCTAACACATCTCGATAAATATCTCGATACTGTACAGGTGCTTAAAGCTGATCAAGGGCTGCGAACAATCTTATCCCTCCCCCCCTTTTCTCCTGCTCCTTCAATTATTGGCTATTCTTCTTAATCCCGGGTTCCCACTTCAGAAGCTACAAACCTACTAGGTTAAAGAACCTAGGCTCCAAATACCCCAACAAGTAACATCCAGTCAGCGTTGTAAACTGACTCAAAATACGCCTGCATGTATGTATGCATCTTAATCTTAGAGTACTATTGTTCAAAGGTGCAAGACGCTCTGATTCATAAGCGCTCTATTATTAGCGATAGAGAAAAGATAAGCGTAGTTACAACTGGGCAAGAAGGCGCATGTGAGGAAGTCACGTGGTTACAGATAACCCTCCCCTGATTTGTTTCGCCTACACATTTCTTGTTTCAAGGGCGAATGCCATTGTGACAACGCGACTTCCGCCCTTAGAAAAAGAGAAAAAGGTGAGAAACTCACTATTCCATTATTTTGTTGTTTGCGCGTGAGATGAAGCATTCAAAAATGGCGAATGAATGGTTAGCCACTGCATAATGCATTCAATAATGCACTAAAAGTTAGAACAACGCACTTAAAAAGGAAAGAATAGCTCATTTGCTGGTCAAAGTAACCAAGTCTTCTGCATCACACTCACTAATCCTGAGGAGCGCCCGCTAGCGACATCGCTCGCGGCGACAATCACGATGAGTGCTCTATTTGACGATAAGCCGAGGGTTGAGCCCTTGACTGGTAGCGAGATAGCCGTGCTCGTCATCACGATCATCGCGTTTATGATCCCCGCGTATCTCATGCTGTCACCATCCCCAGGGGGCAGTTATGATATACTCTTATACACACATACCAAAGCCGGCGTGCGAACGGGCGAGGAAAACAAGAGAAAACACCGCGCAGCAGCGGCGGCAGAAAAAAGGGCGAGAAGTAGAGAAGTGGAGCCGGCAGCAACGGAGGACAACCAGACCAAACCCAAGCTCCAGAGCATACACATCTACCCGGTGAAGTCGTGCCGAGGCATCGAGGTAGCCCGCAGCCGGGTGCTACCCCAGGGCCTAGAGTACGACCGTCTTTTCATGTTCGCGCAGCTCAAGAGCCCGTTCCCGCTATCGCTGGACTCGTCCGAGGCGACGCAGAAGGAGCACAAGTGGGAGTTCATCACGCAGCGACAATTCGCGCGCCTCGCGACCGTCAAAGTCGACCTCTGGCTTCCCGACGCGAACAAGTGGCGCAGTAAGCAATTGGAGATTCAGCGTACACGCATGGAGCTTCCTTTGATTGAGCCCACGGGTTACCTCGTGATGCGATTCCCCTGGAGCGGGGAAGGCTGGCGCGGTACGCTGGCCACGGTCCTGACGAAGTTCGGTCGCGGTTGGGCCGCCGAGGTCGAGAAGGAGATCATGATTCCTCTGAACTTCCCCACTGCTGCCGAGATTGAGAAGAAGGGCTACGTGTATGAAGACGTTAAGATCTGGAAGGAAACTATTACTGCGCTCAATATATCTATCGAGCTACCCGAGGAACTAAGACTTTATCTAGGTGTCAGCAACAAGTTGGGTCTCTTCCGCGTCGATCCGAACAAACTGCGTGAGGTTTACAGATGTGCGCCGCGCGAGAAAGAGGCGGGCTATCAACCTGTAACGGGTTTTCAAGACGCGGTAAATCATATCCCGTCGCAAAAAGACGTAACCACGTCTTGATCGTAATGCAGGAGAGAAGAAAACTAATACATGGATGCAGTACCCGCTTCATATGATAACGACGGATAGCGTTGAGCAGTTCAGCAAGGACGTGCCTAAGGACGATGAATTAAAGCAGCTCGACCTAGGACGGTTCCGCGCAAACATAATCCGTAAGCTACAATTTACTCTCCCCTCAGTTGAGGTATAATTCGTCAACTTAACTTTGCCATTATAGTCTCGGGCGCCCCCGCGTACGATGAGGAGATGTGGAAGAAAGCGCGCTTCAAGCCGGGAACATCCGAGTTACACAACGATGCAGTATTCCACGTCTCCTGCAGAACAGTCAGGTAAGTTTTCTCTCTCTCTCTCTCTCTCAACACAACAGTTACCCAACGAGAAGAAAACGAAGAAAAGAAAAAGGAAAAAGAAACATAACAATTCCTGACATATATCCATTTCATCGACATACTAAGTAAGCACACACGCAGATGCAAAATGCCCAACGTAGACCCAGTAACGGGCGACAGACATCCCCGCGAGCCCGACCATTCGCTGCGCACAAAGCGGGCCGTAGACGCCGGCGCACCGAACATGGGCTGTCTCGGCATGCAGCTGACGCCACTATTCGAAGACGACGCCATTTCTGCCTCTAACTCCACATCCACCTCCGCTTCTGAAAAAATTGGGGACATAACAACTACGTCCGCAGGATCTGGATTACTCGGCGATGACGGTGTCGACGATGGACCGTCTACTTGGATCGCCGTTGGTATGACGGTCGACGTGGAAGTGAGGGGCGAACATTTGTATGTTAAGCAGTGATGCAAATGCTTCAGTCAGGGTCGATCGCATTGAGGAAGAATGGAAGAATGAAAGGAAGTGTGAGGAGTAATGATTAGATGTATAGATAAGGTACTACTAGTATGCGGGTTAGACACCTGCCGAGGTACTTGAGTAGACAGACCTGCCTAGCCTAGTGTAGATATTGCGAGTCTGGGGTCTTGCGATGCGAGACATGCCGGATCATTCATCATAGATCCCGGAGCTGCGATGCAAGCAATCTTGAAGTAAATAGAGGCTTGCTTACGCAGTGCATACCTACCTACCTACCTAGATAATACAGACATAACTCTTGTCTCCTAAATATCACTCATTACTTGTCGATGTGCTCGCTCAATACGTGCTCGATTATACGATGTCATGAGAAGTACTTATCTTTTAATATTTCACCACGAGGAGATAAATACCGAGGAAAATACAGAGATAAAGTGTCACAGCACAAGTAAACTACGACGTTTAGTAAACGGAGCAGGTGGGAATCAGAGTCATATAGGCCTAGACCTCTGAGATAAAGTTAACAAGAAAAAGAAGAAAGAACATGTCTTCTCACGCTATGGAAGTAGCTTCAACAAGTGAGCAATCGCCAGCGCCCGCCTCCCCCCAAAGAGTAATTAGGAAGTATGTAGATACACCCGGCTTTGCAAGCACCCCATGTTTCCCTGCCTCCTTCCTTCCCGCCTGCCTGGTATTTACCTAGCCCAACCTTAGGTGCTTATACTTATTCATCACGGACCGACCTTCCCTCAGCGCAATCCAACAACACCCCGATCAGTTCGTGTCATTCATCAAGACAAGTTCCATCATCATAGTCAGTGCTTCGCTCCAGCTCCAATGCAGAAATTCATAAAAAACAGGGCCGGTATTTGGTTTCTTTCTTCTCTTCATTATATACCAGTGAGTCATAATACTTGAACCCTTCTCCCCTCAAGGCCTTATTTAGAGACGTCGACTGAGGCTGTAAACGGCTCGTGCATAAGAAAAGGACAAGGTGGTTTGCATTACATCATTTACTTGAAGTCCGCGGCAGTTAACGCCTGCACCATACTCGTGCCCTCAGAGAACCTCGTACGGAAGATGCGGTTGGCGTTCTGGAACATGCCATCCTTGAGCGAGACGACGATGAACTGGGAGCCCTTGAAGCGCGTCTTGATAAGACGACCGATGTTCTGTGTATGTGACAGATCGAGCGCTGCGTCTACCTCGTCCAGGATGTACATGGGTGCTGGCTTGAATTGCAAGAGAGCCATGATGAGAGAAAGTGCGACAAGAGACCTATAGATAGATTCGACGTTAGTATATGGGGAGAGACAGGCTAAGAGGAATACGAAGGCCCATGTCAAGGATAAGACCGACCTTTGACCACCACTCAATTCCGTCAAGCTCTGCTTCCAGACTTTGCCCAGGCAGACCTTGACCTCGAGACCCTCATTGATGGTCTTGCCTTCAGGGGGATCGAGCTTCGCAAAACTGCCACCGGGGAGCAACTCGGAAAATATCTGGCCAAAATCGGCGTTGACCTTCTGCCACGTCTGCAGGAGGGCCTTCTTCTTGTAGTCGTCCAGGCTGAAGATGGTCTCCTCGATCTTGCGCTTGTCACGGATCACCGTCTTCATCATCGTCTTGAGGCTGATCTCTTTCTTTTCGACACTGTCGATCATGTTCATGACTTTGGGATTGATCTTCTTCTTCATCCCCTGGAAGCGCTCTTGCAGGTTCTTCTGGGTTGCCTTGCACTCCGCAATGTTATGCGACTTGAAGTCATAGGGGGTGCCGGTCCGGCCGAACTTGTCCTGCTCGTCTGCGATCCACTCGTGTTCTTGCTCCATTTCCGCCACTCTTTGCACGGCTACTTGCTTTTCCTTATGGAATTTCTCAACTTGGTGGCCTAGTTTTTGCATTTCTAGGCTTTCTTCGGCGATGCGAGCGTTCTTTGACCTAGTCGCCTCTTCCAGGGCACGCAGCTCGTCATCAAAACCGGTAAGCTTGGCACGCTCATCATCGAGTTCTGCTTGAGCCAGATCGTGGGTCTCTTGTAGTTTTGCCTGCTTCTTTGCAAGGTCCTCAATTTCTTCCTGCTGCGCTTTGATAGCCAGTTCGACCTCGAGAAGTTGCTCCCTCGCGGCAGCAAGATCGGATGAGACTTGTTCCGAATCTAGTTGTGCGTTTTGGAGCTCCTTCTGAAGGGTCTTCAGAGTGGCTGTATTCTTGGCTAGTGTTTGCCTTAACTTGTCGATGGACGACTGAAGCTCGACAAGCTTCGAGTCTTTGTTGTTTTCGAAGTCCTTCATGTCCTTCTCTATTCGCTTAACATCCGCACTGGCCTCGGATTGTCTCTTCTTGGCTTCAGCACTGTCGGATTTTAACTGCGCAATAGTCTCTTTCATGTGCTCAACTTCTTGGATGATCGAAGATGATGAGTTACCACTGATCTGTTCTTCTGCGAGTTTGATCTCATGGGTCTTTAGGTCGAGGTCCTGTTTAATCTTGCGAGCCTGATCAAGCTTAGACTTCTCTCTTGCTATTTGGGCCTGTATCTCTCGTAGGGACAGCTCAGCTTCCTTGAGCTGTCGATTGATTTCGTTCAGCTTTTGTAAGGTCACCAGGACGCCACTTGAGTTCGGGGAGCTACCACCGGACAAAGTGCCCGAGGGATCATATGCGTCGCCTTCGAGGGTTATACTCCTCATTCGGACATTGGGGTCAAACGTCACCCTCTTGGCTGTCTCGGCATCGTGGCAGACTAACGTGTTGCCAAACACGTACTCCATGGCAGCCGAGACCTCTTCGTCATAGCCGACAAGAGATAGTGCAAGGTCGACCTTGCCTGGTGCAAGCTTCTGTGCAGTTGCAATAGTTTGTGCAGAGGCTTTGAAAGCAGCAATCTTGTTTAGCGGAATGATGGTAACACGTTTGCGTAGCTTTCCTCCCTGGAGCAGTTGGGTACCAGTTACCTCGCTGTCGACAACCACATTGTATAAGCGACCACCAGCACATATCTCTAGGGCCGTGCCTGCTTGAGTGTGGTTTTTATCCAACGTGAAAAGCTGGGCAACAAGACCCTTGACTTTCGAGCGGTCGAAGTTGGGAGTTGGGTCAGCATAGCTGAAGTCAATGTTGGCTACTTTGCGTTTGAGCGCGTCGGCTTCTTGCCGTAGACCGCGGATGGATTGCTGCAGTGATGACTCCTTCTTGTACATTTCTTCTTCTTGTCCGGGCTCAAAGCCCAGCTTACTAAGCTGGGCCTCGAGTTTTTGTGATTGCGACCGCAACCCTTCTATCTCCGTGAGAAGGCCGGCGTTTTGTTCCTTGGCCTTCCTCGCCCGTGGCTCCTCTTCCTTGATGCGCTTTTCGAGATGGGCTATCTTGATTTTCGCTTGTTCCTGCTCGGTCGTGGAAGCGGCTACTCTGTTCCTTGCGTCTTGCAGTTGCCCTTGATAACCGCTTTCTTGGCCTTCCTTGGATGCAACACCGGTTTGGAGTGTCTGGAGCAGTTCCTCTTTCGATTCCGCTTCCTGAGTCTGTTTCTCGTTTTCTTCTTTTGCCGCGTCGTATCTCGCCTTGATCTTTTCGTATGCCTTAGTCTTTTCTTGGAGCGTCGCCTCCAACTCCGCGACGTTCTTCTGTACAGAAACTTTGCGCTCCTCTTCCTCATTTTTGCTGGAATGCTTCAAGTCGACTACTGTAGCCAGTCGAACCAACTCGTTTGAATACTTCTTCACGCTATCTTCAAGTGCCTGTGCCTTGCCGCCTTTCTTCAGTTCCTTATCGCGTTCTGCCCTTACTCTCTTCACATCTTGTTCGAGATGGGATATCTCGCTCTTAAGCCTTGTGGTAGACTCTTCGAGATCTCTCTGGCGTTGTCGCTTTTGCTCGAGGTCTGTTTCTGACTGGGCTAGTCGCTCCTGATATCTCACGTAATCGTGTGCCACCACTACTCTCGTTAATCTCTCGAGGTCGTTTTGTGTTTGTTGGAAATCTAGGAAAGCGCGCTTCTCCGTCCGCAACTTCTCAAGCTTAGGTTCGATCTCATCGCGCAGCAGCTCAGTTATCTCTTGCAGCTTCATCTCCTTCTTTGCCATTGTCTTCAAAGCCTTGTCCCTTCGGTCCTCAAACATCCTTGTGCCTGCAGCCTCCTCAATCATGGCAAGGATTTCAACAGCCTTCATATTCAAGACCTTTGTGATTCGACCTTGCATAATGAGGAAGTTGGGGTTGTTGATATTTAACTGTACGGATTGAAAGAGGTTCTGGACGGTCTGCTGTTGCGCGCGGTGGCCATTGATCAGGTATTTTGATGTTCCGCCGAGTACGATTTGCCTCGTCACGCTGATGGTCGCATATTCCTCGAAACCGATTGGTGACTTCTCTTTATCTTTGTTATCGAAGACGATCGTAACGCTCGCTTTCGTTACACCCGCTTGGCCACGTTTATATATCAAGTCCTGTATAGCGTAAGGGTTAATCTTTCGTGGCCTATTTGTTTGTTTGGTTGCCATGATATCAACACGTACCTGTAAGTTTTGGGCGCGGACCGTCGACATATTTGTGATACCAAGAACGAAACATATTGCGTCTAGAATATTGGATTTACCACTGCCGTTCAGGCCAGTAATAGAGTTGAAGCTCTCATCCCTACATGTCGTCAGCTCTGATTATGCGCCGGCCGTTGTTTGGTTGTTTGCTTACCATCCTGAGATGACAGTTCGAACGGCATACGATTTAAAACCCTTATTTACCTGTTAGAATTGTATTTTCAAGGTATGCGACAGTACCTACGTCTATAATGACCTCTATAACCCTCATTTTGGCGAATGCGACGATCGGCAGTCGTCCAAAATTCGCTGTTTGCTGATGTTGAAGTTGCTAACTAGCTGGTTGCTACGCGTTGCCCAAGATCTGGAAAGTCAACAAACAAATGCACATAATGCGGTCTGCAGGGGTTGCACAAGCCACAACTGCCCCTCATCAGCCGAAAGGTGATCAAAGACAAAATAGACAGTACATACAGTGTCAAATATGCACACTGTACATACATGGGACTGTGCGATCTGCCAAAGCACTGTACCTGCGTTGACCATCTGGCATTAGGTAATTGCTGCCAGAACCGCAGCAGGCAGCAAACTGCCATTAAGCCCCACCGCGTTGTTTTAGACCCACTCTTCTGGGTATAAAAACCCGTCTTCTCTGCCACTTCAGGCCTCTGCCCTTCTCTTCTTTCTTTCTTCTTTAGCTCTCTTTGCCTTTTGGCTTAGATCAAGTGTAGTATCTGTTCTTTTCAGTTTAATCTCTGAAAGAGTCCTACTTGGACTCAATCGTGATTATTCTAATTTTTGCCTCTGGGAGGTGTGTCCTCTGTGCTTGCGCATGGTCACCTCCACCGTGTCCCTGGTATTACACTGCCTCCAGGTGACGCGAAACTACCTTTTCATTGCTACTGTTGGCTTGCCAGCGTTGTGAAGAAGAGGAGAATGAGACTGCTATGGGCATTTCCTCGAGCATTGTATGCTTGGAGACTGAATGGTTTGTAACGAAGTTAAGGATTTAGAGATTTACTTCGCTACCTAGAGGTTGCTCGATCTAAGTAGCAAGAGCATGTCAACAAGCGATGTTAACAAGCGCATATGCCTCGGCAGACTCAGTTCCTTAACCTGCATTGATCTTGCTGCGAGTACAGATGTATGCTGTACCCTGTATGCGGGTAGGTATGCGTTGCTATGAGGTGGGCAGGGTTCATCAGCAATGCACCGTAGTTTCTCTCACGTTCTCTTTGCATTATCTTTTGGCTGCTACTTCTGATTTCACTGCCTTTTTGACTGTCTGGTAAGAATAAAACATGCGTGTAGGTTCCAATGCTTCAGGGCCGGCAAGTGCGATGTGGGGAACTGTTGTGTTTTGCTGTACAGTAATAATTAGCATGGCGATAAGCAGTAAAAGGAGCGGCGCAACATAACTATTTCGGCCCTCCATTTGTAACGTCATCCCAAACCAGTGCCACAACATATTTCGACTTCCATGGCCAAACCCCCCAACCTTGACAGTAATACTACCACACAAGATATTGGGCTTCTAAGGACCGTTTCTTATTCAATCCCGACTCTTATCGTCGAGTCACAGTCGGCAAAAGCATAATACCTACGTCGAGCAGAGCAGGAGGGGGAATGGGATAGATCCAAGGAGAACCATCGACGAACAGCCCAAACCACTCACACCCCCTAGTCTACTGAACCAGTTCCAAGCAGACATTTTCAGTCCTTCCATCACCCCGCACGCCGAAAAGAATACATATATGATTTAAAATGGCAGACGAACCCGTCTCCTTTACATCACTAGTACTGCTTGTAGTATTAGGTGGTGTCGTGATCCGATACTTATTCTTCCCGTCAGCATCAGCACCATCAGGGCCGACAGGTACGCACCGAAGTAGAGATGCCGCCGCAACGTCGAGGGCGCGCGAGGCTGCTGTTGAGCGGATACAGCAAATGTTCCCTCAACTTGATCGTCGCACCGTCCTGTGGGAACTGCAGCGCAACGGGGGAAACATGACGGCGACGACGGAGAGGATCCTTTCTGGCCGCATAGAAACTGTGAGTTCATAACACGGGCATATCTAGAGTCGCTTCCCTACGCTTTCACTTTCCCCCGCTTGAAACTCGGTTGCTTGTCATGCATCTTGTCCTACCAGTCTACCTTCCGCCTACCCCTTCTTCCTCTATACATACACCTAAACGAAGTCATTACTAACGCTTCGTTGTCCTAGCCACCGGTAACATTTCAGCCGCCGCCACCGCCGCCGTCAGCAAGCCCTCCAGCATTGCAGCCAGCTAAAGCACCGTCCCGCCCCGCCGAACCGGATCTGATAACGCGATACAAGCTCCAGGAAAAGCTTAATAACAGCCAAGGCGCAAGCTCAGAGCCTGAGTCCGCGACCGCGACGGGATCGGAGAAAAAGCAGAAGGCCTGGAGTTTGAATCCCAAAGAGCGGCAGGCGGCTTTGCAGCGCAGACGTGACGAGATGATATTGGCTGCGAGACGGAAGATGGAGGAGAAGATTGCTGCCGAAAAGGCCGGCGCCGCCGAGGGCGCGAGTTCCTCATAACCCGTGTTTCCCGTAGTTGGATGGGCTTCGGCGCAGGCAGCGCTGACAGCGTCGTTTCATGGCCGAGTGTTGTGCAGCGGCACTATGAATTGGGAAGTAACAGGAAATAACTGTTATGGTTGCCCTACGCACCGAAGATAAAATTATAAATTGTAGTTATCCGGAATATAATGACGTCTACGCCATGAACATCGCACAGCCGTCTCAGCATTTTACTGATTGAAACGTGATGCGGGTGTAAATCGATCAGTCGGAAGATCAAATGTCCGATAATATCGTATGTGCCTATTTAAGACATGATCTTGGAGATCTGATCGTAGAACGCTTGCTATCAAAACGCCATGCCCACGCAGTCATAAGTTATAAACAATCAAATCTATAAACCAGCTAGTTTCGCCATAAAAGAGTGTGCTAAGGCTCACTGCAGCTCAGTCTGGCGTGGTCTTGTGTCAACCGTCGCCAAGCCCTGTCCGAGGCCGTCTTGAATGCCGCAGGTTATGCTTTCAACTGCCCAGGCTGCGAGGTTGCCCACGGCTTTCCCAACACGACCATTACTGATAACGGCGCTGTGCTTCGCAACGACCGCCGCGATGTAGCATCCCTTAGAAATAAGCTGCTGCGCGACATTATGCTTACGCTCGTATTGTGCTCCGATGCGGATCATGGTGGTTGCGTATGATATGGCCCAATGTAGAAGTATGATTAGGGAAGCTACCATGTAGGCAACGCACCGCTGGAGGGCTGTGCGCTCGCCTAGTTGAGTTCTCAAAACCATCAGCCCTCCATCTCTGCTGCGGACCGGGATGCCCTCAGCTACACAAGATTGCGGGAGAGCATCACGAATGACGGCAACCTCCTTATCGTTTAAGTCGTCGGGTAGACCCATCAACATGTATCCCACGCCATCAATGTAGGACTTGCGAGAGAAATTCCGGTCTTCTCTCTCGTCATATACGGTATGATGAAGCTTTGTACCTGGTAACCCACCATCAGCATTGAGCCATACTTCCTATTTATCTACGCTCTTCTGCAACATGTGAGTAGGTGATAAATCAAAGCACTTACCTTGCATGGCATACCTCCATTTAATGCCAGAGGTATCTAGTATGTGCTGCCGTTGCTGCACCGCGGGGGGGCCTTTTTCATCCACGGATGCGTCCACACGGACGGCCTGTTGTTCAACCACCGTCGTTTCGGCAAGGCCCCCTATTCGTGATCGGTGGCGCGTGTACACGAGGCTGACAGCCTGCCGCAGCGAGTTGATTGGTGTTACCCGGGACTGTACTGACATAGGCAACATGCTGAGCAGCATGGACGCCCTTTCCTGCTCCACCTTGTAAGTCATGATCCCTCCAGAGGGACACAGCGGCCTACAATACCAACAACTGTGCCTACTCCGGCACAAGAGTCGTTGGTAAACGAACCAAAAAAGGCGGATCCAATTGCGATGGCAGAGATCGTAAACACTTGAAACTTTTTCAGAAAGTTACTGACGACAAGGAATTTGGTTCCCCAGCGTAAACACTCCGGAGAGCAAGGGGAATGGCTTGGATTTGCTTCGTAACCCCCTGTGCGATAACCAAAGTCGCAAGATTGGCTGGCCCCGATATCTGAGCTTCCCCACCCGGCGATAATCGGGCGATGTGGAGGATGTTCGGTCTCTAACCTCGACGTCTTGAATACCTAAAGATATCCGTAAAATGGAGTGACCGGCCTTCTCAGATACGTACGGCCTGTTTACCTCTTCTTCATAACTGTCCCTTTCTTTCCCTTAGAGTTGAGCTTGCTAGAAGATCGGACAATTAGGACGAGTAACTGAAAGAACCATCATTGATTTTTAACTTTTAGGGTGTGCCGCTAAGTCTTGAAGCTTAGAAGGATACTGCTATGCATGTGAAATCAAGGAACCCGCGAAAGTGTTCACCTGCAAGCTAGAGGGTACATAGGCATATACCTTGCTTGTAAACAAGCTAGTAGTAGGAGAAACCGAGACGCGACATAGTAACGTTAAAATTTGTACTGCGTCTTGCCACTCATGACTTCTTGTAGTGTATTTAGGACTAAAATTCTGTCAAGGCCAAAAATACCTAATGTCGGGATCAGGGCCTAGCTAGCTATGTTGATCCAGGGTTCAGGACAAGATTTTTACTGTTACTTGACCCCTTTCAACACTTGTACATACATACATGGTTTGCCGAGGATCGTTATTGTATATATACAGGTACTTGCTAAAGTAATCTATACATAGACGACGGGTCCTGGATGGGTCGAGAAATGTAGGGAGGTAGGTACACGTACACGAAGTCAATTGCATGCGAACAACCTGTTATTATGAGGGTCCTGATCTGGATAAGAGAAAGTGGAAATATTCCCCATTGTTTCCCGGCTTCACAACACGACAAGGGCGGCTCTAAGTAGGCAGCTAGAAGTGGCAAACCAGGGTAGTCAAAACCAGTCGTCAGGTTCCCGTGAGTCCTTTTCTATTAACCTCCCTGTCTCTTAACACGCAGAAGAGCCAATGTGAACAGTCTGCTAGAGAGGATAGTATAAGTGTGGAGTTGGGTTCGATTCCTAATAGCGCTAATGGTTTTCTGCGCTTTGCTTTTTTATTTGCCAATATCCTAGATATGATGCTTATTTTGGATAAAACAACTTTGAAAGAACAGGAGTTGTCACCGAGACTTATCCAGAACTAGCCTAATTGGGCCTAGTTGAATCCAGAACCACCCTCTACTCATAGTATGGACCCGGAGGCCCAGGACCGTTTTATCCCATCCTAGCTCAATACAACAAACATATCTGCCTCGAGAGTGTGTTTCTGTCTATTGTGTGACCTCTTTGACCTTGTCATTAGAGTCAGACACGCTCCTTAGCCTACATTAGTGTACGACGTGGAGGAACACCCGTACTAGTAGGATATGTAGATTCGTGGTTTCTGCAAGCACGTAAACCTGCTTCTTTCTAGAACAGAAATATACTCAGATTGGCTACAGGAGTATTGTAGGCCAGTGAGAACCTAGGTTGTAGGTAAATGGCTTGTAGTGCCAAGTCTTGTATGAATTACTACTATGTTGTAGATGCTTTTATTCTGCATTCCTTTATACTTGAAGACCTAAGGTTAAACAACTCTTGTTACACTGGTATATCTATTGCCCGCTTATAGACATACTATAGGTTAGGTACCTACCTAGTTATGTGTATAATGAGAGGTATGTACTTATTGCACCTTATTTACAGCTGTCAGGATCCTAGGTTAGTATGTATTAGACCCGCATTGATGGGACCCATTATAATAACCGTTTAGTCAAATCCATTGGTCCCTTTCGATGCCAGATAAGATTGGAGGTCTCTTACAAAAAAAGTTCAACTAAGGCAGATTGCGTCGCAGTCCATCTTCTCGCCCTTCACCAAATCGTGAGTTGCCACTCACAACCAGACAACAACTTCTTTCTCCTCCTCTCCGCCTTTTGAATTGAATTGTATTGCTGTTGTTTTATTTGTTATCAATCATACAGAGGCACCTGCTCTATACGTCTGCCTGTCATGTTCAAGGCATCCATACAGCGGCCAGTCCGCTTTGGCAGTCTGGCCCGCCAATTTAGCAGTATTTCGTTGATGCGGAATGCTCGCTTTGAGCAAGCTGCAGCCCTTCGCCAGACATCTTCGCAGTCACAGATTGCAATAGGACGTCTGACTCCCGTACATGCTCTTCGTCTGTACTCTGCAGAATCTGCCGCCGCACAGACAAACCGCAAGGATGAGTTTGCAGCTGTCGATTCGGCCGATGTTACTCGATTCAGCGAATTACCAAAGCTCGGCGTCAACGAAGGCCTTGTCCGGGCCCTTACTCAGGGTATGCGTTATGAGAATATGACCGAGGTGCAATCCATGACTATCAACTCTGCCTTGAAGGGTGTCGACATGTGAGTGACTTACATTTGCGTTCTTTTCGTCCTCAATCTGGTAATGCCTCGTTGCTAACCGATCGTCTATTATGGTAGGGTCGCCCAAGCGAAAACTGGTACAGGCAAAACTCTGGCCTTCCTTGTTCCCTTGTTCCAGCGAGTTTTGCAGGATCAGCCTCACCTTATCGACCGCCGAGCTAGACGTCGGGCTTCGTCTGACGATGTCCGTGCTATAATTCTTTCTCCTACGCGTGAACTTGCGGAGCAGATTGGTGTGGAAGCCAGAAAACTAGCGCAAAATACCGGCATTGTTGTCCAGATTGCGGTTGGTGGTACCAGAAAGCGGGAATCTTTGATGCAGATGCACCGAGAAGGCTGTGATGTTCTTGTTGCTACTCCTGGACGATTGCATGATTTGCTCTCGGACCCTGACGCTGGAGTCGCCGCTCCAAAGCTCCAAGCCTTCGTACTGGACGAAGCGGATCGGATGCTTGATGTCGGCTTTTCCGATGCTATTAGGGATATCATGGATTATCTCCCATCTCGAACCGAGGTAGAACGACAAACTCTCCTTTTCTCTGCCACCATTCCTCGTAACGTGATCCATCTAGCCAAGAGCATGGTCCGACCAGACAACTTCGAGTTTGTCCAAACTATCAAGCCAGATGAGGTTGCGACACACGAGCGTGTTCCTCAGCACCTAGTCAAACTCGAAGGTCTCGAGAACGCCTTTCCCGCCATTATGGAAATCGCAGAACGGGCGCAAAAGGAGGGTTCTGAAATGCCCTTCAAAGCCATTGTCTTTTTCAGCAACACTGCCTCAGTTCAGTTTGCCTCCGAGGTTTTCAGGGGGACCCCTTTGCGCAGATCTGGTATTAACATATACGAGATACACTCGAAACTATCCCAAGGGCAACGCACGCGGGCTGCTGAATCCTTCCGCCGAGCGAGATCCGCCATCCTCTTCTCGTCGGATGTGACAGCTAGAGGCATGGACTTCCCTAACGTGACGGATGTCATACAGGTTGGTCTTCCACCTGATCGCGATCAGTATATTCACAGAGTTGGCCGTACTGGTCGTGCTGGAAATTCTGGCAATGGTTGGCTACTTATTGCAGAAGAGGAGCTTCCAGAAGCACGAGAGCGCCTTACAGGGCTACCGATCAAGCCGACAACGGTTATCGAATCTGCCCAACATAGAGAAGGTGACGACACATCACCATCACCGCAAATAGCTCCCTACTTTGAGCAGATAAAAGATGCCTATGCTTCGTTACCCAAAGATTTATTTAATAAAGTATACATGGCGTATCTTGGTCAAAAATTCGGCAGGAATTTCCGGGCTATCGATGCAGTCAATATAATGAACAGGTGGGCTCTTGATGGCATGGGCTGGACTGAGACTCCGCGTGTACCTGCGCGGATAGCTCAACTCCGTGGGTTAACGGGTGTACATGGAGTCACAATTGGCCATTCTAGGGACCACGAGGACTCTGGGGAGTTCGGCTCGCGCTCCGACTTCTCGCGGGGTGGCAGGGGTGGCAGTTTCGGGCGTGGCGACCGCTTTGGCGACCGCTTTGGTGACCGCTTTGATTCCCGCCGGCCAGCGGGCGGCGGGCATCAAGATAGGTTCGGCGGAGGTCGTGGGGGATTCCGTAACGGAGGTTCCAGTGATCGTGACTTCCGCAGGGGCAGGTCCCGCGATGGTGGGTCGGGTTACTCCAACTCGAGCTTTTAGGTCACGAGCACGGTACTATACCTCGTTCATCCCCCCGGGCTTACCACGGCTTTGCATACGATTTTATTCGCTAAAGGTTCATTTTGCCCAGCAGCAATTTTAGGTTCCAGGATCATGTACAGTAACTGCTGTGAAACAACGGCATCAACGGGGACGGCATAACCGTTCATATAGAGGCGTCGACGGAGTTGAGGTTTCAAGGTTCTTAGCCTAGGTTAAAACGACATGTGGGCAAGGTTTCAGGACTCAGAGCAGGAAAATCTCCGACTAGATTATCTGAGCGATTTGTATGCCAAAATCTCTACTTGTTCTGTATTATATTAAGGGGGAAAGGAAGGCGGAAGAAGTTATATGTACGTTGAAGAAGGCTAATAACGAGTGGTGGCAACCAAAACGCCCCGTCACTGTAACAAGACCAACAATATTTCTAATTTTTCCTACATTATATATATCTTGACTCTTAAGATCTAATGTGCTTTGCAAGCTTGGATTTGTACGGTCACTTAATACTCTTTCCTATACTCACCACCTTTGTCGTCTTAGTGTTTTGATGTATTAATGTGCGTTTGGATATACTTATGCCAGCTTGTCGTTGCCCCGGATACTTCTGTAGGTGTCAGCTTCTGCAGAACAAATTCTGTCACAGAAACGGCGTGGAGCTAGGTGGGCTATACGAAGGACTGAACTGATTATCTACCCACAGGCAAGGTGTTGATTTTGCTTTTCATGGGGTGGATCGATTACCTCGGATTAAAATCATTTGGACTGAGGCCTGAGACTGAGACTTCATCTATCTACTTTAACTGAGATAGTCTGAAGACATGTCCTCTCTCCTTACAGATACTTACTTGGATGAGGAGGCGAGGTAGGTAGACACTTATTAGCCTAGATTAGTGTATCTCATGCGGACAATAGAGATGCGTGAGTTGGTTAGAGAGAGTATGTATGGCAGGGGGAAAGGGGGGGGGAGGGTGGAGGTTCTCCGGTGTTTGTTGTTATTATTAAGCTAAGGGAAGAGATGAAGAAAGGGGAAATATATATAATGGGAAGGGAATATGATAGGATCACGGGGATAGTGTACCATCATTTGCCTACAAACATCTTACTTGGGTATGTATGCTGCTTGCTACAAGTATCATTTCCCCTACCTGGGAGCGTTCTCCCTGTCTATTTAGAAGCAAGTTTGGAAGAGGTGATCTTCTTGTCTAACCGATAATAACCTCAACTCTTGTCTTCGCCTTCAAGCTAAGGTATCCTTTTCTACTGAAATTGCCCAAGCCCCAAACCATTTGAATCTGCACAGGTAACAATAACGATAATAATAGTGACCGGACGTGCGAGCTTGTATTTATCCTTTCCGCCATAACAACTTGGTCGTGGTATCAAAATGAGACGGACGTATGTACCCCAATTTTGGCTCCTTGAACGCCTTCCTATGCAGTAATGAACCCCCTAAAATACCCTGTTCGGCAGCATTTTCGACGTTTCTCTTTCTCTCTCACGATTTTCTCAATAACTTCATCTAAGCCCTCCCTTGAAGCATCGCATTAGCATCCCAAAGAAGAAGTCGCTCATCCCAACCAACCGTCGCAACCCAGCCCCCGACACCGAACAAGCACCAGTCGACGCCGGTGACGAACTCGGTATGCCTGTTCATTATTCCGAGTTGAACACCTGGCTTCACTGACGGTTGGGCAGCGCCCATGGTAGAGCCGTCCGTCCATAGTCGAACAGTCATGTCATAGCTTGTACTGATGAGGATGTCGGCGGCGTGGGGGCTCCAGGCGAGCCTTCGCACGGCGTAGTCGTGGCCCATCATTATAGATGTGGGCCCTGCTGCTGGACTTCTGATATCGAACGTCCTTATTACCCGGTCCACACCTCCTGTTGCTATGACTGTGTCCCTGTACTTGTTCCAGTCGTGCGTCAATATTTCGGCCGGCATGGCCGGAGGACTGATGCCCGGAGGCATCGGCACCGCTGGAGGCTTGTGGACTTGAATAATTTCAGCGCGTCCGTATGTGGCATCGATAGGTTTGCGGAGGTCGAATATGCGGAGGTGCGAGTCGGTTGATACGGCGGAGATTATGTTGGGATTGGAGGGACAATATGATGCGCTATAGGTGCAATTGCCGATTGGCAGCGTCCTGAGGGACTCTTGTCTGGCTGGAGACCACTTTAGAGCGAAGCATGTTAGTTTAGAGCGGCAAGAATGGACTGGAGGTGGTTGTAGCCGTACAATCTTTACGGTTCCGTCCCATGAACTTGAGATAAAGGTGTCTTTCGTAACGGGACTCCAAGCAACAGCATATACTTCGCGCTTATGCTCGTGGAAGTTCATAACGGGGAAATCATTGACGTTGACATCGTAGAGCTTAATCGACCCATCACCGCATGCGGCGAGCAGCTGGTTCTCGTTGGTTTCAGACCATGCCAGATCGTACTGAGCATCGTTGGTGTCGAAACTGTGGAGACAGGCGACGTTAGCAGGCAATGCTATGGAGATGGGGCAATTTAGGTGTCGAACGTCGCTTACGTTTTCATTACTTGCACGCCTCCGGGCCCTAATCCTAGGCAAAAGAGCCGGCCATTACCGACAATGCCATAGTTCGCAGCTGAAGCGATTGCAATGCGGTTGTCGTAGTAGGGCGAGTATTTGACTGCGCATGGGCTGAAGCCAGGCGTACGGAACTCTATCATGGACGCCATGATTTACTTTTCTGACTCGTGCCCTCCTTTACTCTCGACTTTCCGAAATCACGTTCTTGAGGACACCAGTTTTAACGCCTTTTTGCTCTTGAAACCACAGCCCTCGGCCAACATTCACGTGTCTCCCATATGCAGCTGAGGTTCGGATAAGCGTATCCTGCAAACTAAAATAGTATGAATTTAAGGTTAAAAACAAGGGGGAGCTCTAGAGATACTGCCCGAATATAGAGTTATGACTTAATGTGTGTGAACTTCTTTTCCAACAGAAACATCTTCATGTCCAAAGCGGTTGAAGTGGGATGAAAGCCGAGCTGCTTCAATGGAGCAAGGGAACCTGTGACGTGGGGCCTCGGCTCCGGTGTCTAGTAGTGACTTTCAACAGCTCTCTATTTCATGGATCTCCTTCCAAGTTAGGCTCTTGATTTAAGTTACCCAAGGAGGTTAGTGGCGTCGCATATATTATTACCAATTGAAAGGCAACAGCGTCGTCTGATTCATAGATTCAACCACAACGCATGCAAGTCCGCAGCTCATTTAACCCCCGAGATAATTTAGGTAAAACATCATGAAAAAGCCATCTTGTACGGGAAGTGTCATATGTAATGGATGCTTTTTTGAGAGGCACAAAACGCAAGTCATCCTCCAGCGCCCAAGAATCCGAGAGTCGGGATGACGACGACGACTCAACTGAGGTAAAGCTAGCGATGCTTGCATCCTTATGCCCGGACATATCACAAGAGGTATTGCTCGACGCCCTTTTAGTAAATAATGGATCCGTCGAAAAGACTGTGTCTTCTCTTACCCATGACACATATTCCGGAGGAGAGCCAAAGAAAAGAAGTCGCGCCGCAAGTGGCGTAGGGTCTCAGACCTCACTGAGATCGTTTGCATCTCCATCCTCCGTGGTTGACGGAAGTGGTTCACCAAAGAAGAAGAAACTATTGTCTAAGAAGGGAACGACTCTTTATCTGTACGACCCCGACGATATTGCAGAGCATACACCATGTACTGTTATTCATAATTTTCTGCCCCCGGAAGAAGCCAACGATCTTCTACGAGACATGTTGCATGAAGCGGAATCTTTCGAGAAGGTGGCTTTCAAACTCTTCGACAATGTAGTGCAAAGTCCGCATACATCCAGCTTCTTTTTAACAACAGAGGCCGAAATCAACATGCAGAAGCACGAATACTTCTACAATGGTGCCCGTTTGACGGTAAGTATAGCAATTTATGACTTATTGAGTCCTGATCTTTCTGTTCTTTGTTCCGTATTTGAATTCACTCACTGTTCTAGATACAGCTAGATGTTCCATTTAGCTAACAGGTGGTAGGATGTTCGAAAAATCACACCCCAGCTTCTCAAGGTAAAGCCCAAGGTGCAGGAAGCAGTGAATAAGGAAATTCAGCATCGGATCAAGACGCGCTATCCCGGCGGGAAGAAATTGAGGTATCAGAGCCCTGAGCCATGGACACCAAACGCAGCATTTGTCAACTGCTACAATGGGCCTCAAGAATCCGTGGGATATCACAGCGACCACCTGACTTATCTCGGTCCCCGCGCCGTCATCGGCTCACTGTCGCTTGGCGTTGCGCGAGAATTCCGCGTCCGGCGCATCGTCCCGAAAGACGGCGGCAGTAATCTTACTGATGATCCCGATGCGCAAGGGCAGATCTCGATCCATCTGCCACACAACTCGCTGCTGATTATGCATGCCGAGATGCAGGAAGAGTGGAAGCATAGTATTGCACCTGCGCAGGCTATAGACCCTCACCCCATAGCAGGGAACCGAAGGATCAACATCACCTATCGTGACTACAAGGCAAATTTCCATCCGAAATTCACGCCCAGATGCAAATGCGATCTTCCAGGAGTTCTGAGGACAGTGCAGCGGAAGAAGGAGAACTGGGGAAAATACTTTTGGAGTATGTTGCCTATTATATCTATGTTCTTTCATTAAAATGAGTTGACTGCGTTTGCTGACAACATGTCTCTAATAGTGTGCCATGGTGGGAACGTACCCGGCAGGGAGAATTGCACCTTTTTCCAATGGGCTGAATTCGACGATGATGGAGTACCTGTCTGGGACAAGGCAAATTACAAAAAGAACAAGGCTTCGGACAACTCAGGGGCTGGAGATGCGGCAGCACCACAGATATGTACCAGGGAATCAACTGGGGTTGACTAGGTACTAGACACGGCACAACATAGAAGTCCAATAGTCTGCACTGCATACCAGCTTATTTGGGGACAATAGCCGCAAGAGACAATGTCGGCAGAGCTCGTACATAACCCGTGACAAGCCCACCAACCACTCCTATTATCTCATAGCTATATATCATGTCAAAGCTATCTACGGCTCGACGTATCGCGGCTGGATGAAGTTATATCCATCGAAATGATCTGCCTTCAGCTCCTTGACGTCGAAGTCATTGAGAACGCGGAGATTGAACGGAGTAAGGTGCTTGCTGCCCTCATACCATTTCTTGGACCCCTCGTCCATCTTAGCGACCACCTCATCGGGGATCTGAGCGATCTCCTGGATCACGACCACACCGCAGGTCTTGCAGAAGCATTTCTTCGAGCCTTTCTTGTTGAATAGGTATCCACCCATGTTCTCCTTGCCTTCGACGACGACCTGCGACTTGTGGGGGTATGTCCAGATGGCGCCGTACTGTTAATGCAGGTTAAATCATGCCGTTGTCAGCTAAGGCACATATCTTATTCGAACATGAACATGCTGGCTGTCTTGGGGAATCGTCGTGCTTAGAAGGGAGCGGGGCGAGAGACGAAGGGACAGGTTCTGTATGAATGAATGAATGGATGAATGAGGAAAAGAAGAAATAATACGTACTCTGCCGCAAATACTACAGTTACATTCGGTCACGGGCTTGTAGTCCTTGTTGAGGGTCTTGACCTTCACGGCTAAAGTGACGGCGCCGCAGTGGCAGCTGCCGGTGTAGAGCTTGCCGTCTTCGACTTCAGTGGTGGGCTCGGGCTCGGGGCCCTTGTATTTGGGCGTCTTGTATGCTGGGGTTAGGTCTTTGCCGTCGAACCTGGATAACAAGATATTAGTGTCAGTTGTGATTGTTGGCGGAATAGCGGATAGCGGATAGGCAGTTTTGGCTTCTGGGTCTTTGTTTATCTTACAGTCCACTCTCGATAGTCCAGAGGTCAAGTTGGCCGTGTTGGAACGTGCGGACCTATGTTTTCGCTATATTAGCTGGACTGATCTTCGACGTCTCGATTTCCTCTCTTGCTGCTCATTAGTAGTGATACTTAAGGCAAATAACACTTACGTTAAATCCCGAGTCAGGTGTCTTGTCTTCGCCGTCCTTGGGCTTGGTTAGGTGTCCGACAATCATGAGCGAGACCCCGCATGTGGAGCAGAACTATCAAGACAACAAAATGTCAACATATGTTGCAATTTGATAATCACAACAACAAATTCATTCGTTATGTCCTATTTATCCATATTCCCGAGGCAGTTGACAGAAACGAACCTTGTGAGTGAAAGCCCCCTTGTTGAAGGTATAGTCGGTCAAGGTGGACGGGTCCCCCTTGACGTACTTGATCTCTTTGGGCCACACGAAGATGGCGCCCTTTTTCAGGCACACGCTGCAGTTGCACTCGGTCACCTTCTTGATCTCGGGAAGGGTGATCTCGTATACGAAGGCTGCGCAGTGGCAGTTGCCGCGATAGGTCTTGAGAGGGGCTTGTTGGTCGGCCATTGTCGTTGACTTGTTGTGTTCAAGTTTGCAAGGGAGTGCAAGAGTACGAGGGAGAGGAAGAGTTCAGAGAGGAGGTAGACTGTGAATGTGCTGCTATAGAATGAGATGATGAGGAGCTGAATGAATGTTATAGCTTCATGCAGGACTATATATACTTCAGTATCCTCACACCACAGATAGCGAAAGTGTACTTTTGGTATATTCTCTTTCTATCTGTGGCGCTCAACTACTGTACCCAGCGTATCTATCCACAGGAAGACGGGATAGAAACATCCCTGCCGAGATCCAGTATCCCACTGACGCCGACTGACCGACAATCCTATCCTATGTATCTACTTCTCTCATATTCGGTAACATCGCAGCTTGCTATAGCAGCGAGCAAGGTAAGGAGAACGAGCACAAACGAAACGACTGGGGAAAGTCGGTCTTCCAAGGTGTCCGAGGGCCGTCTCATCGGCTACCTACATAAAACGTAACTCTTAAATAATCACTAACCTAATAGAACAGGCATTTACTTAATTCGATATGTGTAGTTCGCACAAATAACTACCTTAGTGGGCTTGGCTTCTCTCGTCCTCGTCAGGCAACTACCAGGTTTAGCATTACCCCGCCTGCTTACAGATGTACAGATGTATAAACGTGGAGTTTTTTGTTCTTCTCTTTTCTTGGACCTTTGTGCGTGTCAAGTGTGGGACAGGGACAGGCGACGCGTGGCTCGATCGAGAAAGTAATCTCGGTCTTGTCGCGGTATCAGGTGACTCTGACTCACCGAATCCATGGCCAAAACGCAACGCACGCACCCTCGGGGTTGCGGTTGTGCGAGGTGGATCGCACAGGATAAGATAGGATAGGACTGGATAGGGATAGGATTGGACAGGACTGGCCGGTATGTGTCATCTCATCCTCAGTGGTACTATACCCTGCTATTATTTGGTGATACGATATACATAGTCATTCTAGCTCAGCATGTTTGCTTATACATTCTGATGAATATCTCGGGTGTCTGAGAAATTTCGACTTGATTTCCCGACGTCATCTCTTTGATTTGATCTCTCTACATACCTAATTGGCAGTTGAGCTTGGACCAATCATACAAGTACAGAGCTCTTTGTGACTGCTGGCGGCCTATCTTGTCGCTCTGCGTGGTTGGGTCATCGACACGACGGCAACGGGACGGGACGGGTGAAGCTTACTTGGGCGAGAGTGCATACACAATAATACCTCAGTAACTGACTACACCAATTGTTAGGTTCATACGTAGGTGGTTTTGTTGAGCCTGAGGCCGTAAACTCGGGATTATCACTCCGACCTGCCAACATGCAGCTGCGTGATAGGCTGTTGTGTAATAGGTAGAAAGAATAGTCAACGTATCGGGTTTCGCCCAGCTAACCTACCTAATTTACAGATCTGTACATAGGTGGTTTTATTTTAGAGGTACATGATGAACTCACACCCCTACACCCCTGACAACCTCTAAGTTGAGGTCTGGGGCTCGTTTAGATGTTGCAATTTCCTCTATTGGCATGGAAACTAAGACGCATATCGCTGTTCTACTACTTGGTTAACTCATACTACAGCTAGATGCCAGCAGACTTTCTCACGATGACCATATTTAACGTATCGTCACCAGGTGCGTTTGGGTGCCTTAGACGTCGTTAGAGGTAGGGAACTACCTAACCTAGGTATGTTTGAGCGATGGGTCGGATTGGCACGGGGCAAACTTGACTGGTCGCTGTCCTCTGCTTACTTAGTAGTCTGCTATGTTCGTAGATGGATTTCTTCGGCTCGATGTTCAATAGGATGTTGACAACGTATTACAACTTGTTTTAAAAATACGAATTCATCCTAGGAATGGAATTGCAAGCAAGAGACAACAACCCAATACCTAGACACTCTCACGTACATATGTAGGAATATGGGTTAGGTAGAGTATATATATGGGGGATCTCCATGGGACCTCCATGGGGGTTGAAAGCCCAACGATTATCTCTTGGCGGTGCTTCGTCGCTTTCCTGCGCTAGGTGTGGAGTGGACGAACGTATGTACCATTACTGCACCATCCCGTTACCCGTTACCCGCTAACGCCCCTAGCTCCACAGTAGTTGCTGGAGGAGCTCTACATAGTAAAGCTCCCAGCAACCACGTTAACCGCCAATCACTCGCAGTTGCAACGGGCAACGGGGCGCCATCGCCATCTTCATCCCAGCATATGATCAATCGACTAACTGGCGGGCCGCTCACATAACGTCGCTCACTTGTCAACATCCTTTTACTCTAGAGCCATTCGTCATACCGTCTCTCCATGTGACCTCTGCTCGAGAGCATAACGCCAAGTTTAACATTACATCGACAAGTCGCGGCCGGCCGAAGCGAACTCCTGTGAGGCTGAGTGAGCGAGCTGTTAGTTGCCGTCCCACTCTAACTAAACCAAGTCGAACCCAACCGAACCGAACCGCACCGTGCGATTGTCAAACCGATCGTTCGATACATACGAAAAAGGTGCGCCGCTGTCGCACGAACAAATGGATGGGCTTCTTTATCCCATGAAACAGGATCTAGATCCATAACAAACCACTCAAACGAAACTATCCGAGCCATCCATTCCATCCCGCAAAACGCGGAGCAAAAAAGATGTCTCCCATCCCTCTGCCTCTCATAACGCGCAATGACGCACCTTCTTCAAATCTCTTTCCAGCCACTACGGCCACCTCCGCCTCCTCTTCTATAATAATATCCGAAACCCCGCACACGCCCGCCCTCAAACCGCGCATCTACGAAGGTAGCACAGTCCCCCAGGGCTACGGCAACTCGCCCTCGGGCCCTGACCCGGGGGTGGTGGTGGGCATAGTGATCGGCTCCGTGGCCGGGTTCCTGCTAATCTGGGGCGTGATCCGGTGGTCGATAAACCTGGGGCATACGCGGGTGATAGATGAAGGGTCCGTGGTGATGGGGGTTGGGGCACTGGGGCCAAGGCCGGGGCCGGGGCCAGAGACGGTGGAGACGAGCTCGTCCGTCCTTTCATGGCATTCGCGGCCGCGTCGACATCGACGGCAGAGCGGTAGTGGTGGAGGTAGACGTAGGAGAGAAAAGTACGAGATCCGTCGCGAGAGGGCCGCTCCTGTACCCATGCCCATGATGCGCGAGACTGTAGACCGCGACGAGATCATCGTCGAGGAGTTCCGCTCTAGACCCGCCTCTCGTGTTCGAAGTAGACCGCCGCCGCCGCACGACCTTCCCAGGACACCGCCTCCCGTTGTGGGCGACGATGAGATTGTGGTGCTTGAGGAGGAGACGCCACCCCAGGGGAGGAGAGACATAAGTCGGTCCAGGGTGAGCGCCGAGAGGAGGAGTGTTTATAGGGATGATGTACACATCAGGACCGTCAGTCCACCGCGAGACTAAAGCGGATGAACGAATGTATAATGGGGTTTTTATGTGTACGAAATGAGACATGAGAGATCTAATGTAGGACTACGTACGGAGTGGACATGTTGGATTGGATTGCAGTTCTAGCTCTCGATCCTGGCTGATGAGATATGCGGGCTCTTACCTGGAAACCAGACGTGAAACGAGTGGTATTTTCCACCTTGATTAGGTCACGGCGTGTGTAAAGGAGTCTGCCTCATCGTTCACCAGGAAAGCTTCGTGGGCTACGTACCAAGGCGAGGTCTTCTATCTCCCTGCCTGGTGTACCTTAAAGAGCCCCAAATAACTACTTAGTTTTAATTATATCTTCAATAGAAACTCGACCTATGAATAGATAACCTAGATTTGTCTGCACACATTACGGTCTACGAACGACCAACCAAGCTGAAACCACAAAACTGATATCATAGTGCGCAGTAAGGCGGAATGTTGAGCATGCCGCAGGAGTTAACTTAATACTCTGGTAATAATGAAGCTTAGATTGTAAATTTATGTTTTTATTATATTTACTGTTTACTTAGGTAGTATAGAGTACTACTATTTGCATAGATAGACTTTCTGGCATGTGATCGAGGTGGAACCTCACAACCTCGCTCCTAGCTCAGCACAAATGACATCATCAGGAACATCTGGAATTCTAGGCACCAGACACAGTCGTTCGTTTAACATTTATTATATTCTCTTAGTACAGATATTTCACCAGTTATTTGCCCTGATTAAAAACTAACTCAGGATTGGACAGCATTTATAAATACATAACGTCGACGCGGAGACTGAAGCGTTTTCTTCAGTTTTGTCACGCCTTATCATTATCCTTCGTCTGGTCCGTAGCCAAGCCAAAACAAAACAAACTCAACCACATTTAGGAAAAGTCGCTATACTACTACTGATAAGACGATGGAGAACCCAGAAGAGCAGATCGTGGAAGTCATACATTCCCTGACGCAAGGGAGCAGAGACGAGCAAGACAGAGCTCTGAACGACTACTTCCTGCCAAACGCATATTTCGTGCACCCGTACTGTCGCGTGCCATCGTTCGAACCGTGGACGATAAGAGTTCCCCTCACCAACATCTCATGGACCGTAACCTCGCGCTGGCTCATACAACTCGTTTATCAGTGGTATAAAGTGTTAAGCCCTGTGATATTATTAGAAGTTGACTCTGTTGGTAAGTGTCTTACGATTATATAAGCATGATCTACCTAGTCGGAGAAAACATCTGTTATATTGCGTATGATCTTAGGCACGTACTCATAGTTTCTCTAGCCTTCGACAGGAAAACCAATTCCCTCTACGCCACTATCCGCCAGACATTTACCATCTGGTTCGCGCCGCGGTCATGGTGGCAGGCCAACGTGAAGCTCGTGTGCCTGCTCGAGCTGGCGCATCTACCCGTAGACGCGGACAACAAGCCCCTGCCGCACTCACTGGAACAGAAACAAAAGGGGGGGCTGCGTTACCGCTACTTCATCCGCGGCCAGCAGGACAACTACCAAGTGACCGAGTTCCTGAAATTCATCGACCCGTTCCGCATCTCTATGGCGGCATGGTACCTGTGGCAGCTCTTCGCGGTGTTCCTGTGCGCGATCGGTATCCCGTTATTAGGTCCCCTGGAATCGCTCTATGTGCGCGCTTTCTTGTCGGATGATGCGAATCGCGAGGACCAGAAGCAGCTCCAACGCCAGCATAAAAAAGGTCAGGGCCTGACTAGAGCAGGGGCGGACGGACAGAAAGGCCAGAAAGAAGGCGGTCAGTGGGAGGAATATGGCGGTAGGACAGCATCTCGAAAAAGAAGCTAGAGCCGGAGGATGACGTCGCCTGCTAGTTCCGAGAGCCACTGGTGTGCTGACGTTGTAGTGGAACATTGAACTATTTACTTTAAAGCAATGCGTGTTTGAATGGTCGTTTCATGAATGTGTGTGTTGTAGTATCTAGCGCTACCTATTAGCACCGAGAAGATAGGTAAAAACCCAGGGGACACTGGAATCAGAATCCCTCATTTCAACCAAGGTCTTTCTCATCTCTAACCTACTCTTCTCTCCTCGAACTGGTTCGTATCTACTCTTTTTCTACCCCAACATACTCTAATCTAGTGTATGACAAGGCGTTCTTTCCGGCGTCTCCTTGACCGTAGTAGTCGAATACGTGATGGGAACCATCTCCCCGAAAGAAGTAGAGCTATGTCCGTCTGAGAAAGTCATCTGGTACTCGGCCGTCAGCGACCATACGACTGTCACGACTACGGTGGCCGGGTACGATGTCGGCGTGGGCCCTATCGGCGACAACGTGGTTATGTCATATGAGTTGATGAGCGTGATGAGGGTCTGTGGGACCCATTGGGGTCGAGTGATTGTTGTATATGTCATAGAGCGCACTTCTGCGCACCTGCCGGAATAGGGATTGTCGTCTGCGCCGCTCGCTGTATTGAAGGCTTCATAAAGATATGGTGCTGGTGTCGGTACAACTGGTGCCGGAGTGACTAGAGGTGGACTGGTTACTGTTGCTGCTGAACAGGGACCGGTGAACATCAGTAGTGCCCATGTTGCTATTGATAACACGCAGAAGGAACTTTTCGAAGAAAAGGACATGTTGATGGGGTCTCTATAAACATTGGAGAATTCAAAAATACCTTGGAGTGGTTTTACCGGGGGAGCAGACAACATATATTCTTATGGCTCTGCCTACCTGGTAGGAAGCACAAGCTCTTGTATTTACCCGGACACAAGACAATTCACCGGATACTAATCCCTACATTTCCTTCTTTCAACTGGAGCTATCTAAGCACCCTCCAGTTTGGATTTGGCGGTCACGTAGTAGATACCTAAAAGAAGATATCCCGTGGATACATTACTATTCCACCCTCCAGTAAGACACGCAGCACGAATGTCGCCCATTCGTTTTTTAACTGTCGGCAAGTCCATCGGCCTTGTTTGCCTTTTAGGTTCTAGACTTCAGGATGGCGCTAACCACTCTTCCGCGTCGCGTTTCGAGACTTAGTACCTAGTTGTTTTGTGGGCTCTAGGTCATAGAATGTGATGGGATGTCCTGGAGCAAATCGACGCCAGCGATATTAGGTTTTCAAGGAAGGGGAGAAGGGGGCTGGGACAAATAACCGTCTTGAGCGCGTTGAACTAAGTTGGACGCTTTCATACAAGCCAAAGCCCCAATACTTCGCATAAAATAATCAAATATACGTACTATATTATTCGCTAGAGTACCCAGGCCGTAATCATTCTTCGCTGTCAGTCATGCTTTCAATCATGTCTCTCACTAGGCTCTCTCTACACCGCTGTACGATATTTCCACTTCCGGTCCTCTTCACCCCAAATATTGATATCAGCCGAGCTCATCCGGCCACTAATAACAGCTCAGTTCCAAAGGATGAAAACCTTCTATTGTTCAGTCCCATGTATTCTATAAATATGGCTCGAGAGACGCTGCTGGATCATCACCGAAATGCTCAAGGGACTTGTACCCATTAAGGCAATGGTTACGTTGTCGAGCGAACAGACCAACGTTCCTCCGCCGCGTTATTCGATAGCAACTGCGAGTATTCATGATCCTTCTTGAAAGTCGTTTTAACTATATTCTTCGGGTTGAGTTTGCTCGTGAATTCTTTAAAGTCAAATCTTTTGCCGCCTCTTGGGTACTTCTTCTCTTTCTTTTTCTCCTTTTTCTCCTTTTTCTCCCAATGGGAAGCGGCGGGCCTCTAGCCTCGTACTGCTCTGATAAATTTGGTGATTGGTATTTCGCTTGGTTTTGGTTCTCTCTTTGCCTCCTTTTTAGCTTTCTTTTTCTGTTCTCGGGCTCTTCTTTGGTGTTCCTGGTAGTAATATTTTATTAATTGCTATTTGATTTTATGTGACGCGTGGGTTATGGTCAACACAATGCTACGACTCACCTTGATGGCATCGTGGATATCATGCGCGATGAGGAACCCAAACGGTTCGTCGCGGAACCGGAGTCGAAGAGCGAGGTACCGGTGTTGGGCATAAAGGTCGCGTCCTCTCCAGCGAAATGCTCTCAGAGCTCCCTATCCCCCAGTGTTGTTAACCATTTGGCTACTCGTCGGAGAACGTCGTTGCGTCCACTAATACCTCAGGGTCGGGATGGCAGCGCCGATGGAATACTATAAGCATCCATGTGCGTACTTCGTCTACACCGGCGTCTTCTTCGGGGGTCATGTTCACGAACTCGTCCTACGAGATGGACAGATACTGCTTGTGTTCTTCAGAATACTGGGGTCTGACCACCGGGGACCTCGACCTTTGGCGGCGGTATTTTGGCTCGTGAGTGAATCCGGCTGAATGGTCGTGGTTGCCACGGTCGGGGCTTCGAAGCCTTGTGAACATATTGGGAAGTTTCATGGTCTGAACTGGAAGAATGGTATATGTCTTGGCTGCCGAATATCAATGACCTGGGCTACTGGATTACTAGAATACTTATCCTAGAATAGGTACGTATGCAGCTAAGTGGCTAGGTAATAGATAATATCTGGGGTGGTGACGAGATGGACCATCTCTGTGCAAAGTTTGGGAACCGTTAGAGGGATAGTGTAGACTATGAATCAAAGAGTAATAAACGGATATGTTGGGAAATTGTGATTACCTATCTATGTTGATGTACTAGCTTGGCAGGTGCACAATAATTAAAAGAGCAAGCAGCCGTACATTCCTGAAACCTTGCAGTAGCTCTTCACCGTCGTAGGTGCTAGTACATTCCCATCTTGCTCGCTAGCTACTACCGATCTGTTGTTGCAAGATGAGTTATGTGAATCTGATTGATTATTAAGATGGATGATCTCGAGGATGCATCCTCACACTAACTACTACCTATTGTATAGTACAGATCTGACTAAGTATCGGATGACATGACATTTACCCCCCTCTATGGGAGGATTGTTACGATCCTATCTTTGTGTTATGTTATGTCCTTGCATGACGGTGGAAGCGATGTGATTGAAAGGCATTGAAGGTGTTATAGCATGATCAAAACGTAACAAATTTTGAATCTTGATGATTAAAACACGATGGTAAAAAAATGTAAAGATAACAGTCAAGATGTGTTTGGTAGGTCGACATTTTTTAAGGAGTTTTTGGTTTTGCTGGCAAGGAAATAATGTGTTGATGTGCCTTCGTTTCCAAGAGTGTTAGTCTTTCTTCGATGTCTATAATCGGGCTGGTATTTGTGTCGATTGTGTTTTGCGCTTTTTCTACGTCTGAAGTTACCTAGTTTAGTTATCCTGGTGCCCTGTCTGTCGACTTGTCGTGTTAAGTTTTTAATTTGATGCGTTCAATTTTTTGCTTTCGCGTCGTTCTTCAAGTAGTTCTTGACGATCTGTTTTACCTGCGTGGTACTTTTCAAAGTTGTCACTACATACATGTACGTCAAAGCTCCCCTCTGCTAGGAAATTTACTTAGAATTATCTCTATACAAACTACCTAGTAGTATTAGTACTGAAGTTACTGGTGCAGTCCCAAGTTGTGCCAATGGTGGCACATCTTCCTCCCAGAACGGCCTCTCAAGTCTCTATTCGGCGTCCAGATAACCCTGACGAAAAGCTGTTCGAGAATTGTCAGATCATACAATATAACACATCCAAGGTTCAGAACGAAAGCGGTCTTCGCCTCAGCCATGAGGCATAAATAATAAATAAAGAGGAAACTTACCTCCTGGAATGAGAGCCGCAGCGTACATAACAAGACTGATCGGCCTCAAATCCAAATCACTACCATCACCACCCTCGTTGCCAATCATCTTTTTCTCCCAAATATCCAGCACAGTTGCGACACCATCCATCAACTGTTCCAAGTCCGCGCCATAACACTTAATCCCGAGACAGGCGCCGAACTCGCGGAAGGCGAGGCGATGGAGTCTGCTCGCGGCCGTCAGGGGTTTTTGCGCATGAGCCAGGAACCGCTCGCGCGCAATCTCGAGGGCCTGGGAGCTCATCTCTCTAGACCAGGACGCGGAACAGTCGAAGTGCGCTATCCAGAGGCCCATTCCCAGGTCTAGCGGGTCGCCCGAGAGCGAGAGGTCCGAGTGCGCCATGATGCGCTCGTACTGCTCGATTTCCTCCGTCAGGACATCATCTTCCGGTTCTGAAGCAGCAACTTTAGCACCGCTACTGCTCTTTTTCTTTTCACGAAATTTTCTCGCGGTATCCCTTAACAGCCGAAAGACGACATATCCCGTGACATCGTCCAGGTGGCCTTTACTAGCGACGAGTACTCTCCTCATATCCGTCGATATCTTCCAGACCATAGATTCGCAGACCACATCTTCATCCTCATTTCCCCTATTTTCATTATCAGCACCGACACCACTCCCCGTGGTCCTACGAGTACGATGTCTCAACCTCACAAACCGGGGATGAATAGCCTCAGCAAGCTGCACAGCGAGCGAATTCCACTTCACCTCTCCTGTCGCGCGGGCCAGGCAATCTAGCGCGTACATCCACAGCGTCAGGTAGTGGTGATACATGCCGTCTCCGTCTGGACCCGCCCCATCCTTCTTCCCGATGCGCAAACCGCCATTTAAGGGGGCCGCATTAGTAGCGCCGGGAAGGCGTGCGCGTTCTCGGAACTCGATACGCGTGTATGAATCCATGTCGAAGGCTGGTGGTTCGGGCTCACGCTCGCGCTCACGGCCGAGCACTTCGTGCACGGTCTCTGCGAGACGGCGCGCTAGGCGGAGATATCCTGTAGATGCAGATAAGGTCGGTGAGGAAGTAGAACTCGAAGACGTGGTGTCAGAGGAGTAGGAGGAAGACGAAGCTTCCCGGGATAGCGTGATGAAGTTCAAGACCCCGAAGGCGTCCGTCCAGAGATACCGTCCGCGGTGTCCGCCCGCGTTTCCGGGCTCCCATTTCGTGTGCTCGGCTACTGACGCGGATGCGTTGTAGGGTCCGTAGACCTTTTGCATCGCTGCTTCGAAGAGTGCGAGGTCTTTGTTTTTATCGTTAGATTCCATGGCGGATCGGGGGGTGTTGCTCAGGTTTGGGTCGGTTTGCGGGATGAGAATCGACGTGGTGTGAAAGGAGGCGTATACTAATATAAGGGTTTTTGTTTGAAGAAGATGGTGTCTTGGACGTGCTGTGAGTACAAGTGATCGCTGGATGGTGCTCGCTGTGCTTCTCGGCAGGGTCATCGGCGCGGGAAGATGCAGGTAGCAGTTGCGGATACGATTCCGGCTATTTCATCTGTGCAGTTGTGCCACTTCGAAGGCATGCAGCTATAAATTTAGTTTCTCTCAGAAACACTTACTTCCCTGATATACAAAATTTCCTTTTTTTGCAAAATTTCTTTCATCAGATTTTTGTTTTGCCTGTTGAAATTTACTTCGTGGTTCAACGGCCGGTGATCGAATGGGTATAAGATGAGAAGCAGTTGGGGAAGTCTTGCGAGTGACGCAACTATTACACATCATGAGCTGACACCAAATATTTAAGCACTTTGTACTTTTCGTATTTAGAATGGGTATGATCCCGTATAAAAATCAATTGAAATACGGCGAGTATAAATCAAGTCCCCGAGGAAGAGCAAATTTCATCCTTCTGCGATCGCGGTCTACCCTTTTAGACTTTTCTCAGTCCCCCTACATGTCTCGGAATGAGATTGTTAGGTGGTAAAGCTGGATTGGTATGTCAACAGATGATTACGACTCATATTATAAAGGTATAAAAAGTGAAGAGGCCACTCCCCCAGACAACATTTGGGTAGTCTTGTGTGCGATTGAATGTAGAAATATATCTGGATTCAAAATGCTGAACCTTGATCCTCAACAGCATCGTATGCATACTTAAACTGTAATAGCATAGCCAACAGGGTTAACTATATGTTTAATAATACGAAAGTAGCTGCATATATACATTAGCACTCTCGATTAGCATTCCTTTCCCATCTTCGCCCACGCTTTTATTAGCTAGTTAGAGTACCTCCCTAAACTCTCTCATCATCTTCACACTCAGCCCCTTAACCCATCTCTCGGGGTTATTTACGGTGTTTTCCGAACGGACGGTAGAACTAACCGCTGTCCCTGCCAGTGCGGCGTAGTTTCGTGTCGAATGGAAGGAAACGCCGATCTCATCGTCGGAAGCCGTGATGTTTAGTCTCTGAGTATAGACTAGTTACGTCGAGTTTCTGAGAGCTTTCCAGCCTAGGTAGAGATGGAGCCATGTAAGCAAGCAGCATAGTGAACGCCGAAACGTGGCTTTAAAAATAGATAGGAACATAATCTTACCTTCATTATCCAAAACAGCAGTTAAAACAAGGATCTTATATTTGCTTCCAACCCAGAGTGCGCTAGACGGCGCGGCACACACGAAGCTCCAATCACCAGCGACTTGGCAGACTACCTACGTTAGTCGCTTTTGACCCCCTCCTGATTTATCCTAGTCTCTCTCGTGGTCCTCGTCCTCGAGCGCTACGGACAGGATCCGTGCTGAAGTAATAGCTTCAATAACGAATGTTGTCGAGCCATCAAGCATCGTCTTTAAAAGACTGCTAACATTATGTGCACCTAGCACGGCTTGTGCGCGTCCCGTCACCCGCGCGTAGCCGTCGGCTATTGATATCGCTGTGATCTCCGAGGGACAGGTTATGGGGTTGGGCCAGCGGTCTGGCCGCTCTCGCTTGCCTTTTACGATGGTCTCGATGATGGAGGTAGGGTCTGATCCGACGTTAACGAAGCATGTTATTATGCCGGCCTTAGCAGGGGTGAGTACTAGTGAGGCCTTTTTATGAAGACATAGGGTATGGCAAGACTTACCTCCTAGACTCCCTCGAACAGGGCGAACGCGGTTGTATATCTAGTTTTGATATGTTAGTCCTATGCAACTGAATGCCAAAGAGTAGTACTATTCGACGTCATTGCACTAGCCGACTTGGTTCACGATGGGTTTTTGTGCTTACCAGGTTTCCGAAACCAACAGCCGACACCCTCGACAGCCTCCGAACGTGTCCTCACCAGAGAAAATGATTTCTAAGTGCCTTCTGATATTTAAAATAACTACCAAATGAAGTGTAAACTATATATATTAGTCTGATAAGCAGTAAGTCGGTCAGCGCCTATCTGTCCATGTGACCGACCTTTGTCCCTTTAGATTTAAACTGTGGCGCGCATAATCTTCCGAGATCCCTTGCAGTTCTTTCGACTTTTCTACCAGGGACCTAGGTGGACACTCGAACGTGATGCCCGTATTTTGGTGACTATTTCACGTGAAAACATATTTGCTTCTGAGATCGACCATCAATCAAACTCGAATGTGGATTGGGCGCCTAACAAGCGTAGTCCCTGCCTAAGCATTATAGAATCATGATTTGCTGCCTACGACACGTCTTTCCGTAGTCTTCATGATGTTAAATTTTCGCTCAGAGGCTCCTTCTTGACAACGTCTTCATGACCAGAACGCTTACTCAAGCCTGCCGCAGCAGCCTCCTCGACATCACGATCGTGCGCTAAGATAAACCTCTGCGGTCGGCGAACAGATGTAGCGTCCTTATCCTTGATAACAAGCAGAGGAGGGTTCTCGCGATAGTAAGCATCCAAGTCCTCCAACGTCCTGTTAGCAGTTTCCGGGAAGAAGGCCCAGATGACAGGCAGCGCGACGGCGTTGATGACGGCCCAGATGATGTAGAAGCGCCAACCCAGATTCGCGATGCCGATGGGCGTGATCTCGACGACGAGGAAGTTGGTGATCCAATCTGTCATCGTGGCTACTGCGGCACCCTTTGTCCTCATGGGCAGACTGTTGATCTCGGTCGGGTACAGCCAGGGAATGCCCAACATGCCCAGACCGAAACCCATGTAGTACACGAAGAACCACACCACACTGGCTTTGGCGACCTCGGTTTGGAATGCGTATCCTGGTTTCTCGGTGTAGTAGAGCAGCACCGTTATGAGAATGAAACAGATGAGTTGAGTGAGCGTTGAGGTCAGCATCATGATGCGTCGCCCGAAGCGCTCGACCAGTGGGGCTGCGACCAGTGAGGCGAAGAGGTATGAGACTGACGCTAGGGCCGCGATTAATCGTGCCATCTTGTCTTCGAGGTGGACCGACTCTTTTAGAAGCGTTGGCAAGTAATAACTGGACAATCAACTCAGATCAGTTACTCTCAAGATAAAGCGGGTGACGAGTATGCTGTGTTCAGCTTGTACTCACCTCATTACGTTGATACCACCCAGCTGCTGAAAGGCTTGGGTGCCAGCTCCAAGGAGCAGTCGTCGAACCGTATTAGTGCCCGCTGTTGCTCTGCCACGAATAAGATCGCGCCAGCGGATGGCATGTTTGCGTTCATATTCGACGCTGAATATGATCTCCTGGTGCTCAGCAACAATTACCGCGTCGTCGACCGGCCTGTCCTGCAGGTTTGCGAGGATAATACTGGCTTCGTCGTGTCGCCCATGTGCGATTAGCCACCTACAGACGATGCTAGTGGTCAGTAAACTATTCCAGACCATATCTCATGATTTGAGTCAGAGTTACCTTGGAGACTCGGGAAGCCACGGTACCGTGCTGAAGAGAATAGCGCAGAAGACCAACTGGATGGCCAATGGTAGTCGCCATCCAATAGGGCCTCCCACAAATGACAATCCCTTTGCTCGTTAGCATCTTGGGAGCTCGCGCGGCTAGCGTAGGTCCACGAGGCACTGTTATTCTATCTTACATACTGTCGAGATGTCAGCTTGTACGCAAGGTCGCGCGCAACACAGTATTGATGAGCAGACTTACGTTAATCCAGTTGCTCAACATGAAGCCGAAGATATTCATGCCCATCTCGAGTAATACGAGTTTACCGCGATTATGGACTTTCGAAGTTTCCGTCTGCCAGACCGGGGCCGTTGCAGTATTGATACCATTTCCAACTCTTCCATGACAAAAAACAAATATGTTAGTGAATGAGGCCCATAATAACGAACTTTTAGCACATGTATCCGCTCGCCTCTCCTATTAATTGACTAACTAACCCAGTAACGATCCTCGCAACGATCATATGAGGAACACTAAACGACGACGTCTGCAACACGGCGCCGACGGACATGACGGCCGTCCCGATGATAATAGTCTTCCTACGGCCGAGCTTCTCGCCGATCGAGAACGCCGCTAGCGCTCCGAGGAAGCAGCCGATGGTGTAGATGGACGTGACGATGGAGAGGGTATTGATCTTCTCCGGACCGTTGAGGTCGTGCACGTCGAGGTAGTCCTTCGTTATGACGACGCCGCCTGAGAAATTTTGGTGAGAACCACAGCAACAGTAGCAGCAACAAGTTGTAAGATCAGTGGCCACCTACTGAACCTAACGACGTCGGCATTAACATCTTCGTCTTAGTTGAACTCAGGCAGTTGAACCTACTTACACTCCTTGATCATAACCAAACAAGCTCATATCCGTCGCGCAAGCCACCTATTATCATCATTGTGAGTAAAGGCTGCCTCTTCAGAACTCCAGTCGGGGCAGACTTTACTGTTATCCAGAAGGTGAGCCATTTGCCCTTGAGCCCGAAGTAGGGCTGCTTCTTCGTCTTCAGTACTGTCATCTCTCTATTCTTCTCTTAATATTATTCTCATACACGTATACGAATTCCAGGTGAGTTGGTTCGACACACGGATGACTTTAGTAGAAAGTCTCATAACACCTATCTAGCCCGGTGGACAGAGGGGAAGAGAACACATGCAGATAATGCAGTAGCATCGAAACTGATAGATATGCAATGGAAATCGATACCCTGACCCATCGCTTGGGCATGCACAGTTTTGGCTAAAAGCCAGGGTTTGCAGGAACATGCAGTCATTCAGAACTTGAAGTTACCCGACTTACCTCTTATGTAAACCCCATTTATCCCAGGTTTCTGGACTCAGGTCGTCACTAAATAGAGTCGATCACACACCTAACCTGCTTACTTACCTCTCTTAACCTAACCAAGTACCTGCACAGAACCTGCACTTGTCGTTACCAAGCTTGCTACAAGTGCGGATGCGGTGTAACGGTCGATCGTTCAACCGCAAATCGGTTAAGGTAGATAACTAGGCACCGAATGAAGGCTTAGGAACAGCTATACAAGTATTTAGTCGCTTCTAAGTAGACAGCGCGAAAGAAACATGCCCTGCAAAGGTTGGGGTTGGTAATATAGTAGAGAATTAGTAAGGGGGCACCCATAGCCCGAATTTAACTAGTGCCGCCTGGCAGACAGCAAGCAGATCTAATACTTGGTCTACCAATATTACTAGCACTGTATATCAGCCTACTTGAAGTCATACACACACTTACTTGTACACTTGCGTTTGCACTACAATGGCCGCAACACCATTGAGGTAAATTCGCAAAAGAACATGAGTTACCAAGTTGCCTCCCCTTAAGTTGGTTACTGTTGCAAGCCATATATATATTAATTACAGTGTAGCAGGTGCTTTTAACCAGGCCACCACTGTAACTATCTATAGTATAACAGGTTGCAAAAGTAAGGGCGCAAGGCCTTAAGGGCAGGCGTTGCAAAAAGTAGGTTGTAAAAAGGGTAGGTAAGTTGGCCACGCACTTTGCGGGGCTGGCGGCGGCTGGAGCCAGGTGCTTCTGGGTAGAGGGTGCCCCCCTACTAATTCTCTTCGATTTAAGTGTGTGTGTAGTACGTATAAGTGTCCATACCCTCCTTTGGACTTCGTCTTAAGGCCTACTACGCGCCTGCCGCTGCCGCCCTGTCACCAAAGGCCCAACGTTTTACTGCTTCAGCCCTTACTTCGCCCCTTCGAGGTGCGTACGCCATACTACGCCACGCAAAATACTGTGCCTACATAAAAGAAAGTGGCTGTGTTGCACTGATCTCGCACGGGGTAGTTTTAGCTAATCAGCTTTTTGCGAACTTCTCTAGACCAATAGAATTACAAGATTTTAAAATAAAGTTTTAAGGGCATCTGATATTAACTTAAAAACCTCTGCTTTCCCTTATACTAGTATTCATTTGTGCATGCCCAAATCATGTTCAGGGAAGGCAAAGCTTTCTAATAAATTGCTGTAAGACCATCCGTTGAAGTGTCCACGAATGGAAAGCTCCACTTGGTAGATGTTCTATTTAACTTGAAAAGAAACGACCTAGATAACACCGCACTCGACACGCCTTATTTCCGAACCTATTGCTCGCTTGGCCAGATCGGTTCAGCCAGTAGCCATCTGAGCATCAGCATCATCTTGTTCTTCACGTCCTCCCTCTCTTCGCCTATGGTCATGACGCAAGACTTTCGGATCTTAACGCTAGTTTTACTGCCATCTATGACCCCTTGCACTAACCGAAATGTGGTGCCAGAAATGGTTATAACGGTAACCTACCGGACACCAAGTTAGCAACCAGAAGCATTTGAAATGGGATATTTCCATGATGTCAAGAGAAATAGAAATTTACTAGGGAGATTCTAGCTCACCGGTACAACCTCGCATTTCGAATCTGGATGACATTGGAAAAAGACGAGGGTAAGCATAAGGACACACCACACCTCACTCAACATGAGTGTGTCATTCTGGAGCTTATCGACTTGCGTCACGGTGCAATTGATGTGTGGAAGGTCGCTGTCCTTGACACCTAAAATGTAGTCGACCATCCATACCTCATCATCGGGTCGAAAATAGCGAAGTTTGTTTGCTTCCCAGTCACTGGGGCTATCGACATACATATTAGGATTGGTCATGCAAGGTATAGGCTTACTTACTGTCGGTAGTACCATCTCGATTGGTCTGCAAGAAAACCGTGTTGTTGATATACAGAGAAGAAATGCGAATAGAGATGAGTGGCTACAAATTCTGAGTTGCGGGATGGATGGGCAGGATCTCGGGGGAGATCTCTTATGCTGTCAAATGCGTATTCGCTGGCGAATTGTTGCATCTTTTCCAAGGTGACCAAGCGCAAGAAGTCACCTCCATTGCTAGATTCCCACTCGAGATTGAGCGGTTGACCACAGGTGATGTTGAACCTGTCGTAATCTTCAGAATTGAGATACAAGCGGGCGATATGGGGCCTGAGTTGCGTGAGTAGATGCAGAGCAGTCTTGACAACAGGCTTATGGGTTAGAGACACTTGTTGCGAAGACATGGTGCGCTGGGGATCTGTTGCTGTTGGTGCTTTGGAATTGGTTCCTGTCTGTTCCAGATATGCCGGACCAGCTGACTTTCTGCAAGACATGGTGCTTTATTTATGCGCCGAAAGGAGATGCACTTGTGCTTCTTAGTAGCAGAGTTTTCCGCCTATGTGGGGAGAGTATCTGATGTTGGTACCCTATTTTGTTGACGATGTTGGTGATGAGGTGCTGGTGATGAGGTGTTGGTGATGAGGTGGGAGATGTGATAAAACTGATAATAGTCCCCCCCTGTTGACCTAAGAGTGGGGAGACCACGTAACCGTGTTTACTTGGTAATACAATTACAGACTGATCTAACGCATCCCACAGGTCAATTGTCCACCCGGGTCAATTGCGCACTTTTTCTGACCTCTATAAGAAGTAAAAGAGAAGAAATTCTACAATAGGCTATTGTAGGAGTTTTTTATTACAGAAGGGCAGGTCAGGTGACTACAGGTCAATGGTACATGAGTTCAATGAGCTCACCGAGCTTCAATGAAGCCATTCACATGTCTGAGCCATTGATCTGGCCTGGGCCTGCACCTACTGTAACTGGCTGCCAATATGGCCGGGATGCCAATATGGCCGTAGGATGCGTTAGCTTGCATGTTTATGTGCCAAGTGCGGAGGTTTGGCGGAAGTGGCCTTACTGGCCCTTCATGGCCAACTCCACTTAGTCCGTCCAACAACCTACTTAGTATACGCCTTAATTCTATAGCTGCGGCCTAGTCAGGGACACTGCCAAGATTACCGTCACCAACAATAACGCCTAGCACAGCGATGCTCGAACAAATCACTATCACCAACATGCTCCTAGCCGGCGTGACGCCGACCCGCCTGTGTACTAGAAGAGCTTTCTGCTGTTGGTAAATACCGGGAGCCCTTTTACAGCCTCGTCATCTGGCCAATCACACCTCTGTGTGAAGCGTTATTGATGGAAATGACAATGTGCTGTTGGTGATAGCCTCATTCGGTCAAATTGGCTGAATCACCGTCGACCTAGTTCAAAACCAACTGTCATTCAATCCACTTCGTAATTCGTTACAATCTGTCATTGGCAGATCCACGAGTTCGGTGGTATTAATGATAGAGGAGATGGCTAGCCGAGATCCCGGCAGCTACAATATATCCTGGCATTCAATGTTAATCTGCTGCCTCCGTCTTCTATTGCTCCTCATTATCTTTTTAGCCATACAGTGCTAGTACACTTTAGGTATTAGGTTAATACTGAAGCATGTGGACTAAGTAAATAACAGAACAATGCCGCATCAAGCCCAACAACATGTGAAGAGCCTGTCTCCCCTAGGCCAACGGTAAGAGACTTGGGCATATCACACATGCATGGTTTGCTTGAGTCAAGTATAAGATGACGCGAATTTCTCACTCAGGCACCTTTGAGATCAACGATCTACACACATATTCATCTTTAGTAATCTTTGTTTTAATTCGCTTCATAATCCCCTTTTCAACCTTCAATATCTTAAACAATGCCCACCTTCGACCGGAAGTTGCCAGATAATTTGGCTGCATGGCAAACTGAATCTAAGTTGCTCTCGGTGAAATCTATTCATCAATATGGAGTAGCCTGTTCCGGCTCAAACATCTCTCGCGAACAATTTCTATTACTCCGCACTATCTGGGTGACGCACTCTGTAGATCACCTCTATACACGCGATAGAACTCTCTGGATAGACGATTCCAGTTTTCAATCCGCGCGGCAGTTTCTGTCTTCGAAGGACATACGACCTAGCTGGCAGCAGTTCCTTAAGTCTACTGCTATGTCCCAAGGGGCTCTAGAACAGCAAGGTTATGCTGATCTTCATACTTTTTCCCTCGTCAGGTACCACCAGGCCCAGTCGCAAGGCTTAGAGTCAGGAGATAGCGACAGCGCCAAGGTGGATATGAGCCCAATCGCCGGGAGGACAAGGCAGGCGCTCATGCAGAGAGCCGCTGGTCAATCATCTCCGACTCCAGGCCCACGGCACATTGATCTGGTATCGCCGATGAATACACTATATGTGTCTGATTCCCCTTCCACCTGGGTCCCTACTACGCCCCCCCAACGATCTTCCGTGTAAGGCTAATATGATCCCCCTTTCTAGCGTTCCTAGTTATGTTATCGCTATCCCCTGGTCATGCAGTGGTTAGATGTTGATTGGGCTGTGGTTATACATGGTCACATCAAGCTAACATGAGTACCCTCAAATAGACATACCCCAGGAGGGACTAATTCGTCTGCTTCATCTGGAACATCGGAATATATTTCATCTCCATTCGAAGACCCGAGGATGTTTCAAGCCATACAGGATGAACAAATTGTTAATACGGCTCTTATTGAGTACCTCAACGCTCTAGTGATCCACTTCACTGAGCTCAAAGCGAACTGGACCCTGCATCGTCTCCCGCTGGTTGCGCGAGATCGTCAGCGAGTGAAGACATACGAAGCGAGGGTAGATGGGTACTTGAAAAGACGCCAAGATGGAAAGCCCTTGGCAATCATCGAGGTCAAACCTTTTCGACGAGGCCGGAAGTGGCAGGCAATCAGGATGCAAGAAAGCGCGCAAATGGCTGCATGGATCAACCAGCATCGCCCAGACACAAGCAAGCTTAGCGACAAGAAACAGAAGATGAAGTATGTGCCTACCCCTTTTAAAATTATATACCTACGGTTTTCTCTGACGGAATTCACCAGTCGTCTCTTGATATCACAAGATCGAAATCAAATCTACCTCAGCTTTGCTTCGTTCACTGCCGATTACGTGGATTACATCTGCGATGAGCAGGGAATCAGTCCTAATCCAGTCTCACTCCTTCGAATGAACGAATACGGTCCATTTGATGTTGGAAGTCAATCGAATATGTCACAGCTTGGAGAGCTGGTGCTAGGCTATGCATTACAGCAATGCAGCCACCACCTGTAGGGGATATAGTGGTTATAAGTTGGTTATACGTTTTGGGTAGTGAATTGGTGATGTTGCATGGTAGAGTCAGCTAGCAATTCCTAGGATCACTGGATTTGGGTTTCACACACTCCTTTCTATAGTATAAATTCGAACTTATTTTGGATAAGGCTGTGTGGTCATACCTTAATCATGCGTTTCGGGCTAGTTAAAGGAGTCCTAGACTGAATTTTTTTGTCTCGGAACATTAGAACTCATGTTGTTTCGGTCTCCCTTAAGCTCTAAGATGCCGAAGCTTGGCATGCAAACTATGCTTCTCGCATGGCGGGTGGTCTGTTATGACACTGTCGTGAAATAAGTGTAGCATTCACATAGATAGATATCGCTCCATTGGCAGGCGTATGGCAGCAAGCCGATAGACGGTTATTGTACAACTATATCCTTTTATAGGCAAGTAGTCTCTATTAGGGGTAAGGGTGGGTTGGAAACTACATTACAACAAGTTCACACGAACTTCACCTGATCCTCTCCTACACGCGCTACCATCTAATAATACTGACACATCTTCGACAGGAGGTTCTCGCAGGTACAAGTGCCTGTTCACACGTTCTCAAGCAGTCTCGGCAACTGGGTATAACCTAGTTATGTAGCCCTGCAATGTACGACTTAGTAGACTAAACTCTGAAATCTTAAAAACAGCTAGACCGTCTCTATAAAGCATCTGCCTTACTTCCATGGCTTGAATTGCCCTTGTCCAGTCTTCGCGATCGCTCCCAACATCGAAAATATCTTCAAGATCCTCTCCGTCCTCTTAGCCCGTTAGACAGCATAATACAAGACCCACTGTCGTGCAGCACTGTATAGATAATCTAAGCGTCGAGAGGCGATCACGAATCAGAATAAACAGAGATCCAATGGCCGATTCCATCTGAAACTTCTACTCGCACCAGAGCAACTCTTTGGAGTGTTGCTTTATGTCTCATAATAAGAATGCCTAAAATTTTCCACAGCATTTGTCGGTGGTCGACTTGTCTGTCGGCCTCGTGCTAGTGCACCCCAGGGCCCGGTGCATATTGTGTTGTGGTAGATTTTGGTTCCAGTGAGCGCTAGTGAGGCGGTCTGCTGATCACCGTGTAGTAGGGCCCTCAGGGGCCCTACTGGGAGCATGTCAGGCATGCCTGACATGCTCATTAGATTACTCATAGCTGTTGGAAATGGAGGTCACGTGGGGCACTCCACCCCTTCTATTTGTATATATGAATACTTTCTACATGATGACCTTCAGGGCTGTGCTTCATCCTTATCCAACATAATATGACTATATTCACTGCTATACCTAACCTTCTGACAATAGCATAATATATGCAATAGTGGGATAGTACGCTTGGTAGGCCTCTCCATGGCAATGAGTGCATCCGAAGAGCCCCAGACTGGCGAGTTTGAAGATGCTACTACCCTCGAGCCACAGCTGGAAGCCACTGGTACCCAAATCGACAACACAGAGCCTCAGGTTGGGCTCAAATTACTACAAACCGTGCGTCCCCTTCAACCACCACCCCCGAAATCCTGTCTCGATCCGAAAGGCGATTTATGCATTGACGTCGGCATGTATCCTGCAAGGTCCTTCATGGTTTGCTCGAGAACTTTAGCGAGGGCGTCGCCCTTTTGGGATAAGATGCTATATGGAGAGTTTATGGAAAGCAAGAAGCCACATCCTCATGATGACAGTCTAGAGTGGACCGTAAAGCTCCCCGAAGACAATCCCACGGCAATGGGGCTACTGTTCAGTATTATCCATGGTCGGTTCGACGTAGTTCCTGGCTACGAAGAACTGCTATATGTCCGGGACCTCTATGAAATATCCGTCATAACGGATAAATATGATATGGCACATGTCCTGCAACCTTGGGCGAGAGGCTGGTTGCGATCCACGCTATGCTCGACTGAGTTGATAGGCGAATCTCTGCGAGACCAAAATTGCCATGAGCGGCTCTGGATCTCATGGGCACTCGGCGACAAAACCAACTTTGAAGAGATCGCGAAGATAATGCTCTTGACTTCCTGTGCTTCAATACGTGACTCCAACGGTCTGCGATGCGCTGGCGTGTTTGAACCGCCCCAAATATACGGTGAGTTTGATCCTTAAAGCTTTTCTTGGATCGTGTGTTTCGAAGCTCAACTGATCACTCCATTGTAATAGATATCATAGAGCAGACCCGTCTAGATTTAATCGAGGCACTTCTCGCACCATTTCATAAAATTATCAAAGGCCTAACCACAAATGATAAAACGTTGTGTAAAAAGCATAAAAAGAAGAGTCACCGTGATATTTGCCTTCCTTCGATGCTCGGTACAGGTATTCAGTCCCTTCATAGCGCGGGGCTTTGGCCGATACCACAGCCGGCGGAAATTTCGTGGAGTGTATTGATCCTTTCAGACAAGCTAAAAAGTGTAAAGGTTGAGAGCAAAGGATGTCCTGAGATTGAGGATGGACGCGTTCATAAGTGCTCTCAAGGGCCAGCTCTACAAGCCGAGATTGAGAGGGTCCTGAACTCTATACCCCTATTACTTACGGAGGGACACGAGCGTCATCTCGAGTGTCAAGCGAGGAAGTCTGGAGTCTAGATCCCGAGGTGAACTGGCACGCCGGGTACCGAAAGTAATGAAGATAATGGAATAATCTCAACAGTTAGGACTAGGTTGTGCTACCCATGAGCTGTGGTTGACGAGTTGCTTTTGATATGCTCTTATATATTGATATAGAGATGTTAAATCAATGCATTTTAAAAGTACAGAAAGCACGCTATTAGAGCAACTTACGCGGTCCTCATTTTATCACAGCAATAGATCAATAACGCATCGGCTAGGAGACCACTGGAAACTAAATGCTCTAGATCCCTGAGCGCGAGGGTACAGAGGGGTGGAATTCATCTTATTGTCAGTGCTATAGCTCTCTAGACGAATAGCGATAGGTCTTTTGCTAACAGATATAACGACATGACAACTTCTCACAAGAATAAAGCCGTACAGCTTTTGGGCATGTGATGGCTCATTACATGAATTTATGCCAAGGGGTCACATTTTCTTTCAACGCCAACATTTTCTCATGATTTGCCCTCCAAGGTAGGCGTAGCGACTCTTGTCCTCGCCAATTGACCCTCGCCGCCGCCTGCCTTTCTGCTTCAGTCGACCCAGCCAGCTCCATCATAATACAATATTTCGCTCTCTAGAGATTAAGTGCTACTCTGCAAATTCGGTATACTAAAATGATTATCTTGTTCAGAGACAAGTGATCGCATGGCAAATTTAGGTCATCTACAATGTAGCTCCGCCGTCACCTGACTGAAGACAGGGTGGGTCGAGCACGAGCAAAAGCAGCGAGTGCGCTAAGCCCAATTCGTTTGCCGGCACACAAAGTGGGCTAGAACCTTCAGAGGCAGCGAACGCCTTAGCGAGACATGGAGGTTAGGTACCTGCCATGTACAGAATACCTCCCAGTTTTAGGTGGAGAGCAAGACGTGGATTCCTAGGAGGTGTAAATAAAACCTGCATTTTTCGACAGCCTACAGATGTACTCTTGCATTAATCGTAATCAATCGAATCTCTGACACATGGTAAACTAGTAGGCCGCACGCCTAAACCACCGCCTGGACCAAACCCAAACTTTAGTTGCTCTGGATTTTCAACCCTCATATCTAGAGAGAGGTAACGAGATTTTCTGTCCATGTGCTTCTTCTAGTCACCGCATGACACGAGAACCGCTCCTCTGTCACCCTGCATCTGCGCTTGGCCAACCCGGTATCTTATGTTAAAGTGGCAAAAAGCGGTAGAGGCCGAAAATAGAGATTTGCATCGTTAGCATTTACGCGAGCGGTCTTTCACGATCGTCACCTGCCGATATTGGAGCTAGATTATTTGCTACTTCGGGTTTTCTCTCTCGGTCTGATCCGCAATGGCGGCTCTAGGAGACGACCTGTTGCGTGTAGTCAATCAGCTTCAGGACTTGGTCTTCAATACCATCGGCTCCGACTCTCTTGATCTTCCCCAAATTGTACGTCTCTCGCCCGCTTCCACAGTTGCTCCGCCCATGTCGCTCACCAGGTGACCCCTTCTGCTACCGGTTTCTGAATACTTACCTCCATTGCTTTTGGCCTCGTAGGTTGTGGTAGGATCTCAGTCCGCCGGCAAATCCTCCGTTCTCGAAAACATCGTTGGCCGAGACTTCCTACCCCGTGGAAGCGGTATCGTAACCCGACGGCCTTTGATTCTGCAACTGATCAACGTCGAAGACGAGGAATCCGAATCAGATGCGCATGCCGCCTACAGGAATCCGACGCAAGCACGCCGTTCTGAATGGGCCGAGTTCCATCATATTCCAGGTCGCCGCTTCACCGACTTTGGCGATGTCAAGCGCGAGATCGAGAATGAAACATCCCGCGTCGCAGGCTCCAACAAAGGCATCAATAGACAGCCTATCAATCTGAAGATCTACTCGCCGTTTGTTCTGAATCTCACACTAGTTGATTTGCCGGGTCTTACAAAAGTACTACTGACTTCACCATTTTTGAAGCGACATTTGAAAAGTCGAAATTGACTGACAGATTTTCTCAGGTCCCTATCGGCGACCAGCCTCCAGATATCGAAAAACAGACAAGGACATTGATATCCGAGTACATTGCCAAGCCAAACAGTATCATACTAGCTGTCTCCCCTGCCAACGTCGATATTGTAAACTCGGAAGCCTTGAAACTCGCTAGACATGTAGACCCTCTCGGCCGCAGGACCATTGGAGTTCTCACCAAAGTCGACCTGATGGACCATGGGACGAACGCTCTCGATATTCTGTCTGGACGGGTTTATCCTCTCAAGTTGGGCTTTGTAGGAGTTGTTAATCGGTCTCAACAGGACATCCAGGGCAACCGGCCAATGGAAGAGGCTCTCAAAGCGGAAGCCGAGTTCTTTCGTCACCATCCAGCATACCGTAACATTGCGGCGCGATGTGGAACACAGTTCCTAGCCAAGACGCTCAACCAAACCCTCATGGCGCACATACGTGAACGTCTTCCCGACATCAAAGCCCGCCTAAACACTCTGATGGGACAGACACAACAAGAACTGGCAAGCTACGGGGACATGCACTTCAGCGGGAAAGAACATCGAGGCTCGATGATTCTACAGCTGATGACTCGCTTCGCCACCTCTTTCATCTCGTCTATCGACGGAACATCAACCGAGATCTCAACAAAGGAGCTGTCCGGAGGCGCACGGATCTATTACATCTTCAACTCTGTTTTTGGTAGCTCGCTAGAATCGATCGATCCTACGTCTAATCTTTCCGCGTTGGATATTAGAACCGCGATCCGAAACTCTACTGGCCCGCGACCCAGTTTATTTGTGCCTGAGATGGCCTTTGATTTGCTAGTGAAACCACAAATTAAGCTGCTAGAAATCCCGAGCCAGCGTTGTGTGGAACTTGTGTATGAAGAGCTTATCAAGATATGTCATACCTGTGGTTCGACGGAACTATCACGCTTCCCCAGGCTCCAGGCCAAACTTATCGAGGTCGTCTCAGACTTACTGAGAGAAAGACTTGGTCCCGCCTCGTCCTACGTCGAGTCTCTGATCTCAATTCAGCGCGCGTATATCAACACGAATCATCCAAATTTCCTAGGGGCAGCCGCCGCCATGAGTCATGTGGTTGGCGCCAAGCAGGAGCGTGAGCGGAAGAGGCTAATACAAGAGGAAAGGGAAAGGCGAGAGAAGAAACGGCTCAAGGAGCTGGGACCAAACGGCACCGAGACCCCAGAGGAGGAGGAGGAGGCCGGCCACCAGAAAGGCGATGCATCTCAGAGCCGGAAGCAAACCCAAAAGGGCCACCGAAGCATGTCACCCGCTATTCGGGAGAATGGAGCTGGAAGCATTGTAGGAGCTATGAATGGCGTGCGTTCGAGTTCACCCAGCCGGTTCAGCGCCCAGCCAGCTGGCAACACCAGAGACTCATTCTTGACATATTTCTTTGGGAAGGATGGCACAAGCCAGCCAGTTGGAGCCGGTGCCCCTTCGCCACTCCCTCGACACGTCAGCCAGGGAACTGAACCGACTTTCAGCCAGAGCATTCGACGTGTTGAAGACAAACTGCCGTATCGTTCTAGCCCTGCCTCGTTGATCCGCGAGGAAGAGAGTCCCAGCACTAGTGGCTTCGGTCTAGGCTCACAAATAGTAAGTATCCGATGTTCTTTAGCAGGTGGGTATCATTGCTAACGTTGAACAGTCTGAGAATGTTGAACCAGCCATGACCGAACGAGAGGCCATGGAAACTGAGCTCATTCGTGCTCTTATATCTTCTTATTTCAACATTGTCCGCGAGTCTATTGCCGACCAGGTGCCCAAAGCTGTTATGCACCTCCTCGTCAACCACTGTAAAGATGTTGTACAAAATCGGCTTGTAAGCGATCTGTATAAAGAGTCGCTGTTCGAAGAATTGCTGTACGAAGACGATGGCGTGAAGAAGGAGCGCGAAAAGTGCGAAAAACTGTTGCAGACCTACAGAGAGGCCGCCAAGATCATCGGCGAGGTCCTATGAGACCGAGGTCGTTCTGCATAGCTCTCGATATTTCCATCTTCATCTAAGGATGGGAAGGAGAGGAGGTTCAATATATCGGCACCCTGTAGTCGCCGCCTGGGTTTCCCGCTTAACGGGTATAATGTGTACCATGTCGATGTGGATTGTATAAATAGACAGCTCAAACGCGCGAGGCGGGTGGCCGCTAACAGCAGCGCGGTTGCACCCATAACAAGTCATTGCGTCTCTTGTACATTCTAAAATTACCTTCCCCTATCCACAAGACAACAACATATTCTCAATCGCAAGTTTTAAAATTAAAAAGGTGGACATTAGTCGCGCTTCGGGAGAATGCTTGTATAACCGTGTTTATTAAGTAGTAGCAATCTTTCGCACTAGAAATCGATGTAGAGTACCTAACCCAGGTCCTTCTACATGATGATATCTTTGGTTAGGTTGGGGAGGGAGATCATCTACATCTGCTGGCAATTTCTTAAATGCTAGTCTTCTCGAGTTTGCTTGCCAACTCGTCGACGATGCCTCCTTCCTCCTCCTCTGAATCTGGCTCTAACTCTGGCTCTTCCTCGTCCGACTCCGGCTCCGACTCGGATTCAGGTTCCTCGAACTCGTCCAAGCCCCAAGCATCCTCATCTACCTCATCGTCCTCGCACCGGCTCTTGCGCTCGTCTAGCAGTTCCTTCAACGTCTGGACGGACTCGTTCTCCTCGTCGAACTGGTTGCGGTCCAGCTCGATGCGCTGCAGCGCAGAGGCATTTCCGACGACGGCGCCCGACAGCTTTGCGATGCCGCGGGACTTGATCTCGTTACCCTGCAGACGGAGGGTGCGGAGTTTCCCGTTCTTGCCCTTCTCCAGCGCGAGGCCGAGCAGGTACGCGCCCCGGTCGCGCAGGACCGTGTCGGCGACGTCGAGCTCGACGAGCTCGGTCCAGCGAGGGACTTGCTTGGTAAAAGCGCTGACACAGGCGTCGGTAAAGGTGTTGTCGTATAGGTTGAGGACCTCTAGCTTCTTGGCGTGTTTCAGACCGCCCTTGGGCTTCACGCGCAGGAGAAGGTTCATTATCTCGTTTTCGCTCTCGTATTTCTTTAGGTTGGGCGGTACCGCGTCTAGGAGGTCAGCGTCGCGGAACTTCGTGTCCAGAAGCACCGTGTGCAGGCGTGTGATGTCGTCCTGGCGCTTCTTCTCCTTCTGCTCGTCTTTTTCCTTCGCGACGCCGTCGGCGGCCTTGTGATCTTCCTTTTTCTTTTTGTGTTCCGTGTCTATGAGCGTTCCGAGGCCGCCCGTGAGGATACGGGAGCCTTGTATGTCGACCACTTTGACCTGGTCGTGGAGGCGGAAAGTTTGCGCCCATGAGGCCATGCTATCCTTTCTCAAATGTTGTTTGCCGCAGACTACGGTCTCCAGCTTGGCCGATGTCTTAGCTTCTACCTTGTTCTTGTGTAGTCTCCAGAGCGCTCGCGCAACCAGGTCGCTAGTTTCGCCACTTAGGCCAATATTTGCGAGGTACAGATTCTGTAGTGGGACATGGGTCGACAAGAACTCGATCAGGTCGACAGCACCGTGCTCCTTCTTCTTGTCGTAGACATATTCGCCAATCGCATTGCCGCTCAGGACGATGGTTCTAAGTTCGGGAAGGTTCACGAGAGCGGTGAGCAGGTAGGAAAGCGCTGGGGGTATCTCCGCATTGCCCCGACCTCCGAATATGTCGTTCATGGTCGCGACCTAAGCAGGGGAAGGTTAGAATAAGTTAATACTTAATGATGTTTCAGGGCCTGCTTTATGGACCAAGGTAACTTACCTTAAGTGTCTTCTTCGTAGCTAGGATTTCTGCAAGTCGCTTCGCAGCGCCTACGCCGAAGCTGTTATCGGCAATGTTCACTTCGTCTACATCTTGCATTTCGACGAGGTCCTTAATGTAGGGCTCTAATTGTTCAGCATCGTCGAACTTCAAGTTCTTTCCCCCAATAACAAAAACCTTTGGCTTTTTCTCGCCGACGGCCTTCGAATCGACGGCCATGGTTTCGGACATGAAGACAAGTTAATGGAAAAGATGATTTCAGACAAGGCTATGTTTATAGCTAGAAGAAATCAGAGAGAGTCTAGATAGGAAAAAAAAACGATATAAACAATAGGACGCGCTGATGTCTTGACAATTCGTAAAGGGGGGTTAGGTAGTAAGGGGACCGTCTAGTTATGTTTTGGTGGGGGAGGGGCAATTTACTTTGCGATAAGGCATTTGCCAAGGGTGGGCGCATGCACTGTGTCGGTACTGTACCATGCAAGTGGCTAACCTTAATTAAATTACCCAGTATTATTAAGCTTACCAGGTGTCTGGTAACAATAGATGACCTCGGGATATCCAAAGCCGAATTGACCAAATCACTGTTAAAGTGGCAGATCAAAACGACCTCATTTCAATGGAGAATGGGGAATGAATAAAAATTGAATATGAATGTTTCCCAATGTCTTATGGTTCTATATAGGAATGTCAGGGTAATGCCACATATTGTCTTCCCAGGCCACGGCCATCTAACCTAGGTATGCTTATGTACAAGATTGTTTTACATATTGATCCCAAGTGACTGTTCGTTTGATCAATACCACCAGTTACTTTAGGGCAGTAAAGAAATTAGATCTTGTCATTACGCAACGTATTGACTTTAAAACTATGTTATTGAGGACTACCATCTTGACTGAGCGCCTGAATATCCACAGCACACTTCCCACTCGTTGATCTCATGTAAGTCATTTGTCGTGCAAAGGAAAGCAATCAGTGAACACATATGTTTAAATATCAGATCATGAGCGGCGGCTGTGAGACGCTTTGCCGTTCTTTATACATCTTAAAGCTACTGAAATATTAGTCTTATGCAAACTATTAATTTATACTATCTAAATTCAATACCTAGTACGCACCGGTGATGACGGGAGACCAACGTCTCAATCCTCATGCAAAGGATATTGGGAAGTAACCTGATAGAATACCAAGCTATACATATGCCCGCAGTAATATGACAAGGATAACCCATTGACTTCGACTTCTACCTTGCAGTGAATAAAGTTGCCGTGCCCCAAGATAATATATGAAGAACACGGAGTGCTCAGCTCACTGCACTGAGGCCTCTATGAAACTCAATGCTATATCCTTAAAGGATGAACCCGAGCCATGAGACGTGGATCAGAGTCTATAGCCAGCGTTGAGACAAGCGGCCAACCACGTCGTTACGGATAGCCCAAACACGGCGCAAGGAATTTCAGGTACCCGGTTTCTACATTATTCTGTATATTAGAGGGATATTAACGGTCGCAGCGCTATTGGAGATTTCATTAGAGTAGAACTTCAGAGTATGAGTAGCTTTTTCAACCTCCTTTCCCGCTAATATTCAGTGCTTATTTCGAAAGAACGCCTTGAGATAAGAACGGTATCAAGACTAATATCAGTCGGCACGCCATGGTCATAGGTTTGCCGCTTCAACTTCCCTACAGCGTGTTTATGTCCCTAGACAGGAAGAGAAGTAATCAGTTAACTACAACGTTGCTCTAAGGTAGACGCTTGTTGACACTTCAAAGCAGCATACAACAATCGTACTACGTAGATCAAGTGCACAGCGCCTCGAACATCTTACCTAATTACCGGCGACAAATCGGCAGTTAAACGTAGTTAACTATTAGGTAACGTATGACTCCTAGGCGGTGAGTGAACAAGGAGATAAATCCTTCTCATAATAAGCGCTTAAGTAATGTAATCCGTAAGCAATCCGTCTACCAATCTTTCAGCTCTGGTGGAAACCGAGGTGAAAAGTGCCGATAGGTGGCTTGCGGGTGAGGCGAGCCAGAGCACAGAGAAATAGACGCGGCCGCATCGACCTACACAAGGCTCATCTGACATTGGTATATTGAAAACAATAGTTGGTATATTTATGCTGTAGCTAGCTAGGTAGGTAGGTATGTTGTGAAATGTAAAGAATCCTGCCTATCCCGGGTGTCTGTCGTAGGGCTATGCAGGAACGTCGATCATTTACCCATACAGGTTTAACTTTTCGGCGTAAGAAATACGCCCGCTGCTTTGGACAAGGACAAACTTCGTGTTCTAATACTTAGTTGTAATAACGTATATGTATTCGTGGATTTTCATTGGTGCCAGCTAGGTTAGCAGTGGGGAATAGATCCTAAAGTCTTCTTAGTTTTCTTAGTTCTTGAAGAGTTGCGACCTTGTAGCATGAGTGAGATGTCTGAACCTACTCATTAGAGTGAAGGATTACTTAGCAAATAACAAATCACACTCAGCCTTTCCCTTTTTCTCAACGCTTAGTAGGACTAGGACTGTCAGCCGGCATCTGCATAGCCCTACGACCCTACAGGTTTTGCGTTTATATGTGTGTCCGGGAGTCCGAGAAAGGAAGATACGGGCAGTTTTTCCCTATTCCGGCGATGGGTCTGACGATCGATGGGAGTTGATTCGTGAAAAAGCATCAGGTAGGTAGGCATGTAAGCGTGAGACTGAGATTGACCGACCATTGGGAAGGTGGGCGACTTGGATATAAACTAGGTTAGTGTCGTGTTGATCAACTCAGCCTTGTTACCTACATCCCTAGGCAGCTATGGATTCATCGAAGAATGAATCAAATGGATGGATGGCGAGAGAAAGACATACAGTATAAGTATCAGGCCTCCCTTCCGTGTTTCCTGTCTGAAGAAGAAGAAGAGATACTATCATCGGCAGCAGAAGCCTCCTCTCCTATAACCCAAAGCCAACTTAATTATTATACCTCAAACCAACACCCAAAATAAAACTTCACAAAATGTTCTTCAAGACCTTCCTCGCCACCCTCCTCGCCGCCACCGCCATGGCTGCCTCGTTGCCCCAGGGCGGCGCCGGCGCTCAGATGGAGAAGCGCTGTATCCCCAGTGGCGGTATGTTCAATACACATCGATTAATCTGATCTTTGGCCTGATCGCTAATATTATTGATACACAGCTGACTGCTTCGACAACATGGGCGACTGCTGCAGCGGTCTCTGCTCAGCGAACCACGGCACCGGTTCTTTCTCTTGCAACTAAACGTGGTGGTAGTGACTATGGATGAGTCTATGCATAGGGTCAGATAACAGTGATGGGACAGGAGTTTTAGGGGGGTTGATTGTTGGATATGTTAGGGAAAGGGGGAAAAGGGGAGGTGGAAAGATAAATAAATATCACTTCATATCATATCATGCCAGTTATTATTTAGTATCTTATGAGGTTTATATATGATGTGGACTATCTCCAAGGCACAACTATTTGTAAACTTTAAAACCCTTCGACTCTACCTAGGTATTGGATTAGGAGTGATAAGAGAGCTTCCTAGGTTAGTCTTGTTCGCCAGGGAAAGGTGTCAGGTTGATCTATACTTAAACATTTGATAGGGTTCCATATTGGCAATAATTAGTCGCAGCTAAGCAAGTATTTGTGTGGACATGACAGTCAGTAACTCATTTATATTGTCTCTCGTATGTCTGACTACCAACACTTCGTATCAGACGCAACCACTAGGCTAGTGGTAGACAGTAGTGACAAGGTAGAGCCGCTACCCAGAAATCTTATCGGTATCTTGTGAATCCTGAAAACATAGCTATAGTATGGTTCGTTTAAGAAATCGATCCTGTATCTTAGGGGGTAAACAAGAGGGTGACTTCTCATGCCATTCTGTTATACTGTCATGATATTATTGTGCTCCCGAGTAAATCCTCCAGCAGCGGTCACGCACATATTCAAAGATCTCCTAAAAGTAGCCCCAAATGCAAGACAAAAAAGGTAGCTTCATATTTGTTTCCTTGGGAGTATGCTATCCAGTCAATGCCCAATAGACGAGTCACTAGAGAATGGAAGTGCCCTTCATTCTTCTGGGCGACAACACTGGTATTACGCAATAATGGTTTGCGTGGGCCGCGTAGACCGGCATAGCCGTCCCTTGATCCGGGTTCTGCATTCAGGGGCTATCATCGAAACCCCCAGTCATTCGGTGCTTAAACAGTGCAAACTTCAGTTTGAGAACTACCAAAAACCTCAACATCCCCCGTGTGCTTATAGATAAGGAGTTCGTATGCTAGCGCGTGTATTTGTTGAAGGACAGCTCTTATCTCACCCTTGTCAAGCAACCGACTGTGGTCGTTCAAGGTCCGAAGCACAACATTTCTCAGACCTCGATCAGACTCGATTGTGGTGGTATACACTTGATGTATCGCTTTCAAGAACTCGGGGGTGTCCCAGTGGGCGGCGGAAGCTGAGTCGAACTTCTGTGTCGCCAACAATTTGAGGCCGCTAATGTTGAACTTTTCTGCAATAGCGTAGACATTGACATGTTCGATAAGATCGAATGCATGAGTACTCTGTAAAAAAGACAATGAATAGGATTTACTACTCATTGTGCTTTTCGATTGCTTTTTCTTATTAGAGGGCACCGCGAAAATGTTGTTACCCCAGGAAATGGGGTCTGTGTCTTTGGCGGAACTATCAGCGCTATTGCTTGGGGTTTTGGTGTGATAATCAAGGTGATAAAAGTAATAGATCATAGCCTTCACAGCCTGAGAATCATCTTCGGAAAGGTCAATGTGGTTGTCACGTCCTTCCTAGACGAATGAAGTTAATAATGGCTACCAGGTCGAGTGTGATGTCGGCTTCCCTCTAACCTTAAATGGTCCCTTGCAAGCACGATCAAAAAAGTCCGAGCGCGGGCACAGGACGGCTTTGTGCGCCCGGTAGGTCTCTTCGCCACAAGATATAGTGAGATCCGAGTAGTCTCCACTAGTGTACAGTCTAATAGCTCGTACGTTAGTATGCACACTGGTATGGAATAGGTTGTTGCGAGGGGGTGAGAGCGAGGATGAGGATGCACGTCTTCAAAGAGCTCAAGAGCTCCGCGGCTTGTTTATCTGTATCTGCCGCCATATCGCGCGGTCGTTGGGGGCTTTCGCTGGCTGGGGCGACCAAGGGATAGCTCATTTAGGCATACTCTGCTTCCGAATTCTCGGTCTTCTGTCCAGCAAGTGCGAGAGGAACCGATTTATGAAGCTGGCTGTCGGGCACTTGCGTAGGCGAATGGCCTTTCTTTCGAGAGGGTTCAGACCATCAGGCAGCAACGGGGCGCGAATGTGTAGAACTCAAGCTGCATCAAGGCAGACTCCCCACCTTTGCTTCCAACAAGTCTCCATAGAGATCTCACATGGTCTGTCATGTGGCTTGATATTATGCATGTTTTGTATTGGTCCTTTAAAAACCTTTGCTGAAGGCTTGCTGCATAGCAAACGGAACACTGTTCCGGCATATTTACTTATCTTATTTAGTATTTCGCCAGGCTCTAAGTATTACATGACCTAGCCTGGCCCTCTAACCCTATCATTCTCGCAAGAGCCCTATTATTCAGCCACGTAACCTGCATTCTAAAAAGTGTTGGCAGCACAAGAGGCTTAGAAACTGGCATGTGTGCGACGCTTCAGAAGCATCTGGCTCGTCGATGGAGAGCTGCGCATTTTCTGTTTTATTTCTCTCAATTTCTGCTGCTTTCGCTACACATCTCTCAGCAGTCAGAACTACGTCCCCTCCTTCGTCAATTTTACGGGTTGGGCAGCTTCTCAGCTCCAGGTGTTGTTGACCCCTTAGAATGCGACATGCTGTAAGGAGCCTAATGGAAGATGGCATTAGCATTGACCACAAATGTCTAGGCCCAAGAAAGGACATTGATGTCGACATCACTCACCAAAACCTGCTTTGCGCTACATATTCTCCAGGCTAAGTTTCTTATGTTCCCATCGGCAGAGACGACTGCCGGTGCAAACTCGACACCGAACATCTGCCCAATGGCATACACGATTCTCTTGGCGTACTTGCTATCGCGCTCGACATGGCTGCCCCAAGGCTCAGTGGGTTTGCTGGGCGCGATGTCTGGGTCCCGGTCCAGACAATTTTGCAGAACCGGGAGGAGAGCTTCTTCGACTGCGTTCTGGAAATTTGCTAGCGAGTCGGCGCCGGCGGGTACGTCTTCGTCGTCAAATCTCGCCACGTGGATCTCAAACGGTTGTGAAATCGCCATCACATTATGATTGCCGTCGTGATGATACCGAAACTCGAACACACCCTGCGTCCACCAGAGCTTGTCTCCCGAAAAGATCATTTCGCCCTTCACGAGATTAGCCCCATCAGAGCCGGCACTTGTCTCAATAGGCTCGTCGGCTGCGAGGATGCCCTTGTCAACCGTGGTTGACTCGTATTCGCCCGGATTGGTTGGGATCCAGCGGCCTAAAGAGGAAACGTCTGTGACCTCCCTCGATCGATTGTCAGCAACCATGTATAGACCAATCCAGTCCTTCTTGCTGTGGTTCGCGGGTGCAGTCCACTTGACCTTGATAGGTGCGCCGTATTCGAAAATCAACGTGCTCAGTTCATTCGGAAACCTGCCAGCCGTCCCCTCTTTGCCGCTTGACCTCTCGGTGAGTGCGGAGCCGGAAGAGCTCTCGCCCTCGAGGGTGAGAGAGTAACGCTTAGGGTCAAAGGTGGCTAGATCTGGCACCGACTTGTTAATACCAAGTCGAGCGGGGTATTTGTTGAAAAGCGCCGTAGTGTCTCTGACGATGGTCGAGACCCCTGCGGCTAGCTTCGGACGAGCTGCGTCTAAAAATTCTTCGACCAATTGTGAAGTCTGATCCATAACCTGATTCACACTGCTCTGCCATTCGACCACGTAAGGTGGAAGTGATCGCTTGATGAACCTCGTCAGGCCGGCTTCGTTTCGAATGCTCTCGCCGTATACTTTCCGCATATGGGGCTGCTCCACGAACTCGAGGAAGCTAATCGTGAGAAGATGGCTTATGAGCGCTAGGATGAAGACCGACTTGCTCCAGGTAATCAGAGCAGCACCCCATAGGCCCGCTGTACCGATGATTCTTTCGGGGTTATTCAAGAAGCGATAAATAGACGTGTACTTGAGCTTGACGCCACGGTCGAAGAAGAAGTCTCCAAAGAACCAACCAAACTCTCCTAGTGATTCGTAGATGCTCATGGCGGTCCAGGCCTGCAATGCGACGAGACTAGCGCCGAGCACATGTCTTAAGAGGACATAGCCGTAACTCCAATCGACAGGCACCGAGTACATTTTCCAACAAGCCACCACGAACGAGACATAGCAAAGTATATGGGAAATGTGATACATCCCTTTCCACTGCCTCCACGCCTCGTTCGTTGTGTCGCCGAACTTGAGAAAATGGCGCGTCCACATCTTGTCCTTTGATTGGCGATGCAAGATTGAGCCGAGGCCGACAGAGTACCAGATTCGCCATATCAATGCGTGGATTACAAACAGGAACTGCCAGAAGGATGTTTCCGGTGTAACCACGGCAAGCGTGACTAGATATAAGACCAGTAAGAATGTTGAATAGTCGGTGTTTCGGAACAGATCAAAATTTTGAAAGCCGAGCAGATGATGAACTTCCTTAGGCGATGACTGCTGTAGATCCGACAAAGAATCAGGGGACTCTTCAGAATCAGATGCTTCGGACGACTGTGCCTGGCCTTGTCCCTCGCTTTCAACACGCTTGCGAGGGGCCGGTGGGTTGTACGTTTTCTCGATATGGGGGTTCTCAACGAGGACCAGGAAAGCAAACTGGCAAGCATGCGCGAAGATGGAGATGAACAGAACAGCATAACTCCCGGCCATCATAGAAATGCCGTAATAGCCCGCATACCCGATGGAGTACATGGGATGGGGCGCCATCTCGAAAACACCATCGAAAGTCAATTCCTGGTCGACTAGGAAAAAGAAGTCGCCCCAGTACCAGGCATAATCCTTGACGACCCTGAGAGCATCGACCTTTACCCAGAAATTGAACCCGACGACGAGTAGACCCAAGGTCCATCGAACTATGGTCATAGGCAGATGCTCACCTACCGGCGTGTGCGTGCAAGCGATGGCGAAGAGGCCATAGGATACAAAGTCGCACAACAGAATCAGATCGACGAAACGACGAAAGACCAGCCACGTGTTGTACTCGATCGGGGCATTATCAAAGTCAAAGTCGCTGTGAATCTCCGTCTCGGATTCACGTTTCAGCAAGTTGTAAAGCCATGGTCGCGGGTTTTTCCCGTTTGAAGGCGGCTCAAATAGCTGCCACTTGCGCGCCCAGCAGACGAGGGTGTTGTCGTTGGATTGCCAGTGCAGCAGAATGCCGATGCCCGCATTGTAAGCAGCACGCCAGAAGAGATAGACAACGGCAAAGACGTATTTGTCCAGCGGTGAGGGCAAGGCATATAGGGCCAGTATATGAGCAGCAAGGATAGATAATACGATGATGTCGCCTACATTCTTGGGTTGTCTAGGATCAAGCATCTGTGGAATCCTGTCGTGAGTAACTGGGACTACAAAGACTACAAAGCGGAACAGCCAAAGCGCAATATGTTAGTATAGATTTCCATTGTGAATGGTATTGGTGTCCCCCGTCAATTACTCACCCCTCCCGTCATGGGTACGGCCATATGTCTTCCTGGCCGTTTTCTCATCATCTTCATTGCTAACATGCGACTCGTTGTTCCCCGCACAGGCGTGAGGGGTACTGCTCCTGCCATCTTCGTCCCCAAGCTGCCTGCGACGCAGCTCAGCGGCAGGGTTATTGGTAGACGAGCCCATTGTGATTGGCCACACAGAGTGTGGTTGTGTTGCAGGAGAGGCAGCAGGAAGGAGGTGAGATGACGAAATGTGTTGAACTTCGTCTACTCGCAGCTGGGAGCTGCAATGTTGAATGTCGCGGACGCTGGACGTGGAATAATTGATCGACCGACCAGACGAACCGTTTTTGCTGAAATTGAAAGCGAGAAACAAAGGGAGAGTGGTAGGTCTCTAAGTCAATTGGGATTTATTGATGACTCATTCTTTCAGTCGGGCTGTGTAACAGTGGAAAGGAAAAGAAGGTGAAAAAAATAATAAATAAATAAACGAGACTGGCCAAGATTCTATTCTACTTAACCTTAGCCCAGCATACCTCCCTATGTACTCTAATAAACGTTAAAGCTAAAAGAGAGGGAAACACCCAAAATGCATCTGCCGCGGTTTATGATAACGTCACTCCCTCGAGTCCCAAGACGACACCAGACGGTATTCCACGTAGTGCCCATCGGTTCATCGGTATTTGTAGTCATTTGCTAAGGTAAAATACTACATTCGACAATCGATATAGCGGCTTAATTGCTCCAATGGCCAGCATTATTATGTAACACGTATTACAGTGATGTAAGTAACATGTAGTACTCAGGAAGAATGGGAATGCAGATGCCCAGGGGGTGGCATCTTGGTACCTACCTATGTGCTGCTGTACCTTACCCTTATTATCCTTGACGCTGGCCCGTGGCGGTGGACCCAGCGAGCTGAGGGTGCCGACTGATACCGGTTGAAACACTCACCCCCAAATTCACCCCCACCCCGGCTATCGGTATTGGACGGGACTGCAGCCGACAAACCGCAAACAAAGCAATTGAAATACCTAAAAGGGCGCGCACTTACCCGAATAATCAAGTATCTCCGTACCTACCACCTGTTCTCATACCTACTGTAGTCACATGCACGAGCAAAACCTGCAAAGACGTACCAAACAAACTGCCGCTTATATCAATGCATCTTGCCTACAGAGACTCTGCACTTTGATGAGAAAGTAACATAAAAGATAACAAAAGAAAAAACGGAGAAGCTTCTAAAATAAGAAGGAGAAACAGAGGAGGGAAAGGGAAAGGGAAAGGGGAAAAAAGACATTGAATTCTCTTCTCACATGTCGCCGAGACCGACCCGCAACTTCATCAATACTGATTTGCCCAATCCAATCCAACATTGCGTCGAGTATGTACTACTAATGCTCGTGTGAGCATATTCATATTAAAAAAAGGGGGCAGATTCTGTCAAGGAGATGCATGAGGCTTGGGAAATCGGTTAGGATTACCTAACCTAGTAGACTACCAGTATCTGTACTATGTAGGTATGCTCGATTCACATGCAAGCGTCCTAATTGTAATACTTAAACCAACTAATATTGACACGTGCTCGAAGGAGGGAGGCCTGGTCATATTAACCTACCCAGATAAAACCAGGGGAGTAGGGTGCCAATGACGAGGTCGTGTACCTAGAATTTAGATGAGTGCAGGGGAGTCCCTTTCCTGTACTTTCTGTTGGCTATTTGAACCTTCACCGACAATCTTATCAGATAGCAGTGTGTATAGTTATTCCTAAACCCTGGGTATACTGCGGACAGAAAGCAAATCAGAGCCAAGTCACGAGCATTGCAAAAATCACATAGGTAATGTGTATCCGTGTTCCTTTCCTCTCATCTTACAGTAAACACGAAACATACACTTCCACAGTATACGGAAGCTATCATATGATTGACTGAAAGAGAAAAAAAAAGCAATTGAGAGACGGACGTGTAATCAGCATGTAATACCAGCCGTCACAAATAAACGCCTATACGTAGTTGTCCATTTCGTGTCATTAATTATGCTCTCCCAGCCGTTATCCGATTGTATCCTCCGCCGCAGGCTTACTGGGCCTTTTTGGCAAACTCTACGCGCAGAATCAAATGCTTGAAACCATAACCGTCCATCTTGGCACATGCCTTGACAGCGTCGCTCCTGTCTGCGAAGCTGATAAATGCAAAGCCCTTGGCCAAACCGGTATCGCGATCCTTGGCCAGGAATACACGCGTGACACGACCGAATCTTTCGAACATATCGCGTAGTTCGCCTTCCTCCGCCATTTCTGAGACCTGTGATGTGATATACGTGTCAGTGATTGGTCACCTTGGAGGCGAGCGAGGTTGAAACTCACGTTGGTGACACGTAGCGTAGCAAGGTCGTCCCGCTCGCCGTATTTGCCGCCACCCATTCTCTCGCCTGCCCCAGCGCGGTCTCCACGGAGGGCAGGAGGGACGTAGCTGCCCTTCTTGCCTCCAGCACCGCCCGCCTGGGCACCCAGGTCGTCTCCCATACCAGCGGCCGGGTCGGCGCCGACGTCGGCGCCGACTGGGGCCATAGTATCTTTGTACGGGCAGCGAGCCGTGAAATGTTCGCCATTGCAAATACGACACTTGACTGTCTTGTCCTTCAGCTGCTCCTTCATGGCGTTGGCGTTGGGGTCCTTGGACTCATCCTTGGTATCCTTTCGCCAGTTGGTGCTGAGACGGAAGATGATGTTCTCGCCGACCGATGTCGTGTCGGGCTGAGGGCCGACACTGTCCTTCTCTGAGAGTCCGAATTTGGTCCAGGTTTTGCGCTCGGCCACGCGAGGGTTTACCACCTCACGGTGTGTCACTAAGCGGATGCGGCGGGTTGTCTTCACCTTCTGGCCATTCTCATTTAGTCGATATGTGATGGTGGTCTTGGTTCCGTCTTTGTTCTGGATCGTCTGTGGAGGAGGGAGTTCCACGGAGACCTCGTCGACTTCATCGTCATCGGCCCAATCTCTATGAAGGCAGCATTTGGTGTTAGCAGACTTGGCATGTCAAGACTGCGCGGCACGAATAACCTACCTATTTTTCACAGAGGCCATTTTTGCTATACCGATATCTCTTGCAAATGGCTGTAGTTCTCGTGATAGGATCGGAATTCGGGGACTCGGATGATCGCGTTTGATGAGATGGGGTTATGTCGTCGTCAGATAGTGAACAAGTCGATTTTTGCGGTTTGGAAATAATTCTGACCAAACGCAACGCTGTGTGGGGCAACCGAGTTTCGCCCCCGCTATCTTTGTTTAATGCTTAACTCGGAAAATATCATTTACATTAAATGCATACACACCATCAACGACCCACCTTTACGTGCCTGGTACAGATGTACTTGTACAGTAGGTAGTACGCTGGACGTAGCTGCGGTGTCAAGATAAAAGTTCTCATCAACAAATTCATTCCCCAAGGTCGAATTGCTTTCAGGAAATGTGAGAACTTCATAAGCCAGCTCATATCTCGGAATCGGAAAGTCTATGTCTAGCGCTACTGAATCATTTACCATTCAGAATTCTCTAATAGCATAGCGAATTCCTTACCAGCTGTCAGTAGACACACATATTTGGTAAAATTAACACCTAACCTCATTTCATGTCCGAACATGCTTTTTTGAAAGCCATGATTTCAAGATTGATTTAGTTTATACCTCGCAAGCCTGTCTGGTCTGAAACAGTTATCAAGGTCTGCCAAGATATTCTTGTATAGTTGTCTGTATTTATATCTTGACATAGGAACTCTAAAAATGTCGAAGGACATCAATAACTACCTAGGTAGGTAGACATAACCCATTTTTTAGAGTACGAAACTTGGGTATAAGTTCCTAAAGGACTAGCCCGAACATACTCCTTACCTGATTTGCCCCCGTAAGTTAGTAGTACATATTTGATCTTTTTTGTTTGCCAGACCCGCCGGACCGGCTACTCCGTTGTGTCGTTTCGTGATGCCAGTGCAAGGTTTGACCTCCTTTGCCGCCCCGAGCACCGGGTATCGATTATCCTCTTGGGCAGATGGTCGTGAAATCGTTAGAAGCGTAAAAGGTATATACATGAATGTTCAAATCACATTATAGTTAGGACAGATGTCGAAACGAAAAGATAGGCGATCAAGTTTTGATGTTCCGAGATGGCATAGGAATAGGAGGCAGTGCATAACTCGGAGGCGGTGCTGGCGGCGGACCATCAACTAGCTGAGACATGCTTCTTCTAGCTGTAATCAACTTCGCTTGGGAGTCTGCTGCCAGGGATTGAGACGCCGATTCCTGGGCCAAAGGCCGGAGTGATGGCACTGACCGCTTTAGAGAGCATGAAGGACTTGCATGTTGATTATGCAATGAGCGACTCTCATAAAGGTTTAAAGTTGATCTTCTGTAAGCGATGCCCTTACTTGGCGTCACCTCTGACAACGTCCGTCGCTCGCTGTATAAATCCAGGGGCGAAGCCAGTCGAGGTAAATGTGCGTCTGATATGGTGCCACCTCTATTCGAACCAATATTAAGGCCGGAATTTATCGCGTCTTGTCTAGATGTATCCCCAGTGGCTTGATACGAATCGGTTTTCCAGGTTATAGTTTCCGAACGAGGGTCTGGTGATCGAGTCCGTCTCGCCACTCCTTGTTCAGTCGCAACGTCACGCATGCCCCCTACAGTAGTATCTGGTAAAGAACTCTTGACAGGTTCAGCAGCCTTAGATAGCGGATTCGGCGAACAGGGAGATCGTGGCGACGGTTGATCAATTACTATTGACAGGGGTCTTGATGTCAAAAGCGCCGTGGGCCGTGGTTTGCGCAAACTCTTGATGCCTCTCTCCTGGTCAAGAGACTGGGCAAGATAGGTTAAACCATTAATGGCTGACGTGTTCAACGAGGAACGTTTGTTGACAATATGGGGTATGCTGAAATTCGGCACACTTGGAATATTTGGCTCGTTACCATCGTAGTTAGCACCCGAGGCGTAGCCGCCGTACAGGTGGGGACGTTGCTCTAACGGTGCTTCGAAAGATGAAACCAGAGCCTGCATGGATTGTCGTCGGCTCGCAATCGCTGCAGCATTGGGTCGGAGACGGACTTCGGGGATGTTGGAAAGGGTTTGCGAATCATCCTCTTTGCTGCAGAAACTTGCTCTAGTAGGGGAAGAAGCTGGAGAAGAACCCGCGGACGTAACTACCGTTCTCTGGCCAGAAGACACGTATGAAAACCGGTGGCTACTGCTACTGTCCCGCAAGTTATCAAGACGCTGGCCATCAGATGACACTACACTAGCTGTTGTTGAACCATCATCGATGGTGTAAGTGGAGAACCGTCGTATAGACACACCGCCGTCGTTCACATCATTCAAAGCGTCCACTCGTGTATAAGTAAAGTCGCGTGTGATGACGCGCGAAAACCGACTGGAATCATTGACAACAGCTCCGTGGCCAGGTGGCGTATCAGCGTCCGCTATCGAGTCATCGATATCTGATCTTCCAGTTTCTGATAGCTTCTTCTTTCCACCGAGTGACTCTATCTCCCTTCGCAAGACCGCCAACCAGTCATCCATACTCTCCGGGTTTTCAAAAACGAGTAGCATGTTTGGGACCTGTCTTTTGTCTTTCGTCGAGAGCTTTGACCGGATGGACTTCGGGTCCACGGGTGTATTCCCGTCCCCGTCGGTAGTTGAGGTTACTCGCAGAACCCAGTGCCTTCCAGGGATAAGATCACTGGCGTAGGCAGCGGATATTCTTGTTAGCTGCAAAACTTTTTCTGGAACACGATCAAAGCTCCCTTCCGCGGCATATTGGAGCAGATGCCCAGAAGTGACCAGAACGAATATTTTGCTAGTACACTCCCAATTGTTCCTAAACCCCGAAATCCTTTGTAATTTCTTCGTCGTATCGCTTTTCAATTCGGAGACAAACTCACTAGCGTGTTCCGAGTTCCCAAATCTGGATCCAATTGTCCCCTGGAAGGCTCTGTTGCTTTTGGCATCGCTGAGCCGTGCAAGAGCATCCGTGGAGACATTGCAAGTAGGTAGAGTCGCATGCTTCACTGCTTGTGGGTAGACTCGAAAGAGTGGTGGCGGGTTCCATGTTGCAGAGGCAACTCGGTTGGCTATAGGCGTGCTTAGGTGAGATCTGTCCGTCGTAGACCGGGCACGGAGGTCTGCAGTGGACGGCCGTGCGTCGCCCGATATTCTGCTAATGAGAGAGACCTCCGAGCGGGACGAATGCAATCTAGACGGCCAATTACCAAAGTCCGCCAAAGACGCGCGAATGCCCGCCGGCCGGGATGTGACTCGTGAAGAATCTTCACCATCAACGTCTGCTTTCCCTGTTTTAGCCCTGCCGAATAAGCTTCTTAGACCACTCTTGGACTCCCTTTTCATCGACCTTTCGGATCGGGGTGGAATCCCATTTTCATGTTGAGTGATGCTAATATTGGACGGTCGTGCTCGTCGTAGCTTTGTTGGGCGCTCATGGGACGTGTCCACAGCGGCGCCAGTTGCTTGGAGTTGCGCCTCGCCCATGGCTGTCGCTTGAGAACCAGTATTGGGGGCGCAACCAAGGTGTGTCTTTCTTTCTGTCGAATTCCAATTCCAATTCCAAATATCTTACAAGTGATAGACGACAAATCCTCGTACGACGCTCAGATGAGCCGGCGCAGCATAGGAAGACAAGGTATCCTTGTCAACTAAGGCGAAGGTAAAACACCGGATGAGCTATAAGAGTCTGACGATGACAGCCGATGAAGAATTGAATGATAGCGGGGTGAGCCAGCATGTGTAGAGTTGCCGTAAACAGATGTACATGGGCGTTAAAAGAGGCCAAGGCAGCCAGCCCCGTGTGGTATATAAGACGCAAAGATGCCTCCTGAGCGGCCAAAACTGAGGCCCCAGCGACAATAGTCCTTAATAGCCCGAACAACCCTTTATTTCCCCAGCCAGCTCTCCTAAAGATTCTCGTAGTAATTTGTTGGAATTAGAAATATGCTCGTCAATCTTGCAAGTGGCTGATCTTAACCATACACGCCGGGTTAAATCTTGACGCAGAGATCGAATCGTGAAGCTGTTCTTGATGATCGACAGCGGATGGGGTACGAAGGCCCAAACAAAGGCACAAGAATAATTTATGGGCACTTGCTATGTAAGAACCCGGAGGTAACTTGAGCACGGTGATATATAACGTATAGGTTGTTAGGAACTAATAATGACGATAGTAATAATAACAATGACGTTGATTCATAACCTCGCGACATCGTCCCCAGGCAAGCATAAAGTAACGGAGCGTCTGGTAAAGAATGCGACCAGTTCTGGTGTTAGTAAAGCCCGTTGAACGACGGGAAAGTGGTGAAGACAAGAAGAGAAGTGGATGTGAGAGGAAAAGCTCCATCCAGTCTGGAACGACCAACAACGCTCATGGACGGGAACTTGGGAACCTGGGAACCTGGAAATCTGGTAACATAAGAATAGGTAGGCAAGTAATACCTAGTAGTGAGCCATACTCCACGCAAGTACTACCGTGGAGTAGAACCCAGAGGACCTATCATTCGTTCTACCAAAGGTATAGGCTGTGCTGCTATACTTGGTAGGATATGCTTTTTGTGCTAATAGACTAGGTAAAGTGGAGTTAAGTGGAGTTAAATTGTGGAGGCAAGTATACCTACAGCCAACTGTTTTGAGTGTTTGGATATGCCTTACGTGCTAGGCACCTGGGCGTTTTAGCGGTACTGGATACCCACGACTACATGCACGCGAGGTGGAGGAATAATCTGCGCTAAGAACATAGCAATCCTTGCAAGACAAACCGTCGGAGACAAAGGAGAGACCATTTCTAATAAAAGCCTCGGAAACTCGCCGTTAGATTCTTACTACATAGACACTGTATAGAGGCACTGCCTACAGTAGCTTGCAACTTGCAAATCGTTAACATCATGGTGTTTTGTACTGTTGTCCAGTGTACGACTTTAAGGGATTCTGTGCAGCACATAATATTGTCGACCGTAACGCTATACCAGTGTGTGTCAGAGACAGATTTTGACCTCAACTAGATTCTTTTCAAAATTACTAATCATAATGCACGTACCACATACGCTAGAATCTACATAGTATATAATATGTACAGAGTTGTCGGCCGAAAACTTCCTAGTTGGTGATCTGATCTGACGGAGGGATTTAACTGTATGCACGTATGTACTGCACTGTACTTGTACCTGCGGCCTGTAGGACAAGGCCTTGTAAACATGGGTTCCTACGCACGGTCCATGTACGCGACTCATGATGAACTAACCCAAAAACCGTTCCCCATAGAACATGAAAAATTGAGAAGATGTCTGCCTGTATTAAAAATTCATTACACACCATGATTATTCTCGCTACTCGTTATAAAAAGTGCCTTGTTTGATACTTACTCATTGAGCGTAACAAGAAGCAGAAAGATGAAGTGCGCAACATGGAGGAATTGTTAAGCAAGCATGCGTAGACACCTATGATGAGGAAGTTTGGCATCCTACCCAGCAATGCTCCAGGTGTTCACCAACAGCGTCCAATTGCCGTCAGCTTAATTTCTCGGACGGGGCTTGTCACGTTCCTTGCCGCCCAGGATTTCTTTTCATGTTTTCGGTTGGTGCAAAGAAATGCAAAGAAACGCGTTCGCGTCACATCCCTGACCAATCTGGCGAATCAACGGCGTCTTGTAATCAACTCTCATCCCCTTCTTCCAGCTCATCGGGAAAAGGCAGGTTGATGTTAACGGCGGAGAGAGGAGGCCAGCCTAGGAACGCGGCCTGGCACGGCTTATACATAGGTCGTAGCACTAAGAAGAGGTCTCGACCCTAAGTACTAATCATAGAGAATTTACGTGTAAGTGTGGGTTAGACGATAGTATCTCCGCCAGCATTTTGCTCGGAACACAACCTATCCTTGGTTATACAAAATAATGCAGTGTCCAAGCTGTATTGCTGAGCTGAGAAAAAGCACAGCAAATCTGCAAGGAACGCAGTCAAGAACTACGAACCACGACGCGCCCTATAGCTTCGGAAGACTTGGTGGCACGTCGGAGCTGATTCCTCACAGGCATGATATTGGTGGTTTCTCTCATTTTATTCTGCAGTGAGACGAGCATCCTGCTGTCCATCCTGCTGTCCATAACGTGGTAGATATACCGGGAATGACGGGCATGTAGGTACACCTTTCCGCATTTCGTCATCCTATCGATGCAGGTATCGATCTGGCGTAGCAAACGCCACCTCACTAGATACCCTAAACTGTTTTCGGTATACCTACGTACCTACAAACTGGCTAACCTAGTATTGTTCTCAATTACGAGTCAGCTGAAGGCCTATCGAACAGATATTATCTAGATGTTGTCGTGGAGCACGCCTCAGAAGATGTTTATTTGCTTGAAGGTCTAGGCGACTTTGCTGCTGTGGAAACACATCATCTCATACCTAGCTGCCTTTCCACTATGTACTGTGTATAGGTAGTTGAAGCATACCTGCCTTTATTTGGAATCACATTATATGTAGACTCGTTTCTACGAAACACGTGCCGTAGTAACCTCGTGTAAATATATAGTACTTTTCGTCTTCTTGGTAATGCAACCACCCAGCCACTATCTTCGTCAGGCTGATGATACGTGTGGTTCCTGCAGTAGCCTCCTACTCCAGGCCCTCTAACCCAGGGTATTGACCATCTAACCTAACTGCTTGGTAAGTAGTAGATATAAGACCAGAAGGACGAAGAAGAAAGAAAGCTAGTTCAAGTAATTTCTTGAGCGCCATCCTTCAATATTGACTTGACCGGCGAACACCGGCTCTATCAACCTTAGATCAATGTACTCTGAAGGAATGAGAGGTTACTTGCGTGCGACCTGCGACCTGCAACCTGCAGCCCGCGTCCCTTGCTGTGTACTTATCAGATCGGATGCAGGACCACGTGAGGATTATCAAATTGCGATCCTTTATGCAAACCTAAGTAGCATGTTCGAAGCCCTGTTTAAGCGAAGAGCCCGCAATTCACATAGTACTACATTAATATATTCTCTTCATTAAGGGTTTCTTTCCCAAGTCATACAAGTGATTATTTTGACACCGAGCATATACAACAGTACGTAAGTAGTTAAATTAGCTAGTCGTACATCCGAAGCCCGTACATCCGAAGCCAAGCCAGATATCTACATAGTACAGTACACAAGCAGTTAAGCAAATTCTCCGGCCCTGCCTTGCGAGACAGGCTTCCCAGCGCCACACTGTAGTTTAGCTTCAAGATATCAGTTATATCTATGCGACACTGTGCCTCGCGACTGCGTCATTTGTCAAAGCTATCAAATATAAAAAAAGTAACAAGTAATGTAATTTGCGACCTACTTCAACTTATGTGACCCGATACCTTGGTAAGGCCCTGTCGAAATACCTACCTCATACGTCAAGGAACAAATGCTAAGATACGTTGCAGAGACACCTTCTACCAACATGTTGGGAACCTGCTGGCGACATTCAAAATAACGAGGAAAAGAAAAGAGAACAAAACAAGGTCAGACATTTTTCAACCGCAACTAGATAAGCATTGGTAAAAACAATATTCAGTTTAGTTTACTATCTATCACATTACTGGCCTGTTATCACTCCAAGGGTCTGGTTTCATCCAGGTATTGCACCCCCAACGACATATGTACCTACCTCATCAGCCCATCACATTCACCATCACAGTCGTATCACAGCCTCGAGCCCCAATCAAAAAAATAAAACCCGAAAATCGTGTTCTACATATAAGTTGAATTTTAAATTAAGATACTTTTTTCCTTCCATTGGCGAGGGATATACAAAAGTTCCAATCAATAGTAACTAATTGGCATAGGCAAAGACCGCATCAGAGGCTGGCTTTTTATTCTTACATAGTGCAATTTTTTTTTTTTTTCCTTTTTTTTTTCCCGTTGTCTATAAGCTCCATATTACCAAATTATTATCAATCCACCTGCATGCCGCAACGTACGTACAGAAAATACCTAGTTAGCTATTTAGGTAGGTATAGTTAAGCATGCTATGTCTGGGTTCTGGTTAATATTACTAAGTGCAAGGAGGTCTTGATTATTCAAACACCGAGAAGAAAGCGCCACATCATTATGGCGCGTCGAACAACTTCTCCAGCTCCGTCAGCGAGACGCCGATCAGCTGCGAGAGACGCTTCTTAAGCTCTTCCACCGAGATCTCTCCGCGGTCAGCACTGCTGGCGAGGGAATTGCAATTGCCATTGGTGCAGGTCGCGCCTCCGCCGAGGCAGACACGAGGATCGTCGTCGTCGCATTCATCTTGGTCATGGCATACTATCTCCGGTACAGGTACTTTCTCTAATTTTATAGGCTCCCCTTGCTTCTGCCGCTTTTTGTTTTTCTGGTCGTCTCGGACCCGGTTGACTACTAACGGTAGCGGTAACGGTGACGGCTGAGAGCGTTGTGGTAGTGTCTTCGCTCTATCCCGCGTCCGTGGCGCGGCAAAATGGGGATCCAATCCCAAGTCGAACTTTGGTGGTGCCGGCGAAGACGACCACCCGCTGGACACGGGACGGGGGTTCTGCTGCTGCTGCTGCTGCTGCTGCTGCTGCTGTGGGGCACGGTTCGCGAGCGATGATTTCCGAGGGCTGTATTCGACCTTTTGCGGAGTCGGTTTCTCCATTACTTTTGTTTCAGATATAGTCGTCATCGTCATAATGAACCGCGATGAGGAACACGATGACGACGGGGATGCGCCATGTCCCCTTACACGTATCCCTGCCACTTTTACCCTTTCTAGCTTTTCATTTTCTACTGCCCCTGATCTTGTACCTGTACTTGTTCCAATTTCGTTCTCTTGAGAGTTCCTATTCGCAATCGTTTGTGTAGTTTCTCTAGCATCTTCCCTACCAGGCATAGGCTTCCGGGGTTCTCTGGCCAAGGGCTCACATATCGCATCTGCCGGGGGCGTCGGCAACTCCAGCTCGGGGTAGATGTTGCCGTCGAACTGTGGGAAACGGAACCACGCCCCCGGCCGTCGGTTCCAGACCCACCCGTCACTGTCACCGTTGTAGTGAAAGTCAGCAATGGATGCCGTGGCATGTTGGTTCGCGCGCGCCAGGGACTCGCGTAGATTCAGACTTCGCAATGCGATGCTGTTGCTTCCGGTCAGAAGAGGCGGACGGATCAACGCTGCTGCTTCGTCTAGGTTTGCGACTGTTGACCAACTCTCCTCTTGGAATAGACGGGCGATACTAAGACCTACATTAACAAACTGTGTACACACTCATTTTGCAGAAAACGGTATACGTAGGTTACCAATGTAGACCGTCCTTAGCAAATGTCATACTTACTAGTCAACGCGGATGGAGTAATGGGCACGGTACTTCGGCCTAATGCGGTGATGGTCCCAGTTCAGTGCTTGCCGCCACGCAACGCCGTCGGCGAAGCTGAAATCTCGCTTCAGCCGGTCGAGCTCGCGTATAGACACGGGGACCCAACCGCCGAAGATCGCGGCCACGAAGCTGTCGCCAAGCTCCATCTCCAGATCGGCCCCATAGAACGGCTCGCACAGGTCCCTAGTCAGGGCTCGGCGGTCCTTCCAGTAGATCGCGTGACCCAACCTTGATTCAGACATTCTTTATTAGTGACCGGTATATGTGGTCTGGAATGAGAGCTGACGGTAAATGAAGGGAACTTGGCCTACGTACTCGTGTAGTATCGTTACCGTTGCCATGAACGCAGTGAGCAGATATTCCTCGCTCTGTTCTTTGCCCTGGCCCCGTAACTCCATCATACGCGCCGGGTACTCGGCCATGACAAGAATCGTCAAGTTCCGCGACCGCTCATGAAGGGAGAAACTATCGAATTTCTCGATCGTTTCATGCTTGTCCAGATCGTCGAGGTGAAAGCTGCGTCTCGGATGGCGGCAAGTATAGCCATTCCACCCCTTCTTTTGGAAGATATCATAATCTATTTGCCATTGAACCAACTTTGGGAACTCCTTTCTAAGCGCCTCTCGCGCGGTTCCGATCCATCTAGTCCGTTTTTCCTTGGTTGTCCAGGGAGCTCGGCGATGTCGGACGATCGAATAAGGGGTCCCGCGCTGCTCGTAAGCAGATGTCGCTCTGATGTCATGACACGCTGCCCTTCCTGGGTATTGTGCGTCGAATATGTCGTCGATCAGAAAGTCGGAAGCCCAGGGCAACCCTATAGCTTCGAGGATCTTACTCGCTAATAAGAGGGGCTGCTCGAGTTCCTTGCGTAGTTCTGGCTCTGTCGCAACCCAATGGTTAAGGGCTGGATGGATTTCGCCTTCGAGGTTAACTTTTGTCTTGATTCCCGTTCCTGGTCCGATTTATTAGGCATATAGTATTGAAAGACAGCTATGAGGTTTGTCTGGACAATGCAAAGCTAGGACGTACTTGTTGCGTAACATCGGGCCAGTTCTTTCCTATCCCACCCCTTAGGTGTCGAACCGGGCTGGACTGCAACGCGATGGAATGTCTCTCGAATGGCCCACGAAGCCATCATCGGATAATAGTAACATGCTGAGAGGTATTCATTTGAGATGCAGGATTCGCAACCAGTATATCAACTAGGATAAGTATTGATAACGCTAATCGTAGTTGCTCGTTCAAGATAGCCTTAAGCCACGTTGCATTCCAATGATGAACAGTGTTAGCCAGGGCAGAGGACTAAGGAATTCTATGTAGCAAAGTATCGCCTTATCCCTTTGCCCAATCCGGCAAGCTACCTGACAATGCTGTCTAGTCGATGTTTCAGCCGTCCTTTTCCGCATCCATCTAATTCCTATGATCTTGTAACTATGGTCTTTTGGATATCGCTCAACTCTCATACTCCATTCTACCCTCTCCAATGACACCCCATAACTCTTCTACGATCTCCTTCTGTCCGCCGGGAGCGCCGCGAACAGCAAGGTACTTCCGAGAGTCTAGCGCGGGATTCCAGTCGCCAGGATTCCCGCTGACCATGATGCCACCGGCTTCGGAAAGAATGCACCAGCCGGCGCAGACGTCCCAGGCCCAGCAACCGCCTTCCCAGTACAGGTCGAGCTGACCAGCAGCGACAGCACAGAGATTGAGGGCGGCGCTTCCCAGGCTGCGTAACGAATGCACCATAGCGCCGCCGGCTTCCTTCGACGCGCACAGCTTCCGGAAAACCTCGGTCTTGACGTCGTAGTTCACGCCGTCACGCTGGCTTCCCCATTCAATGGCGACGAGGCTGCTATCTAGCCCCCGGAGCGGCACGGGACTTTTCGCCAGCGGTAGCTTGCTCTTGCGTCCCTTGCCGCCTTCCACGCCCCAGTTCGCACCAACCGTCATGAAGGCGCCCTGGCCGTGGATGGCCGTATACAACGTATCCAGCCAGGGGTTGTACACAACTCCCACGGCAGGGACACGGCCAACGGCCAGACCCAAAGAGATACACGCATTGGGAAATCCGTGTACGAAGTTAGTGGTGCCATCGATGGGGTCGACAATGAATGTTGGCTTGTCTGTGATCTGAATGCCCGGCTTGTGCGTCTCCTCGCCCACAAACTCAAAGGTTGGGTGTGCGGCGGCCAGGCGTGAGGACACATGAGCCTCGACTGCTTTGTCGGTCTCCGTTACGATATCGGCAGCTGTGAGATTGTGGCTATTAGGAGAAGAACTTAATCAAACAAAACATCATTTTAAGTGAGATAAACCTTGTAATCATGAACAGCATCGCGTATGGAGGGGGTTGTCATGGCGGGGTAGTTTCTTTGAATACAATGCAAGGTGAGCTCATTATTCGTTCACTTACAGTTCAGTTTTGTTCCTGTGTCGATATCGGCGGGATTTGCTGCTAGCATCATCTGCCCAGCCTCATGGGCCACCGCTATGAGCAAGTCGTGAATCTGGTTTAGGTTGAGATCTCCCATCTTGGGCGTCTTGATTTCACGTGAATATTGGGTATGGGGCAACTAGGTAGTTAATACTAGGTCAGAGTCTACGGCATCTGAGTGGGGATGATTATTATCTACAGAGTCTATGGCATGCACTATGGACCACCACCTGCAGCATCGTATGCACTTACATTACTTCCTGCCTCCTCTCCTTACGTACATCTTCTTATTAATGGCTTGCTGCGGGGATTTGACGCAATGACGGCGTCTACGCAGACCAACTTTCTTTAACATGTGGATAGAACGGTGCTGTATAATTGGACAAGCGTCAAGTACAGTAGTTGTCACCACTATTATCATTATATACGGTATAACGCGAACAATGAGTTAAAAGCCCACCCAACGTTCAGATCTGCGAGATCAAAAGAAAAAATTAAACGGTCTAGCACTTCGATTCCAAGTGCAACGGTCTGTATCGGTCTGGTGGGATCCGCTTTTGACAGATTAGGATGACTTTAATGACTTCGGGAGCTTCGTACCTACTTAGGACGGTTAGGTGAGTATAATTGGAAGCTTGTACCGTTAGTCCATTGCTAGCAAGTCGGTCCCATTGTAGTTGTTGTCCGACACCACCCGAGGCTAGGAAAACTGGTCTTGTAAAATTCCCCACGTAGCGCGACATTTGAATCTTTCTCTGCGCCAGCCCTTTTTTCTTATAAAACAACTTCAAGAACAATATCTCTAGCCGCGCCCTCAAGTTTCAACACCATGCTGAGTCTCCGAGCCGTCGCTGCCCCCGTGCGGCGCCAATGTTTTGCAGCTGCCCCCCGGGCCACTGCCACTTTCTCCTTCCAGGTGAGTTAGCTAGTACGGCATGCAGTATCTCGTGACAGCTTGCATATTGTTGCTGCTCGGTCAGTCGGTCGGTCGGTCGCTAATCGATGTCCTCACTTCTAGAACCGGAGATTCTACTCAGACAAGGTCGCCAAGTTCCACGGAAAGAAGAACGCCGATGTATGTTGGACAACTCTGCACTCCTTCTTGCGCCCACCAACCTTCTCGTCGCGAAACCACACCGAAAATAACTCAAGCTTGTCAACCATTCCATAACCCATTGCAAGCAGCCACTTTGGCATTTGCCAATCAACAGTCCAGACACCGTTCGCGATGAGATGTATGAATTGGGGTACTGATATATCGTGCTACAGGGCCGCTACACAGTCAGTATAATCGAGGGTGATGGCATTGGTCCCGAGATCTCCCAGGCTGTCAAGGATATCTTTGAGGCCGCCAAGGTGTGTTTCCAAACTTATTCCTTGGTCGATCAAAAATTGGCTAACATGCTGCACAGACACCCATTGCTTGGGAGCCCGTTGATGTCACTCCTATTCTCAAGAACGGCAAGACCGCGATTCCCGATGCTACCATTGAGAGTATCGAGAGAAATAAGGTTGCTTTGAAGGGACCTTTGGCTGTACGTCATGGAAGATGATCTCCGAGTAGACGCAACAATCACTAATCACAAACAGACGCCCGTTGGCAAGGGCCACGTATCCCTCAACCTCACTCTCCGACGCACATTCAACCTCTTCGCCAATCTGCGACCTTGCCGCTCTGTTGCCGGCTACAAGACCCCCTACGACAACGTTGATACTGTCCTGATCCGTGAGAACACTGAGGGCGAGTACTCGGGCATTGAGCACGTCGTTGTCGATGGCGTTGTCCAAAGCATCAAGCTCATTACCCGCGAGGCTAGCGAGCGTGTGCTGCGGTTTGCCTTCCAGCATGCTCAGGAGATCGGTCGCAAGAAGGTCCGTGTCGTCCACAAGGCCACTATCATGAAGATGTCCGATGGTCTTTTCTTAAACGTCGCCCGTGACGTTGCCAAGGACTACCCCGATATCGAGTTCGATGCCGAGCTGCTTGACAACACTTGCCTAAAGATGGTCACGGACCCTCTCCCCTACAACGATAAGATCCTCGTCATGCCCAATCTCTACGGTGACATTCTCTCCGACATGTGCGCCGGTCTCATCGGTGGTCTGGGTCTGACCCCCTCAGGTAACATCGGCGACGAGTGCTCTATCTTCGAGGCCGTCCACGGTTCCGCTCCTGATATTGCCGGCAAGGGCCTCGCCAACCCAACTGCCCTGCTTCTCAGCTCCATGATGATGTTGCGGCACATGGGTCTCACAGAGTACGCCAATCGCATCGAGAGGGCCACTTTCGATACCCTGGCCGAGGGCAAGGCTCTGACTGGTGATCTCGGCGGCAAGGCCAAGACCCACGAGTACGCTCAGGCCATTATTTCCAAACTGTAGATACCAAACCATGCACGACCTACCTACCTAGCCCCTTTTCCTTTTACTTTCCTCTATCTTCTCATAGCCTCCACCTACCCATCGTCACGTCACCACACATCTGACAGCTCTATAATTACTCAAAATCCATCATCATCATTCATCCCTCCATTTGTTTAGAAGGAAGGCAAACGGGTTAAAGAGAGGAGGCGGGCAGCAAGCTACGATTAAGGCTAGATTAGGCAAGGCGGGTAGACTGTACAACAGGAACACAACAAGCGACATGTATGAAACGAAACAAATAAACAACGAGACACACAAACCGAGCAGAACCAGTGCATGACAGTGTTTGGGTCCTAGTTGGTGATTGATTGATTGCAGGTTGTTTACGAAGTCCTGAAAATGAAACTCAAATGCTAGTATGAGCCATGGTTTTTGTTTGGGACTTTGCACGCTTTCCGGGATTGTTTCGATCGGTTCCTAGTATATCAAAATAAGTCATCCTTTTTCTTCATCACTGTGATTCTGGTCCTTGCGTGAAAATGTGCCAGCAAAAATGGCCTCTGATCAATTGATCCGGTTGGTCTATATACCTACATACCTAGTCTAACATTCAGAAGGAAAATGAAACGAACGGTGAATCGTACGCATATCGTGTGTCCTGCTATTCCCGCTCTCTTCAACGCCGAACAGAACAGAAAAGAAAAGAGAAAGAACAAAAGGAGAGAAAAGTAAACGAAAGCAAAGGAGCTTCCCATCACGAAATCCGTCTATAGAGTGTTTGTTTCTCTTTTTCCATCATTTCTATAGCAACGCCCATGGTTTTTTGCTTGCGAGCGAAAGAAGTCGTGAGACCCATCGTTTATACGTCCCGTTCTTTTTTTCATTTTGGTCCTTGCATCATTTTCCTTTCGGTTGCCGTTTCATTCATTCATAGAGTAGAGTTCCTTCCATCCGCGTCTCTTTTTCTGTTGTATTTTTCATCATTTTTTTACCCATTTGCCTCCTTAGTTGCGTCCGTTCATCGTCAAATGGTTCGTCTTATGTCGTCGGTCATAGGAAGTAGGGCAAAGACTGACCCTAAAGATCGTAGAAACAAAATCAATCATACAAAGGTTCTCATAGCTGAGGAATAAGCAAGTATAGTTGATCCGAGAAAGATTTCGCAAGATCCTAGCTGTCATCCAACACCAAAGATGGGTGCGACGGGCTGACAAAAAGTCCTGGATTATGCGACGACTCGGCTCAAGCAATCTATAGATCTAGAACGAATCATTAGAAAGAAAAAACGTTTGTGAATTCAAAAGGAACCCCACGAGGCAAAGTCCGAGTCTTGCACTTGAGGATTGTTGTCGATCACCATGTAATTTGAGAATAACTCCTGAGTAGCAAACGCTGACTAGACGTCTTCAGATACCTCCTGAGAATCTGCCTGGGCGATGTCTTTAGTAGCGTCTGTGGCTGAATCCTGAGAAGGATCCGTAACGTGAGCAGGGCTTGCGATCCGATCAGAGCCTGCAACATGAGCGGGGCTTGTGGCCTGGCTGGGGCCTATAATCTGATGAGGGCGGTCAGCCTTAGGAGAGACCGCATCCCGCGGAGGGATGGGGTCCTGTGAAGGGACTGCAAACTGAGTAGGGGCTGCATCCTGAGGAGGAGCTACGTTATGAGGATGAGATACATCTTGGGGAGGGCCTGCAACCTGAACCGCCGCTGGGAAGGGCGCTTGAGGCATAGTATGAGTGCTGCCGATAGTGGGCGAGTTCAGCAAAAGCTGAGCGCAGAAGAGAAATTCCAAGGATCGAGAATCAGTGGGCTGGAAGTTGTTCTGATTGTAGCGCATTTGAAGAAAACGAGCTAATTTCCGGTCAGCAAGCAAGCCATCGCACAAGAAGGGGGGAATGACTGGGTAGAGTCTTACGAGTAATATTAAGATCCTCAAAGTACTTCTTGACGATAGGGCCTTCATGTTCAGCTGTGATGGGCATATCGGGCTCGGATTGCATAGTCTTCGGAAGAATATGCCTGATAACTAGGAGCATTCTCAAAAGTTCGGTGAGACGATGTCCTTGGTTAGTGTAGTTGCTAGGTGGCCGTTCTAAGGGCCACTTAGGGCGGAGATTTTCTTGGTCCCAGGCTTTAAAAGCCCAGGTGGTCTTCTCGAGACAATTGAGAAAGAGCATAACGGTGAGGAACATGGGAAACCCCAGCTTCGTCTTGCCGTCCTGCAAGATCCGTTGAATACCACCCAACAGATTTTTGCTAGCAATGGAAGCTTTACGCTCAGCCGCAGCGGTGAGTTGCATACAGATATTGCTATACGCCTCATTCGCTGTGTCATCTTTGATCAAATGATCCTCCACCCCAGGCTGGGGAGACTTAACCAGCATGGTCCATTGCCGTTCACGATCCATCATCTCTACGATGCCCCAAAGTTCAAGGGATCTTTTCAAAAGCTCATCGTTCGTCTGCTTGGCGATCCGGTCGGCAATTTCTAGGGTGATGCGAACATGTCTCGATGGTTCATGCGCGATATACTCTGGCAGCATGTGGCGCATGTATCCCTCAACCTTTCCTGGGATATCTTCCTTGTCGTTATCGAGAAGAATAACAGACTTGGGCGCGTCAATTTTCATAGTGTCCTCATCTGTGTCTTTGGGATAGCCTTGGAAAACCTGAAATGTGATACAATGCCTGGTCTCGGGGAAATGTGAGGCCTCAACAACGACACCAGTGTTCTCTAAGTGGTAAGATGTCTTGTATCCATTGATTCGTTGTTGCACCATGACTACCTGTACGCCAGCGGAATAGAGGTCGATGTATTCAGCAAGCTTAGTTCTGACACAGCCTGTCCGCCACACACGAGGTGACAACACTTTCTTACAGGTGTCGCATGGTGTTCCCTTAGAACACGTCTTGCGCAGAATACGGCACCGTATACACGCACCAATGCGTCGGACTTCCTGGACCTCCCTGCGACGGCTTGATTCAAAGCGTGCACGACTATGGCGGTGACGAGGACCGTTGGCACTTGTAGTGGTATCCATGCGGTAACCGCCTTTGTTCAGAGAGGAGCCCAGTTGGTGAGCATGATCGGCAACCGTAGTAGGAACATGAATGTCCTCAGCCATGTATGTCATGGTCATGCCATCCCAGGGTGTAGAATGCTCGATGGTGTTCATACTGTTCACGGAATTGACGGCATTCGCGGCACCCACGGGAGGCGAAGTGGTACGCGTTCTGTCGGGTTCTCTCTCATGCTCTGGGTAATCTATGTCCATCTCAGTGGCTGGCGCCGCTTGCGCGATTTGCTCAACAATAGCAGCATCGCTGAGAAGGTGTGGATCAAGGAGTGAGGAGCTCAACCGAGCCGTTGCAGCCGCCGCTGCAACAGACAAAGCCGTCTGAGAAGGAGATGTAGCCGATTGCAACAGTTGTTGTAATCGCTGCTCCTCAGCAGAGAGACCATGATGTTCGAACTCAGAATTTCTTTGCGGGGTGGTGTCTACCGTCCAGATGTCAGTGGTACGCATACAAGGAGAAGGAAATCGGATGGTATACCTCTCTTTTCCTGTTGAGGTTGGCCATTATAGTTTAGAGGCGGATTTTCCAAGGTGAACTGCTCTTGCAGTTCAAAGTGATTTGCTCCCGAGGCTGAAATATTGGGAATAGCAGCAGCTAGTGTGGTCTGGATGGCCTCAGTGGTAGGGTCATGGGTGACGTGGTCGTCATGCTTTTCGCTGGCTTCGATCTGACGTGACACCTCCGCTAGAGTTTCCAGAGGGGTCCAGATGGCATTTTGAGCCTGGCTCTGAGTATGATGAAGCTCATGGGCCTGGCTGCCAGCGTGAACCTGAGAGACACCGGCGTTCTGGGCAGCAGGAGGGCCGGTGTTGGGGCCGGAATGCAATAGACCATCGTACATGGGTGGGTTCGATCCGTTTTTGATGCCATGGTGAGCTAAGCAGACGTTTATGCGTTCAGCTTCGGTCATGGCAGGGCATATCTTAGTGATATGCTTGATCAGACTGTCATAGCGGCCCTTCTCATTCCATTCACCACATGCCTTGCACTTGTACCGATAGCGGTTGCTATTGTCTTTGAGCTTTGCACCTCTATCAAAGAACTGCTCGATCAGTGGGTGCGGCCGGCGACCCATCTTGCATCTGTTTCTTTGTCCTCGCTCCCCAATGGTCGTATGTCGGCGAGACGCCAAAGAGGTAGGTGATAATAAAACTGGCAGAATTTTGAAGCGGTGAGTGGAAAGTTTTCACCACCTAGATTTAACTATGCCAAGTAATTTTCTGATTGGCTCAAATGTTTTCAAGGCCACGGAACACAATTGACGTGGGGCTGATGGACAACCGCCTGTTTACCAAAGCCCCACTTGGCCATTCACATTGTTTTGAACCCTTGTTAATCTGTAAGTATATAGTAGTAGGTACAGAATAGGTACAACTGTACCAACGTCAAAATGTCGAAATCTGATAGGCTCACACTAAATCGCACTGTCTGTCTGAAATCCAACAATTAACGCGTTACATCAATCAGATATCGCCTGTACCCAAGTTGCAACACAATAAGAATATGCTCATTACTAGGCCCCTGAGGCTCAGTAAGTATGCATACTAACCATAGACCCTTAAGAGTCAAGTATCCTAGATACCTAATAAGGGCAGCCTAACGCTAAGTAGCCTTACACAACACATTTCTACCATGTGTGAGTGAAGTGAATAAGCCAGCCCGCTGTCGATGTAGATACTGTCCTTGCGTTATCACGGCGATGCCAACTTGTGTAAGTACCTGATTACCAGTTGCCTTGTTGTAGCCAATGCCGTTAAAAGCAGAAAGGACTTACGATCTTTAGGTTAGTACATTTACATATAGACCTCACTCTTCCTGGACAATGCGAAGTGTCACCTAAACTGCCAGGGGTCAGCAGAATCATCATAGCACATGCAGTGGCCTTGCTGTTCGTAGATACCCTAGCTAGATGCTTGAGCATATGCTGTATTTGCTTGCCTTTCTCTAGTGTATCGGACGCTACTAGCAAACAAAAATATTGGGCATCCGTCCACGTGCAGACATTTCTACTGTCGGCCCTAGGCAAAAGCGCAGTAGGTTTGCCCACCTGCCTGAGAGACTACCTATGTTAAGGAAGCTACATAGGCGCCTACACATATTCAAGGGTACGAGTAGGTGCATCCTGGATAGAGTTTTCTTATCTATCTCTATGTGCCCATTCATATTGTTGAATTGGGAACTTGGTTTGTCAATGGCCATACATCCATTGTGCCATCAAGTCCTATGTAATCTTACCTATATATCTTACAAACAGCTCAGAAGGCTTATAGCACTCGCCAATCTTCCTCGCTCACGATCTCGGTGAAGACAGATGCCTCAATTATTCCTTGTCGCCAAAACGCTTTGAACCATGGCAGAACTCGCCGAACCCTTTGCGTCGTTCTGGGCGTTCCTGCACAGCAATTTCGCCGACGAGACCATCAATCAGATGCTCGATGGTCTTCCTCGCTCGCTCGAGAGTGAACTTCAGAACCCGTTTACCGTGGGTTACACCCCTAAGTATCTTGCTTATAGAACCGTTGTTAACTCAATGAGCCTTGCTTGTATGGGGTCATGCTCTCGGCGATTGCCCTTGTACGAATATGCTAACTTTATTCAAATCGCAGGCAACATCGACATAGCTGCCGCTGAGCACCCTGCTGTCAACAACGAGCCGCAGCCTGGTGACCAGCCCGTCAACGTAGAGGGCTTGGAGTATCTCCTCCATTCTGGTCAAAAGGGAAGCGATCTCTTGTTGGATATCCTCGAGGGCGGTCGAGCTTCCGTGAACCGTCATAGAATTGCAGCTGCGTTGGGTTCATCTAACAAGCCAAATGCTACAGAACCGTGCATGACTACGCCTCATACTCATATACACAACCAGCTCCCTCGCGAAAGGGAACCGACCGTCATAAAGCAGGAAGAAACGCGGGTTCCTATCCACGGTCGCAGGGCCCATAGAAACCACCGGGATCTCTCGTCTAGAGCGGTCTTTAAGGGATGTGATGTTGATGAGATTCCCATCCCCCCTGTTGTCCACATCCCCCGCGATCTTGAGCCCTATCTCCCCAGGCTACAAACTATTTGGAAGCTCTCCTTCAGTGTCAACCGAAAGCGCCGAGTCCTAGTATTCAAATCTACAGAGAAGGAAGGCCGTTCTGCAGTTGACGACATGGTATCTGACCGTCACCGCCAGGAGTTCCGGATCATATTCCTAACATACATTCAGCAATGCTTGGACTGCAACCGGCCACACAGCTTCATCGAGTTTCACGACGACAACTACAAAGCCGAAACCGACGGTTGGCGCAAAATGGCTGAAGAAATGGCGATGGACATTAAAGAGCGGCATATAGACTCGGGAAGATGGAAGTAATTGAAGGGTGAGAATGCAGGCGACTCTTTGCCTACTTGGCATGGAAAGATGAGGACATTCCCTAATTACGAGAGTAATTTTCGTAATTTATGCCCACTACAGATGTAGGTATGGACCGTAAATTCCTTCATACTCCTAAGTGGCTAAGCCGGCTCTGGCTTAGTTAAAAATAGAAATGATCGTCAGTCAAGTCTAGTTACGAAATCCTCAAGAAACAAACTCACGATATCCTACTGTCGATAGTATTCTAATTATTTTCTACCAAATCCTCGCTTTTGGGACGCTCTACCTAGACGTAAGTCGTTTTCTCAACAATGCCCGTCTCAAGTTATCAGCTTTCGCCGTTAAACAAATTCAGAACAAGCAAGTTTCAGTATTAGGATCGTCACATCTACATAGTCTAATATTAGATCCATATGGATGGGTACGTAGGATCCGGCAGCGGATGCCAGGACCGCTCTTGTGCCCGCTTTTGGTAATTGGAGTTCCACCCCTAGCCCGGCGACACGCGAGTTGCATCTCGCGATTTTCCCCATGTGCTTGAGGAAACGTGCAAGGGATCTCGGTGTACGATGTCCCGATTCAGAAGTGAGCCGTTAACCGCCCGGGGGAGACAGAACAGGGGCCCCGGAAAACAGGCAGCGCACCAAATGCAACCTAGAAAAGGAGCCCGCGTGATGTCACTGCATAATAAAAGCCCCAAAAACCCGGAGGAAGAGAGAACATTCCTTCGCGCTTGCTGAAGAGGACTTGCGCCTCAAGAGTCAGGACCTGGGGAGTTAACATAAATGTTACCTTTGCTGCTAAGTGAAGGGCAAGGAAAACTTACTGAGCTCCTTCCAAGGATTTGTTCACACCTCGGAACTAGGTTGCCTAATTTGTCTAAGGTCGGTTAGTTGGAGCAAGACTGGATCCTCTCTGCTACTGCTACGTAGTACATACTTATGAGTCCTACATAGAGAAGATATAAGTGAGGTGGTTTCGAATCCGTTTGCCGTGTACTATCGAGCAAGGTCCCGGCCGATAAGAGATAGATCGGCTGATTCGATCCATGCTGGAATCGCCGTGGCCTATGATCTAGGTACATGCTCGTGAGACAACGACACGACACGAACTCAAGAAATGCCCAGTCTTGCGGGTTTCGGCGCCGCGCTGGCGGCGTCGGTACGTCAGGTGCAAGACCTCACGCAGTTCGTCCTTCCCAGCGTGAGTTTTATTTTCCTCGGCAATAACCGAATCCCTTAAGCTTTTCTTTAAGGTGACTAACAAACTGCCCCCCTGTAGATGGGCGACACCAATGGTGGCAACACATTTCCCGGAGTCAGCCTGCCACTCGGCATGGTGAAGCTGGGGCCGGACCTATATACCGGCTCCGACAGCTACTCTGGGTACCAGGCGACGGGTAACTTCATCGGCTTTAGCATGCTGCATGAGAGCGGCACCGGCGGCGCCCCCAAATACGGCGTCGTGTCCCAAATGCCTGTCCTCGGCGACAACATCGCTAACCCGCTGGCCGACCTGAGCGTCGGCCGCAGCCGGCCCGACGAGTCCATGCTCGGCTATTATAAGTCGAGCCTTAACAATAGCGTCACTGTTGAGCTCGGCGCTACGGGACGAGCAGGCATGTATAAGTACGAGTTCCCGGAAGGTAAAGGTGCTTCCAATGTTGTGGTTGACGTCTCGCATGTTCTCTCCTCGTACCGAGGACAGGGACTGGGCCAGAATTATCTTGGCGGCAATATTTCTGTTGATACTACCGATAATGGGATCCGATACCAAGGCGCGGGTTCATATGATAATGTATGTGATCACGACCCCCATTTTATCCCTGAATCTGGCAAACCCGAATTATGTATACTGATGGTAAAATAATTGATAGGGTTGGAACCGGGCACCGAAGTGGACCGTCTATTTCTGTGGTTATTTTGACCAGGCCGCCAGTTTCAAGACATTCTTAGGAAAGGATGCTACAGGGACAACTCTGGCAGATTACGGCAGTGCGCCAGAGCAGAGCTCCTTGGCGCGTCTCGGCGCCGTCTTCACGATTAACTCTACGAGCGTGACTTCGAGAGTGGGAGTATCCTTCGTATCATCGCAGCAAGCTTGTGACAACGTGAATAGGGAGATACCTGCGGGCACGGTGTTCGAAACGTTAGAGAAGAACACCAAGGCGGCCTGGACAAATAGTGTGCTCTCTAGAGTCACCACGACGGACATGTCTAACACGACGAAGCTCCAGATGCTGTACTCATCACTATATCATTTCCTAATAATCCCGACTAATAAGACCGGAGAGAACCCGCTGTGGTCATCGAGCGAACCGTACTACGACGATATCTTCACATTCTGGGACCTTGTAAGCATTACTTTCGTCTCACACAGCGTATTATCCCATTGCTCACAGTATTGCCTTTTGTTAGTTCCGCTCCGGCACACCCCTCTTGCACGTCCTACAGCCGACCGTCTATGAGGAGTTCATCAGATCATTGATCGATATTTGGAGATTCGAGGGCTTCATGCCTGACGCTCGTTCCTCGTTCTTCAACGGCGCGACACAAGGCGGTTCCAACGCGGACACTGTCTTGGCGGACGCGTACGTGAAAGGGGTTCGCGGTGCTGTGAACTGGAATGAGGGGTTTGCCGCCATGGTCACAGATGCCGAAGTCGTCCCTCCGAACAACAATGACCCTAGGGACAAGTCTTCGTCTACGAAGGAAGGCCGTGGTGCTTTACCGGATTGGATTTCTCTGGGCTATATCACCACGAAATATGGACGTTCAGTGAGCCGAGCCATTGAATAGTGAGTCATCTTTTCTCCTCTCTTACCTGCTCCATGCCAAGCTATTTATCCGGTTCTACGTCTCGGCGGTTCATCTGATTGATATCTTTTCCTATAGTGCTGGCAATGACTTTGGCCTATATCAGGTAGCAAAGGGGCTGGGCAACACAACAGCAGCAGAAAAGTACCTGGCGCGCTCACGCAACTGGAGGAACCAGTGGAACCCGTCACTGGAAGCCCTCAACTTCACAGGGTTCCTGGGCCCGCGAGACCAGGACGGGAACTGGGTGGACCAGGACCCCCTCAGCTGCGGCGGGTGCTACTGGGGCGACGCGTACTACGAGGGATTGCCGATGGAATACTCATTCAACGCGCACCACGACATGGCGAAGCTGATATCGTTGAGCGGCGGCAAAGACGCCTTCATCGCGCGTCTGGAAGCCATGTTCACGCCTGGTCTTAGCTCCGGGAACGGGCAGTTCGGAAACACGCTCTTCAACCCTGGCAACGAGCCCAGCTTCGCGACGCCGTATCTCTTCAATTTTGTCGGCCGCCAGGACCTGAGCGTCAAGCACAGCCGCAATGTCGCCCGCTCGTACTACGCGCCCACGCCTGGTGGTCTGCCTGGAAACTCGGACGCTGGCGCCATGGAGAGCTGGCTGCTGTGGAACATGATCGGCCTGTACCCGCTAACGGGACAGACGACGTTCCTTGTGGGCTCGCCCTGGTTCAGCGATTTGACTATCGATCTGGGCCGGGGTAAGAAGCTGGTCATTACGGCTAAGAACCTTGGCAACGAGTCCTATTACGTGCAGTCGCTAAGAGTAAACGGGAGGCCTTGGAATAAGGCTTGGGTCACTTGGAACGATGTTTTCGCGAACGGCGGGACGATGGAGTTCGTTCTTGGTCCAGAGCCCAATAATTGGGACACCGGTGAGGCGCCACCAAGCCCGGCGACCGAGACTTGATGTTGATACGATACCTCGTCACACTTCATGAGCTCATTTAATAAAAATAGAACTATTTGTACATAGTTAATCGTAATCATAAAACTCCATCAGCCCAGAGCTTCTGGTCTATGAAGCCCCTAGCAAGGAGATGTCATTTCAACGGATATGTGATACTAACTTGCTTGCCTGTTTCGATAACTGCTTGGCTAATACATAGACTGCCTGATTAATGCCCTATAAGAACACCATGCTGAAGATAGCAATAACATTGGCACATGGCCCTGTAGCCAGTTGAGACTTTATTTTGATGCGTAGCTCGATACCATATTTCATGTCCTTTAAATCATGTACGAAACAGGTCGTCTGCGATATAAAAAACCAAACGGTACCGGGGTATCTGAGACTCAAGTAACAAAAAATCCAATAACTTCCCCAACAATTACAAGTGAGTATGGCCCCAGACATTGCGGAACTCGTCCTCTTGTCCGGTCGCGTACAGCGGGTCGGCTTCGTCTCGATCAGACGACCCGTCCGTCAGTTCATCTTCCTCGGCCTCCTCCTCTAAGATTTGAGGATCACTTGTAGTTAGCACTGGTGCACCGAGCGGTCCTTGGCTCTGTGACTCCTTGGTAGCTTGTACAGTCGGTTCTGGCGGTGGGGAGGGCGATGATTTGGGCTGCTTCTGTTTGCCTTTCCTATCTTGGTTCTGAATGGACCCTGTGCTCGCCCGTTTTGGGGCTGCCGGTCTGTTAGATATGCTGACCGATGAGGATCGTGACGTATCCCATGCACCGTTGGCTGATTGATAAGGTCGTGGTCCTGAGGAAATCCAGAGATCTCTGGACGGCTCATTTGCAGTGATTACAGGGTACTAGCCTATTGTGAGCCACAGCACAACTTCAAAGGTTCATACAGCCACTTACATTCCAGTCCCCGAACTTCAACTCCCTAGCTTTCCCATACAAACTTTCATCGTCAGGGTCCAGCATCGTTTCAGAAACAGTCCCGTCTGTATATTTCACCGGTGTACGACTACTGCTGCTCGGTCCTCCGTTGGAGCTCAAAAGGGGGGTGTTTGCGCTCATCTCGCCTCGAACCTCGCCTGGCTTTGGAATCCAATATTTGGCTTCTCCGCCACGCTTGTATCTCATGCCATCTTTGAGTCGAGCGAATCGGGAACTCGAATCCTCGTGGGCGATGACCTTCCCACTCGAGTCAAATACCCTGTAACTGTACTTGTCGCCTCTAAAAGTCTCTTTAGAGTCCTCAATAAGATCGACAACGCCAAACGCATCTCTCATGGCGTACTTGACAGGCATTCTCGCTGACGAGACGGTATTATCAGCATAGTCATGCCACGAGAAGGCGTACCAATGAGCCAGAGCAAAAGCGGGCATCTCAATACAGATCAGGGCATCTTGAATAGCGGCCGCAAGGTTATCCGGAGTATACTCGGGGACATCGTCCGGTATAGCCCCGAGCCATACCAAAATGGAGAGCAGAAACCCCTGCCAGTATGATGCAAAGATGATGAGCTTGATGCATAGAAACTTGGGCACAGGGCGGAACGGAACCAAGTCGTCGTGCATACAGACCCAGAATAAGCCAAGCGAATACAAGCTGACGGTCACGCTGATGTTGTAAATGATGCCACTCCATAGATAACCTGATGACAAACCAATGTACCCTTCCTTGTAGATGCCCGTGGCCTTCATGATAACGGTGGCGAGAGCTAAGATGGGCTTGAGCCAGGCATATTGCAGAATTCCTCGCTTGACGGCCAAAAATGTGTAGGGATCCGATATATCGACTCGGGGCAGAACGTGGTTCAGAGGCCAGAGGTGGTGGACAGGGGCACGGCCATGTGTCATAATAATGAGCGCTCGTTCACCGTCGATGTAGTTAATTAGGAGTTGGAAAAAGGTGTAAATTGTGAAAGCCTATAGACTCATGCTTATGGTCAGTTCCTTTCCCCGGGGAGCGCAAGTAGACGGGGTAGAGAGGAGAGACAGACCTCGTAGATATCTCTGATAGGGTCGAGAAATGCAGCGGCGGTTAGAGACACCATACTGACCCAAGAACTGATAGAATAGATAGGGACCCTAAAGCGGCGTTAGGGATCTCGTTTGAAGCATTATGTATTGACAACGCTCACATGAGAAGAATGCGAACAACATATCGCTGGAGAAGCGGTTTGCGATAGTTCTTTCTGTAGTAGTATTAGGCATTGGCAGACTTGTTTGATCCTAGCTGATGGGAGAACGCACAGTTGGAACCATATCGAGCTACCAGGACAGAGTCAGTACGTCTTGCTGGTAATTACAAGGGAAATATCACACGGGTCCGCCTACACAACAGATAAGAGCGTTGCTGCCAGAGAAAATACACCCGCGATGATGGTGGTCGCAGTGGTGAACTTCCCGCCAGTACCACCAGCCATAGTCTCTCCGTTCCGGTGCGATGCACCGATGTCGTCAGATCAGGGCACCTGGTGCTTATTTAGGAGAAGCAGGGTCAATATTGATGAAGCAACATTATCGACAGTTATTTGTACAGCGTAGAGCTTGAAGCTTCTTTCTTAACCTGAGGAGCAAACGGTCCGCGTGGAGGTTTTATTGCAGTTGCTTGCCTGATTTTATCTACGTCAACAGATGACTTGACGTGCTAGATAAACTACTATGTACCTGTGGTTTCCTTGTGAGCAACCCAGGTGAGTTAAGTGGGGAGCTCTGACAGCTTATATTAGGTAAACGTAATGGGGATGCCGGACTTGCTGCGTACCGGGATACGTAGGAACTCCAGTACCAATAAACAATTCAGCGCTGTTCTGTCTTTCCTAGGTACCTACATAGGTAGGTAGGACGGAAAGCAGCCCTTAGACTTTAGTGATCCGAGTAGGTACCTAGTACCTAAGGCATAGGTACCCACAACGGCTTTCCCCAGGAACTTGCAGCTATTCTTGGTTCAGTGCAGGTGCACCCAAGCCTCAACTTCATGCATGGTCGGTGATTAATTACCTAAGGACCGACCACTGCGATTAAGATTCATATGCTCTAGGATAGGCGTATGTTGACATTGAATACGTACTTGCTTACTTGATACTGGGCAAGCGGATAACTATGACAACACAAGGCATCTCGCCTTGAACAACTGCGCAGCATATGTTGTCTTTTGGCACCAACGATAGCGCATGCAAGCTCCGCTCCGATCTCGAGGACCTTTTGCGACCGGCGACAAAGAGACACCTGTTTGTTAGTCTTGCTTCTCGAGGCATGTGCGCCCTTGGCTCAGAGTCCTATATTCAGGCTCAGACACAGACGATAATTTATTCCGGAACCTTTGCATTTGGCCTAAATGTCTCTTACTACTAGGCCAACTGACACCGCACAGAAGGCAGCCTTTGCATCTGCTTCTGTGAAGACCGGGAGAGCCGAGGTGCCATGGCGGACAATGGTACCGCTAGCTCAAGGATAGAGCCGTCCTTCAGTCAATTCAACGCGTATGGACACAATTACCAGCATTAACTGGATAGAGAAAAAAGAATAACGAGGAGCTGACGCTTTTTCTTTTAGCGAGTTTCTCGGGTACAGCGTCGTGATAGGAGTGCTGTGAGCCTCGTCCCCGTCCTCCCACCACTCAATAAACTATACATATGTAGCAGATGACTAACAAGTGAGCGTGCAGAGCGGTATCCTTTCTGCTATACTTTAATAGAGTAATTGCCTCCATCATCTCGTCCATCATACGTGCCTACACATGGCATCGATACCGAATCTATATCGATATACAAGCACTTCAATTGTCCTTGCTCGGTGGTCGTCTTTTCTTTACTGGCCTTCGCTATCACGGAAACAACGAGACCATAACTATTCAAAATGGTCATATAACTTGGTCCTACTGGTTGCGCAGGGTTCGCGATGCCCAGATTTTTCTACCCACGGACAAATCGAAGACGGATGATGATACCAGTTTTGGCACCCGAGACAAACAGCAAAAGCTGCCATGTCGTATCAATGTTTCTGTGTCTGGGGTGGAATGGTTCGTTTATAATCGGAGCCCCGCGTACGATTCTATACTCAATGCGATGACCGATCTTGTGAGCGAAAACGTGTCGTCGAGTGCCACCGACGAGGGCAAAGGCAGCAAAGGCGACCATGCTGGATTCAATGTAGATGGTTCCGCGCAGTCGCAACAACGGCTGGGGAAGTTTACATTGGACTCGGACAGCCAAAAAGACGAAAAGGATGTGAATGGAATCTTCAATGGCAATGTGGACGACTTGTTTGAGAGTCGATATCATAAAGCATCTAGCAGTAAACCCAGCTCCCTGGGTGGCGACCCGGTAGAAAAGAGGGATGCACTCCCTTTAATGCTGCAACTATTTCCAATCCATCTCGAATGCGACAAGGGAGCATTAGTTATGGGAAATGATAACACAAAAGCGCTTCTCATCGTGAAGACTAAGTCTCTAACAGGAAAAATCGATGCCGCGCAATCCCAAACATTTGATCCCTACCGGCAGCTTTTTGAGTTTAACTTTGACCACCCGATGCTCGAGATAATAGAGCACAATGGCTACAAAGAGGACCAACTGGCAAGGGCAGTCAGGGACAAGCAGGCAGCCCTAGATAACGACGGTCGCCACCGGTCCTTTTTTCGAAGACAGCGGCGCAAGGCTTTAGGACAGCTGCGAAATCTTGTGCCCTATTGGCGAAAATCGGTAGAATCTTTTTCGGTGGACTCTCGAGCAGGTACTGCGCCAGCAGAGCCTTTTGTTCCTGGTTTAAACCATTGGCAGGGATTATCACGTTACTTGAATGCCGATGATGAGGATGATAAGCTCATATGGTCCTCTCTCGACTATGCTGCAGTGCATACCATAGTCGACAGTCCGGCAGCTACACTGAGAATGCATTGGGACGTTCCCGGGAAAGTCTTGCGAGAAGGAGAAGCCCAATCATCGCCAATCGACGCAAACGATCCTTTGTATATAAACGGCGCTACTGCACCTGCTTGGGCTATCGCTTTAACCCTGAGAGGGGGTGTAATCAATTATGGCCCATGGGCAGACAGAGAACGAGCCGAACTGCAGAGAGTATTCTTCCCTGCTCTCTGTAAAGATGCTGTCCCCGCCAAGCAAATCCCCGTTGGATCGGATCGCGTGCCTACGATTTTCAATTTTTACCTAGAGCTCAGCGAAGAAGCGACACTCAGAATCCCCACGCGTGAAGATTCTAAAAACTGGAAATGGAAGAAAGAGGGGCTTACTATGAAGCAACAGCGGGAGCAGAACCGACGACGTGGCTGGGGCAGAGGCCGTGATCGTAAATCTCCTGCTACTAGCGCGGCTGAGCAACGTCCCTACGGCTGGTTTGATATCAAGATTGGCGCTAATGCTACCGTTTCGTACAACATGGATATGTTAGCGAGACCGACAGGTTATCATAATACGTTGAATATCGATCTTCCTTCAACAGAGTTGTCGACGAGTGTCAACCATGGCCTATTGTGGAGGTCTGGTGCCCAGCATATCTCATGTGACCTCTCTACGCCCTTGAAATGGAATGGCCTCAGAACGTGGCGGATAGATGTCGATAGCGAAAACATGGAGCTCTTCATCTTGCGAGAACACACTTTCCTGTTGATTGACTTAATAGATGACTGGGGAACTGGGCCTCCACCCGAATATCTGCTCTTTACTCCTTTCAAGTACTTGTTGAACTTGACACTTCGGAATTTCAAGTTATATCTCAATGTCAACGATACCAACATTATCAACGATCCTATAAGCATGGAGGAGAACACTTACCTCGTTCTGTCTAGCCCGTGTCTGAGGGTTGACACGCGTATTAATCTCGATTCTTTTCGCCCTTCGAGGAATGTGGTTCCGTTCAAAGCTGAAGCCGATGTTCTGCGTCTTGGTCTGCACGTGCCCTCTTGGAGTACACATGCGACTTTCCTGTCGTCTAAAGATATAGGAAACTTGGAAAAATTGGTTGTTGATGGACAATACCACTACAACACCACCACATCCGCTGCCAACACAGACACTCTCTTACTCAACGTCGCGGCCCAAGCACCGAGTTTTTATTTGTACGGATTTCTCGTACGGCATTTTCTTCAAATGAAGGACAACTATTTTGGAGATTATGTTCATTTCAAGACACTGGAGGAATACCAGCAAGCCCTCCGAGCTGAGGCTCAAGGGGGTAATGCTGAACCGACGAGTGGCCCTCCACCAAAGAAGTCGAACGATCTAGACGTGGTTTTGGCTATTCGTGCAGATGATCCGAGGGTCATCTTGCCGGCAAACTTGTATACGGGAAGGCGCCACATCGCTATTGAGGCACCATCACTAGCAGCTGATCTTCGATTTACGAACTATTATATGGAGCTGGATTTGTGTTTCACGCCGCTTAGCCTCTCTTTCGAGGATGAGGAGGAGGCGACCAGCCCTACAGGTCTTGCGTCTAAAACACAGCTTTTCCTTGATGGACTTACTATCTACGGCCATCGCCTATTTGGACTGCCGCCGGTAGAGCCAACCTATCTCTGTAATTGGGACCTGAACATTGGGTCTATCACTGGAGAATGCTCTGCCGAGTTCCTGGTAGCACTTGTTCAAGGTGGGAGAGCCTTTGGCTTCTCGCTTGATGATGATGAGAATGCCCTCGTTTCCCATCCTCCCGTCGTGTTATATGACGTTGTATTTCTTCGGCTCTCCGTAGAGTCTGTGCAGATATGGCTTCATGTGGAAGAATCTGCCTTCCTATGCTCTACCAGCTCAATTCGAGTGCACTTTAATGATTGGGCAAGAGCACACTATTCGAAGCGTGCTGACATCACCATTCCTCGTCTCGAGTTGTCATGTATACAATCAGAGTCTGTAGCACGGCACAACTCGAGGCTCAAGTCTGGCGTGGATGCAGACTTGTTCTTCCGGACTGATCTTCAATTTGCCCTTGTTGGCAGAAACCACGACTTTGAAAACGCGAGACGGCTACAACAAGAATTCGTACGACGTCATGACCAACGGACTGGCCGAACAGATTTCCTTCTTCTCCCAGACCTACTGGACAGTTTCCAACTAGATCTTGTAGAACCGGTTGCTCAAAGTGTCCCTTTGGTTCCACGGCCAGTCTCGTCTAGTGCTGTCGATGATAGGCTTTCGGCCGCCTCGATTAGCTTATCACACCGCTCTCGGCGTCTTCGCCACAAGAGTTCATTCCTCTCATTTGCAAGCTCGAGCGAAGGAGGTAGTTTACGTCAGAGACCGTCGGAACTTCCCAAGGGTTCGGAGTCCATGGAGCACGCACACACTCGCTTAGATCCCTCCAACCGCACTGGAAATGAATCAAAAGGAACAACCCGGGAGTATTCCAAGTCCCCTTCCCGTCGTTCTTTGGTGCCGGATTCTCTGGCTGGGACTGGCCGGCCTGATCCAGTGCACACGACGGTGGCATTTAGCAGTCAATTCCTCCCACCATATTTCCCGTTGAAAACGGCTCAACTAAACCCAGCGGATGGGGTAGCAGAACGCAGCGAGTATAACGAAACGGGCCAAATACTCGGTGCTTCTGATTTCGGCTTAGAAATTGCTGGCGCTCGGCAGTTTGAGCAGGACTGCTCTCACCAAAGCTTAATATTCGATTTCCCGTCCGGCATAAGCATCGCGCTGAATGCTGTTTCGCTACGTTGCATATCAGGTCTCCTTCAAGCATTCCAGCCGACCGAACCGGATGATATTCTGGACAGTCTGCAGATGACCACAATGTCAGACATACTTGAAATGCAAAGGCGGGAGAACATGAACAGGGCTACAACAGATGTTATATTGCGGCTACCTTTTGCCAATGTGCGGTTCTTGAACAATTATCATGCCGAAGAAGATTCTTCGGGTCAACAACAGGACCAGTACGACCTCTCGTTGGAAGATTTAGCATTCGCTGTTCGATCTTCTAAAGGTCACGATGCGTCTAATGAAGCCCCTGTGTCACGGCCAAATCTACCCTCATTCCACTTCCGACTTACATCCCTTAATCTTTCTGCTTCCGAAAGGCTGCCTGCTTTGGGTAAAAGCCGAGCCGCAGCAATAGTCGAAATCGAAAAAGTGGTGGCATCCATGGGATCTAAAGAAGTTAATTATTTGGATGCTGATGTGAGAGCAATTCGCATGACATCCTCGCCGGGCCGTATTGATTACCTTGCCTCGCTGATCCATAGGAGTAACTCGCTGGTGTCGGAGATGGTAGACCTGTTCTCAGCATCGTCCTCGATTGTTTCTGAACGCTCGAAGTACTTCACACACCGGGTCATCAAGGAAGGACAGCTTGTAAGCGACCCATCTTTCGTGGTTCGTCCTTCGGCCGTGTTGAGAGCGGCCGTGAGGCATTTGAGGACCAGTGACTCTTGGAAGCTCATTACACGGTTACGTTACATGTGGACCACCCTGAGCCCCGAAACGAAAGCCACCATAGTGCGAGATTGCTTAATGGGTTCATCTCGAGTTCCAAGTGATGTAAGAGAACAAGCCGTTGCTGCTTTTAACCATTGGAGAAGCTGGGACCTTGAAGATACTAGCCATGCAGTACTCTTAGACAATATCTTCGGGGAACGTCCGGCAGAGGCAGCTAAGTCGGACCGTATTCCCTTCATGGTTGTGTGTAGATTACGCAGCCTGCGATTCGGACTTGATCCAAGTGCGCGCAGAAATCAGATCTTGGTTCTGGATCTCACGGCGAGGGTCAATACCAAGAACAGTCTCGAGGATGATCCTAGTCATCCAGGCATACTGCCAAGACCCTTAACTCTTGTCAATCTCTACTGCAAACAAGCCATCATGAAGTGCAACTGGGAACTATGCGAGCTTGCCGACCAACTTTTGCCTCCCTATTTGGCATCACATACTCCATCAGCTGAAAGCAAGCAGCTGGCCGATCCGAAACTGCCAACAACTCATCAAGCATCGCAGACGCTACATTTTGTCTTCGTGATGGGCCAAGGTGCTATGTCATTGGATACAATCAACCTCAGCATTGAGCCCCGTTGTGAAAACATGAAGTTCTCTGTGGTAATCAGATCTACTAGACCGGGTACCATAGAGACCAACTTTGCACTCAGCTGTGATTCGGCGGCGGTGGATATCCTAAGTCACTCGCAAGGGCTGGCAAATGTCTATCTAACGAAGCCCAGTGTCATTATCGGGCACGAGTCACTAGCGGCTAATAATCCCGCGCACATTATTCGAGCGGCAGCTAGTAGCCACAGTCTTGAGTTTGCCCTCCTGCAGGACCCCGTCGTATTAGCCGAAGTGGGCGACCTTTTGATTATCGACGAAGCCGCCCAGATTCTTGAGCTGCAAAAGAAGCTGTCTATATCTGTGCCAGTTTCGACTACGAAGCCACCAGTTGCTAGCCCGTCCCGATCGATCCACCTCAATTTGGCCATGTTTCTAGACTCTTACACTATCACGGTGTCTCTGACGCATTCCTTGACGTACACAATAACAGGTACGGTGGCACGGGCTACCATGGCCGCCAGTGCTGACAAGAATATGACATTCGAGTTTGACGTGAAGGAGAACTCTCACGATATGCGAATCAGGTCCAGCAACGCCCCAAGGAGCATTTCACTGCTTCAGATACCCCCTACAAATGGCCGAATAATTAGTAGGGTGACTCCAGAGGAGCATTGGATCGAAGTCTTTGTTTCCCTAGAGCTTGTGCAGCTTGAGGCATCCGCTGTGTACAGTCTCCTCACAGCACTCAATCGTCCGGAAGTATCCAATACCCTCAGCGAACTGCAACAACAAAGCAAGGTCATACAAGAGCATGTGCAAGATATTTTCGGTTCACCCGCATCTTCGCACCCCCCTTCCGCTATATCGGATGCTTCGAAACCGGATGATATTGCCTTGATATACAATGTTCATGCATCTCTTGCTGGAGTTAAGATATCTGGCAAGGCGCCCATTGGAGCAAGCTCGGAGTCGGTTGCATACCTTTCGTTCCTTCTTGACCGTATCTATCTCGAGATTGCGAATAAAACAGACCAGTTCACCAAGTTAGAAAACCCCGAAGTACATATTAATATCCACAAGATCAGCTTCGATATAATGAAGGACTCAGCAGACGAAACAAGGTCATGTGGCAACCTAGCTTTTGGGGCATTAATAACTGCGTCTACTAGAGAGGCCGAAGACGGCACCGACTTGCGAACCTTCGACTTCATGTCGGATGGCCTTACAGCCAACCTTTCATCAGACACTGTGTCTACGTTCGTAGATGTCCTAGGGTATATGGGAGATAAGTTTAAGGGACTGGACACCTCCCGGGAACTCGAGTACTTGCGGAAACTGAGGCAATCCAAGCCCCGAATCGCTATCAACGACGAAGTGCGAGACACGGAAAGCGATATATTTGATTCATTTCTTGCGTCTATTACGTACTCTTTCGTAATCCGAAACATCCAAGTAGGTTGGCTTGTGGCTACTGGCTCGCAGCTTCCACTGGCGGGCCAAGAAGATCTGTTCCTATCAGTGAATATGATAGAGTTTGCCACTCGAAAGAACAGCTCGGCAAGGTTAACGATCCAAGATTTTCAACTTCAGATGGTCCCTCCGGATGCAGAGAAACTCCAACGCTCATTGAATTCGGCGTTATTGCCTGAGATGGTCTTCAATGTGGCTTCTGTCTCTACTGTGGATGCCCGACGACTTGCGTTTCAGGCAGTAGGCAAATCCTTGGACCTGCGCCTCACTTCTGGTTTCATTGTCCCCGCGGCGCGCCTCAAAGACTCTATTACTCTATCCATTGAAAATGCCCAACGTGCTTCGTTGAACTGGGAACCGATTGCACTACGAGAAGATAACGAAATTAAGCCGGCGAAGGAAACGGTCGAGACCCGACGCTCTATCTTTGGCAGGAAGCGGCTGGAATCTGTGTTAATTGATGCCGACTTCGCTGGTGCCGTAGTATATCTCTCTAGGCAAAAGCACGAAAGAGAAGAAGTCAATGTCAATGGACCGAGACATAGCCGTCCAAAAGTGGCCGGTAAATACGGACAGTTCAGTGTCAATGACACAGGAAGCAATACGGCCCTCCGAACCCCTGGTCTAGCCTGGAAGGCTGAGTATAGGGACAACGGTAAAGATGACGCCATTCTGGACGGAGAAATCAAAATTGAACCGTCCGCCAATGTGCTCTTCCCGGCCGTCGTTCCTCTTGTTATGGATATCTCATCAAGTATTAAGGAGGTGGTAAGCAACAGTGCTCGCGAGCAAGCGACTACGCCGAAAAAAGACCCTCCTAAGCAGAAGGCAAACGATGAGGACAACATTCTCACAGTCGACCCGTCTGCAGTCCTTGGGCGTATCAAGTTGAACTTGGGCCTACGCATCTGCAAGCAGCAGTTCACGCTCAGCTGTCAGCCGATTGGCAGAGTTGCTGCGACGGCGAGGTTTGACAATATATACTTGACCATCAATACGGTTCACTCTGTCGAACATGGCAATTTCTTTGCAATATCCGGCATTTTCAGCAAAATTCACTTGGCCGTCCAGCACGTTTATTCCAGAGAGTCGACCGGAAGCTTTGATGTTGACTCCATTGTGCTCTCCCTGATGAATAGCAAGCATGTCAGTGGCACTAGTGGTTTATCTGCCATTGTCAAGATGAGTCCGATGAAAGTTGCGATCAACGCCAGACAAGTACACGACTTCCTCCTCTTTCGGGAGATCTGGGTACCAAGGGAACTGAGACAGGAGTCAACGGCCCCCGTAGCTAAATCGGCGACCGAAGCGAGCCCCCAAGCCCATCTTGTGCAGAGATATCAACAAGTAGCCGCCACAGCAGCGTTTCCCTGGACAGCCACAATCTCCATCAGCGCTCTGGATGTCGCCGTCGATCTCGGGCAGTCGCTCGGTAAACCCGAGTTCGCCATCAAGGAATTCTGGGTATCTTCGAAGAAGACGTCGGATTGGGAGCAGAACCTCTGCTTAGGATTCGAACAAATCGGCATCAACTGCGATGGCCGGCTGAGTGGTTTTGTCACCCTCGAGCATTTCAAGCTTCGAACTTCCATAGAATGGCCAGAGCGGACGCAAGCACTCAATGAAACACCTAAGATTCAGGCGTCTGTCGGCTTCAGCCAGTTCAAGTTGAAAGCCGCGTTTGACTACCAGGCCTTCTTGGTGGCTGACGTCACGAGGATGGAGTTCCTGATGTATAACGTCCGCCAACATAAAGGACCTACCGGAGATCGCCTCGTCGCTATCCTCGATGGAGAGGCTATCCAGATCTTTGGCATCACCGCATCGGCGGCTCAGGGGGCAGCATTGTGGAAAGCCATACAGAAGTTTACCCAAGAGCGTAAGACGAATTACGAGACGTCTCTGCGAGAGATCGAGAAGTATATGAAACGGAGGTCGATAGGCAGCCAGGCTGCGGCTCAAGCTCCACCCCCTAATAAGGCAAACACGGAGGAAAGGATAGCAAAGTCGCCCATTTCCCTCGACACGGATGTTGTAGTCACACTGAGGGCAGTGAACTTGGGTGTGTTCCCAGGGACGTTTTCCGACCACCAAGTTTTCAAGCTAGAGGCGCTCAACGCGCAAGCCCGATTCGCCGCAAGCATGGAAGAACAGCGCATTCACAGTATCCTCGGCCTCACCCTTGGCCAGCTACGCATAGGGCTTGCCGGTATCAGAGGGCCCGAGGCGCCAAGGGCTGTGAAGGACATCGAAGTTGAACACGTAGTCCAGAACGCTACGGGTTCGCGGGGTGGGACTATCCTAAAGGTTCCCAAGGTCGAGGCAGTCATGGAGACGTGGCAGAGGCCGAAATCACGACAAATCCAATACAAATTCAAGAGTGCTTTCGAAGGCAAGGTGGAGGTCGGGTGGAACTACTCGCGCGTCACCTATATTCGGGGCATGTGGGCAAAACATTCCAAGATGCTGGCTCAAGTCTGGGGCCACGAAATCCCGGCCATGTCGGCCATCAAAGTCACGGGTGTGCCCGGAGCAGACCAGGACGGGAAAGAGGGCGGGCAGCAGAAAATCACGGCTGAAGTCAACGTTCCCCAATCCAAATATGAATACGAGGCACTTGAACCACCTACTATCGAAACCCCTCAGTTACGAGACATGGGAGAGGCAACGCCGCCATTGGAATGGATCGGCCTGCATAGAGACCGACTGCCTAACTTGACGCATCAAATCGTCATCAACGCGCTGCTGGAGCTGGCTGGCGAGGTCGAGGATGCGTATTCGAAGATTCTAGGGTCATAGCCTCAGCCTGTTCAGGGGGAAGATGTGTGATTATTCCCCTAAACTACTAAAAAATGGGTGGCAACCTTTTTTATGGACAAATGGCGCACGATATCGCACAGCAAGGCGTTTCTTTAGCATTTGTTCAGATAACCATTTAACTAGTCTGTACAACAGGGTGGTGCATAATATTCAATCCCTTTTTTCCAGCCTCGTTTCTCGGATTTAGTGTAAATTGGTCAACTCCGTTTTCTTCAGAAGCCTAGTAGATTCACTGCTTCTGCTCAACTTCCTCATAGAGATGGATCGCTTCCACTCTCAGGCGATAGGCTCACGTGCTTGTTTTAGCGACAGCTGCAGACCAGCGTCCTCCTTATAGCGATTTAGCGCAGCTAACTTCCAGTTATCCCAATCTAGGCCTTCATCTACTTTTACGGCATCCCGAAGCCCTTGAAAGAGCCCAAGGAATCCTTTCCAGTCCTCGGGATCATATCCACGACAGAAATTAAACCTATGTTGTAGTCGACTCTTTCCGACACAACCTGCAGGGTCCGGTCGCCCCTCCTTTTCCAGCAGCCGCGCGAACGTAGCTTCGTTGTCGCCTAGGTGATTCATGCCGTCATAGAATTCACCAACTAGCAAGATGCCTATAGGAGAGTTGACAGCGTGAAACGGCGGGGCGCGCAGGACTGGCGGCGGCGACGTGGCGTTGAACCTGCGCACGCGAGCGGTCCACGCGACGCCGTCACTAAAACAGATCTCGACGTGATAGTTCATGCCGCCCATCACGGAACTCCTTTTGCTTCTATCGTTAAAAAGAGGCAAGATGGAACAGGCATCCCCTGCCGCAGATGACTGGCTCGGCTGCTAGGGCTGTGATGTCGATCCTCTTGATCAGCGATACAATCTCTTCTGCTACTGCTAATCGAGCGGCTAGATCGTAATTGTGTTCATCCTGTAAGGCAAAATCGAGATAGAAGGGGAAAAGTATCAGTCAGTATGTTCAGGAAGTTAGAAAGGTTGGGCTCTTGACTAACCTCCCATTTAGGACATTTGTGAACATCGGCTTGCAGATGTCGGGAGCATAGGTGACGGTTGCATAGAATGCAGTCCCCGAGGTTACGAACAGTTGGGGCGTTGCAATTTTCGAAATCGCATGTCCACATAGGCATCATATAAGTGGTATGACATGAGCACGAGCCTGAACAGTACGTGTAACACAAAGTATTGTCAAGATAAGGTTGTTAGTATCTGCAGGGGCAGCCAACAACTAAGACGAGCGCGGATCCGTGTTGGTCAGGATTGTTGTGTGGAGTCGCAAGGGGGTGGCTTCAATTGGACGCAGCAAGCGAATAACTACTAGTTGCGAAATAACGAAGCCTGTGTGATGTACATAGTTGTATCATTAGCTAATCAAAGAAAGTCTAGCTACAGTCTCTATCTAAACCATACCCATAAATTCCCGAAACAGACCAAATATGAGGATTTTCATAACACATTTCCAACGTAAGAAGACGCCCCCGGATTATGTAAGACCATCAGCCTAAGCAACAGGCTTGAGGACGGCGCGGAAGTGGATATTGCCCTTGTCCAGTCTGTCCAGCGCCTGCGAGATGCCTTCCTCAGTCATGGGGAATCTTTCCACAACAGGCTTGATCTGGTGAAGCGAGGCGAACTCGAGCATGCGCTCGTGGACACGCTTGGACGCGGTGACGGTTCCCTGGACTGTGAGGCCGTTGACGATCATAGGCATGTAGGGGAACTCGAACTTCTCGGACGAGACGCTGAGGGGGAAGACGACGGCCCTGGGGGCCATGATGTCGATGAGGAGCTGCCAGTCGGGCAGGAAAGAAGTGGTAACTAGGAGACGGTCTAGGGGGTGAGAGACCTCGAGCTTCTTCTTGCCCTTGGTGGCGATGAACTCGTGCGCGCCGAGACGCATCGCCTCCTCCTTCTTACTCTCGGAACCGGACAGCACCACGACGCGGCAGCCCATCTTGGCTGCGAACTGGATGGCCAAATGCCCCAGACCGCCAACGCCCATGATGCCGACCGTCTCCGTGGACTTCAGACCATAATCGTAGAGCGCTGTGAAGACAGTGGCACCGGCGCACTGCAAAGGTGCGGCGTCCTCGTCGGAGATGTTGTCGGGGATCTTGAACAGGGCGAGCTCGCGCCAGACGGCGTGCGAGCCGAAGCTCCCCTGGTCCAGGTCGGCGTCGCCGAACATCTGGCGCTCAGGGCAGTAGATGTCGTTGCCCGTGAGGCATTGCTGGCAGTGCCCGCAGAAGCCGTGGTTGTAGCCCCAGCCCACTCGGTCGCCTACCTTCACCACTTTGCAGTCGGGTCCGGTCTTCTCGACGACGCCAATGCCCTCATGGCCGAGGACCATGTCTGCTTTTCTCTGCGTGATCCAGTTAGTGATATAGGCCCGAGAGCGATGCCAGGATCGGGTCAGGATAGGTTTACATACATAATGCAAATCTGTGCCGCAAACGCCAGAAGCTGTTATCCTGACGAATACCTGGTCGCCGGATAGTTCGTCGGGTCTGGTGGTGGTGGCCTTCTTGAGCTCACCGGACTCGCTGCCCTTGAAAACTGTGAAGCTAGGCATGGTATATATCACTTAGATTCTAACTCAAAAGACTGATAGAGCAAACGATTTATATGGATATATCTTCAAGAAACGATTCTTATTGAAGGATGAGGATTGAAGGATGTGAGTTGTCTGGTATTACTGTTGTAGTTCTCTGGCGGCTTTGAGATATATATATATATTTACAACGAGGCGAACAGGTCTTGATATATCGTCATGCCAACAAAACTTTTTTCCTCTCCTTCTATTCTCTTCTAGCAACCAGCAATTGTTGGTAACACGTTCAAACTCTGTTTGTTCCAACTACATCATAGACTAGTTACCCGCGCGACGGAGACGACGGAGAACCCACCGTTAGTTTTCACAGATATGAGATGGCGTCAATTCAGTCAAAGTTTCAAAGCTGTCGACTTTCAATAAAGTCCGATTGCTCAACTCCGAAAGAGATGGTGTTCTAAGCGTGTTAACGCCGATAGTTGGCACCAAAGGTCTCGTGAAAATATCTTCCCTTACTGTAGAAGCGAAGCAAATCATGCACATAGGGTCCGGGAGATAGCATAATCCTGTGATAAATCTTTTGCTACTCCGAGCTACCCTAGCAGGAGCTATGGAGCCAATAGCGAGGTTTGATGGATCCGCATGGAGTTTCTCGGAGATTCGGAGTTGGAGCTCCCCTTCTCGATCCCATTGGCAGGCGACACGGCGTTGATTCAGTGAACGGGTACTATCCCATTTAGCATTCAAAAGCGATTTGTAACACAAAAGTATAAGCAAAACTCCGTGAATGTAGGCGGTTAGATAGACGGCCGGTAGTTAACCGACTCTCTACTACTTAGGAAGCTAGATCCCGTTCTTGACGAAAGGCGCGAGAGAAAAAGCAGGTTTAGTCACCCAAACACTGCGCCACAAGTCCATCATCATTAACTCATTACCTTACGGGCGCAGGACCTCATCCCTTACCTGGGTGTGGCTGCTCGCCTCCCCCTTGCCGCGCATCATCGCAACCAAATGAGCAGGTGATACAGAGAAACCGGGACAGTATGCTGTAATATATCTGAATTTACCTACTTAACAAAAGAGATTGAATTTAAATACTAAACGGCACTGTATACATAGTAGTTGTGGTTTTCTACGTACCTATGTAGTTACACACTTACAAACAAAATTGATAGTGACGCAGTTGGCACCAGCTGCGTGTGTCTCAAGGCACCTGACATATCTACTGTACAGCTTCGCACACTACCCGGGAATGCCTACCTAGTCTGGGTCCATGATCCTTCTAGCTGTACTGCTGTAGATCATTATCCTTGGTTTACACCCTGAGTTCTTGTGCTCAGTTAAAACTGTAGTAAGAGGGAATCGGCATGACGAACTGTCCTAGAAAGGTCTGTGTACTTTAGGGCTGATAATGTATCTGCATCCAACGAGAGCATCCACTAAATGCCAGCATATCACAATGCATAACACTACCCGCCCCATCTTTAATTTCTAGACTCGCTGGCATAGGACCGCTGTTCTCAACACTATAATACTTATTATCATCACACCTATTGTTATTAAGGCGTGTTTAACAACAAGCGTTATAATGCTTTTTAATTATATAAGAGGTCCACTTTATATCTTTTAAAACGCTAATTTTAAAACTAAACAATATTTAGTATAAAAAATAATTATTATTATTTGTTTTTATTATAATAGTTATATAAGCATTAAAGCATATATTAATTTAACAAGCAAAACTTTTTTTTTAAAAAAAGCTAAACTATAAAAAATAAGCATATTATAACAAGGAAGCCGCCACTAGGTACGTACTTGCAGCACGCACCTATAGGGTACGTACCTAGTACATATTGCGGCAACCGCTCTTTAAAAATTAGCCAAAGGCCTAATAAGGCCTTACGGCCATATAGAATTAGCACATTAAATAAAAATAATTTTTTATAGCTACTTTTTAAAATCTAGCATATTACTTTATAATATACTAAGCTTAAAACCTTATACTTTTTTATTTTTATATTTAATAATTATAATATAATATTTAAATAAAAAGTACTATTTATAAAATTTATAACTATTAAGTAAATAACTATTATTAAACTAAAACTTTGCTTAAATAAATTAAATATAAGTAATAATTTAAATATTAAATAGTTTATAAGCTTAAAGCTTATAATATTTAATAAAATTTTTTTTAAATTATTAAAGCTAAATAATTTAAATAGCTAGTATAAAAGTTTATAAAAATAAAAAAGTTAAAGTTTATATTAGCTAAAATATAGTTGCTTAGCTAACTAAACTTTAAGCTAATTATAATTATATTTATAGTACTATAAAAGTAAATTTATAAAGCATAATAAATTGCTAGCATAAGCAGTAGTTATAATAACTTAAACTAGCTAGTTATTATAATTGCTAGCAAATAAATAAAAGCTAAAAATAAAAAATAATATTAAAATATTTATATATAATTATAAGCAGCTTAAATAAAATGCTATTATTATAAAAATTAAAAATTAAATATTTATAATTAAAAAAAGTAATAAGCAAAAGTTTAGCTAACTAAACTTTATTTAAATAATTTAAATATTAATTTAAATAAAATAAAATTTATAAATTAATTAATAAGCATATTATAAAATGTTAAATTATAAAAACTTAAAAAATAAAGTAATACTTAAAAATTTTTAAAAGTTTGTTTAATAAAAAAATATAAATTTTAAGCTATTTAAAAAAACTATTTTAAAGCAAAAATAAAACTTTAAAAAATTTTGTTTTTATAATAATAAGTTTTAATATATAAGCTAAAAAATTATTATTAATTTAAAAATAATTTATAATTAGCTTTTAATTATTAATATAAACTTTAGCTAAGTTTTAAGCAAGTTTTAATTAAATAAAAAATAATTTTTAAAAAAATAATTTTAATATTAAATAAAGCTAAGTAATAATAAAATATTTAGCAAAATGCTAATAAAAAAGCTAAAAATAATAAAAAGCGTATGCTTTTTAATAGTTTATTAAAAAATAAATAAAATATAAATAATTTAAAAGCAAAAGTATAAAGCTTAGCTTAAAGCTATACTATAAATATAAAAAACTAGTATATAAATAATAATTAAAATAAATTATTATAAGCAAGTAAAAAAATGTTTAAATATTATAATTATAATAAGCTAAAGTATATAGTTATAAATTATTAATTTAAACTATAAAATAAAAAGCTAATAGCTAAATAATAATTAATAATATTAAAAAAGCTAAAAAGTAAAGT
>Ga0247782_1000057_pt1 | contig 157296 bp, 126 predicted proteins | sample UWRJL019104C5_FD_179928 | JGI IMG/M metagenome (GOLD analysis project Ga0247782, IMG submission 179928) | Plant litter microbial communities from Arlington Agricultural Research Station in Wisconsin, United States - UWRJ-L019-104C-5 | ecosystem: Environmental > Terrestrial > Plant litter >... | reverse complement strand
TTATTTTAGCTTTTTCTTTTTTTTTTTTTAATTTTAAGCTAAACTAAGTAATAGTTACGTTTTAAACCTTGCTTTTTAGCCTCTTTAGCATTGCTAATTATTATTTAGCTGCTAGCTACTTACTTTATAATTTAAACTAATAATTTATAGCTATATACTTTAGCTTACTATAATTATAATATTTAAGCGTTTTTTTACTTGCTTATAATAACTTGCTTTAATTATTATTTATATACTAATTTTTTATGTTTACAGTATAGCTTTAAGCAAAGCTTTATGCTTTTGCTTTTAAGTTATTTATACTTTGCTTATTTTTTAATAAGCTGTTAAAAAGCGTGCACTTTTAGCTTTTTTTAGCTTTTTTATTAGCATTTTGCTAAACATTTTATTACTGCTTAGCCTTATTTAATACTAAAACTATATTTTTAAAAGTTACCTTTTATTTAATTAAAACTTGCTTAAAGCTTAGCTAAAGTTTATATTAATAATTAAAAGCTAATTATAAATTATTTTTAAACTAATAATAGCTTTTTAGCTTATATACTAAAACTTGTTATTATAAAAAAAATTTTTTTAAAGTCTTATTTTTGCTTTAAAATAGTTTATATAACTACTTTTTAAAAGTTTTTTTAAATAGCTTAAAATTTATATTTTTTTGCTAAACAAACTTTTAAAAGTTTTTAAGTATTGCTTTGTTTTTTAAGTTCTTATAATTTAATATTTTATAATATACTTACTAGTTAGTTTATAAGTTTTACTTTACTTAAATTAATACTTAAGTTATTTAAATAAGGTCTAGTTAGCTAAGCTTTTGCTTATTGCTTTTTTTAATTATAAATATTTAATTTTTAATTTTTGCAGCAGTAGCTTTTTGCTTAAGCTGCTTATAGTTATATATAAGTGCTTTAACATTATTTTTTGCTTTTAGCCCTTACTTTTTTGCTAGCAGTTATAATAACTAGCTAGTCTAAATTATTATAGCTGCTGCTTATGCTAGCAATTTATTATGCCTTGCAAATTTATTTTTATAGTACTATAAGTATAATTATAATTAGCTTAAAGTTTAATTAGCTAAGTAACTATATTTTAGCTAATATAAACTTTAACCTTTTTATTTTTGCAAACTTTTATACTAGCTATTTAAGTTGTCTAGCTTTAATAATTTAAAATTTTTTTTATTAAGTATTACAAGCTTTAAGCTTATAAGCTGTTTAATATTTAAGTTATTACTTATATTTAATTTATTTAAGCAAAGTTTTAGTTTATTAGTAGCTGTTTGCTTAATAGTTGCAAATCTTGCAAGTAATACTTTTTATTTAAACATTGCGTTGCAACTATTAAATATAAAAATAAAAAAGTATAAGGTTTTTAGGCTTAATATATTGCAAAATAATGTCCTAAATTTTAAAAAGTAGCTATAAAAGATTACTTTTATTTAGTGTGCTAATTGTGTATAGCTGCAAGGCCTTATTAGGCCTTCGGCTAATTCTTAGGGAGTAGTTGCCGCGGTACGTACCAAGGTACATACCCCCATAGGTGCGTGCTGCAAGTACGTACCCAGTGGCGGCTTCCCTGTTACAAAAAAAAACTAAATTAAAAAAAAAAACGTGTTTTAGTATTATTTTATAACATTTACTTACTAATACTTACTTACTTTATTACTTTGCTTATGTTGCTGCTGCTCTTACTACTACTTATATAATAGTTTTAATGCTATTTTTAGCTATTTTAAAGCTATTTAAGCTATTTTTAAGCTTTTTTTAAAGCTATTTAAAGTTTTTTAACTTTATTAATAACACTATGCTATTTTTTGCATACTTTTTTTTTTTTAAATTTTTAGCAGCGTTTGCTATAGCATTAGCAAAAGCTACACTTTTATTTTTATATTTTAAAATTAACTTTTTAGCAATATATAGTATATATTAATTATACTAAGCAATTAGCATAGCTTTAAGTATAGCAAAGCTATATTTTTTTATAGCAATTAATTTAATAATAATATTAGCTTAGTTTTTATTAATTATATTTTTAGCAGTAGCTTTATATAGCTTTTTTAAAGCTTTTTTTAGTTAGCAATTATAATAAGTTATAGCTATAGTTTTAGCTTTAACTATAAACTTAGCTACTACTTTTAAGCTTTTTTTAACTAATATATTGCTAGTAGCTATAAATATTGCTTTATAAGCCTTTAATAGCGTTTATAAGTCTTTTTTAACATTTTTATATTTTTTTTTAGCTTTATTATTTTTTATAATTATTATTTTAATTAAAAGTAATTTTTTATTGTTTAAGTTTATAAAGTTAAAATTAAACTTATATATAGTTATACTAGCAATATTATTAGCTAGCTATAAATAAAAACTAATTATAAGTTTGTTAATAGCTTTAGCTTTATTACTAAAAACTTTTTTTATAAAATAACAATTTTTAAAAGCTTAGGTTTAAAAATAAGTTGCTTTTTTATAGCTTTATTTTTAAGTAAGTATTTAGTTACTAAGTTTACTAGTTAAAGTACTAACTTTAAAATATTTATTTTAAACTTTTAAAAAAGTAATTACTATGCTTAAATTTTTGTTTTACTTAAGTTTATTAGCTTAGCAAAAATTAAACTAAATAATAGCTTTTTTTTAAAAGTAAAAATACTTATTATAAACTTTTTTAGCGTTAAAGCTTAGCTCTGCCTTATAATGCTTTTTTAAAAAAGTTGCAATTATAGTAAAAGTGCTAGCTTTAAGCCCTCTAGCTAGCGTACGCAGCTTATTAGCTATTTGCTTTCTAGTATACTTTAAAAAGGTAGTAGTTAACTTTAAGGTCTAATAAAAATTAGCGTTTAAAAAGTTTTAAATAGCTTTATTTTAGCTTTAGCTAAGCTATGCGCTAAAAAAAAAAGGGGTAGCAGCCTTATAGGCTAACTAGCTAAACTAACTAAGTTAAAAATTTATAATAATAGTAAGTAATAGATAACTTGCTTTTTATTTACAACTATTAACTACTATTATAACGTAAGTAGCTTTATTATATATTATAAACACTAAATATAAACCTTTTTAAATGCTTTTAATAAAGCTTTTAATAAAAGTAGCAACTTAACTTTTAATAATAATAATATTATAAACAGCCTATTTGCTTTTATAGCCTTATAATAAGCGCCCTAGCCTTTTAAAACAGCAGTATATAGCCTTATATTGCTAAGAAGGCATATAAAGCTTTTTAAAAAGCTATAAATAAGTTTAAAATAATGCAAAAAAGCAGTTAAAGCCCTTAATATTAAAATAATATTATTTTATATAGTTCTTAGCATAGTTTAAAGCTTTATAATAAGCAAAAGTTAATAATTTTTGCAAGTAAACACAATTTTATAATTATGTTTTATAGCAATTAGCTACTGCTTGTTAATTAGTGTAATTTTAGCCTTATAAGCAAGCGCTTTTAGATCTTCTGATGACAGGGATAGCACAGGCCATAATAATAAGCCATAAGCAAAAAATAAAACACCCCCTAAAGGTCTAGTACAGTAGGTTAGAGTATGTATGCAAGTATGCTGATACGCTAACGACACCGCCACGTTCAGGGGCTTCCAAGATTCCACTCACTCATCACTTACCTACATAGCAGCATACCTGCAACCTAGTACCAAGTACTTGCAACTGTATGGAGTGAGCTTTTGGGAAGATGGAAGGTTGATAGGTTTTAATAAAATATCTATGCTTAAGATTCATAAACTATACCCAGTCCCACGACCTCCTGAATCAAGAGCTGGGGCCTTGGCTCGATGATCTTCCTAGAAAGCCGTACTCTACCTATTGTCATTTCGACTCCCAGCACCCCAGATCAGGTGTCACATAGGCACCCGCAGAAAGATTTGCGCTTGAAGGTCTTTGCAGATATACAGGTGTATTTACATAGCAATGTCTTTCATCTTCTTTCTCCTACTCTGTTGTACACTGTTCAACCCCCGCCTCGAACAATACCAGCGTACAACCGCCCTGCCCGTACAGGTCCTTATCTAGAAAGTCACAGCACGTCCTAGGCTATTATTTATAGTTAAATTCAACTCCGAGGTTGTGGACTACGAAGCCTCCCCATAGCGCCCCCATACCCTGCTACGTCACCAAACATGGCCTGGTAAGGGATCTTCATTATTTTTGTGGCTGCAGTATTATGCCGTCGTATTGTCTTCCGGCGATATTATCAAGAGTATGCTTGAAATGCCGTTTACTACTTTCGATGTTGGCTGAATCTTGCTGGTTTGTGCCGAGATTCGCATGTATTAGTTCGATGAGACCATTGATGTATTTGGTAGTTACCTAAGCAGGTGATGTTAGCCTGGAAATAGCTTGTCCTGTCGTGTATTGTTTCATTCTTACCGCTTCATTGGCCTGGTCAAAGTAGTAGACGTATCGGTCGAGGATCTCCACGAATAACTCAATGGAGGTAGCTTGTTCCATGCATGAATCTGCTACTCTGAGGGCCCTCTGCAGGCACTCCAGGACTCTCTTTCCATCACGATAGAGCTGAGACTAGGTTAGTTGCGTTATCAGCGCCGCAGATGGTAGGGTATGATAGATGCTTACACCTTCGTCCGACTCCTCGGTTCCCGGAATAGGTGTAGCCCACCATAGGTGGCTTGCCAGATAAACCGCTCGACATTGGTCTGGTTTCCGGAGAAGCTTGCTTCCGTGCAACGCACATTTGGTGATCAAAGTATCGTAGTTTTCTTTTCCAAAATTCCTCGTCTGGTGTAGCGCGCTTGCGATAACACAGACAGCTTGAAATTGAGCCTTGGAATCGGAAATTGCCTCTTCATATACGGTAAAAGCCTGTGCAAAGTATTCATACGCAACCTCCTCGAACCCAACCATGTCCGCAGTCTGTCCACAGGCAGCGAATAGACGAAGCGCAAGTTCGGCTGCACCGGACCCGTTGACTCTCGTATAGAGCGATGAGATGGAAGAATGCATAAATTTGAACAAGGCACTTAATTGGGTTTCCCAGTTGTCCTCATAATGTTCACGTGCCTTGTAGCGACGTGCCAGCTTCATACCGGCCGTGATAAGAGGCGGCGTTGTCGTCCGTATGCGCTCGTTACCTTCAGCATATGCTTTCCGTACCATCTGCAGAAGGCGAAACTGCGTGTCGTTGTCCTCACCTTGAAGTAGATGGACAATTCTTGCCAACCAACCCTGTTCTTCCATCGTCTCGTCGGTCTCCATAGCGCGGCGCTGGGGGCCACCTGGGTATCCTGTCGGTTGCTGAGACCCTTCTTTGATCAATACTTTGAGGACCTCCAGAACATTTTCTAGTTGGTTCGTTGTTGAGATTGGAGTCTGATTTCGCAACAGAGTCCGAGCAACTTCACCAGCGACGGCCCTTCTTGTGGGATACGTCTGGGACTGAAAGAGAGGTACATAGGTAGGAAGAGAAAGAGCAGTGAAGAGGGAAACGTATCTCTTCAGTGGGGCTTGGAGGAGAGCAAGCAGGCTATGCTGAGCTGGAGGAGAATGGAGATCTGCGCTGTTGGCATGCTCTTTGACCTTGCGGTTAGCGTATTCCAGAATCTGGTCAACATAGTCCAGCCGGGTTGGGTAAATGTTGAGAGCCAGATTCGTCAGCGAGACAAGTAGAGCAATCGTATCCTGAATGGGCAGGTGTTGTGCGTTGACGAGATTGTTAACTTGCTCAAAGAAAATCTCGTAAAGCTTGACGTCTTGCGGTATTCCACGTTCAGTATCGGACGGTGGTGACGTTTGCTGTTCGTTATCGGTTGCAGTAGTTTCAGCCTGGGCAGTTTGCGGTGTTGTCTCTCCCGTAGAGCCAACTTCAGCATCGGGTGCGGATTCTCCGTTTGATTGTTCGCCATTCGCTGCGGTATCGGGGTCAGCGGCCACAGGCTTCGACTCTTGCTGTTCTTTTCCAACCCGCAACTTCTCAAGAAGATCTGCTAGTGCCTCCTCTTCTAGCTTTGCCTTGTCCTCTGTGGTGTTCTGTTGCGACTCTCGCTCAGCATAGGCGGACAGCCTGTCCATAAGTCCGATAACGATCGCTTTCACATTGACGTGGGGATTTAGTCGCGAAACAGCACCGAGAAACTGGTCAAGTGTGTGTAAGTGGAACTCATCTGGAAAAACTTGAGTGACAATTTCCAGGAGATATTCTTGAGCCAGAATATCCCGACACTGGACCACCTGTTCCAATAACGGTCCCAATATGCCATTTTTGTAAGATTCAAGATCAACCAATTGGCTCAATCGTACGATGTTGCTGCCAACGAGTTGCTGTAGTTCCTTGCGTTCTCGCGTGCGCTGCTCACGCTCCCTCGAGTGACCTTGGTGCTGCAATCGCACCCAAAGTTTATTCATTTCAACGAAGTTAGTGAGGATGAAGCTAATTGAGTCCTGAAGATTTCCTTCCAATCCATCGCTATCGCCGGTAGGTAGATAATCCCTCGCCTGGCCAGATAGATAGTATCGCAGAAACAGCCCACGAATAGGATGCTGGACGCCACGGGTCATATCCATCATGTCTTTCATGAGCTCCTTGACTGGCGCATCAGGGACCGACATATATGCAGTACCAACTGTAATCATCAAATATAAGCGCGGGACGATATTCCCAGCATATTGGACAAGCTCGTAGAGGTCGGCGAGGTGGTTGTGGGGATGGTTCTCTTTCAGGTGCACGGATAGATAGCGCAAGGCGTCGAAAACAGCCATGTACAGCTCGTAGTACTGTTTGGGCCCAAGGCTACTCGTGCGCAACTCGGAAACTAACGTGGAACTGAATAACACAGGGATTGAGTGTTAGCACAGCTGCAATCTGATCAGAAAGAGGGGCGACCTCGTGCGACACGATAGCATGTAGTGCTTGTCCTTCGAAAGCCATAGAACTCCATGCAGTATATAAGCTCAACGTACCAGCACTTAAGGGCGTCCATAAGCTTCCCAGGGGTTTCAAGGCATTTGCGCATAAGGGCAGTTTGCTGGCGCACTGCAAGCAAAGCATCTTCAAGCAGCCTCGCCTGATCCTCAGGCGGAGCTGGAGTATTGGACATGACGGCAGGTAGGTTGAACGCTGAGCAAATCCGGATGGGAGACTGCTAAATTGCAAGTGCGCAGTCTTCAGGAAGATGTATCACAAGTCATCGGACCGGTATAATAATAGGCCAAGGAGCTAGTTGTCGGTGCGGCGCACTTGTGAATAGGTTAATAGTAGGGAGTAGAGATTGCCAGAAAGGTGCAATGTGTTGCTAGCTAAAGCAAACAGGAGAGGATACTGAAGAGGTGATACGCAATGGTAGGTACGTAGGTACGTAAGTACCTAATAGATGTACCAAAGTACAGAGATCTACCAATATGCTGTATGCAGGTATGGAGGACTTATGTAAGTACCAAGACACCCGGGTACAAGCATGTGAGCTATGCAATCACATAATCTTTGTAATTTATATACACTACTATATAGGTATATTAAAGAAAGTTATTGCCAAACGCCATAGCTTCTTCTATGAGGGGAGACAAGCTTAATTGATTCACACTGTTGTTAAAAGTCAAGATTAGCCCAAGCAACTGGATTTCTTCTTGGTGAAGAAATGCACACGCAGTGTAGTCACCTTTTAGGACCCTTACTGGATCCTCAAGTTGTAATAGGTAATTAGTTATACATGATAAAATAAGAGCAAGCCTTAAATAACAAAATTAAAAAAAATAATGTTTGGACAAGAGTGCAAAGTTCACTTTAGACAGAGAATCTTAACTTGTAATTATTTTATAAAAATCTTTTTTTAATATATTAAAGTTATAACAAGCAATAATATGCTCCTGCTATTTTCTTGTTTAAATTATTGTTAACTAGATTAAAAATATATTAACTATCTTTTAATATTAATTATTTACTTATTTATTTTCTATAGCATTTTTTTATATAGTGTTGCTTAGTATCTTGCTATTATACTGCTATATAATTTACTTGTACACAGGACATACTTATGTACCTTAGTCATGTGGCCAATCTTAGGATTCACAATAAGACTCCTAAGGGCCTATGCTATCTTAAAGGGAAACTTGAGTCTCCTGTTATAGCATATTATACTAGAATGAACAGCTTACAACAACATCCTTACAGTTGTAAATTACAATGATACATGAACTTAGGAGGCAATAACTTTAAACCGTCATGTGGATCGTCTGTTTAGCTTTTCTGACGCTTAGAACTTTTAACGCTTGCCATATCCAGAAGAATTATGATTTCAAACAGTATGTAAAACTATCAGGTGGTTTATACAGCAAGGAGCGTATGGCTTGCAACTTGCTGTAAGGATATGCCTTGCAAGGAATATTCATTGACACTAGAACTGTCATAGCTATGTATGCAAACAGATACAGAAAATCTCCATCACATAGAACAGATCTCCCCTTTCTTGTGAAATAAATTTCATACCCAGCACCATCAGTAGCTAGAAATGTCACAGGTTCACAAAGGGCTGCTAGTATATTTCTAAGTTTAAAGCTCGATATTATATTGCTAGTGTTCTTTCTATTAAGGGTTGTATGTAGATAACTGCCTGTTTATATATAAAGTCATATCCAGAGTAGACCAGGAGAAATATAGAAAGGTTTCTTGTTTGCTCTAGCAGTTAGCATGCCCAGATTGTAAACCAAGCATTTGGTCTCTGCAAGATAGCATAATACATCAACATAGATTGAGATTTGACCTTGATGACTTGCTCCTTCAACAGATGGTACAGGTCCTCGAGACAATACATGTTTTTTTGTCCCAGGTAGCAAGTACTCGACCTGTACGCCTGGTCTATCTTTAGTGTTCATACAAGTGGTACTTGCTTGGGCTAGGTACTTGCAGGCTCGGCGCTCATAGTTACGTGATAAGTTGCTCGACATGTACCTCACCACTAACAGCCAAATAGACAGGCAAGCAGAGTCACAGTACATGCCCAGTCCAAAGAATTCACGTTTATAGAAGCCCCTTACATGGTTGGGACTAATGAATCCCAACATATTCCTCTGCCCTTGTCCTAGCATGAATAGGTAATGGTAGAGTCAAGCAGTTTTATATTACAAAAATATAGGATCTCTGGTAGAAAGCTAACCAGACGGAGCCAAATCTATGAAGCCCAGCCTGCCTCATGTAGACAGTAGCATAGATTTAGCAGAATGTCTATCATGTAGTTCCCGGGTAGTACCTGTCTCCCTGGGGTGATGTGTCGGTATATATACCCTTCACCCACCTACTACTTCCTAATTTTATATTTGTATCATCTCCTGGGTTGGGTTCCTAATAAGCAGGCAGTCTCAAATTGGACTTTCTTCTTCTACTAACTACGCCTCTTGTAGTCACATCCCTTTCCACCATCTAGCCATCTTGGTAAGTCTCCTCGCCACCTCTTCTAGTCTACGCCTTACACATACTCGCTCTTCCTTGGTACATCCACTCCTACCTACTCTCTCTTCCTATGCTGACGTCTACACTTCGATCTCCCATAGATTTGGCATCACTTTCAAGCTCGTAACTTCGTACTCGTACCTCTTCTTTCATTGGACGAAGTCTGTCTTCTCTTGCCTTCTTTCCGTATACACCCGTGCAGAAGTTTCTTTCCCGCCCATGTAGGTTCCTACTGCGCATGATTCACCTCTCCCACCATCTCTTCCCTCGTTATTCGCACCATCATCAATCTGCCTAACTGGATCTCTCGGTTGCGAGTGCTTTCTATCCTCTCCTCTCTTCCTCAAATATCATACTCATTCTTGTTGACATCACCGCCGGTCGGTCTCCTTGATCTGACCTTCTTCTTTAGTAACGCGCACCCAATTACAACGAGCAGTTGCTGCTAATGTAAGTCTCGCAGATTTCATTTACATTCCTTGCTTATTTCCATCATCGCTACTGCTGTATCCAGTATCTCCCAGTCCGCAGCCACTGATTCAATCACTATGCCTTGACACGCCGCCGAACGCTGCATCAATTCCTTGCCCGTAACCAGTATCGAAGGGCTATCTCCTCCTATCTAACACGTCCCTTTGCTTCTATGTTTATATCAACACGTTGGCAAAGTGCCTATAGTTCCACTACTGCCACTTCAACAGGAGCCAAGGCTAGATAGATACTCTAGCCTTGGGATTTTAACCTCGGGGTGGCAGTTTCCCTCCTGGAGGTGCCATCCCCAGTCAAGACTGACAAGTTTTATGTTTAGTCACTACACACACCTCACGTGCGGCTATCAGTAGACGAGATCCCTTTAAAATGCCCGAGAATTCCAACATGCCTAGGGGCGAGCAGAAGCATGATAATGAACAAGTCTCCGTCAATGAGGGAAATCACAGCCCCGCATATACTTCCGTAAGAGTAAGGCCTCTTTGGCTCAGGATACACGACCTGACCCTTTCTCATTAGGATGACACTCACGATGCCACTACTCACACCAATGGCGGCACAAACGATGCGCAAGTGACAGAGAACGCCGGCCAAGGTGGTACTGAAATTCCCGGTTCCCCCCACCAAACCGTGGACCGTACGTATAATACGCTTTCCTTATAGGGACTCGCTCACTAATGGGGGTGCCGCAATAGAAGAACAGATTCACCTCACACCTATCCCTCCCGTCCTCTCAGAAGACGATTTCAAAGCCCTTAATTATGAGCTCTTCTCCTTTTCTCCCCCGACCAACCAAATTATGGATAGCAGGTTAGTATATCGTTGGGAATGAGAAAGACAGAGTGGTTACTAATCTCCCTTTAGCCGCATCGTCGTAGTCGTGGTGGCGGGCCAGGAGGTTCTGGTACACGCCAGAATCCTCATTAATTCACGGTTTCTTTATGAAACCTTTCATAACGGATCTATCGACGACATTTCCGACTCCGTCACCCTTCCTGGAGTTGAGCTCCAGGAGCTCAAGTTAGTCATGACGGCCCTTTATGGAATCAATAGCCCCATTCTTGGGCATGAGGCCTACACTGGCGCGGACTACATTCGTGCCCTCTCTTTGTCAAATGCTCTCGGCTGCGAGCCCTTCGTCTATAAGTCCCTCTCTGACTGCGCCCGCGGCTACTTCCACGGCTTCAAGGACTGGAAGTCAATCCCGTTCAACGGGTTAACCCATGATCTTCACCGGAAGCTGATCATGGATATCAACGAGGCCTACAAGGCCTACCGAAACCGCGGCCCCGGGCCGCATGCCTTCTTCGAGCACTCCTTCGGGATCATGATGTTAGAGTTCTGCCCCCGCCAGGTCTACGCTGTATATGACGAGCAGTTAGACGAAGAATTCGTGCACCTCGTCGCCGGTGTTAGCTACCGCAAGTCATTCCTTGACTACCCCTTCGAGGCCGACGAGACCCTCCTATTCACCCGCCCGGATTATTAGTTACCATACTAGATGAATGAGGAAATGGAGGTGCTGATAGATGCCTTAGCTTTAATGAATGACAAGAAATCACTCGCGGACATTGTGCAGTATAAATCCACCGTGACTAAGTATTATCATTCTCACTACCGCCTCATAATCCAGTAGTAATCTATGAATTAATCCCACACCAGCACTTCCCATAAGCACGTAGATATCATCTATTTTGCTGGCGCTCGATTTGACTGCCGAAGAGATAATAGAGGTAACATGGACACGGCACCATGTCTGGGAATCGGGAACTCCAAAACAGCTGTGGAGTGGTGTCTCAGGCCAGACACCCTTTCCTCCTCGAGGGACACAATAAAACTTCCTAGTGGACCGTATTCCACCGCATTTGCCCCTTAGCGGAACATGACGATCCGGAATTCAATTCCATGCCCGAGTCCCGCCCCAGCTCGGCGTCCACTTCCGATTTAGGGTCTGAAGGGTTCCACCCAGCCGTTCTAAGCGCGCCGGCTCCATTCCCAGACACACACGAATTGGCCAGTCATAGGTGGAAGATCTTTGTTGCGTCCGGCCTCCCGGTGGTCCTTGATGGCATGTAGGTTGCGTAAGCTGCGAACCGGCTCTGGCTGAACTGGTGGAAGTAAACCCTCGACCTAAACGACGCCCTACCTTGATCGGGCATGTTCTCGAACATAATAAGCTTTCCCGCTCCAGTTCCGATGCAAGATTCAAATAATGCGAACCCTCAATGCCATTGAGCGGCGACCACAGAAACCCAAGAACCGATTGCAGATCACCATGCGGTTGATATCTTTAGCCCTTTTGACTTCCGCCTTCGCTAAGGCTGCCCTCGGGGTAGGGGTCACCGGTGCGGCCGAGGGTTTTGCTAAAGGCGTCACGGGCGGTGGAAGTGCTAGCCCTGTCTATCCTACCACTAACGAGGAACTGGTGTCTTATCTAGGCGATAGCTCTCCCCGAGTAATTATCCTCACCAAGACGTTCGACTTCAGGGGAACCGAGGGCACGGCATCCGGTACTGGCTGTGCTCCGTGGGGCACCGGCTCTGGATGTCAGACGGCTATCGACCAGAACGGATGGTGTACGAGCTACCAACCTAATGCACCCAAAGTCTCTGTCTCCTACGACAAGGCGGGTGTGTTGGGCATCACGGTGAAGAGCAACAAGTCTTTGGTTGGCCAGGGAAGCAGTGGCGGTATCATTGGCAAGGGATTGAGAATAGTCAGCGGTGCCTCCAATGTCATTATCCAGAATATCAAGATCACGAATATCAACCCACAATACGTCTGGGGAGGCGATGCAATCACTCTAGATAACACCGATCTAGTATGGATTGATCATGTCACGGTAAGAGTCCATGACCATTTGGCTGGAACAGATATTCTAGAGAATATTCAGTGTAAAACGAGCTTCCAAGCTAACAACCTGTCGCCTAGACGTCTCTTATTGGCCGCCAACACATCGTGCTAGGGAACGGCCCATCTAATCGCGTAACGATCAGTAACAACTACATAGATGGGCGGACTAGCTGGTCGGCCACATGCGACGGCTATCACTACTGGAACCTCTACTTTACGGGTTCCAACGACCTGGTGACTCTCAAGGGTAACTACATCCATCACACCTCAGGCCGCGCCCCTAAGGTCGGGGGCAACACCCTCCTACACGCCGTCAACAACTACTGGTACCAAAGCAGCGGCCACGAGTTCGAGATCGACTCCGGCGCCAAGGTGCTCATAGAGGGGAACGTGTTCCAGAACGCGGGCCAGATGGTCGACACCAGCAGTGTCGCCGGCCAGATCTTCACCAGCCCCGACAGCAACACGAACCAGGCCTGCTCCTCATACCTCGGCCATGCCTGCCAGACGAACGCGTTTGGGAGCACGACCAGTTACAAGGGCACAGACCAGGGGTTCTTCCAGTATTTCGGCGGCAAGAATATCGCTTCGGCTGCTGCGGCAACGTCAGCGCAGTCGAGCGTACCAAATAATGCTGGGTACGGGAAGATCTAAGAAGAGGAAAAAAAAATTAAGAGCTCATTGATGTGGAATGTTATCGGAAACTTCTATGCCCAGGACAGTTCCAGCAGTCCTTAATAATTCTCATCTTAAGCGCATATCAAGGTAATGCAAATCTATATCTACAGAAGTAGCTTTGCTGAATTATTTACACTTTATTACTCAGTTGCAGAGATCGTGATGTTGCGTTTGATCCTCGTCTATTACTCTTGACCTATCTATAAGTACTTACCAACCGCTAATCTAGCATTTACCTATAATAATAATGTGACGCTATCCAGAAAACAGGAGCGAAAATATCCATCAGAATACCTCGCGTTTCGAACTGACCTAGGGTTGGTTAGGTAGTTAGTTCAGTCCCAAAACTCCTTGTATCCAGATCCGTAAATATACTCCTGCCGAGCCTCCATAGCCTCGACCTCCTGCTTCTTCTCCTTCTTGCGACTTGCAGCACGGAGCTGTGCTTGACGCTTGCGTTCGGCTACTCGTTTCAGCCTTGCCTTTTTCTCCGGGCTGCAGGCGGTTGGTTCGTCGGACTTCCCCAATAGATATTCCAAGAGTCTGTACATTTCCGTTAGTAGGTATTTCGTGTAGGTCGCCTTGTACAAGTGCTTTGTTTGATTCCGCCTCGGCTTTGTTCGCTAAAGGTTGTGGCACAAGCCATCGAGAGAAGCTCAAAGCCAGCTACTTATACTCCAGGACAATAGGGGGGAAGCAATTGCATTGTTGCATAACATGGCAAAACTTGTGTGAGTGTTTCTAAACAGGCTTCTTGCCGTTACCACACCAATGATGTCCTCAGTTCAACGTCTAAGCACCAGCACTTACAGGACAGGCCTTGGTGCTTCAGTACATTTAATATGGTAAGGAGTAGATCTCAGAGGCTCGGCTCTAGATTACCTCTTATCAAATATTTGGGACATTACTGCGCCGAAAAAAAAAAAAAATTTACTTGTTAAATGGACCCGTGATCGTTCTCAGGACACGTTAAGTTAGCAGCATTGGGGGACAGCGATTGTATTTGTAAGTATCAGAATGGGTGGTATAACTTGATATTTAAATACGGCGCCTGTGTCAAAATGAAAATTGTGGTATATAATTATACAAGCACAATAAAAGGCTAAGAAGCGCCAAATTCACTTCTTATCAAGCGACGCTGCATTAAACATGAACAAGATAATATTTGATTAAGACATCTTCAATCAATACAGGCCCGTTTCTTCTACCGCCTAATTAGGTGCAGCGTTAATAATATTATAGACACGTCTGAGCCGCATGGTGGTCCCGAAATGCCGCGATTTTATCCCCCCGGGACATAGCCTCTGGTAATTCGATCGAACTGGCGGTGGCCGGTTGCGTTGAATCCGGCAACGTAAGCCGTACCGAAGTCTTGGATGAAGTTGTTGTAGGCGGCGTCTGGTTTCGTGGCAGCAAGCCATGTGAAGGTTTCGACGGCGCCCTTCTGGAAGCCGGTGGTGGGGAACTCGGTAAGGATGCTCTTGTACTTGTCTTCGGGGACATCTGTGGGGATTGTGTTGATCCCGTCGTAGCCAATGCTGGTAGTGATCCATCGAGAGTCGGCGTTTTTGTACTGGTGGATGCCTATTGTGCCGTGCAGAGCAATACCGTCGTAGATGCGCTCGAGGCGGGCATCCGTCCAGCTCTTCTTGTACCCTTTGTGTTCCTTGATGAACTTCATGGCTCCAAGAGCACCATCGACTTCGAACCGGTTTTCACTATACACATCATAGCATCAGTATTACGGATGAAAATAGAATATAAAAAATGCTTGTCCTCAAGTAGTATTGGCCGGACCGAATAGGTCACCTGTAGCCAGCGTTGGAGCTTAAACTAAGCCCGTATAGAAAAGGGGAGGGGGGTTTACTGAGAGATCCACGGAGAATTAGGGGTCCCTGAAGCATAGATGTTAGTTATATTGGATTCGATACAAGTGTCTAGGTTGATACATACTGTCCCATCCGAGATCGTGGAGAATCGTGCCCAAGGCGTGTGCCTCGAGATCAACCTGACGCTTAAGTGTCTCGTTGGTGTTGATGACTGCGGCACCGTAGAGCCACGTACGCATGCAGTGGAAGTACAAGAAATCAGGGAATTTGGAGATCAGCGCATGAGCGTCACGGACAATTTGGGTGTCAACGACTTCAACCCCGGCGATGACTGTGGTTGGCAAACCCTTAGGAGATGCGAAAGCAGTGGCGCTGAACGCTAGGACAGAGACGATGCTCTTGACCTTCATTTTGCGAATTTATATAACTGAACAGATACGATGCCGGCCTGATGAGGGTTGAAGGATGAGATTGAGAGAATACTAGCTCAGGTCGATGGGACAGATGGTCGATCTTTATATTTCTACATTATCGCCCCGTCTTTGAGTGTTGTTTCTCGCACTCTGAGCTTACCACAGAGCCAAGACCATAATTTGATACACAACAGTTCCTATGTACGGATCATTTGTCTCTCTCGCTTCGACAATAGGTCTGGCAAGGCTCTAGGTAGACAAGCTCAGCTGTAGGCTATAGCATCAATACTTTTCGTGCAATCGCTTCCGAGCCGGATGCGTTCCGCCTAACAAACTATGGCCTGATACATGGACGTATAAACCTTGTCTCTTACTAGTACGCGCTCATGACTCCCAGTCGACCTTATGCGACCTAAAGTGACTAAGAAGAGGTTACAGTGAGACGAGGAAGCAGATGCAGATCATTGCAGCTAGGGTCGGGATCACGGTTGAGAACGGTTCTTCGTCAAAGATGGAGTCCACATTTGAGATAGGTATTTGGAACACTTACAGCTTTGGGGGGGAGCGGAAGCAGCCGACAAACCGCATCTCACTTATCATAGGTCCCTATGACGTGAAGCGAAGGGTGAGTATTATAGGACAGCGGCGATAGGGTATTTGTAAGCCTAAGCGGCTCCCACAGTTCTACCTTAGCATGTCATCAACCGGCTTTTACTAAAGCCATGATACGCACGTGGTAAAGCATGATATTGCATAAGGGAAAACCTCTTGGCTTGCATGGCATTTCAAATGAAGAAGATGCTAACACATGTATAGTCTGTACAACAACACAGAGCAACCATCTTGAACTTCCATAAGTAGAAGGATGACACATCTACGACGGGGCAGCTGAAAGCTAAAAAGCTTAGAAGACTAAATAGACCACACTGTCTCGGACACCGAGCAGGAATTGCATGTAACCGTGTGGGAGGCGCAGTTTCTCGTGTCTTTCATCATGACCTTCAAGTTGTTTGTATAATCCGACATCTGACATTGAAATTCTCCAGGGTTAAAAGTTACAAGTCGAAAGCTTGGTTGACCCCCAGCCACCACAACCTAACCACTGCCATCACAAACACAAGCCACTATCCAGCCACATCTCGTTATCCAATCTATTATATAAACAGGTGCATATGCAACAATTGAGTAGTTGCACACTTCTGAGGGGTTGTCGGCATCTATGGCGGGGCATCTATCGAGCTTGGAGCAGAACTGAAAAAAAAAAAAAAAAAAAAAAAAAAAAAAAAGTTCCGTAAATACCTTAACGGAAAATTGAACAATTGACTACTCCAAAATCTTTGTGTGCTACCCTCACATTTTTCTTGCCCATGTCACGATATCTTCATGGTATTCGGTGAATGCCCTACTCATTATCATACTTATCCTTTCGTTCGTCATATAAATATGTAAACTGTGCCTCCGTCCACCAATTTTCTTCACTAGTGCTCCGCAGCATGGCGACGAATCCCGCGAACGGGTCGGCTTCAGTCACCGAGATCCAGACATTTGTGAAAAATGGCCAGGAGTATACCGAAGTCAAAGAGGGTCTGGGTCGCATTCTTGTGCCCTATTCCAGGGTTGATGCCTCTGGTAACCCGGCTCAGAGTCTCCAGGAGCAACAATCAGTCTTCTACAACCCTATCCAGCAATTCAACCGAGATTTGACGGTACTGGCAATCAAAGCCTATGGAAAAGACTACTTTTCCAAGTCGCGCTCGTCCAATGCAAAGCATATCGCCAAGAGAAAACGCGAAAAGTCTGATGTTGATGGTCCCGGTCCTAAAAGGCAACAAGAGAAGCCTGCCAATGACATCGAGATTGGTTCCACAACCTCCCCCGAATTGCTTCAGTGCGACGATTCGAGAGCTGCAGAAAATACTACGGGCGTGGCTGGTGTGCGAGAGGGCGCCGAGGATACGATAGAGAAGGAGGAAGAACTCGATGCTGTCATAAAGAAATCGCCTGAGACTACTGAAGAGACCGGGCCTAAGCCAGAGAATATGGCGAATCATGACGCCCCTCGTGCTCCGCCCGCCGCTAACGCCCCCAAATTTACTATTCTAGACGCCCTTTCTGCAACCGGCTTAAGGGCCTTGCGGTATGCGCAAGAGCTCCCCTTTGTCACCTCCGTGACTGCCAACGACCTCACCCCTTCAGCTGTGGAGGCGATTCGCCGCAATGCTGAACATAACGGTGTCGAATCGAAGATTAATGCGACCCAAGGCGATGCACGCGCTCATATGTACTCGCTATTAGCTGAGGAGGTCAATCGGGACTATATGAGGGAAAAGCACGCAAAAAGAAATCAACCCAAGGGAAAGAGATATAATGTAATCGATTTAGATCCGTACGGGACTGCAGCCCCGTTTCTTGACGCTGCTGTCAATGCTATCCGCGACGATGGCGGCCTTTTATGTGTTACATGCACAGACTCGGGCGTCTGGGCATCCAATGGCTACCCGGAAAAGGCCTTCTCACTCTATGGTGGACTTCCTATCAAGGGATCGTATTCCCATGAAGTCGGATTGCGGCTGGTCTTAAACGCCATTGCTACCGCCGCCGCAAGGTACGGCTTAGCAATCGAGCCGCTGCTCAGTCTGTCGGTGGACTACTATCTCCGGATTTTCGTCAAGGTCACAAAATCTCCAGCCCAAGTTAAGTTCCTGGCAGGCAAAACAATGGTCGTATACAACTGTGACTCCGGTTGTGGTGCATGGGAAACACAACTCTTGGCTCGCAACAAGAAAATCGCAAACAAGTCCGGCAATAGTTTTTACAAACATGGCTTCGCATTGGCCCCTGCAACCGAGACAAACTGCAAACATTGTGACTCGAAAATGCATCTCGCCGGTCCCATGTATGCCGGACCTCTTCATTCCCTAGATTTTATACAGGGGGTACTGGATGAGCTACCGGCCGCCTCAGACGATATCTACAGGACAAAACCAAGGATAGAAGGCATGCTACAAACCGCGCTCGAAGAGGTTCTCCCGCCGCCGGAGAACAGTACACCAAAGATCAAGGAGGATGAATATGCAGCTTTGGAGCCATACCCGTTCTATTTTCACCCGACCAATCTCGCGGGCGCTTTGCGCTGCGTTTGCCCTGATGAGGATAGCTTCAGGGGTGCTCTCCGCCACTTAGGCTACGAAGTCACTCGCAGTCACTGCAAGGCCGGGAGCATGAGAACAAACGCACCGTGGTCCGTTGTGTGGCATACCATGCGAGAGTGGGTCCGACAAAAACGACCTGTCAAGGTCGAAAAGATTGCAGAGAATTCCCCAGCATACAAGCTGCTAAGGTTGGGCAACCTCGAAAGAAAGGAAGACGAGGTTGACAGACTGGAAGTCGTCTTTGACCAGAAACTCGGCCGTGACAGAGCGAAACCGGGATTGGTTCGGTATCAAAGCAACCCCACAGAGAATTGGGGCCCTCAGGCGCGAGCCAAGGGGCGTTGAAATTAGCAACGGAGGGGAGGGGAATTGAAAATTATACCTCTTTAATGGAAAGAATAACTGTAAATGTACAATTGGAAGTTGTAGAAGACGCCGAGCGGAACGCTGTAAATGATACCCTTTGCTTTTCAGCTTCACTAGAGAAATATCTTGTGACAAGCGTTAACCGTAACTTAGAGGTGCTCATCGTAGAAGTGGGGACCGAGTCTTACGGTTTGTTTCATGATATATAGGTACTATGTATATCGTACCTACGCCAGTCCTGGGGTTTGGGCTCTACTAAATCTCGGAGGTTTGTACTCGATGAAAAGTACATAAGCAGGAACTCGGTAATCGACATTTGTGGTGGCAGTTGCAAGACTTGTGACACGCTCTCTTTAGGTCTGCTGCCAAGACCCCTCAGATCTCTCCACGCCTGAACAGCATTGATACAACCAATTGCAATCCACTAACTTTTCAAGATGTTTTAGGCCCCCAGTGGCTGCCTACATGTACTTAGGTACGCCCCTGCCTGTAACCTGGTACGTGCAAGTCCATCTCCCTTCGAGGTTGTCGGTACCAAGGCAGGTACCAGGCATCAGCCACCACAATTCGATAGTCCTGCCCGTGTACGACAGTCAACAGTGGCAGCGCCAGCGCCGCTCGCATATAAAAGAGACTTTCGAGGACTTCGTCTCTTTTGAAGCAAATTCAATCATTCTCAAATATAGCCCGCTCATGTCTCACCTCCGTGATGGCGCCCCTATTAAACATCCCCCTCGAGGTGCTCCTACTGATCACCTCGCATCTTACAACACCCGAATATGGGAACCTCCGAGCTACCTGCAGGCATATTGAGGCGTCCCTGTTTACATCCTTCTCGAAGGAGTTCTTCTCCAAGAGACAGTTCGCCCTTATGGAATTCAGCATTCAGGCTCTTGTTGACATTGCTAAGTCACGGCTTGGTCCAAGTCTCACTCATCTCATCATTCATCTCGAACACCCGGAGGTATCGTTCCTGCCTCGGTACCGCCATATCAATAACGATGATCTCGCTGGGGATGCGGCGGCTCATAACCGAATCCTGGCCCAATCACTTGCCCATGCTGTGTTCATTAGCACGGGCCGAGATTTTGAAATGTTATCAGAAGCCATTAGACATCTCCCTAATCTCGAAACGATTGGCATGCGAGATTTCCACTCGAACTCCCGTACACGAGATAACACCGAGTGGCATAGTTACGGATGTCCCACGCTCCGAGCGACAACAAGAGCCAGACTAGGGCTTCCTATCGATGAAAGACTAATGAATCGTTACTTTCGCACCTCTGAGTACACTAACCATGTCTTCTTGACAATTCTGCGGGCCATGGGAAATTCTGCAGGTGCGTGTCCTAAGCCTCTCTTGCTACGATATCGCTCTCTCTCACGGGCCATCAACGTCGCGAGACGGCCCGCTGCCCGAGCCTTCAAAACACTAATTTGTAGGGTGTAGCTTCCGGTCATAATCCTCGGTTAACGCGCCTAGAGGTTCTTTTACATCACTGCAGCTTGCCTGATCAAGCTTTCATGATTCCTCGATACTTTGACGCCGAGATTTCGGCGGCGCTCCACAAGCTCACCTCTATTCTCCTTGATGGACTCACAAATGCATTTCCTGATTCTGTCTTTGTATCAAATGTCGATCCGGCCTGCGAATGTGGCTATTTCCTATCCAGGTTTCTCGTAAAGGTGCCAGCTCTCAAGCACTTGCGACTCAACTTCAAAAAGTACCACCTGGAGGCTGCGGAGAAGGTCCTGTTGTGGTTAGCTAGCACAGCTACGGACACGAGTCCGAACCATACGGACTCATTGGCAGCACTAGATGTAAGTTTTATTTTGTTAAATGCCTGCGTGAGAAAGACTGACAGCCGAATTCAAAAGAAACCCAGCCCTTTACCCTCAATATTCCCCCCTCCACCAAGACTCGAGGGCTTGAAATATTTAGACATCGGAATGGTCACAGTAAAGGAGTCTACTTTATTCACATTGTACTCCAAATTCAAGTCCACTCTTCGGACTATTAGTCTACACAAAACCACGCTGTACTACGACTCGGGCCCAAGAGGGAATGGATTGGCGAGCCTCTGCCAGAAATTGGCACTGCATGGTTTTGAACTCACTGAGGTTAAACTATCTTACCTACAGCAGAGGATAGGACCCCGACACGCTATGGTCACATTCAAGGAGTCGAGAAACCAAAGCGTAAAGATATGGCGTGGCGGTGCATTCAGTCAGGCGGTCCAAGATATCACCAGGGATATACAAATGTCCTGGTATTCCTCTCCTGACAACGATGAAGTGCAATCAGACGGTTCGTTCCTCACCTTTGTTCTATCTATTATCGCTTTAAGCAGTTATATTAATCATGATTCTCAAGGGTTAGACTTCCTCACGGAGGACGATGAAGAAGACGAGAGTAGTGATGAATAGACGGAGGTCGTGGAATAGAGATGTAGAATAGATCCCCGGCGTTATAGAGTCTAGCTATCAGGGTTATTTCATAGTAGGGAGAATTTCCAATGACGCTTGATTCGCCGAGGGGTCCGACCTTGATTGCGGTCCGTTACTATGTGACAAACCCCGGTACATAGTTCCTCCACTGCCATATCTCAACACATCTGCAAGGTGGTATGGCATTGGTGATGGTGTTAATCAATTCCCTACGGTGCCTGATGAGTACCTGTCATATGGAGCATAGCGTTAGACGTCTTTTTGAAGCATTTCTTGTATTATAACATCTTCTAAGTACAAATAACTGCATGAAATTTATTAATACCAGTCTTTCACAGCACATCCTGTCACCGGTGTTACTCGGATGGAGAGTGTTTCAGGTGCTATGCGCGCGGCGGAGACCTAGGATTTGTAAAGTAGTTGCGGTGGGTAGAGGATGACTGTAACCTTTTTTTAAGCGAATAGTCCTGGGAGAGGATCGGTTCTTCTAAAGAACCACACCTTCATCACAACACAACCACTACGTTTTGTGATATGTACGTATTTTATGCCACGTCGATGGCCTCTTCCCTGCATTTGGTTAGTCTATGGTGATAACTCTTACCACTTTGGAACCCATGTCGTATTTACTCGAGGCTGCTTGTAATGAGCCAATGATGCCTGTGTGGCGCAGCGAAATGCCTACAGTCTTCGTGGCGAAGCCCTACCTACGATATATTAAAGAGGCCTCACCGAAAGCCTCCCATGCACGGTGCCTTCTATACTCAATGAATCAGACAAACTACCTTACATCCGGATAGTCTTCTGTTTTTGTCTTTTTTCTATGTTCGATCGCTCGTAGCCGATTGTTCAATGTGTTACCAGTTGGTAGAGGTGTATGCCATTTGCAGGTGCCTATACTACAAGCACCCCGTAGACAAATGCGCCGCCTACGAGCGCCCAGGTCACGAAGTCGTAAGAAGGACGATACCGGTAGGCTACGCATGCTCTTTACACTGTGCGGGCAATGAGGACCGGATATCAAGACGGCCAAACACATCATGGCAGAATGAGGACCGGACAGGAATATGCCCAAACAAATCCAGGGAGAACCGGGAGCGGACAACAAGAAGCCCAATCAAATCCTCACAAAATCCAAAACGGACAGAAAAAATCGTCCCGGTACCGAACAAGGAACCCAATTTGGACAAGACACAGCATGGCTTTTCACCGGTTTCTTCCACCTACCGTGAAAAGAAATTTGAGGCAACTCAGGGAGCAAATTCTGAGATCGACAAGTCACCGAATAATCACTCGGAAGTATTGGGATTCAACGAGGCGCTTCCCGATTACTCTGATTCCGATGATTCTGATGATTCCATTGATAGTATGAGCACCATATCCCAGGCATCGACTGCGACCACAGTGGATGAGAACGCGCTCGAGGCACTATTTCGTGGTTTGCTGAATCAAAAGGGGCTTAACAATCTTTGGCCGCAGATCGTGGTGGGACAGATATCTCGAAGCGGTGTGAGGCACACAATCGATAGGTTTCTACGGCGATTTGCGGAGGATCTCGAATGCTTAGTGGCCACGACAAACGACGTTGAAGATGAAGAGTCACGTCGCGTTATTCTCTCTTCTAGCAAATTTGTTAGGAGACACCGAGCTAAAATCACTTCCAGAATATGCCAGGCGCATGAAACCCAGCAAATATCTTCATATGCGGACACGGATACAGAAGATATCGGAGTGATTGTAGAGGATACGCCTGATGCTGACGGTGACCCATTCACATTCTCTGTCGCGGAAGATTTTATCTTTGGGACAGAGCCGATTAAATATCTGGAGGCGAATCTGGCCGCCTTTATCCGACAACGACAGCAAAAACGGGTTTCACCACTCACGACAAATTTACGCTCGTTTACGTCTTTAGTGGTGTCGCTACTTCTTCAACCACCCAGGCCGCCTGGGAAAAGAAGAGTGAAATGGACATGCGTAAGGACTCTTATTTGCATATAGTTCGGGAACAAGCCTAACACGAGATGGAATATTAGATCTGTGGGTGTCAAGTTATCGATGATTATGAAAGTAAACTTGAAGGATCTGTCGAAGCTTTTGAGTATCGCCTCAAACAGTACAATCAGGCGACACAGTCTTATGAACGAGATAATGAGACAGGTCAGAGTAACGTAGCGACGCCGGACTCGCGGGAAGGAACTATTCCCGCTATCATACAGTGGTTTCGTAAATCTTCCACGAAAGCAAAGTCACACGGTCTTCCGAGTTATCGGAACGACAGTAACGGCTCTTCCATACAGTTAGGGGGCTGCATAAGATCCTCAAGACCTGCCCAGGCTCACCACAACTTCGTGCTCTTGTGTGTCCCATACCTTCGCTGGGGGCTCCGACTTCACAACAGCGAGGTATGCAGGATCAACTCTGATCAGCAGTTCTTTCAACTTCTTAGACAGTGTTACCTTAATCAAAGGGTTGGAAATACTCGAGGAATATTTCAGATTTTCACAAAAGTACGAGCGCTACAATTTGTCAAAGTAAGTAACAAGAACCAACGAAGACAATCTTCATGTATCAGTGTCCTGACGTCATAACGTCTATTATCAGTTTGAAGTCTTCCGCAACAAGCTGGTAGACGTGCGCGCCTGTCCGTCTATGCCGACACCAGGTAACGAATACGCATATGACCCAGCGGATGCCATCCCACCCATCGGGTCAAACATGCTGATGCATCTCTTCGAGAACCCAGAGCATGCAGATGTCACCTTATTCTTGTACAACCGGTTCCCGAAGAAACTGAGGGCCCAGCTCGAAGCCTGTCCCATGAAGGGAAGCTCAATCGGCTGGGGCGTTGAGTTCGTAGAGGGTGTTGACTGGTATGTCGTGTTTGCGGCCACATGCCTTGGGTTTCTCTTCTGCTTGATCTTCGCGGTGGCTTGGGCGGCTGCGAAAGGAGATATTCAAGGGGGTTTTGGTATTGCGAGCTTTCTCTTGGCTTTTGTCGTTTTCTGCAGTGGGAGCTTGTATTACATGATATAAATAGCTCTATATAACCTATACACTGTGCTTTACATGATTCTAGTAAAACGACACGTGGGAACGGGCCTTCTGCCGATCGAGGGGATTTCGATCTGCTGGATAGGAGGATACCATGCAGAATCAAGACCACCTAACAATGAGTATGCGGTGTTGGCTTGTTTTTCCTATCACACTCCTTAAAGGTATTGTGACTTGGGTTGGTAAGTGTTAGTTAGATATGCTGTACTTTACCTCATTACAATCATGTGTAAGCTAAAGTTGGGGTTATCTCCGATCAGGTGATTATTTCTTATCTCCGACACATCCTACTCACTACCTACAGCTTTACAACATTTGGATGGTTTGTAAGCAGTTATAACTTATTTTCCGTGTGCCAATTTCCCGTCAGTAAGTTTCCCTTCGAATAGCTAAGTAATTCGTCGTTAGGCTAAACCTATAAATATGTATTAGAAATACGTCAATCGGCGATAATAGCAGGCAAGGCCGGGTTTCTCGAGTACCTAAGGGATGATAGACACCAAGCGCTAGTATATGCGTAGGCATGCAACTACTTACGCGTAAGTAGAACAGACCATTGCTAAAGACTCTCGCATTTCAGTTGTGTATTTACCGTATTGGGTCTAGGCATCCTTCGAAGCTCGGTATGTATGTCTAGAGCCTCCAAGACAGCGCCAATAGAAGATAGTAGGCAGCCTAGCTTACGCAGCTACCTTCCAATATACCTCCTCACATACTACTTCATAATAACTGGACTGTCAAGACCGGAGAATTACATAATCACTAACGCGCGTTTTCGCCTCAGTCGCTGTTGACTGCGAGTAACATATCATGGTTTTCTTCACGTAGAAGTGGAGAGTGGTCGCTTACACAAATAACGTTGTTAGCTGTTCAGCGCCTAGAACGTCAAGGAATCTGAAATCAATCCTGTAGGAAGGGCGCAATAGCGAATGACATCCACATAGCATCGACAGGGGAATCGCCCCAAGGAGACATTGTCAGGGTCCCTAGTTGAACAGCATCCATGGTCTTCTTCAGTGTGCTATGACAACGAGGAAGCAGGCAATGTTAAACGCAAAAGGAATTACAGTTCGCCTACTCATAAGACTAACAACGGGTTATATAATGGCCAGTCGCCACCCCTTTCCTGACGCTCAGTGCAAGGACACTCATCGTTAGAACAAAGGAGTCAGCGATAGTTTGGCTGAGAGCAAGTATTGGACTGTCTACGGTCTCCCACCACGATGCGCTATTCTCTAGCTGCCGCCGGGGCAGCTGGCCTCTTCTTGCTCTCTCACGCGTCCGACATTCCCGTGGTCCAAATCTCTAACGGCACTGTACAAGGCTCGAGATCCGGTACCGTCGATAATTTCCTAGGTATCCCATTTGCCCAACCACCCGTCGGCGAGCTTCGCTTCCGGCCTCCTCTACCCGTCAACACCAGTTTCGGAATCTTGAACGCTACGGGACTGCCTCGTGCTTGTGCCCAACTTCCCCAAGACGTCGATCCAGGGACGTACCAACAGATCCCCGCCTCGGACTTCGCCCCGTACAGCGTTTTCACGGAAGCCCCAAGTGATGACGGCGAGGATTGCTTGACGCTGAATATTCAGCGGCCGGCTATGGCAACGGCAGATTCGAAGTTGCCGGTGCTGTTTTGGATCTACGGCGGAGGATTCAACACCGGGTCGACACAGTCGAACGACTGGGCCGCGCTTGTTGCCGAGTCGGTCTCTCTCGGTCATCCCATACTTGTTGTGCAGGCAAATTACCGGCTTCAAGCATTCGGGTTCCTAGGTGGTTCTGAAGGTACGTGATATTGGACTACTGCCCCTTTTATTTATTCATGCTATCCGGTAACAAGCTGACTTTTGTGTTAAAGTTCAGGCTGAAGGCAGCACAAACGTTGGGCTTCGTGACCAGAGGCTCGCTCTAAAAGTAAGTAATACCATATTATATCACCGCCCTTTATGTTAGCGGTCTCGAGATGGAATAGAACGGCGACTCATCGACCCTTTCTGCATCGAGTTTCAAGGGTCGAATCACCAAAAGTTCGATTTGCTTTATCAGGTTGAAAAGAACAATACTAACAATCTTTCATACAGTGGGTAGCTGAGAATATTGCCGCATTCGGTGGCGATCCAGACCGTGTAACTCTCTGGGGCGAATCAGCCGGCGCTGTATCATCCCTGAGCCATATGATTATCGATGGCGGCGACAACACGTACAATGGCAAGCCCCTGTTTCGCGGCGCCATCATGAATTCGGGCTCGGTTTTCCCGGCCGAGCCTGTCAATAGCACGGTAGCGCAAGCAACGTTCGACGCCGTCGCGAAGGCAGGTGGATGTGAGTCTGGGGATCGTTTGGCGTGTTTACGCAGCTTGCCATACGAGAAACTTATCAACGCCACGGGCGTGGCGCCAAGCCTGTTCACTTACACTGGCATATCCATATCCTTCCCGCCCCGTCCGGACCCCAACGACTCCTTCTACCCCGTATCGCCTGAGAAAGTAATCCAATCGCGGAGGTTGGCACGCGTTCCGATCATCACCGGAAACCAGGCTGACGAGGGTTCCCTGTTCGCTCTGCCTACGTACCACGGGCATACGACGGAGCAGTTTATCGATAAGCACTTGGTCTATCTATATCAGACAGCACCGCATGATGTACTGAAGACTCTTATCAATACGTATTCGACCAATCCTGCCGGTATGTGAAACCAAGCCCTCCCTAAATTCGTAACAAAGATAATTTGCATCTGCTTCTTGCAAAGCAATTGCTAAGGCGTTTGAACGTTCACAGATGGCGCTCCTTACGGCACAGGTAATTCCGACCAGGTCTATACCAACTATAAGCGTAACGCGGCGTTCCTTGGTGATGTTATGTTCATCTTCCAGCGCCGCTACCAACTTGAGCACACCGCGGGCATCATGCCTACATGGAGCTTCCTAGCCACCTACAACCAGTAAGTAGCCGCAAGTCTCCACTCTTGTTCGCCTTGTGAAATATTGTTTCGTGCTAAACCTCTTCACCTAACAGGACCTCACCAACGTTCGGCACCAGCCATGGATCCGACATTGTCATGTACCACAACGAGTTCCCGATGACTCCCTACAAGCACAGTTTGCAATACTACATCAGCTTCGTGAACTATTTGAACCCGAACAGCATCACCAAGAGTGGCGGGCCTGACCTGATTCAGTGGCCGAGATATACGCGAGCGGGCAAAGAGATGATTCAGTTCGGGTTTGAAGGCGAATCGACTCTTGTCGACGATTTTCGAAATTTCTCATATTCGTATTTCAAGGACCATATTTCTCAGATCAAACTATAGTTTGGTGATTAATAAGCTGTATTAGAATAAGATTAGCTCCGTTGTCGGTATTCGTCAAACTCCAGGCATTGCCGGTTATTTAACTTACAATCCCCCCAGTCATTCGAAGTAACTTGTCAACATTCGATTGTCGCTATAATTAATTACCGATACAGTAATTAATGTATAGTTGAAAGTTGGTGTAGTGTATCCAGCTCGTGATTTGCACACTATCGGGGATGCCTATTGAGGGACATCGTGATCCACTCTTACGTGATTACAAACCAATTATCATTAAAGATACCACCCTCTCCCCCATCATCAGCTTTCAGGAATAAGCCCCGAGCACTTCGACTTTCTTCGGACGATAGGACATACCTTTATGAAAAACATGCCCCCTAATAGCGGATATGAAGGACAGCTGGGCCCCCAGGATGGCCCTGCACTCCCTCTACCGGAGGAGATTATTTGCATTTTGAAGAAAGAGTCTGCTTACGAAGTGATATCCTTACAACAAGCAGGCCAGGACGGAAAGCCAGACTTCAAACTATCTCGCTTTTCCTACGGTTCCGGCAGCGGCGATGATTCAACCACTATAACACAGAGTCTACTTGATGACTTCTTAATTCATGGGCTGCCCGCACACCTCCAACCCAGCTCCAGACGTCGTGTGCATGTCCTCGTCTCCACGCATTCTGGCACCGGATTAGGCATGCGATTCTACAGCGCCGTTCTTGCACCGCTATTAGAGTCTCTAGGACTCCATGACATAGCGGTCCCGGCGGATGAAGCGAAGCGAGAGGTAGGAGAGCAGCAGCAGGGTTCTTACCGCCTGGTCGTCACGCAGGACGCGGATAGCGTGAAGAACTTCGCGCAGCAGATCGGAAACCAGAGACGCGACGCTAGAAAAGAGGGTGTCGAGCATACTGTCGTGCTTCTCAGCGGTGATGGGGGTGTAGTAGACATGCTGAACAGCATCGCTTCCACAGAAGACGACGACGGTACGATGAGTCCCTCGGGCGAATCATCGAAGTCCAATAAAGTGCCGCTCCTCGCCCTTCTGCCGCTCGGTACGGGCAACGCGCTCTTCAACTCCTTGCACAAGACGGTGAAAACGCCGCCGGCGGCCTCGGACCTCGTGCAGGGCCTACGGACCCTTTTACGAGGAAAGGCCGCTCCTCTCCCCTCATTTAAGGCGGTGTTTCCGGAGGGTTCGCGCACAATCGCGTACTCTGAGGCGTCCGAGTCCGCATCTTCTACAGACAAACCTGCGGAGCTCGAAGAACACGCGAACTCCGTAGCACATCTCTACGGGGTGGTGGTGGCAAGCTATGGCTTCCACAGCCAGCTAGTGTGGGAAAGCGACACCCCGGCCTACCGGCAACACGGGGCGGCGCGGTTCCAGATGGTGGCGCAGGAACTGCTGAAGGAGAGTCACGCATATAATGCAACGGTTCAGATTGCTACAACTACAACTATTGCTGCTAATGCCACTGGAGGTACGAAACAGGAAGGAGTCGTAGATTTACGGACGCTGGATGGAGACCGACACGCCTACATACTCGCGACGCTCGTCTCGAACCTCGAGAAGACGTTCTGTATCTCGCCGGCTAGTCAGCCGCTGGACGGGCAGCTGCGCCTCGTGCACTTCGGGCCCGTGGACGGCGAAAAGACGATGGAGATCATGATGGCGGCTTACGACCACGGTAAGCACGTGGGGATGCGATGGGCTAGGGAGGGCGATGAAGATGAAGGTGTCGGGTACGAGGATATCGAGGAGCTCAGAATCACAACGCACGAAGAAGACGCGAGATGGAGGAAGGTGTGCATCGATGGGACAATCGTGGAAATCCCCAGGGACGGGTGCATGGTCGTTCGTAGGGAGGCCAAGCACCATTTAAGGGTACTGGTAGATAGTTCAATTGGCTCTTAATTCAAATGTCATATACTTGCTATGTTAATGCACTCTTCTCTCTCTCTCTCTCTCTCTCTCTCTCTGTGTGTGTGTGTGTGTGTGTGTGTGCGTGTGCGTGTTCAAATCGTCGTGAGGCTCTGCCTATCTATCTGAGGTGTCCTTATTCCCTCCATCCGCGCAAGTGGTGTTCCCGCCTCTAGCTACATGTACACGTACCTAGATAGGTAGCTTAGTAGGATTTTCCGTCCTCCTGTCTACTATAAATACATTAGACTAAGCAAGCTGATAGATCTTCAAATTCTACATTTCAGATTTTCAGATTCACAAGCAATGTCAACTCAAGTTTCATTTATGGAGGTATGCTAGACTAACTTTAGGTACTTATAGAAAGTACAGGGAAGTTGATATTCAAGCCAATCATTTAGCTGGGATATTTAGCATCAGAATGATTCATCCACACTACTGCATGCAGGACAGCCGTTCCAAGTGCTTCACAAGCTAGAGTAAGTGAAATGTCCCCCCTACCAATCACATTTGCGCATACTAGTTTGTCGGCAGGTACGACACTGTTCATTTCGAGTCATCGGGAGCAGCGCATTGGTGTTTGTTTAGGAAGCGACATATCTTGTAACAGTAGATTAATGAATCATTATGAATGCGAAGTCTCATTCTGTTATGTAAATCTACTCTGCGCCCGTCGCCGGTTTTGTTCCACCCTCGTTCTCTCAACTGAGTGTGCTTCGCAAATCAGGTTTATATGTGAAATCACGGCACCCTACCACAAACCGGGAATCTACTGCTGGCTCCAAATCAGCAAACTGCATTACCCCGTACGACAGAGTTCCCGCTCGTCGAAAACCATCATGACGTCCATGGAAGCGGAAAGTGTGTCCACTATCTTGTGCACATCGAAACAGACCCGGTTCAACATCGGAACCCCTAACTACCGCGAGGTGAGCCAGTGATCTACTGCATTTCTTAGTTCATCCCTCAATTTGGGGGGTTTCTGCAACGCCCCAAGATAATAGTCTTTGACGCGTGCTGATTCCACGCGACACAAAGTTGGATATCGAGGGCCTGAGCATCACAGTTACATCGGGCTCGACCAGCAAAACCGGTGTCAAGAAAGGGAGCAAAGGCAAAGCTCGGGCCGAAGGGACCGAAATCTTGGACAATGCCACTTTGCGATTAAAGGCCGGCCAGCGGTATGCGCTTGTTGGGAGAAACGGGTCGGGCAAATCAAGTGAGTACACTCAGCCGCCGGGCATATCTCCGAATGAGAAGAGGGGAAAGGAACAGTGAGAATGGATGAAGAAGAAATCACCTCAAACGGGTCGGTGCGCATATACATACTCAGTGACTGACGCAATGGTATGATGCAGCTCTACTCAAAGCCGTCGCCCAGAAGCTAATACCCGGAAGTAAGTAACACTAGGAGTTGTTGACACTGGCGCCCCTGATCTCATACTCCGAGTCGGTACTGGTACGGGGATCAGGCAGTGGCTAACTTATAAAACAAAAAGTACCGGAGAAGACGCGCATGGTCATATTACAACAGACTAACGCTGAAGATGCCAATACGGATGCAGACCCAGAGAAAGCCGACTTGCCTTCGTCGAATCTGGATGATCGCACTGTGTTGGAAGAGGTTATCGAGCGCGCGACAGCTAGACACGAGGCACAGAGAGAAATAGAAGGTAGAGCTCAGGACTTCCACTACTCCTCTCTCTAATACGCTTCCGTGTGAAGTCACGAATATGCTAATATCTGCCCAGTATTATCCATGGGTGTCGAGAGCGCAAACCCCTTCGATGCTATAAGAAGCTTGCGTAACGTTCGTCGCGAGCGTCTACAAAAGGAACTTTTCCTCAGAGCCAAAGATGCAAAGCTTCGCAGTGGTGCAAGAGGCATGCAGGCGCGAAAAGCGCTGATAGCTATGGAGCAGACTGTCGCGGAGTTCGATAAGATGTATGACGCTTGCAGAAATCTCGCAGTTTCTCGTCTTAGCTATCGAGTTGAGCTAATAGTGTTAATAGATACGAGCAAAAAGATGGGGACATATTGCCTGAAACGCTGGCCAAGGAGACGAGCGAAGCCGCAGACCTCTTAGCAGACCTGCAGCTCTCCGTCGAACCATCTAAGATAGCCCAAGTTGAGTCGGAAGCAAAGAGACTGTTGACAGGTCTAGGGTTTTCTGAACTTTCCATGAAGAAAAAGGTTTCAAGTCTATCGGGAGGGTGGAGAATGAGGACATCGTTAGCGGTGGTCTTGATTCAAGAGACAGATATCTTGATACTCGATGAGCCGACCAACTTCTTAGACCTGTTGGGTATTTTGTGGTTGCAACGATATCTCGTGTCCCTTGCTGAGTCAACGAACCCGCCAACGCTCATCCTTGTTTCGCATGATCGTGATTTCATATCTATCTGTACTGATCTCCTTATACTTCGCGACAAGGGTATCACGTACTTCCACGGCGACCTACCGACGTACGAATCGGCACAGGCGGAGAAGAAAGTCCACCTAACCAAACTGAAAGAGGCCCAAGACAAGCAAAAGGACCATATTCAACAGACGTAAGTCATGTCAGCTTTCTTTCTACTCGCCACGAGACCTGCATAGATGCAGTGTCTTGAGTTAAGAGCGCTCTGTGAAAGCACGATAGCTAGGGAGAATGTACTGCTAACAGAAGGGGTTAAAGTATACAAAGGAACATGCGCGAGGGTAAAGCCAAAGACGACCAAAATAAGATCAGACAGGCCAAATCCCGGCAAAAGAAGCTGGATGACCGCTGGGGTATCGAAACCAGCGCACGTGGTGGCCGGTTTAAGCTGAACCGCGACCTTGTGGGCTACCATTACTCAAGCCGTGCAGAAGTTGAAATACCGCAAGATGAGCGCCCGGTGAACTTTTCGCTGCCTGAGCCGCCGGAGCTACGGTTTCCCGGTGCATTGATGGTGAGTAACACCCCGAACTAGTCTTCTGTGCACGTCAGCCATGGCTAGGAGTGGCATTGTCCTTAAAGCTTCGGTCTAAAGAGCGGTTATTAACTTCTTGCATTTGAAGTCTATAGATAGTGTGTCCTTCCGCTATCCCAGGGACTCGAAGACAAAAGCAACGCCGCCTATGGTCTTACAAGACATAAGCCTTTCTATTCACATGGGTGATCGGATCGGGATATTCGGCCTGAACGGCAGTGGCAAGTCTACCCTTGTCAAGCTGCTCGTGGGCGAGACCAAGCCCAATTCGGGCACATTGACCTTACACCCGCGCTTGAAACTGGGGTATTATTCCCAGCATGCCGTGGAGAAGCTGCAGGAGCTCGGTGTCTCGGATCCGGATCTAACGGCCCTCGCATTGCTTCTGAAGGAGACGGCGTCTGCCGAGGTGGACGAGGGTCAAGTGCGCGCTCTACTAGGCACGCTCGGCTTACCTGGACGACTTGCGTCGGATGTGCCTATCCGCAAACTGTCTGGTGGGCAGTTGGTTCGGCTGGAGAGTAAGTGATGTTCTCAACAATCCCCCCTGTTTAGCTTTCTTCGGAAGTAAATGACTGCCGCGACCTTCGCAAAGGCAAATACTAACTTTAGACGCTATAGTGGCGCGAATCTTGCGGACTAGTCCTCACTGTCTCGTGCTCGACGAAGCGACCACCCATCTCGACTATGAGACAGTCACGGCGATGCGCCAGGCTTTGCACGAGTGGGAAGGCGCCGTGGTCGTGGTCAGCCACGACCGGTGGTTCATGCGTGGCGTCGTCGAGGGGACGATCGACGAAGGAAGCGATCTCTCCGACGAGGAAGAAGAAACGCCTAGACGTAGAACAGTCTACCGGCTGCGAGATGGAAAAATGAGCACGCTGACTGGTGGCGTCCAGCAATTCGAAAACATCCTGGAGAAGAGAGTTGCCAAACTGATGGACTTGTGAACCGAGTCTCAGATCAGCTCCCCTCTCTTTCCCCAGAGATCCACCAATCCAGCGCTTGACTGGCAAAGATGTCTGCAGGTCTCATTCGGCGGGTACTCGTAGCAAAAATCTCAGACATATGATGCAAGCCAAAATATTCACCCTATTCACCCTATTCACCCTCCTTCTTTTGTTATGTTGGCGCGTAAGGCAAAACCCGCCAAGGAGGCTTGGATCTGACCCGTACTCAGATTGGTCCTCGTCTAAACGAAGAATCCCGACTTATCCTACTTATTCGGCGTTAACTTAGCGCCCACGCGGGGGGTAGATCTGGGATCACATGTAAGTAGTAAAATATCCGAGAGACCCAGGAGTCGGTCAGGCGTCATAATACCGCCGTCGTCCCAAATAGAGCAGCGTCTCCGGATAAGGAGGCGTTGTAAACTATGTAGGTATAGGGATAGGATAATTTCGTCGAATGAAAAATTAAGCCTTTTTTCCTCCTTGCTAGCAAGCCATAGCATTCGCTTGGAAAGTAAGTACCTATTAGCCTCAACTAGCAGGAGGCAGCTTTCCCTTTGCCCATTAACTGATCATACAGTCGATCAGGCTGGCTGGTCCGACCTAGATCGATCTATTGGCGTGGTAGCTCGTCCCACGTGGTGAAGAAAGACCGAGTCGGCCGGAACGGAAGGCTTTTTCTGAGGGTTACCAAATTTAGAACCTTGTACCCGAAAGGAAGGAAATTGGTGACACAGTTTTAACCAACGACATTTCTCATACTACCTGTGTATATATTTATGCTCATTGGTATGTACCTATTAATTAAGCTGCAAGTAAAGTATTTATACGCCTGAGGATGCCTACCTCTACGACAAGTACGTAGCAGAACCATATATCATCATGAAAACTGCAATAAGACGCGGTCAGAAATAGAGAGGTTAATGACTAAGTGCTCTGCATCCAACATGATTAAGTATTTCGATGGTATATGTAATACATAGAGAATTGTGTAGACGAGGCTATTCGCACCTAGGCTGTTACAGCATATGTCTGACAAGATTAAAATGTGTATACTGGACACATGCTGTCCCACCCTACCTACATAGTAACCTATCCTAGTCAAATTCTAGGTAACGTATCTTTTGAAAATAAGAAAAAAAAAAAAAAAAAAAAAAAAAAAAAAAAAAAAAAAAGGCGTAAGCCAACGGTTCAAAGTCCTGAAACCCCATGGAGCCCTGACATGTTTAGTTGAAAGAGATCGGCTAGAAAATCGAAGCCATGGAAGCTGGAAGGAATAACGCCGGGACGAATTGGAAAGCGTGATATTTTTCAATTTTCTTTTTAAGCGAGAGGCCGGTTAGCCGAGGTAGCTTAGCACTATGCAGATGATTTCTAGGATATAAATTTCGACATAGCGAACTAGGCCATGTAATCAAAATACATCTCTATGTATATGCTGTAGATAGTTTGACGTTCGACTCTAAGTGAGAGGGAGGAAAACTAAAATATGAGAGTGATTTTTTAGGTTGCTATACAGATTACTTACTGTCTATTGCACTCCCGATAACTCAAGCAGTGAGACACTGCAATGTTCCGTCAAGCAAGGGAGATCGACCGACCGTGGGTGGCACTTAAGGCTAAGGTTACGGTAGGTTTGGCGGGTTGCTAGGTAACCAACGCTAGTAAATGGTAGGTAGGTGTGTTACAGTAACGGTTACCGTTACAGTTGCAGTCTTACATGGTCAATCAGTCTGTCGGTCGGCACACACTTAAAAGACGCCACTCGAGAATTAGAATTTATGTTGTGTCCCCGTCACAGATATATGCCGTTACATTGATTAGAACTGGGTTAGCTATGTGTTAGTGCTTAGGCAAAAAAGGTAGGCACGTTCCGGTATCATTTCCGCGCCAGCATTCGCAGTTTAAAAGGGGTAAGATTGATAGATACCCGATGTACTTGGTGCCCCGGACTTCGGAGGAAGTGGTTAGTCAAATTTTGTTCACGAAGACATTGGATGCCTACTTGGGCGGACGCTGTTAGGAAGGAATTACCCGTCTAGGCCCGGTCGGTCAAGGTGAATTACTCATACTGTTGATACCTGGCTCCTAGTGTACATACAAGAGGAGAGTGAACAAGGCGAAGGCGAAAAAAAAAAAAACTCAGCCTCCAAGCGTGACCACAGCGTCGAGTTGTCCTACTTATTTCGTAGGAACCAATGTAAGTCGACCGATTGGTCGAACGATAGGACAATATCAGCTTGAAACAATTCTCAGGTGATCATATAGGTATACACGTAGGTATTGACGAGAATGAGGTAAGGCTCGTAACGGGTCAGGCATTTTGAACATGAACAGTCATGTGTGGTGTCACAAGCTAGCTGACAGACACCGTACGGCGACTTTTTGCTTTATTAGTATCCATCTATGCAGAGTCGCGTAAGGCGAGAGAGGAGGCTGAAGCAGTCGTGTACTTACCTAGCTACTCCTTGCATTGGTACGGCGCAATGATAGAGTGCGGATGAACGTGTGCGTCACGAGGCCCGACAACGTTTTTGCTGGTCCTAGTCCAAGGCACATACCCAGGTATTCGGTAACTCCTGTGGGTTTATGATGGATATTCTGTCCGTAACCTATTTGTATACATCCCTACAAACTTCTACTGTATGTACAGCTTTATAAATAAGTCAGAAAAAGGGTCGATCCGGTGCTGGGACGAACTTGGTTCATCGCTAGAGAAAGAGACCCAGTGTTACCGCACGTTCCTGGGGTAACTTGGACGGATGGGAAAAAAGTGGAAAACCAGAGAGATCAGATAGGCGTGTACTGCATGTACTGTAGGTATCTTTTCACGTCTGTACATACATAGTAATTACCTACTTGGATACTTAGATCTCGTATGCTACAAAATCAGACACGGAGATCAAAGGTATCTAACACAACTCCAGATGTAGTGTTCATGAAGCGGTCTATCTTCAAGTATTTATTCACTCTTACATCGCTAACGGTTACAAGTATGCATGCTGTATATGGGTAGGTAGGCAGACCAAAGCCACGCATGAAGTGGCCGAAGGGCGACCGCGTTTGCACCGAAGCGCATCTTTCATCCAAAGCAGACAGATAAGCAGAAGCTTGTCGGCGGATTACGGGCTGTCTTGAATTTATGACAGCCAGTCCTACTTTACACAGCATCCTCCCCGGGGATGGTTATGGTAGAGGTGGAGGCGGAGGAGGAGGGATCGGGTGATTTGTGAGATAAAGACGGCATACCGCAAGGACCTGCGCAAAAGACAGCAGCCGCGTCCCCTCTGACCTAGTACTAGGTAATTACCTATACTATGCTGTACTCCTCCTAAACAGCTGATAGAAGGCGGTTTCGTTACTAGATTTGCTACAAGATGAATAACGACGACTATCTCGAGTGCAGCGCTCGTAAGCAGCAACTCTACGCGTATTTGCTCGTCGAACATAAATCTGGTGCACGCATATTTGAACACATACAGTATAGTCGGTCGGAGCAGGAGCCGCCCATGGAAAGGGCACCAACCTGTAGGCAGTAATGGTGTAGACGAGTCGGGCCGAAGTCTCTAGGTACATAAATTCGCCCTGGAGAGCAGGGCATTTCCTTTGTACATTCCGTAGGTATCCGATTAGCAGGTACTATGGCGCACTAACGTTGAATGAGAAAGCTTGAAAGGTGAGGGCCTCCAGGGTTCAGGGTGTACCCACATCTGTTGCAAGGAAGGCTGTTGAGAGTACAACCCCGTTTGAACCAAGTTACTGATAGAGGGCCTATGGTCATCTATCTGCAGCTGAATACCACCTACGCATGTCCAGCATTCTCTTGTGCCTCCCGACAAAGCTTGTTCCTGTACCAAGACGTTCTGAATCTACAAATACATTTACTGTACTTACAGTAGGGAACTAAAATCTACACGCACTACAAATGTAGGTTAGGACTGTAAGGAATCTAAACCAAACACAGTGGCGGACCGTTGGTAGTACAGCAGTTTTGCTAGCTAAAAGGTCGGGATTAAGCTCGGGATACAGATGTACAGAACACACCACCGGGATACCTACTACATACTCCCTGGACAGTTATCTAACGTACGAGCTATGCCCTTACTGTTCTGATGGCATGACCAGAAGACAAAGAAGTGCTGAATCTCATGTCATCATCGTCATATGCCTAGACACTATTTTGCGACAATACAAAGATGAAAACGTTTAGGTCTTCACTAGTTGGACTAGTTGGACATGCCAATTCAATTTAAATGACACAATCGAGAAAAGTCAAGTGAGAAACGCTTCCAGTCATTGGACCGGAGGTATCCCGCCTCGGTTCTGTTCTTGTTCGGGCTCCGGTCGATTTGGAATACTTTTACAACCGCGTGTGCCTTGGTGCAGCACGGAGTGGGTATACATGTATGAAGGCACCTAATCTAGGTATTGTACGTTGTGAAAATGTGCTGTCGAAGATGAGACGTCCAATGCTTTCAGGTGCGGGCAACAAGAGCACAATGGCTATAGGATGACGGATGTGGCATGGCCTGGAGTCATGGGTCCGAGCTGTAATGCTTGTCTCCAAAGTCTCGTGGCTGGTTGTTGGCGCTTTCTGCCGACGCCACCGGTGGCAGATCGCCCAATAGAAAGCCTATAGGCTTGAAGGAGCCGGCTCTTTATTTGTTCCCTCAGACGCAGCTTTACTCCCCCAGACGGCTCTATGCAGCATTACTCCGACCGAGGACCTTGTGGGAGGCTCGCTTTGTATGCTTGTATGCACACGAGTGGCGTCTTTTTGGCAGCTTCTGGTGACGCCTCACAGATACTGCATACCTACATCTGTACTGGAGTCCTTATTACTTATTACAGCACAGCACAGCATAGCACAGCACAACACAACACACAACATACGAGCAACAGCCTACGGCTAGTAATGCACAGCATGTTCTAGAGTACGTGCTGCAGCCCACTAGAGGGACAAATCAGCGAGGGAAGGATACCAACGGCTTTTAAGTGTTGCCAGTTGCGAGTCGCCCATGTAACGTCGCGTCTTCTTTCTTCAAGTCACGGGTGCGTGTGTATGATCCTACTGCTGTCCTTCCCTATCCCGTAACCGCTCCTCAGTAATTCTATTCGTCAACGAAGCGCTTTGGGCGCTCCCTACCTACCTAACCTACATAGTACAGTAGGTGCGGTGTCTGAGATTGTTCGCTACGGGGATTATCGCCGTTTGCGTGGTATTCAAATGTTGAATCGTGCGTGGTCTTCACACCCCTCGCTCGCATTGGTCATTCTTCCTGATTGCCCCAATTTCAGCAAATAGATGACTTGCATGATCTGTTGAGAATCTCACGTAACAGATCTATGACTTGATAACGTCTTTTGTACTTACTGCAATGCATACTTGTACATACCTACCTGCCAAACATAGCCTTGAATTATATACAGATATTCTTCAATGGATGCATTATCATCTGACGATTCATACCGTAAATTTCTTAAACGGATCTGATACCCCCCAGAATCGTATTCCAGACGATCACAGAACTATGTACATATGCACTATAAACATCAGATCTCTCTCGTTTCTGGAGCTCCGCAGAGAACTGGAGCGTAAAGTCTAGATCTCCGGGGTCAGCGAGACCTTTTCTTTCGAGGCTGCCCAATAGAAGGACGCGCGCAAGTTCTCGACAGCTAGTATAGACGCATATGGAGATAGTGGGTTCAAAGGAATGCAAGCAATTTGCCTCGGTCTGCTCGTAAGAAATGATTCAGGAGTCTGACCTAGTAAATGGTTAATTACCTAACCTAAGTAACCTTAGCCTTTTTGTTCTCTTTCTTTCGTCGAATATGTCTGTCGGCCACATGGTTTCATACAAACAGGCACTAATACTGCTTAAGTGCGGTGCCCACCCGAGTGAGAGGCATACATAAAGTAGTGTAGGTACTAGGTAGGTATGGAACAGCGCACTAAGTATGGGTAGTGCTAGTACTAGCTCGCCCATCTTTGGGCTCCCCCATCTTTCTCCATCCAGTTTCCCCAACTCTCTCCAGCTTGGGGTTTTGGCCCTACGGGACGCTGAAGAGGATCTTTTCACAGCTTTGTGGAGTTCTCTCGAGTTTTCCCCGTCTAACAGCATAACATCTCGGTCAAACCAAGCAGGATCTTCTCCCCTCCAAGAGGAAGACGGCCCTTTTCCACCCCTGTCGTCAGTCGGTATCCTGGCCGCAGGTCTTGGCCGACCCAATCATCTCGGGAACCCTCTCTGCACCAGATCCAAGCATCGTCCGTTTTCAGTCTAGACTTGATCAACACCCCGTGTCGAATTGTTCTGATTCACTTCTCTCTCCGAAATTGGGAAGCGAGCTAACTAGTGTAACCGTTCTGACCCATGTCCCCAGCAGTCCCTGCAGTCCCTGCAATCCCTGCCACCCCTGCAACCTTAGTATCCAGCAGTACCACGCTTCACCCCATACTATACTGCTATGGGCTAGGACATCCCGATGTGACCACGCGCGCGAGTGTTACCCTTTTGCATCCTGTTCGACGTGCCATGGTGAAAGGAAAAAAAATGAGGTCTCTTTGTTTTACCTATGCAAATTGATTTGCCCCGGGAGTAAATACTGAAGTATATAATAACATCCCGCCCTGTCCCCTCCCAACCCCAGCTTGCCCTTCTCCTTCTCTTTGTTGCCTACCCGTCTTGCATAACCCCCGAACCCAGTGTGGTCTCAGGAGACAGGCGATAATTCCACACTTCGATTGATAAGAGAGGGATTGGAGCTACAATGGCTGGTGGTGTTGTTATCCAGGGCACCGCCGACGTCTCGCGTGTCGAGGCGCCGGTCACGGTCCGGGCCTACTTGATCTGCGCCTTCGCCGCCTTTGGCGGTATCTTCTTCGGTTACGATACCGGTAGGCTCCCGCTTCTTGCGCCGTAGTGGGCGGCGGCGATAATCGGTAATGAACAGCTACTAATACGTTCTGTACAGGTTGGATGGGTGGTGTGCTTGCTGAGCCATACTTCATCACTCTTTACACGGGATATCAATATGATTACGATAAAAAGGCACCCATTGGCGTGGATAAGAAGCACTTCATCATTCCTTCGTCCACCTCGTCTCTCTTCACCTCGATTCTCTCACTCGGTACATTCTTGGGCGCTCTGGCAGGCGGTGATATTGCCGACTTTGTCGGCCGTCGGCCCACCATCATCGGCGGTTGCTTTGTCTTCGCTCTTGGCTGCATTCTCGAGATTGCCAGCACCAACCAGGAGGTCCTCTTCGTCTTCGGTCGTCTGATTGCCGGTGTCGGTGTCGGTTTCATCTCCGCTGTCGTCATCCTATACATGTCCGAAATTGCGCCCAAGAAGGTCCGTGGTGCCATGGTGTCTGGCTACCAATTCTGTATCACCATTGGTATCCTGCTCGCCAACGTTGTCGTCTACGCCAGTAACGACCGATCAGACACCGGCTCTTACCGTATTCCCATCGGTGTTCAGTTCGCCTGGGCTCTTATTCTCGGTATCGGTCTTTTCATTCTTCCTGAGTCGCCTCGTTTCTACGTCAAGAAGGGCCGGCTTGAAGATGCCGCCAAGGCGCTTGCTTATTGCCGTGGACAGCCCGTGGAATCCGATTATATTAGGGACGAGTTGGCCGAGATTGTTGCCAATCATGAGTACGAGCAGGCTCTCATTCCTCAGCAGACCTACGTCCAGTCCTGGACTGCCTGCTTGAAGGGATCCTTGTCCAAGGGCAACAGCCCCATCCGCCGTACCATCCTAGGTGCCGGTCTCCAGTGCGCTCAGCAGTTCACCGGCATCAACTTCATCTTCTACTTCGGACCTCAATTCTTCACACAGCTCGGCACGATTAAAAACGTCTTCCTGATCTCGCTCATCACCACCCTGGTCAATGTCCTGTCCACTCCCATCTCCTTCGTCACGATCGAGTGGCTCGGCCGTCGTGCCATTCTCATCGCCGGTGGTATCGGTATGATCGTGTGCCAGTTCATCATTGCCATTGTTGGTGTCACTGCCGGTCGGTCGGGCAGCTACAGCGCCGTGTCGGCTATGATTGCTTTCATCTGCATCAACATTGCCTTCTTTGCCAGCACTTGGGGTCCTACCGCCTGGGTCGTTGTTGGTGAAATCTTCCCTCTCCAGATCCGTTCTCGCGGTGTCGGTATCTCGACTGCCTCCAACTGGTTCTGGAACACCATCATTGGTAAGCTACCCTCCCAATTCAGTCGCAATTACCGTGTGCTAACTCTTTGTGTCAAACAGCCGTCATCACTCCTTACCTGGTCAGCTCTGATGAGGCCAACCTCGGACCCAAGGTCTTCTTCTTGTGGGGATCCCTCTGCATTGGAAGCACCGTCTTCGCCTACTTCCTGGTTCCTGAACTCAAGGGTCTGTCTCTCGAGCAGGCCGATATGTGTATGGCTGCAGTCACGCCCCGCATGTCAGCCGGCTGGAAACCCGATCACACATTCGCTTCCCAGATGCACCACACCGCCGATGACAAGCCCCTCGCTGCCGTCGACGAGAAGGCCGTATCCGGTGACGAGAAGGTTTAGAGCTTTGCCAACGAGCGCGAGCTGCTGTAGATTGTTTATCAGTTACCAGTAGACCGTCGACTCGGATGAGTCGGACTTTTCTAGTATTCACATCTGTCAAGAATTCTAATGAGCGCGGGGCCGATTCGTTCGCCATGGCGTCTTACCCTCCTATACCTGCTTACATAACAAGTTATTTTGATACCTCGTGATATCCCGGGCTTCAGTCAATAGACCACCCAACCCGTACTATATAGTAATAAAACTATTAAATAGTTTTGCACTTCTTCGCCGAGCATCTTTTCACGCTTCCATACAAGTACATTATGCCTACGCCTCCACAGATGCCCCTTGAGATTTGTGGCTTATGCGTATAGGATAAGCCTTTTGTAGAACTATACATACACGAAGCAACGCGTGGTCGTTGACTCTCTAACAATGGGTATGCCAAGTACATTTTACATGTCAAACTTCAATGATGTCCTTGACGTCCACATAGAAAAACCAGGCCGCAATTTTGGGGCCCATGACTCTTGACAGTCAATTAAGATGCTTGTTTATTCAACAATTACCATGAAAAAAAATTATACATGATCCCGACTCTTTGCCACTCCGATGCATCAGGCAGGTTATATCCAATGACCACTTTTTCTGAGACATTGCGCGTTCGGCATACATACATGGTCCAATAGTAAGTCGCCGTGAGTACAAGCTTCCCTGCTTTCTACTTTCTGCTAGGAGGAAGGAAACACAAGCGAACAACATGGAGTCTGGGTCCCACGTGGAACGGCAAACTCAGTCTGGAAAGGGAAGGTCTTATTTCATTTTTCATTCCCTCCTTTTCGCGCACCGATTAAGAGAGGCTTTCGCAGAACCGGTCTGCCATATACGAATTACACGAATCGCCTGGGTTGAAAGGATAGGATCCCTCCCGGACTTAAATACTGTAGGTGGAATGAAAGGAGGGGGCACGGGACATGGGACATGGGAGAGCGCGGAACGCTTCCTTACTGGAAATAGCGTACGGTCCAAATAGAATTAGAACTACAGGTATTGGTCTGTTAACGGGCTATCGGCTTATTTATGCAGTCTCAATGCAATCGTCTTCCCTTTGCATTACAGCTAAATATGACAAGAAGCATGAAGTGAAGCGGCCGGCTACCAGACCGACCGGTTGACCCAATACTTTGGGGACGCGAGTGGTGCATTTGGCTACATTTATGTATATATGTATGCATGTGTGTACATGTAAATGATGCTGTTATACCTAATGTTTTGACAACGTTCTATTTTCAATTACTCTAACCCAACACCCAGTATGCAGTGCGCAATCCACCCAACTATGTGTGGTACTATGTAACGTACCCATAGGATGAGGAAATGCATGAGTAAGTACATGCGTATGGGTGTGGCGGATTACATACATTTATTTGCTCTTTAAGCTAAAAACCTGTCCATCCCGCAGACTCGGTAGGGAATGAGGGGGTTTTAACGGGTATTGATTGTTTCACCATTGAGGGATGAGGAATGCGACGTGAAGATCTCGCAATACAAAACTTGGGACAGCATGCAGCAGTATTCGTACTGCATTATCTCCTGCCCCCCCTGCTTATCGATCAGCAGCTCAGTCTGGGTGCATATGTCTGCACATGCGATTTTCGTTTGACAAGCGTAGTCGAGGCCGACTTATCCACCTAGTTGTAGATAGGTACCATATTCCATACAACACGCATAGCGGAAAATGCACCTGTCATCACCGCATGGCCGTCTTAGTTTTCTGGTGTTTAGGTAGAATTCCGGCACCTATTAGTGGGACCATGACCACGTACAGAGAACAAGAAGAGAAATTGTCATTATTACCCAGCTATGGATACAAATAGATAGCAGCGGCACTTATGTATAACCTAACGTATGCATATCATTTTCTTGTACATCTCAGGTCAGACGGCATGAATGCTCCGGATCAACCTGAAGTCGGGGGATCTCTAACAGGCGGAGATCTTTTGTGGGGGGATATATACCCTACCTCTAAATTATGCTGTACCTACCCATCAAAATATTTCCAGGTTCTAGGTTTGATATTATCTTCAAAGCCTCGAAGCAAAAGAATCATGCTACTGTAGCCAGTAACCATTTCAGCTACGTTGATCGAGTCTGAAATCTCATATCCTGTCAATTGAGATGCAATACACATTATATAGGTTGAGAATGGTATGATGAGAAGGAAAGACGTTGAGTGATAATTAGCGTTGTAACATTGTAACCCAAACTTCCCAACATGCCTACCCAGTACTATGTAATCCTGCTTACACGTTTACCTACAACTTCATCATGTTTCACCTACGCACTCACACACTCTCACTCACTCACCTTCCCTGACTGAGTGGGTGCCTGTCTTATATATAAGTATCAGTTACACAAAACACAATTACTGTCTGACAGGCCTGAATCAATCACACGATTAAGCAAATCTAACCCGGCTGCTAGGTGACTACCTAGCCAGTACCCGAACCGCGACCCGCGACCCGCTGCCATCCGTCCCGAGACTTTGCGGGCCCTAAAGTCGTAGATCCCGTCAACTTTAAATCTCGTCATACCTTACTTACAGTATGTATACATACATGAATACTTTTGTTACCGAGTGTGGTATGTGTTTGGTTTGATGACGCCACAAGGGATTTTACAAAAGAAATTGGTTGTTAGAATGGGCAGGGCCCAGGTACGGATGCTGGATACTTCTGGTTTCTTTTGCCTTCCTCTTTACACACTGCCTTACAATAGAAAATGTTTGGTCTACGCCAACAAGCTAGTTAGGGGGAAACATAAAATATAAGCATAAAATCGTGAAATCCACTTATGTGATCTTATGCATATGAGTGATTGCTCAGGTAACCATGCAGGTTACCTTTGTTTCTCTGTCAGTTGAGAATGATAGGATGGGTGTAACATATAGACGACGGAGAGCTAACAAAGCTGATCATCCAAGTTATATAGGCGTGGCCATTAGAAGCACTTTCTGAGCCTGGCGAGCAAGAGGCTTAGATATAAACGTCTGTTAAGTCACACTCACTCAGTGACGCGATAGGATGCCCTAACCTAGGACATAAACTTACAATAAGCAGCAATGTGCTGCTCGAGAAAATCACGTCCTTTTTGGGGAGTGCTTCATATCTCATATTCATTCAACTATTGCACGAGTCAGAACTACCTAGGTTGACCCTATGCATCTTGCCCATAATTACATACTTAACTCATGCCTGGAATATGGGCAACGTGTAGCTCAAAGACCTTACCGCCTCATCTCTCAAGTGCGGCATTAACGCACCATGTTCTTTAGAACAACAGTTTTTACCAAGTATATACCTAACCTTAGGTCTCTGAGAGACGCGGGCCTTGGGTAGATACCTTAGTTTTAGGCTGCTGATACTCTTGTATGTAACAGTGTAAACAGCAAAACAGTATAACTAACATAGGTGACCTGTAACCGATTAATTTACTCTCAAACTGAAAGGCGCTATGTGGTTCAAGCCCAGCTGCCCTGACAGATGTGAGGCTTTATAACCTATCTAACCTGGTAATTAGCCCCTATGTCACCCCTTCCTATTCTATAATAAGTCTTGTATATACCTCCGTGAGTGAATGACGTGCTTTGTGAATCTTCATCACTGACCGTATCTGCTTAGTATCTTGATATTTGTCTGTAGATAACTCGTGTGAGTGCGCAGTCGTGGTTATAGTGTAAATGCGTATACTAACCAGCCGTTGCTAACTCCCTTATTTTAGTCCCTTTTGTGAGAGAGCCATCACGGGCAGGTATAGAATCTGAATCACCTGCTTAACGTTGAGAGATTCCCTTAATGAGGAATAGTTGGGTGTGTTGTAGGTTTTAATTTGTTGCATATGTCAAATAATAATGCGTGCTATTGTTATCGGAGACTCTCACACGGGGTCCAGCCTGGCTCGAAGCTAAGGTTAGAAAGAGCCCTCGGCATCGATGTCTAATCTGTCAAGACTCACGCCCAGTCATAGGATAACCACCAAGAAACTCCTTCTCCGCGCGGTCATAACAAGTCTTACACGTGCCCGCTGCGCGAGACCTATACTGGGAACACCTTAGAAACTAGCTTCGAGCCTAAGCGGTGGAGATCCATGATTGCAGGCTCTCTTGCTCCATCTAAGAAAGCTAGGTATCATGGATCTGTTGGTGGTTCTCATTGTAGGAAGAGCTGTTAGTTACCTGCCAAAATATGCCGATGTATCTTCACGTTCCTCCAGCCTAGAGTCACCGGGCAAGTTGTTCCCTGTCAATGAAAATTTCAACTCTTTACTCAACGGCAGTTATCTTGTGAACAACATTGTCAAGCTTTTGTGGCATGAAAGCGAGTGCTCTATCTACCGCAATCCTCAAATAACTGGGCAAGCATTGGGATGAGTATCTAGCCATCCGATCTATTCTATCACTTGGACTAAGAAGCCCTGAGTCTTGTTCTCACGAGCCAAATTAGCATTGTGTGCACCTACCCAATCCGCGTGGAACTATTGCTTAGTATAAGGGGTTGTGCGTGCCATTCAATGTGTCCGTAGTTGATGCAAGGAGCGCCAGTCTATAATATCACGGATGCATATTTGGAAAGTTGCTCTTCGATAATGCAAAAGCAGACAAATCTATGCAGGTCTAGAGTTTACAATACACGTGGAATTGATTGCTACAGAGTCTTGCGATGTGTAGATAAATTGTATGCTTGTAAATGGGTGGAGACCTTGTCGATGTATTTGAACGACGAAAACGCAAACGTAAAGCCTTGTCTTCCCCTCGGACACAGAGAGTCTTGACTTGATGCGTGCTCTACACACTTAAATTCAACTTTGAAGTTTATTTCTCACTCTGTAGGACAAGGTGTTTGGAAAGGTTGACAGAGGTAGTATTACGCCTACGTGAAACACACTACTGCAGCACAGGATACAGAAATTTGAACATTGATTATATTGAGATCTAGATCTTGTGTAGGAATTTCTACGCATTCCAGATAACCACTCTGCCATCCACACCGCTGGCTGCATGAGATATTAGCTTCCTGAAGTATATCGGTGTCCGAGAGCTTGGAGCACAACTTACTGCTGAACTTGGTAACGGACCCACCGCTTCCTTCAAAGACACGTACTGTGGAGATGGTGTTCTGGTGGACGGTCTTTAGTTGGGTGTCATCTTTGACCTTACCCTTGAGGTCCATCTGCTTGAACATGTTCAAGGCAGACTCTTCCCTAGCGTCGCCATGGCCAGACCGCCCCTTAGCTTCCAGAGTCCCGGCTATCTGCCATCCTGACGGACCACCACGGAACCTGAATGCCTCACAGTCGTATCCAGCCGCAATGATCTCGTCCTCACCGTTCCAAATCATGCTCATAAACGGTAGCAGTTGCGTGCTGACACTGATTACAGCTTGCGGTGGTTGATCCGGGCCGGACGGATAGACGACTGTGATGCTGCTGTCATGGGCGGCAAAAGCAAGGGCGTTGCCGCTGGGCGAGAAAGCCACCGAGTGAACCCATCCGGCCGAGTTGTTTAGATACTCGCCACAGACGGTGTTGAAGGGCAGGCGCTCACCCCAGACACTGGGCTCGGGTCTCGCATCGACGCCCTTGACGAAACTCGAGAAAACTCTGGCGTGAGCATCGGTTGAACCCGCGGCTAAGAGTACGGAGTTGGGATGCCAGCTGACAGTGGTGATTGTGCTGCGGATAGGCTTCTTCAGGTGCTTCGACACCCACCAGTCGTTCTCCTCTTCGAAGTAGCAGATGGCGATAACTCTGTCGCCAGAGCCGACAGCGAATTTGGTCTCGGAGGGTGACCAGCGCACAAACGTAGCCGCTCGGGCAATGCGGAGGAGAACGAGGGTGGGCTTATATCCAGTAGGAGAGGGCTCCCAGACGAGGGCGTTTCGGTCTATATTGTTCAGTCATAAGCTAGGCAGCACTCGACTTGCGGTGTTCTGGATACGAGGACGGTGGAAATGTTCACGTACCTTGGGAGCAGGTGACGATGCGGCCACTGTTCGGGGCGATGTCCACACTAGTTACGGTTTTGTCATGGCCCTTCAATTCATCCTTCAACTTGAAAGCGTTGCCTACTCTCCCATAAAGCTCGACGCTCGTATCTTTAGCTACTGCGAGAGTCTTGCGATCGGTGGAGAAAGAATGGTCGGCAATGGGCCGGTGGAAAAGGTGGTGCACCTCAGGAGAAGCCATTTTTCGAACGGTAATAATCAGACCGGATACAGGGTGGTAGGAGTAGCTCTCTACTACCACGACAGGATTTATTGGCGATTATCTCGAAGGTTAAAATGTTAGGGAGGGGATCAAGGGCAAAGCACTGCGGTAGGTAGTGACGTGACGTCCAGGTTAGTGGGCTATGTAGTGGGGCTATTTGGCGTGTATCCCTCGATAATGAAGAAAACGTAGGTGATTATGCATTATACATAGCTTCTGCCGCCATCTATATGCATACGCTTCATCGGTAGATGAATAACAGGCCCCATTTAGCGCTCGTGTGCCTATCTAGGTACTTACCTACATTTACTGACCCAGCATCAAAGTTATTTGTCTTGATTTGTTACCTGTAATAAAGTCCAACAGTTGCTTCTCACTTTCTGTTCCGACTCAAGTCTAATTATACCTAAATCACTGAGCAACTCAACGATCGCTGTGTTCGCGTGTTTTCTCCCAATCACATCATGTCGGCCGCTGTCGCAGCATCTCGTACAGTGCCTCCCAAGCCAGCAATCAAAACACCACCAATTCCTCCGAACCAGACGTGAGTATGGCAATGCAAATTTATTAGTGGCAGTACGATTGACGATCTTTTGGCAGTCTCTATGTAACTAATCTGCCATCCGCCAAGATCAACAAAGCTGATCTGAAAACTGCCCTCTACCTACTGTTTTCTGCCTACGGTCCTGTCCTCGATGTTGTGGCTCTGAAAACCGCCAAGATGCGTGGTCAGGCGCACATTGTCTTTCGCGACCTACAAGCTGCCACCCAAGCAATGCGATCACTAGAAGGCTTCCAGTTTTTAGGCAAAGAACTTGTATGCTTCTGACCCCGTAGCACGAAATCATTCAACTTGACTAACCCTTGTTTGTGTTTCTCAATAGAGAATTCAGTACGCAAAGTTGAAATCCGATGCCATCGCCAAACTTGATGGCACGTACAAATTGCCTGGTTCAGCCGTAGCCGCCGTCGAGATGACGGAAACTCAACATAGTATCTTCAATGCTCCTGCGCTAGTATTGTCAACTGCCCCTAGCGCTTCCGCCCAACACGGTCTGCCTCCGAAACCAACTCAGCCTGAAGTACCGACTCCTGCTGCGGCAAATGCGCCGAGTCCTGATACTCGTGGTCAGAAACGTCCTCGCGATGAGGAAGAGGAGGAGGAGAGTGACGAAGACGTGGAAATGGAAGAGGATAGTGATGACGAATAAGGGCTGGATCAACTGCTACCTTTTAGGCTCGAGAATCAACCGGCATTCGTTGGTAGCGTAAAAAATTGGGTTTGGTCCTTCAAGTTAGCTGTTGGACTGTCTACGGCTGCGATCACAGCCTCATGCTTGACCTATGGCCATCTCCTTTGGGACCCATAATCCCACGCAGCCTCCCACAAAACCAAGCCAAGCCATGAGATAGTTTTCTTTGGAGCAATCGAGGCCAGCCATGGCGTCTCCGAGAAAACATGGGTGAACGAAGAATGTCGGCACGCCCGTAATGGGATGATGCTATGGGCCTCAATGTTAGTGTGTGGGGTAGAAACGATGGAAGCCCTGGTGAGAGTACATCGTTGACTCATATATAGCACAGGTGAATTACTGACCTCGATGGAGATTCCGCCTATGGCGCCCTGGTTGCGAAGAATCTGCTTAAATTGGTCCGGCACCAAACGTCGGAAGACAGTATCGAAATCGAGTGGGGATTCGTCAATGGGCAGATTGTGCAGGCTGAACCAGAGGCATGGCGCTCGGTACGTTGGATGGCGGTGAATTTCATAGATAACGTGGCCTGACTGGAATCTTGCTCTTGAAGATCTCAACGATTGTCGAGTGAGAACTTCCTGGAAGACGAGTTAGAGAAATAGCACGTGGGAAAATCGAGCCGCCGCACAAATACACGCTGGATCCTACCCACCTTGTCTGCTTCTTCCGTCTCGATCATCATGCGATCAGCTTCGGACTGTTGTTGATTACGCTGAATACGTCGACTGCGTCTGACTTGTGTGGGATCCTCAAGGGCAACTTTACCCAGCTGCGACGCAAGCTGCTCATCGACCTGCGTGTCATCAAGTGGTCTGGTGATTTGGACAAAGGTCACTAGTCTGTGAGACGTGGCAGAAGTATCAAAGGCTGTGTGAACGTTAAGGCGCCATTCCTTGCGAAGAGGTCCCAAAATGGCTTGCAGATATTTTGCATCGAGGTAATGGCAGACTTCGGCGAATTCTTCTTTGGTAAGGAAAGGGTAATGCCGATAAGCCGACCGGTTCTCATTGCTTGCAGCCATGGTTGCTTCCTATCAAGGCCTGAGGCCTGCGAGATCGCGAAGTTGGTGAGATAAGATTGATATGCCGATGGAGTTTGACTTGATGCAGGTGACTTTCAGGTGCGCAACAGGTACCAGTCAAGTCGACTTCCCGTAATTATGAAGGCACGAGTTGTCACATCCGCACCTGTAAGGAGGGAAGTAGAATACTAAAAAATTTAACGACCACCTTATTGAGCGCCTGAACAGGTGAATGCAAGTAAACCTCAGTGGCCAAGTCTTTGATATCTCGGTACTTGAAGGTTGTAGCCGCATGTAAAGCACCAGATGTTGGGGCATGGCTAGTTAGGTAGATTGCATCTATTCTGTACAGTAATTACTACCCTTGGTACAGATATAGGCGCCTATCTATGTGCTCTAGTACGTAAATAGGTACATATACAGCAGACCATACCGTAGGTACCTACCTTAAGATCGATTTTAGAGCTTCAGAGTCGATGAGGGGCAGAACAAACAATGTAATGGAGGGGTTGATGAGTAGGTCTGCCGTACAATGGAGGTACCTATAGGTTAGCTACCTGAACCGGATACTTTCCCCACCTGGACTATAATAGGTTAGGTAGGCATTATCAATATCGGCACTTCAGCATATCATCGCACTGCTGAGCAGGTAGCTTTCTCGAGTGATTTTGCAAAATTCCAGCAGTAGTACCCATAGGCCAAACATTACCTAAGTACGTTGTAAATGGTAGCGTAGCTGAAGCAGAGCTGTATTCAAGCTGCCTCCGATATCTACCTAGGTACCTAACCTAGTAACATACTATAATATCCTGCTTAAACGTTTGTAAGTTAAATTATACCTACACTTGTCCTAGATGTGCACCTAAATATGCAGGTCTTCAGTACCTGGGCACTTACTTTAGTACCTTAGCAACCGCCTAGTCTGAACATGATATTGAGGTGCTTTGCGGAACGGAACTGTTTAACTGTCCTTCTTTAAAGGGCAACACGTATGCCAAGACACTCCCTCAAAGGAAAGATAGTTACTGCTAATAGGGTACCATGCATGGTAGTGCTGCCAGTGGGTCGGGCCATAGAATTTAAGGGCCAAGTGTCACTAATTTGACACTCGGCTGAAGTACAAGGCTTAAGAAATAGTACAGATGTACATGGGGAGCAATAGGACAGACTGGATATCTGCTTCTACATTCCTTTGCTCCATTCATCGCAGGACATTTACTCTGCTGTTTATACTTAGACAGGCCTCTGAGAAGCTCAGAGGAAAAGACGGAGTAGGAATGAGAGTGTCACACAGGATGAGCGCCGTGTGTCCCAGCTTTTTGTCGTGACGCTCTGACTGATTAGGAGACCAAATCTCCCTTTGCGATCCTGGTATTCTCTTTTCTTTCAACGAGTTTGCCTGATGATTAACATCCTCGTGTATACCTGCAAATTGATCCTCTGACTGTAAGTCCACAGATAGCCTATGTCAGGATTAGGGCAGTCAATGCATTGTTGGATCCTAACTTACCGGGCAAAGGTAGTTTACGCGATCCCTTCTTCGACGCACCGCAGCACTATTGCGACCTCGAACTGTCTTCCCTCTCTAAGCCCACCCATCACCACTTGCGATTCCCTCGACGTTAAACCTTCAAAGTGTTGAGAGCTGTGGCCTTCCGTGCGCCTGTAGACCTCCGCGTTGGCACTTGAGGTTGGCATTTTCTGTCATTTAAAAGGGCGGACAAACCGTCAACTTTTCCGACATGTCCTTCGTTGTCCCTAGGAATACGCCCTCCTTCAACAACCCACAAAGGGTAGTAGAGGATCATATCTGGGGAAACACGGCTGTCGCCCGCGGATCACATAATAGGGGTGGACACGGGGGAGGCATATTAGGAGGCGTGCAAGATCGATTGTTCGAAAACCGCAATGCCCTACCCATGTACAAAGACAAGCCGTATGCATACCCACCTTCCCACCGCCGGCGACCCCTCTGGAGGCGGAAGCGGTCTTTGGGGTTTGTATTGTTAGTGGTATCGCTGCTGTACTACTTTGGTGCTTTCCAAAAGCATCATGACACCGCTGTCTCCCCTTGGAGCAGGTTCACCTGGTCATCTGAGCCTGGGGCATCAGCCGATTGGTTGGGTCGTCGCCAGCGTGTTGTCGAAGCGTTTACTCTGAGCTTCGACGCATACTCGCGATATGCATGGGGCTATGACGAGTTCCATCCCGTCTCCCGGAAGGGTAAACAAATGACTCCCAAAGGCATGGGTTGGATTATCATAGACTCCCTCGATACTATGATCCTCATGAATCTCACCTCGCGTGTCAGCCATGCCAGGGAATGGATATCGAATTCATTGACTTACGATCAAGATAAAGACGTGAGCATGTTTGAAACTACCATACGTATGCTCGGTGGTCTACTGTCTGCGCATTATCTGTCTAATGAATACCCGAATCTGGCACCACAAGCCGACGATGATTCCGGAGCACCAGGCGAAGACCTCTACTTAGAAAAGGCCAGAGATCTGGCTGATCGCCTCGTAGTTGGGTTCGATTCGCCTTCCGGAGTGCCCTATGCCAGCGTCAATATCGGCAAGTATTTGGGTATTCCTGCTCATGATGAGGGTGGTGCCTCGTCGACTGCGGAAACTACGACGTTACAACTCGAGTTTAAGTACCTTGCCAAACTGACGGGTGAGAAGGAGTTCTGGGATAAGTCCGAGAAAGTTATGGAGGTTGTCGATAACAATGCGCCCGAGGGTGGGCTCGTGCCTATTTTTATTTCCGCTAAAACGGGCGAATTTCGAGGCGAAAATATCCGGCTGGGAAGCCGAGGAGACTCATACTATGAGTACTTGATCAAACAGTATCTGCAGACGAACGAGAAGGAGCCTTTATACCTCGAAATGTGGAATGAAAGCCTCCAGGGCGTCCGTGATTATCTAATCACCTATACTCAGCCATCAGGGTTTACAATTATCGGCGAAAGACCTTCGGGTCTAGATGGTCCACTATTGCCTAAGATGGACCATCTGGTCTGTTTCATGCCTGGAACAATTGCCCTCGCTGTAACGAAAGGGCTCACTGAGGCGGAGGCAAAGAAAAGCGGAAGTTGGACTAAGAAAAATGAAGCCGACATGAAGCTTGCCAGGGAGCTGATGCAAACTTGCTGGGGCATGTATAAATATATGGCCACGGGATTAGCGGCCGAGATCACTTACTTTAACATTTCTGACCCGCCCCTGCCGGAATCTGCTCCGCACCAGGCTCCGGCCACTTTCGATGAAGATCCCGAAGCAGAATGGCGCAAAGATTTCAGCGTTCACTCCATGGACGTGCACAATCTTCAGCGGCCCGAAACAGTAGAGAGCTTGTTCTACATGTGGAGAATCACAGGCGATATCAAATATCGGGAATGGGGCTGGGAGATGTTCAAATCGTTCATGAACTACACAGCCGTCGAAGAGGGCGGGGGTTTCTCGAGCCTCTCGGATGCCAATAGAATACCGCCTATCATGCGAGATAACATGGAAAGCTTTTGGCTAGTAAGTTATTATATTCTGCTGGCTGGCTTGTTTCTCTCGGTTGTGAAGCTAATGTCATACTCATAGGCCGAAACATTAAAATACTTCTACCTCTTATTTTCACCCAATGACCTCCTCCCGTTGGATAAGATCGTACTGAACACGGAAGCTCACCCCTTCCCCCGATTCGACATGGGGCCGATTCTCTCGACCGGGTGGAAACGAAAGCCGAAAACGGTGAAGGCCACACCTACTTAATGGCGTAAACTCTCTCATCAACATACATACGGCGTTTGGAAAGGTCAGGTCTGCATTGCACGCTGAAGCCTTGATTTTTATTTTATTTTCTATTTTTTTTTTTTTTAAAAATGAGGCGACGACATTCATGGCCATGCATGTATACTAGAAAGTGGTGCCATTATGGGCATATATTTGCTTAACAATTAGAGGCATGTCTACCATTGCTACTGCCATGCATTAGACGGGATGATTGGTTCGTGTGTATGAAAAGTAGATAGCTGAGCAGAAGAACCAGAAGACAGCATTTATGTAAGCACTCGGTAATTTGTGAGGCTTAAAGCGAGATCGAAGCTCTTTATGTTTAAGATGCCACTACTGAACCTTGCATTTGTGAGCGGATTTGTTAGAGTATATTTGCGGATAGGTTAACGCTTGCCACTTCAGACTTAGTTGGCTGTGGTCAATACTGTATGTATTAAGATCGATTAGGTACGCTCCCCAGGCCTACAGTTTAAGACAATAATTGCCTTGAAAGTCACTGATTGATAAGGTACACGGTAGTTTGAATATGTTAATTTTGAGTAGAGCACCGCCGAAGGAGAGGTATATGCTTTCGAGATACCTGCAACAAACTTCCTACTAGCTAAGGTTAGTTTAGCATCTGAAGATAAAGTACTCAGTACGTACCTAGGAAGGTAGTTTCCCGACTACCCAGGTCTAGATGTCAGCGCGACCAATCAGACATTAGGCCGTTAAGATCGAGTGCTTATCAGCACTGGTCAGCTTCTGGTCAGCTCCCCCACGATACGTACCGATGGGATGGTACAGATTTACATAGTACAGGTTGTATGAACATACCTGGTCTACGGGGGTGGAGATGGGGCACAAAATGGAGCTTACTACAGATTACAGCCAGCACAGCACAGCTGGATCCCGACTCGGCGACTCCTCACAAGATGCTAGAGAGATAACCAGTGGCCGTTGTGGCGCTATGGGTAATAGTGTGCAGCCTACTGGCGATCGTATCATTTCAAACACGGAACGGGCCTTACGTTGCATCACACTCGCTTCAGTAGAAGTGTCCCATACGACATCATTAATTTGCTGGTTTTGATTTATCGCGAGACAGTTCGAACAAACCTTGATGATCTGGAAGCGGCGATCTTGCTTGACATCGCACCCTACAGTATATACTGATTTTGTCCTTAATTGGGAAGGCCCCTCCTCTATTTGGCCTTGGGTCTCCTCTTTTTCCCTTTTCCGGCCGTCCCGTCTTTCTCTATATCGAGACCCTCTAGTCCTGCGACACGACTTACTCGACTTTCCCGCTCTGAGGCGGCGGTCGCCCGCTCGTCAGAGAGAAAGAGAAAATGCCTTCGTCTTATAGCAGCCGAGATGTCGAGATGAACATATTCCCCATTAAGGAGGACTCGTTAGCGCACGCGAGCAGCTACACGATGCGAGAGCCGTTGTACGAGGACGTCGCTCCGCCCAACATCCTCGAGCGCTTCGTCGATGGCTTCCGACGCGATCCAACACAGCGCATCACCCCAAAGGACCCCCTGGATGAGATACAGGCTGCCGAGGCCGCTCGGCTCTACCGTCCCATCTTCGCCGCCAGGAATAACTCGTACCCTCATTATTACGACCTGCGACTAGCTACTATACAAACGGCCCAGTCGCATCTTGCGAGAAAATTGAAGGGACGACATCTACAAATGATTGCGATAGGAGGCTCCATTGGTGAGTAAAACGCCAATTGTCACCGCCGACATTAGCGCCGCCATTAAGCATATTAGGAGAAGGATTATACTAACCGGGCGCACACTTGGATTTGACTAGGTACTGGTCTGTTTGTCGCTTCAGGTCGTGCACTCGAGGTCGGGGGTCCTGCCTCGGTGCTTTTAGCTTATCTCATCATCGGCACGATGTTATACTGTACCGTTCAGGCTTTGGGCGAGCTAGCCGTCTCGTTTCCTGTCGCTGGCTCCTTTTCGGCCTACTCGACCCGTTTTCTTCACCCCTCTTGGGGGTTTGCCATGGGCTGGAAGTGGGTGTTTTCTTCATTTGTGTTCGCCTTGGGTCATCTTGCCTTGTGATCTATCGCTAATTAATCTTACTAGTTATGCGCTGCAATGGCTAATTGCCCTGCCGCTGGAGATTATCTCTGCTTCCATCGTCACGACGTACTGGAACTCAAGTCTAAATAAGGCTATCTTTGTTACCATTTTTCTTGCCGCCATTGTCGCCATCAATCTGTGTGGTATTAAAGGCTATGGTGAAGCCGAGTTCATTTTTGCTATAATCAAGGTTATTGCTGTGATTGGCTTTATGTGAGTACCACCCCTCTATATATAGCCCATAGAGGATAGGTTCTGACGCTCGTTTCCTTTCAACATAGCCTACTAGGCATCGTGCTCAATATCGGTGGTGTTCCCGGAGATGGATACATCGGGGGTCGCTACTGGAAAGAGCCCGGTGCTTTTCATAACGGCTTCAAGGGCTTGTGTAGCGTCTTTGTCACAGCCGCCTTTGCCTTTGCCGGTACGGAACTTGTTGGTCTTGCCGCAGCCGAGACGGCGAATCCGCGGAAATCCCTTCCCACAGCCATAAAGCAAGTATTTTGGCGCATTACGCTGTTCTACATCGTTGCCCTCACTCTCATCGGTCTCCTCGTGCCTTACAATGATAAGCGCCTCCTCCTGAGCGATAACATCCCGGCCATGGCGTCGCCGTTCGTTATCGCCATAGAGAACGCCCACATCCAGGTTCTTCCCTCGGTCATGAATGTCGTGATCCTCATTGCCGTACTCTCTGTGGGAAACTCGTCCGTCTTTGGGTCTTCCCGGACGCTTGCGGCACTGGCCGATCAAAACCAGGCACCTCGGATTCTATCCTATGTGGACCGTCGCGGTCGGCCCTTGATTGCCATCTTAGTGGCGTCTTCAGTGGGATTGATATCCTACCTCGCTGATTTGAAACAGGAGGGCGAGGTCCTTGATTGGCTTGTCGCTATTTCAGGCCTCTCCTCCATCTTCACTTGGACATCGATCTGTCTGGCACACATCCGGTTTCGCCAAGCTTGGGCCTACAACGGCCACAGTGTTTCCGAGCTAGCATTCCGATCCCAAGTTGGCGTCTTAGGTTCCTGGCTAGGGTTGATTATCAACATCCTCATCCTGGTGGCGCAGTTCTGGATCGGCGCGTTCCCCGTTGGCTATACCTCCAAGTCGCCAACCGACCTCGCAAAGAGCTTCTTCCTCGTCTACCTCGCGGCTCCGGTTGTCATTCTTTCCTGCTTGGTACACTGCTTTTGGCACAGGACGTCGTATGTACGCGTCGCCGATATGGACGTCGACACCGGGCGCCGCGATTTCAACCTCCCCATCCTGATCGCCCAGGAAAAGGCTGAACAGAGAGGCTGGCCCACGTGGAAACGGGTGTATAAATATATCTGCTGAGATATATAGCCGACCTGGGCTGTCTTTCTTCATTTAGTACGGCGCATTGATGATTTGATGGTTTGATGATTTTTACTTCTTTTGTTTGGTATGAGCGAGTAGGCACATTTCCCAAGCGTCTGATTATACAGGGGTCTTTTCATGTATGGAAACGACAACAAGATTTATTGAACTCCCTACTTTAGCAAAGGATACCATTGTTCAAGAGGCCAGTATACCCGGTAGAGTATATCTCTGCCTGCATAGGCAAGGGCGTTGGAATGTTTGCTTGGTTTTGCGTCTTATTTTTTATTTTGCGCTGAAACTTCATCTAGGTGGCGGCATGAGAACGACAGACATGACGAAAAGGGGTGGTATAGGAAACGGTACTGCGTCGGGAAGTGGAATGGAAAGGTAAAAGGGAAGGGGAGAGAAGATGACGATGATGATGGCGATGCGAGATACCTATTAAAACCTAGTGTTTGTCTCGGATATAAAAGCACATTCATTGGGTGTCAAGTGAGTAAGGCGTCCTAGAGAACTGAGCAAATCGAAATCCCATAATACATACATGCGTTAAGAAGGCATCAAGATCTAATGGTCGACCCCTGCCTGCACATACGTACTTAGATAAGAGTAAGTGAGTGATATCCGTCCGTCAGACTTCTAACCCCAAAGTTGGTATTTGTGTTGCTGGGTCTCATTTAAGATCTTGTGATCGTATTCGCAATTCTGCGAGACCCGGTTAATACACGACTGGTCTTGTCGCTTTACATATATACATACATGCCTACAACGGAGTCGGGATTGGGTTTGCACACGTTACACACGAAGGTAGGATGTTAAAACTTGTTGGGCCATGAGAAGGGAGTAAAATGAGCTTCATTTAGTTTTCTTATGACGTATCTTTGCAATCAACGCATGCTCTGCCTTTCGTGTTTTCACCGATACTGTGGCCATTCCACCGTTATGATCCGGTATCTGTATGGAGGTTTGTATCCCTGAGAGGCGGAAGAGGTCCATAGCGTGTGTAAAGTCTCGCACAATGCCGGGGCTATTAAACAAGATGAGAGACGCATGATTATGATCTCCCTTACATGATATGTAGAGAATGATGGTGTTGCCATTGAGGGTTTTGAACAGCAAGAAAACAGCACAGTCAACACGCGGCCCCGTAGCAAGTCGGGGCTCTCGGCAGTGGATGGACATAGCGCCGTTTCTATGGAAATGTGTCTTTTTAACCGGCATATGATTGGAAACCAGAATCCTCTCAAACTTGATGGCGGGAAGAGTTTTTGGAAGTGGTTGAATGATAGTGAGCAGGTCCCGAGAGCACTCCTTCTCCTTGCTGGAATGTGTCACGATGAAGATTCGCTTCTCGACAGCGTGTTTCGCAACATACAGACGAGGCACAAAGGCTAACCGAAAAAAGGACTTTCTCCTGTAAATATCGCCGGTTACCATCTCTTCAAGAAATATAGCCAGAGGCATACTCCCACTATGATCCTTATTATAGAAGCAGTTAAGGATGCCGAGGGTATGTGCTTCCCCAATAGTCCCGTCCTTGACTCCCCTATGTCCAAGGCAAAACAAGGGCGGTTCAATTTTCTGGTTTTCAATCAAGGACATAGAGATTCGTAGACCCTTATTGGTAACCGTGTAAGGGAAATTACTGCCTGAATAGAGTAAATTTCTGTGACAGGAGCTTACGAAACTCCCGGAGTTGGCAAAGTCGGAGGGCGAGCAGGCTAATAGCGCACTTTCACGACGCATCGCTGCTTCCTTAGGGATAAACCAAGCGAAGATGGTTTCATCATCTGACTGCTTGATAATCTCCTCTTGAAGGCGACGGAACGCGTTATTACCCTCGCCGTATATCAGGGGCATTGAGACCCCAAAAAGGCCAAGCAAACAGTAGGCCTCATCCTCAATCCTCGTGGTCGATCGCTTTGAAGCCCACTAGGTCAGATAGGCTCAAGTCAGCCCCGCGGTAGACGCTCTGAAGGTAGAATAGTAGTTGCAGGGAGTACGAGTACGTTAGGCCAGACACCGCAAGTACCGTCCAATACTCCCAATGGGAAGCTGCAATACTCACCGACATCTTCTGAGCGATGCTAAATTTTTTGAGATCCTGAGAACGGAATAATTCGGGAGCAATGCCAGTACACACGGAAATAGTCTTTCTCAGTGTATCTCGCGTGCCAATCTTAGACCAATGGCTCGAGTAGAAGATCACAATGGCTGGCGCGATTAATTCTTGTAATGTCCAACCGCGCGTAAACCATTTGCTCGACTTGAATTGTGACAATAGGTCGGCGTTTGATTTTTGGTCTTTATGCAGAGGATCGGGCGACACGTCGACATCTTCCAAATATGCATAACAGACGTCGGCATTCTGATACCACCGGAACATCGAGTTGATCGCCTCCGACAGCTCGGAAGAGCTTCTCTTATCGATGCAACAAGTATCGATCCACTAGGGGGAACATGTCAGCAAGAAAGGACGGATGGCTCGGCAACGAACATTCAACTTGCCACATATTCGAACCCGTCAAAAGAAGCTTGAGCGCAGCAGCCCTTTATCTTCCCGTAGCCTCGGAGCCCCGATCCTCTACCTTCCACCATGTCCTGGAAACCGACTTCTTCCTTACCCCATGTGTGGGAAAGGATAGCGTAGGGCGGGAGCTCGGACTCGTTAAACTCATGGATAACCATGGAATCGACATTTAGGAGTCGCATGACAGGCAGATCCCCGGGGGCAACGGGGCTATCAAGATGGTTCGGTGTCGTCTTGAAACTCAAAACAGCAGTGGGTTGAACAGGTTACTATTAGACAACGAATGAATAGTTGTATAACAATTGGTTTCATGGTCGTACGGCGGTACGTTATCCTCTTAGATGATATCTTTTCAAGTGTTAGAATCTTTTCCTTTTTATTTTTATTTCGAGTGCTTATGTGGCGTCCAAAACAGTTTTGGTTGAGGCTGTGGAGAGGGGTCCATTACAGTGGGTAGAGAACTGGGTAGAGAATTGGCCAGTCAGGACGTCATGAGAAACCTGACGAATAACTGATGTGATCCAAGCCTACCGGTAATGCGTGTCTGACGTGCATGGCCGTGCCTTGCCGACATCTGTACTCGATCTCCTAACAGACAGCAAATGACCACCACCACCACCGCCACCACCATCACGATGGAGGCTGTTTTGGTTGGATGCACATAGACTGCAGGGTTGGACAATGGCTTGCGATCTACCTAGGTTAGGGAGTTCATACCATGAATTGACTGTGGGAGTATTTGGCTCCTAGTTTGCTCAGCTAAGCGCCGACAGCCAAATAGACCAATATTCAGTTCATGACGAGACGAGACGTTTTCAGCCCCCAAAGCAGCTTTACAGGATAGTGCGCACCTCGCTGCAAAGCATTGCGTCGTAGTGCCTTAGCAGAAACGAGCCATGCGAACGTAAGAATATGGCACATAGCGTGCCTGCCCGGGGTGGCTTTCACGTCGCGCCCATTCGCCAACTCTGCAGGCTTTTACCCCTCCAGCCCCAAGATATACAGTAGTGACCTGCTAGCAGATTCCATTCCTCAACCTCGTCTAATCCCTCCAATCTGTCAACCCTCTCCTTCTCTTCTGGCGAAATCCAGTTTTCCCATATCGTCTCTATCGTTAGGCTGTAAGCTGTGCTGAAGCCGGCCTCTTGTAAACGGGCTTTCTGCTTAGTGGTATCAGTATACTCCTCCAATGTCGGCATGCGTATGCGCCGTGCGGCAAGGTTGGACACCATCTGTCTTCCAAATGGGTCATCCGGGTGAATAGGCTCGTAGATGATTAACGAGATATCTGTAATCTGGTCCGTAAAGTACTTTATCGCGCTGGACGCTTCGGCCACCTCAAGGTAGCACAGACAGCACTCTGAAACTAGCAGGGTGGGTACGTCTGTCCGGAGCCCTGGGAGGGGCTTCAGATCCCGCTTGGACAGATCCCTGAGATCGAGTCCGTGACACCAGTACTGACATTCTCCTGGCAGTCCCTCATCGCGCCATGTCTCTGTTTCTGGCACATATTCAGCCTTTTGAACCACAGCTCGCAAAGCGGCCGTAGCTTTAACAAGGTGGGATTTCTTGTTACTCATGATCGGAAAATCTATCTCGTGATAGATGAGTTTGTTTTGATTTCCTTCGTTGAACAGTCGAAAGACCCTGGTATCTGTTCCTGCACCAAGCGAAACAATCTGCCGCTTCTGGCCGTCGGTAGCGGACAGGAAGCCGCCAATCAAGTTGTCGATGGCAGTTGTCCGGGTATATGTTCCTGCATTTGCCTCAGCATCACTCCTGTTGCGACATAAGTCTGCCTAAGAACGCTCACCTCGGTTGATGATGGGTAATCTCCTCACGGCACCGTCAAGCCCAGCCCCCTGGACGAAGTAGCGAGCATACTGATCTTTGAGATATTCGAGATCTACGGCACTCATACGCGACACGGCGGCATCGGTATCGGTACCTTGTATGGTAGCGTCGTGGTTGGGGGTTGATGCTGAAGCTGATGAAGCGCCGCCCCGGCCTCGAGTACGGCCCCGTAATCCCTGTCCGCCCCTGGCTCCTCGGAGTGTGAGCAGGTTCGGAATCGACGGCGCCGGCATGCCTGACATGGCGACGAACTAAAGGAGCTTTAAACCACTTTAGTACAAATCGCCTAAGCTGCCGAGGAACTTTTCACAAACGTAATCTAGGTTTTTGTCTAGGTCGAAAACAAGATCATACATTAGGTAGGTACCTACGTACTTTGCGAATAGGACTTCGAGTTGCCTGTGGACATGGCATGACGCAGGACGATGACCCCACATATAGGGTGAAGGGTGCAGGTATATTTAGGCATCCACAGTCTGGATACTGTGCTGAATACGCCGTACCCAAGCTTGGTACAGTAATCCCAGCTCTCTGATGCTGACAATTGGAAGCGAGGGTGGGGGGCTAAAGCATTTTAGCCAATAGACAGAAACCTGTGGGCCCCTGGAAGCCCTGACGGGTTGCACTAATGGGGGCTTGGTGCCCCTTTGTAGCGGCATTGTTACAGGAGCGTACACCCCTCTCCACAGGGTAAGGAGTGGTACGTACGTATGTTGTACAGCAACAAAAAGCCGCTAAATCCGATTGTTGTAAGGCAACCATCTGGGCCTACATCTGTATTCAGGTACATAATAACGGCGGCGTTGATTACTCAATTGCGCCTCCCTCTCTTCCTTTTGCCATTACCTTATTATATACGTTGGTTGATTTTCTTTCAAACGTTGCTTTATTCTCAACAAATCGCGCCCATCTCCTCCTTTCTGTAGACCACCTTTTGTGAATGCCGATCTAGGAATCCCAGTCTTCATCATGTATCGCGATATCGCGACAACCCTCTACAAACGGGGCGAGGCCTCGATGGACGGTTATCAGATGCCAGCCTGGGCTCCTGGCGTCCTCTTGCTGAATCTTATCATCTTCTTACCATTTACCCTTATTGTACGAATCCGGACCATCTTCAGAACTTCGTGTAATACTAGATAATGCTAACTTACATATCCAGGTTTCATACACTTTCCAACATGTCTATCCAACCATCGCCATCATTGAAGACCCTTCGCCTCCAGCGTATGCTCCAGTCTCTCTCGACGAAGGAGATGACACCGCTTCCGCCGAACCACCCGTAGTCACTGCCTCCCTTCGCAGCACTCACCGTGCCGTTTACGCTGCTGGTGGATGGCGATCGCTCTTCCGTGGCTTCTCTGCCTATCTCTTCTTGAACATCGCGAAGGGCTTGGTTATGGGTATTTTCGTCGGCGTCGGTGTGCCGGCCATCGCTGCTGTTCCCCTTGTTGCTTTCGTCTTGGTCCAGCCCTATGCCACCTGGACGCACATGATTATCTCAGCTACCCCAAGTTCGAAATCCTTCTGGAAGCGCCTCCCTCCATTCAAGAAGACCTTTGAGGCCACCGCTTTGCCCGTACTGCTTTACGTTGTAGCTAAGGAGCTCTCTGCTATTTTGCCGATTGTTCTCTCTAGCGTACTCGGTATGAAAGTTTGGAATCCTAAAGAGCCCAATACTCTACCTCAGGTTGAGAAGGATGACGCCTGGAAGGGTCTCCTCGTTTTACTCTCCGCTCTGGCGCTCCATATCTTCTTCGTGATCCCCGCTCAGGTTGTCCTGACCCGGATTCAGGCTTCATTCCTACCCGAGGAAGAAGACACCATCGTGCCCTTCGATCGTACATTCGGGGGCAAGGTGGAGCCTGCTATTGTTAGCGGAAAGGGCTATGTCAACATGACTGACGCTTGGAAGAGCTTTTCTCGCGCCTCTTGGGTTCGCCTCATCAAGCTTTATGTCAAGATTTTCCTGGTTAGCATTGCTTTGACCTTGATCTGGGCCGCCATCATTATTCCCGAGTTTATCCTCATTGCGAACCATAGCCGCAAGGTTAGCGACCTCTAAACATGCTTGGACCTCCTGGAAGATCGTCTCGTCTGAATTGCTCAGGCTTAAAGGGGCCTGCACCTCCGAAGTTGAATCAGCAGCGCCCTGAAACCTCCCACCCGTCTCTACTTTGATACTGTCATTACGCTTTGTTGTAGTAGTTGCTTAATAATGTAGCGAGTTACGAACATGTTAGTTTGTGGGCTGTTTACGATTCTGGCTCGATCGGCCTTAGAATCCCGCGTATTCAATAGATACCACTTGAATATTATAACACATCAAGTACATACCTAAATAGACATCGTTTTGTACCGACTATATGGATAATATTCCTTCCATCCGACTTCTATAGTGGCATAAGATATTCCAACTCTGATGTAATATGCTGCTACTTTTTGGTTGTTCCCATCCTATCTGAACGTGTTTGTAGGTAAGTTGTTTAATAACTTCAATAATCGCAGCATAGCTTATAGTTGGATGGAACCCACCGAAAACCTTCCAGACTACGTGACGAAGTGCATTGCAAGGTCGGAATATCTATTCTGCTACTGGGACTGATATCCATCTGCAAGCTATTTGTCTAGACAACATCAAACTCGCCTGTATACCTGTCTTCCTAATAATTGGTGCGAACCAGAACCCAAGCGCCTTGTCCAATCTACATTTCCTCTGCAGCATAAAACGCCACCCGACGCCAACAACTACCAGATGATATAAGCCAAAAGCAAGTAAATTAATAGAAATACCGTTTCGCGGTTGTGGCCAGGTCAATTACCCAAGCGTATGCAGCTTGTAAGCACAGCATATGGCGCTGGATAGTTGATTCGGACCCTTGTTTATCGTATGTTTGATGGTAGGTAGTCGTAGCCATGGGCTTAGATGAGCTTCAAGCTAGTATGCTGAGGTAGTCGTGTCCCGTTCAGCATCGCGCGGGACTTCTTGGGGCGCGCCTGTAGCCTCCGAAAGGCTTCCTGGATGTGTCTCGTCTCGACCGGCGCCTTGCCTTCGCTGGGTGGATCAAACAATCCCTGGTTCAGCTTGCGCTTCTTGTTTCCGGCGGCCGCGCTCTCGCTACCGCTTCGCTCTTTCCAGAGGTCCTCGTGCTCCTTGATTTTAATGGCCTCCTCGGTAAGGGTCTGGACCATCTCGAAGGTCAGGAAACCCAGAATATCCACGATGTCGTCAGATGGTTTGCTGTCGGTCACTATTCCGAAGCCTGCCCACTCTCGGAAGCGCTTGCCTTTACGGTAGGTGAAGGAGGCTTGACGGTATTCGGACCAAGTTACGTATTCCTCTCGAGTCATCACTCGCGTGCGGTCGTCGGCTTTCTTGAGGCGCGCGAGCGTGATGGTGTTCATTTCCTCCTCTTCCTCGTCCTCGTCATCCTCGCATTCGGGAACCTCCTGGCTGTAGAACGAGGTGGGCTCCCAAGGAAGCTTGACCTTGGCCCTTTTGTTCTTCTTGGCGGCCTCCTCGACACCTGACGGGCCTGCGCCGCCGGGCATGACGCCGCCCGCCGCGTCATCGGCCACACCGAGATCTGCGTCACCGCCCTTTTCATCCGAGTCTTTGGCGCTCTTGCGCACGTCCTTCCAAGAGAGAAATGTCCGCAGCCGTGATACCTTGGGCGCATCGTCGCGGATCTGGAAGATCAGGTCGTTGATCGTGATGGTGCGCGCGCCGCGTCGCGCAGCCAGCTCCGTGCAGTTTCGCAGCATCTCGATGACCTGCTGTCGCACGACTTCTTCGATCATGGCTGTAGTCTCTGGCGACACCTCCCCTGTTTCGCCAGAGACGTACATCATCTGCTGGATCTCCTGCCGATACTTCTGTTGCTTTTCCGCCATTTTGAATCACTAGGCAGTAGTAAAATTAAGGCTATTTAGTGAAGCAAATGATATTAGATAGCTGGAGTAAAGCGCTTATTCCAAGCTCTGTAATTGTCTTGTGTGAAGCGATGATTGTTAAAGCACTGAGAGTAGCAATGGTTCGTAGAATCCAGGCCCCAGGTTTATGCTTAAAGCATTGCGAGAAAAGGAACGCGCGTGCCTTTCCCGCTACCGCAGCCTTATCAGTAACTCTGACCAGAATCCGAAATAACTGTTCTTCCAAGTTGAAGATGAACGCAGTGGTCGAACAAGAGTGAGCGTGAATGTTTAGAAAGCGTGAGTATATATCTCACTTAAGGCCAAACTGATACAAGGATGAATGTAAATGGAACAACCAACCTGCTTCTATACTGCATAGTTGCATTAAAACAAGTCTTATTGCAATATACTCAGCAAGATTCAAATTGTACTGTAGCGTTAGCTAGTATCTACCTAACCTAGGTAGGCACCTAACCTGATGCACTGCCCCACCCCCGCTATAATTCCCTAACCTTTGAGAGCTCACTTACAAAGTACGCAAAGGCTCTACTATGTAGGACAAAACATCAACACTTCACAGTCCTACTTGCACGCAACGCATCAGGGCTACAATGGATCTTAGAATACATTCTATGTGGTTCTCGTGGATTTTCACATGCAACTTCTACAATTTGTACACTTTTCTACGTTCATTTTGTTATAGCGCCACCTGCAAAGCTCCTTGCCGCTTAAGTCCAGAACAAACAAAACGCAGAGACTACATCCCTTAAATACCTAACCTCGAATCAAAGGATCCGCAACGGCTCCCATTTCCAGCAAACTATCCCACCTGCAAGACCATGGTGATGGCCATGTAGCCTAGCCTTCAAGGGTCATAAATACATCATATTTAATCTCTTAAATTAATGGACCTAGTTGTTGATTTTTTTGTGATTTAGTGCAGGGCGAAAATGGGTGGATGAAAATGGGGACTATTGCAAATCCTATAATTCGAGGTCACTTACACAAGGCAGTATCCTGTCAATAGCCTCTGACAAGGAGCAATACCGGTAACGCTGCAGATCCCAAAGTTTCAAAACAATAGAGGCCAGCCATGTACAACTTTATCAATGTAAGGGACCGCTTCCATGCATGCTATAGGATTAAATCGGTTGACGGCATATGCCTGTCCTGCATACTGGCATCTGCCTTGGCAGGGCAGAAGTGTGGGGTCGCCATAAGGGTATTTACCATCTTCGCCTCTTTACAATATGGATGGGCTAAGTATGCCTCCCTCAAGTCCTCCCCTACATAGGCGTTTTAGGTTTCCTACAAATCATCAGTCGGGCAGTGGAATACTTACCGATATCGAAACAAGGGAGAGTTAACAGTATTGAATCGATGCCTATCAGCCTTCAAACCATGTACTTATTTTCCTCCCTTTCCTTGGAGACAGAGAATACCTAGGCAGGTTCTTGTAAAAAGGTTGCCTGCTCCGGGTTCAAGATATTTTCTGATTTCTTTTTGTTCCCATGGCGATTTCGACAATCTTTCTTTCTACCGTATCATGGCTCGAGACTCTCGCATCATTATAACCCGGCACGGTCAGTCCGAACATAACCCAAGGGCTGAACATGATAAGGACGGGAACTACAGTAGTACGTTATATTGTACATGTGATATCAATGATAACTACTGACAGGCCTTTGAAGTACACGATCCACCTCTCACGGCTCTGGGGAAAATGCAGGCAGAATTCCTGGCCAGCCCATTAGTTGAGCTGGAACGGAACGCATCGTCGGCCAGCCTATCGACTGAGTCGCAAAAGGGGACACCACAGGTCCACCTATTGCCTGAGTTGCAGCAAGAGGCCGACCTCATCATTACATCGCCACTGAAGCGCACACTGCAGACGACATTGATAGGCTGGGCTCCCGCGATCGAGAGGCTTGGCTTGAAGAACGTCATATGCCTGCCTGAGGCGCAGGAATGCAACGACTACCCTTGCGACACGGGATCGTCGCGGGAGGAGCTAGAGAAAGATCCCGAGTTTGCGGGACTCAATTTCGAGCTCCTGGAGCCGGACTGGAACAGCAAGCAAGGGGTCTGGAGTCCCGACGTGGATGCGGTGACACAACGTGCAATGTGGATTAGGCAGTACTTATACGAGCGTAAGGAGAAAACCATCGTCTTCGTCGGGCACGGCGATCTCATCAGACGGATTATTGGGTCTCCCACTGGTAAGAGCAAGGCCCATTGGCAGAATGCGGAGGTGCGCATATTTGAATTTTACCCCGAGGCCGTCATCACGCCAGAGCGCTGGCTACACGAGACGACGTTTGTCGCCGCGGGCTTTAAGTGAGAAGACAGCTAGGTTAGGTAGACATCAAGCGAGCCGGATTAAAGTCTTGAGAAGTTTTGGGTATCCAGGGAGCATGCTGTTTGCAGATTTGTTTATCTATGTTTAACAGAACATTCGCGATGCCTTGCATCTACTAAGGAGCTATTCCGCGAGTTCCAGACTGTCTTGCTTTCCTGCTTTTCGAGTCCAATGTGTTCCTCGCAGCAGAGCTTATCATCATGTCCTTGGGTATGTATCAAAACCAAAAGGGCTCCCTTGACTGCCTCAATTAAACGCCGGAGTCTATTTATAGGATCTCAACATTGCACTATAAACTACCTAGCCAACAGTGCCGTAATAGCTTTGATTCGAGTAGCGTTAGCTTAAAGACTTTGCTAGGCAGTTGGTCTAGGTACAGTACAGTAGCCAAAGCTTTTCCCGGAGCTGACGGATCACTGCAAGAAGCGGTACTCCGCTCCGCTCCGCAAACCCACAACCCTTACATTGCTGTGGATCTGTATCCTCACAAGCTCAACAGCATGATGCATACGCACATACTAACCTAGATTAATCGTTTCTATGCTCTAGTATTACACTTCATAGTGACAGGAAACAAAGTTAAGTTTTGAAGGTTACCTAATACCACTCAGTATCTAGTATCAGCTAATATCCCGTGAGGCTCCCGTACTCTTCAGTGACAGCAACGGTGAGTACTGTGCCACTTGTGGACTTAGTCGCAATCAAATACAACCCCTGCCAGCTAACTGTATGAACGTTCCCCCCTTGCTCCCACTAGGTAGGTACTTCAAGCGTATGATTGAGGATTGTTACAAGATATTTTTCTTTGACGAAGGGACATGTCGAACATTTATCAAGAATAGGTGCCCAGTCATTGAGTAGCCCTACTTCAGTGTAAAATGGTACCCAGGTTGATTTATAATATAGTTACGAAGACAGCAAAGATGATTGATGGTCTCATCTCAGCAGTTCTCTTAGGCCACGTGTGTTAGATGGCCAGGCAAGAAAAGAGTGGCCGCTCAGGACCAACAGCATCTGGACCAACCTTAAACCTAAACCCACAAAATTCTTCACTTATACTCACATTCACTTAGTAGGCCCATCCTCACGTTGACTCATACTCATGTCTACAACTTCACTATTTTCAGAGTCTAATCAAAGCTTGCCTAATGGAATCTGTATCACTTGTAGCATATGACTAATCCGCCAACTACTGTTAGACGATACTTCTACTTTCCTAGGACGAATACGAAATCCTCGCTACCTGTTTTCCTCCTAGAAACATCATCATCATTATGCATCTAATATTAACTGGCAGTACGGGGCTGGTCGGGTCCGCCGTCCTCGACGCGGTGCTCAAGATGAAGGATATCTCAAAAATCAGTATTCTCAGCAGGCGGGCAGTCAAGATGGCCGAGGAAGCCAAGGATCCCAGAGTCACTGTCATCATCCACAACGACTTCACCAAGTACGACGCGGCGGTGTTGAAGCAGCTCGAGGGAGCGGACGGGTGCGTCTGGGCGCTGGGGATAGCGCAAGAGCAGGTGTCAAGAGAGTCAGTAGTCATCGTACATACATCCTTTTTGTTGAGTTTTTACGTGCACCAGTTGTTGCCGTCTTACCGGGTACCTTATATTATGTGCTCAGAATTAACTGACAGGCTAACTGACATCATGCAGTGAGTATATCAAGATAACAAAAGACTTCGCTCTGTCAGCAGCGTCTGCACTCTCATCGGCTCTTGCGGCGGCAGATCGAGATCGCAAGAACGGCACGCCCTTCCGATTCGTCTACGTCGCAGGGGGTCTCACGACCACGCAGCCGGGGCGTTTCACGCCGTTCCAAGGGCGCGTGAAGGGCGAGACGGAAGTCGCGCTCGCGAACATGTTCAAGACAAATCCAAGTATCAAGGGTTACTCGGTTCGCCCTTACGCCGTTGATATAGAGAGCCACGACGCCATCAAGCCATACGTGGCGCCGCGGCCGCTGAGCCACCGCATCTCTGGGTATTTCGTCATGGGCCCCATCCGCAAGTACGCCAAGGACTACTGGGCGCCGACCCAACAGCTCGGTGCCTTCTTGGCGGAGCTGGCTATGGGCCGGCATGAGAACCCGGGCGAGATAGGCGTGACGAAGGGGATCGAGGTGCTTGATGGTTTCACTATTTGGGAGAATCATGCGTTTAGGAAAGCCAAGGGTTTTTGAGAGTATGTGCATATAAATGCGAGTTATGTATCAGTTTTATGCCTACCTGTGTTGTCCAATCTCAAGAAATGATATTCACCCGATTGGTACTTCTATAGAGAGGTTCTGCTCGTGACATTTCACTCTTTATGTTATGTATGAGAACGGCGCGCAGCAGAAGAGACAAGCATATTAACGAGAAGGTGTGATTGTAAAACTTCAGGATCCAGGCAGCATAGCAACTTTTAAGTAAATGAAAATGCATTCGTCGGGGGTCGACGTCTCCCGTGTTAGAAGTATGATGACAGTGTGGGAACGGGCGAAAGCACATCGAGTAGGTGTGGCACAGGAACTCTCCCCATAGAAAAGGGCAACTCCTAGTAGCTATCTATTACTGTATAGCTAGCGAGTTCCCATCAAATATTATCATCATCCAGCCCTCATTATTGACGCTGAAGCAGTGAGGAAACGCTTATGGTCCTCCAGGCTTTGTGGTCGAGTGCCTGACACCTACGGTCCCTGCCACCGCGCGCCCATTTCAAGTCCATATTCGATGAAGTAGTTGTCGAATCCAGGGCCACTTCACCCATCATTGCCCTCAAAATGCTCACGGCATTCTTCATATGTTGCCGCTCGAGATAAGTGGTAGATTTTCTCGATCCCCTGCACTATGGTCCCCTGCCCACAAGCAGATGACTGCTTGTCAAGGTACTCAGCTTGCCAATATCCCTAAGTAATGTCGTGATCAACAAAGTAATTGAAGGCTGTGGGTGTGTTACCCGCCCATCTAAAACACCACCTTTGAGTTTAGGTCTCTGTTCGACGAGTTGCTTACATTTAGCCACTGCTCTCACCAGGGACTCTTGGACGCAGGCAAACTGTTCATTCTCCCAGGGAGAGAAGTGGCCATAGAAAATGGCTTTCATTTTCTCCCCGTTGCAGGGCGGGAGCCCACAATGTTACAGTAGAGCAGTGCTTCACATGCCACGAATGGTTAACGAGAATGGCTTCGGGTTATATGTCTGTTGAGACCTTTCGTAAAAGGGCTCTACTCATAATCCATCTGTCCCAGGAGCGCAATACATTGAAAAAGGGGTAGCAGGTCTATGTCACGTTTCTAACGGATTCCACGTCAAGGTAGCTTAGTATATCGGGAAGAAGCTCCAAAGGAAGGATGTCTATATTAGAATGTATAGAGTCTCTTCGTAACAGGAATAAAGTGTCCCTATGAGCGAGACGCCAGGACGAGAACAGTCGATTCGGCGGGCGCCTTACGAGTGGCCGGAAGATTGCTGCTGTAGATCGCACATCGTGAGCCAATAAGCGGGCGACAAGATTTGTCATCTTGGTATTTTTGCTGTAATAGTGTAGACTACAGTTTCCGGAAGATACAGAGGTTGTAGTTTCTAGAGGAAGGCCATTCTGGATAAGTACCTGGGTACCTAACGCAGGATATCAAAAGGTTGAGACCAAATCTAAGTAGCTACGTTGCAGAATACATGAGTAAGTGCAGGGGATCTTACACTTTCCGTCTCAATCTCCTCGTGCAATTAACCCTGGAGTCGGCAGACTCACTTCTAGAGCTATGGGTGATTGTCTGACACAGAAGCCTTCCGGAATAACATCAGTATTCACTGGATTCCTAGATAAAAGCGGCCAGATCTTGAATTAATATGATCAGTGGGTGCTTACCAATGTCTGGGTTTATTTAGATGGACTTGCCCATATAGCGACGTAAAGCCCCCGTAGTAATATAACCAAGAGAGCCGGATGAAGCTTACTCCCAATATCATACTTTTCCCGATAGACGATCAAGTATATACAGGAATTCCTGATTGAGTAACCCCTAGCTCTAATGTGGCCAACTGACAATACATGGTAACTTGTAAGGAATGCTCTTTTCATGCAGTGGAAAGCCCCAAAGGTCCCTTCACATATGACATACAGATTATCGTCAGAAGACCGTCATCGGGGATTACCTCACATAGGATCGTAGGATTGTATAGAGTGACCATGACAGTCAAAGTATCTATATATCCTCCACCTTATAGAGAGAGAAGTAATGAAGAAAAAAAAGAAAGAAACTGCTTGCGGTACCCTCGACAACCCCTCCTAACGCCCTGCCTCAGGCCTTGCAGAACGTTCAATAATGCCTTCGCTACAGCGCGCCCCCTTTTCAGGTCCGTTATTACATAGAGGCACCTATACATGCATGGCGTGGGTACTTATTTACGGTCCATCTCGTGCTTAGGTGTTCGGTTTTTCTTCATCTTTCGCAGCTAGGTAGGTAGTGTCTACTCACTTTTATTTCGGAAGGATGAGAAGCCTCTTGTGTCACGGGCCATGTCTGAACCTGTGGTTCTTAGCTATTGTGTAGTACTGTGTCCTTGAGCAAGACCACTACGCTAATCCGCTGGTACTGTTGAATGTCAGCTGGTAGTATTGGGACCTATCTGGCATTGGTGTGCTCTACCTCTCAATGGAACGCACAATGGGGGAGAAGATCGATAGATAGGTAAGCAGGTATCTACCTAGGTACTTGCAGAATAGGTCAGCTAGGTGCGTAGAGTGGTACATTTAGTTTACGGCTTGGCCAATCAATGGATGAATGGACTGTCAATGCTGCTCCTGAGCTATAATCATGTAGTGATTCAGCGTAGGTATTGCGCGTGCCGCTTCTATTCCTTGATCGACACTACAGTTGACGTCCCTGGCTGCTCAGAAGAACTGGGTTTCTGCGGGAGATCATCAGACCGAAATCTCGGCCTCGACCGGATCGACAACTGGATTTCGGGCATGTGTATGGTACCTCCAATACCAATACTTAACAGGTATTTGCTCTGGCCCTTCTTTTAGGTGAGCGGATCTGATACACTCACCTGTAGGTCTCCTACCTCTACTTATTTACCTAGGTATCATATACCTGATGTAATGTGCTGATTGTTGAAGCTGGTTCCTTTGGTTAATCGCTAGGTGGGCAAGCTATCTCCTAGAATCTGGAGTTACTGTTAACAGTGACTCATTGTAGGAAATATGAAGGCTGTCCTAGGATCAACCCCCTCCTACACGATAGGTAAATAGATCTTACCTGATTCAAGGATTCTCTCCTTATACGTAGTAGGTAGGCTTAAGGCTTACGATAGAAAATTGAAGGACAAATGTAATACTACTAAGCATCATTCTCGTTGCGGGTAGACTGTTTGAGATGTAAGATAAGCTTTTTTCAGCTATCACTTATCTGGGTATCTTCACTTGTTCACATGTTTCTCTTGCATTTACCTGCAGGTTAAAAAGTCAGTAGATTGTGCCTACTAGGTATTAGAGAGGCACCAGGTGGACGCTCCCTAGCTCATCTGCTGGCACGCTTTAAATAGGTGGTATCTAATAAAAGACGACAGGATCAGAACTTTTGGCCAGTGCTTCCTAGATGGGCAGGAGGTTTTCGTCTTTTAAAGTTCAGCCACACACCTCTCGAGTGCCGATCTGTGGGGATGGCCGGACGCAGTAACGGTATTGGGGTAAGCATATCGGCAACGCATACTTTGGCTACCCTTAATCATGACCTTAATTTAAGATTTTGAAATTATGTACAACACACTGAAAGTATACTATGTACGCTCAGGGACAAGCGTATCAGTCCCGTCAGTGGCAGGATCATGGTGTGCCTAGTTAAATACAGCCAAGCAGACGAAAGTTCCTTAATACATATGTAAATCTGGTAGTTATAACCTTGACGGTGCTTGAGCTTTTAGAAGCGACGAGGCGATAATGTGTAATTGCTATGTTGTGTTCTATATAGTACTTCGCGTCGCATATTATAATAGCTAAAAATAATCCGAGCAACTAGCGACAGGATGCTGTTTTGTCAGCCTTACAGCGATACCTATTTACATAAAAGTCCTACTTATATTATTATATCGCTAGTGCACTGCTGCTAGGAACAAAGACTCAAAAGCCTTGCTAACGGATCAAAAGTAGCGGGTAAGCGAGAAGTGGACTGCAGTATGCTGTAGGGAGGTAGTGTAAGACGATCGATGGTGGCTTTTATTCCCCAATCACAAATCGCCAATCATCTGGGTCGCTTCAGGGATAAAGCACATGGTCATGCAGGAACATCAAATGACCTTGAGTAGACGTGCCCAACAGCTACCCCCACGGATGTCTTTGAATATCATCTAGAAGAAGCGAACCACTGCTGCACGAACCATCTGGGCAGGAGTAAACGGGCTTGGCCGGCAACATACCCCGAGCTTAGCTAGCCTGAGGGTCCTCAAATGTCCGAGAGCTAGGACCAACAAGGATGCTATCCCCGTCTTAGAAGAGGAGCTTGGGAGGTCGCATGTTATCCCCTGTAGCACTGGTCTGCTGGTATTCGACGGACGATGGATGACTTGCGTCCGTGAGCGGCCGCAGCCTGACAACGTTGGCTTCATCTACTAGCAGAGTCGCAAGCTTACATGCTACTTGGAGAGAATTGCATTTCATGCTCAAAGGCCCGATTATATTAAAATGAGCACATGAAAAGGAGGACGACAGCTAACCTCGTAGCTGGCCGAGCACTAGAAGCAGACGATGAGGAAGAAATACCTAGATACGCCGGACTCAATATCTCCCTCCCGTGGGTGGGGAGAAGAACACCGAAGCGGCGGCTCTGAAGGTGTTGATCCTCTATCGAGTGGCTCTGGTGTCGACAAGCTTTCCAAGCATCTCCGTCTGATGTTTCCCGGCGATGCTACCGTGGGTAGTTCCAGGTCGCTAGGAATACGACCCACCACGCATACCAACATAGTGAGGCGTCTCATCATGACTCCAGCCTTGGGAGGCAACGCGAATAAGCTCTTACTAGATAGCTCGCATAGCCCTACAACTTAGCCTTCTAGTGTCTCCGGGGTCTAGTGTATAATCCTTCACGCGATGCTAAGGGTAACGTTTCGTGATGGGTCGTCCCCCCTGGTGCAAATGATGACAACCACCTACCGTTTTCGTAGACCTTCCTCGTGGAGCACCTTGGCATCTGAACCTCAACATGGACGAGGCATCTGATCTGAAAGTTGGCATGAGCTTCTATGCCCATGATAAGGCTTGCGGGCAGGTTCAGAGAGATCGTCGAAACGTATAAATAATTCGCTTCCCTTCCAGGACAAGATTTATTTTCTTCAATCCAACAAGCAGTTCGCTCTCTCTAGCTTTAATCACTTCTCCTAACTTTCCTTCTCTTCTTTGCCCCTTTTTTCTTCACTTCATCATGCAATTCTCTTTCTTCAAGGCCGCGGCTCTCGCTGCCGTCCTTTCAACCACATCGGCCGCTCCCTTGAGCGGTCGCTCTGATGGCGAGGTTGTGGCTACCACAACCACGTCCGAAGGGCAGATCATCGACTGGATCAAGCCCGAATCCCAGGTTACCGGTGGTAAAATCGCCACCCCACCTCCAGCTCCGCTGTCGAAGCGCAGCATCAAGACCAACCAGCCGTCTATCCAGGCCATCCTCGGCAACGACCCTGGCAAGCAGGGTCCCAATGGCACTGTCCCCAGGCTACGATCAAGCAAAGTCGCCCGGCCGAACAAGCGCCTCCCGTCCAAGTCTGATCATAACAACCTCCTGAAGACAGATGCTGCCCAGGACGGCTACTCTGGCACGCACTGGTATGCCAGCTCCGGCCAGAACATCAACAACCACGGTGGAAAGGCCACCTTCAGCTTGTTTAAGGCTTTCGTCCAGAGCAACGACGACTTCTCTCTGCTGCAGACGGCTGTGATCCGCAACAACGCCGCCCACGCTGGCACTGAGCCCAAGAGCCAGACCGTTGAGGCCGGCTGGATCAACTACCCCAACCAGATCCAGGCCCCTCACCTCTTCACCTACTTCACCACCGACGGCTACACTTCCAACGCCGACAACAAGGGTGGCTGGAACACCGACGTCGCCGGTTGGGTCCAGGTAGACAGCTCTATCTACCCCGGCATCGCGTTCGCACCCCTGTCTACCGACGGCGGCGACCAGTACGAGCTCGAGATCGGCTACTACCTGACCGGGGGCAACTGGTGGCTGTGGTGCCTGGACCGGTTCGTGGGCTACTACCCGGCCTCTCTCTTCTCGCAGGGCGTCAACGCTGCCGACACCCTGGCTGACCACTCGGACATCATCGACTTCTACGGCGAGATCTACAACAGCGAAACCGAGATGACGACGACCGACATGGGCAGCGGCGAGTTCCCTGAGGCCGGCTTCGGCAAGTCCGCCTACCTGCACAACATCTACTACATCGACCAGAACAGCAACAACTACGTCGACTACAACGGCGACAACCAGCTCGTCATCAGCGACACCGGCCGCTACAACCTCAACAAGAACTGGAACTCGGGCAGCAGCTGGGGCAGCTACTTCTACCTCGGTGGCCCCGGTGCCGGCGGCCGGATCGGCGCTTAAATTCTTCCCTACCTAGCTATATGATTGGGTAGATGGCCTGACGTGTATATATGGAGCGACGGTTGATATTCTTGCACATAATTTATTCATATAGATATTGTACATAGGACACGGCATGCACACAAATCAATTCTTTTTGGATAACCAATCCCATCTTCTCATCTATTCTGTGCATCTATTCTGTGTGAAAGCTCCAGGATCCTATGCGCTTATGTCAGTCGTGAAGTAGCAATGGCTGAAACCGAAATACTAGCCGCCCGAGCAGATAGTGTGGCCGGAAAACCATGAACCGAGTGATACTGTACAGTGTCTAATTCTCCGATGGCGAGAATTCCAGAAAGACTACCCGATGATATCACATGTGAAGATCATTTTCACTCACTCCTCTTCCCTTGCTTCCCCTCATTGCTCATCAGCGCCTCCAAACTAACATCCGGCGTCGTCGCAAACCACGCATCGACCTTGCGCGCATCCCACATGATACTGACAATCGCCAGCGCAAACTCATTCACATCGCGCGGCGTCGCCCCCTTCACGACTCGTCGCGGCGGGTCCGAGCGCATGAACAGGGGGTCCCGAGCCGTGGCTAGCTGCCGAGCCCATTCCGTCGCCGTGGGGGCGTCCCATAACCCCCTCCGGAGCGTGTACGCCACGGAGCCGGGGCAGTCTCCCTGGTCTCCTCTCAACACGCTGTAGACGCTGTGCGTGTATGTCACTACGATCCATGTTCGTCGGATGCTCTCGGATAGTATCCAGTCTTCCCAGACTTGACCTGTGGCTTCGTGGGGATCGGCAGAGGTAGCGGCGGAGGAAGAGGTGAAACGAGGGTTGTTGTTATTATTGAGGTTGTTGGTGGTGGTATCTGAGAAGTTGGTATACGGACAGAGCGCTTTTAATTTAGCCGCTTCCCACATCTGGGTCTGCCATTGTAGAAGAGTGGTCCTGTGCTGTTCTGCCTGGGCGCGATTGCGGATATCGCCGTCGAATAGGCGGATGAATTGGTAGATGAAGAGGGCTTGTACCTGCGCGAGATGCTCAAGGACAGTATAGGTAGAATTAGTGATAGTGGTGTTAGGATTATTACAAGTGATGTTCGTAGCCGTAGCAGGCGTTGGTAAACCACCACCGACCCATGACCCCGTTAGGGCAGGGGGAAAGAAGTGACATGATGATGATCGGTGTTGCCGTAATAACGTATCTGCCTTGTCTTCCACGAGCTGCATCACAAATTCTTCGTTTTTCTCCGTCTTCCCCATATACGCCGTCAGCATGCTGTACGCATCCTGTAGACAAGAAGGGAGGCCCGTCACAGAGTATAGTCGACGATGTATGAATGGGCAGTGACTGTCGGTTACCCATCGGTATAGCCAATTCCTGACGTATTTGACGTAACCCCTCCAGTGAGATAAATCGAGTCTCTGCTGGAATTCTTCTATGTCATATTCATGGACTGACCAGCAGTCATCGCGAAGGAACCAGTCAGAGTTAATAAGAGGCTGGGGAGCAACGGTGTCTTTACTCTGATTATAGGCATGCCCATCATTCGGGTAGACCCACAGCGAGAGTAAGTCTTCATTGCTCCAATTCAAATCGATACCAGGAGCCGATGCTTCCTCCGCAGTCTCAGAGAAGTTTACTCCAGAATCTTGTTCATCGAGCTGCTCTGACGTCGAAGACGGGGCTGCTCGGCGGGCATAAGGACGCGTCAGAGGATATCTGCACACCAACTCCTTGTCCACGCATCGCCGACACGTCGGAAGATTCTTATCGCAGCGGCGCTTTGAGCGAATGCACGAGAAACATGCCTTTCTCAGGCGGGTGCTCCGCGCCTGTGATCCCTGCTCAGCCTCCATTTCAAGTGTTTGTCCAAGGGTTGGTCATCGGGTGATGTTCTCGCGCGCGGGCGAGTGCGGAAAATGAGGGAAAGTCTGCAATAAATGTGAAAGTATAACACCACGAAGTATAGTCTCGTATACATCTACGGGAGCGGCGGAAACCCAGATGGGACATTCGCGGAACATGGTGGCACATTGCGGATGATGGATTCGATAGTCTGCAATAAGCGCTAAGATGCCATATTGTATGTACTGCTAGGGTGGCGGAACCTACCCTATATATGTCCAGGTTAGCTATGATACAGCAATCAACCTAGCCCCTATCTTTCAACATAGTGTTAAGAGTGTGCGTATGCAGTTGGAATGATAGCATTTCTAAGCATCACGGGGCACAAGATGCCAATAATTAATAATGCAACCAGAATGTCACGAATCAGCTATTGGTGATCATTGATGATAGACTATAAGAACGGGACTCTCTGAAGGTCCTAGTGTATCGTGACTTGACCAACATTCACATCCCATTACAGCCTCCCAAATCCTGCGATCCAATTATCCTCACCTCCCTATTTTTATAATTTTTATATTGAAGTAATCTAAGCGATCCCTTCAAGATGAACGTAACCCGCCGCCACGGACCCTATCCCGCCATCGACCCCTCGCGACCAGAGCTCTCCCAACGCGGGCGAGCAGTCCTGGTCACGGGCAGCTCGAGCGGGATCGGGTTCTACACCGCACGCGCCTTCGCCAAAGCCGGCGCCGCAACCGTGGTTTTGACCGGTCGACGGGGGAGGTCTTTAACGGCAGCGGTCGCGGAGCTCGTCTCGCAATATCCCGAGACCAAGTTTCTGGGACGCGTTCTCGACATCTCTAATTCGCAAGAAATCGACAAGCTCTGGACGGATTTCGACGAAAACGGTGGGCTCGTCATCGATGTTCTGGTCCTGAACGCCGCACGCATTCAGTTCGATGGGAAGTCGTTGCTTGATCGCGGCCATGCTGAGGTCTTCGCTGACTACGCGACTAACGTCGGTTCGAATCTGCAGCTGGTGGATCACTTCTATCACCAGAAGAAGCGGGATCCGAGCAGGAAACTCGTATGATAAACTGATTACTTATCTCATTAACTTTGGAACTGCGTAAACACTAACTAACTGCTGCCAATTATTTGTTTTAATTAGGCCCTGCTGAACGTGTCTACTCTCAGTATCCACGACTTCGAGATGAACAAGAAGACCCCTAGTTACGGCCTGTCGAAGAACGCGGCCGCGCTGACAATGCAACTTCTCGCCAGGGAGCTTCCCGCCAGCGACATGCAGATCATCAGTTTCCATCCCGGTTTCATCCACACCTTCTCAGCGCTGGAGCTGGGGTTCACCGACAGGTCCCTCTGCGACCACGGTAAGCGAAGCAAAACAATCTATCCTGCCTACCGGCCCAGACCACCTTGCCCGAACTTACTTAATCACCTTATACCGTTGCTGACTTCCTTCTTCTAATTTAAAAAAAAGACGATCTCCCTGCCCACTATGCAGTATGGGCAGCATCCGACGAAGCGGCCTTCCTCCACGGACGCTACACCTGGACGGAGTGGGACGTAGAGGAGCTGGCCTCTGGCGATATCAGGAAAAGAATCGATAGTGATGACCAGTACCTTAGGATCTGCGTCGGTGGGCTTTGATGGTATAAATAGGCGCATGCCCGGAATAAACTGCTATAGTCGGACAATCTTTTGCGAAAGCAATGAGCGGTAATCGAGGGCTTAAAAACTCGGTAACTGGGTAGTTAAAGGGGGTTATGACACGAATATCTGGCTCAATTCAGGTACCTAAACAAAATATTAAACGGTCCAGGCATGGGATAGGAAGCAACAGTCAAACCTTCTCGTAACTAGCAGGCTCTTTTATTGATTGTTTTCGCACCACGTGTTCTCAGAACTGTCTTGAAGCCGTAATCTTTAATCACGAAGGATGATCTGAATAGGGACAAATCAGGAAAGAGAACTCGAGCTTTAACTATTTGATTAAGACTGCTATGATTCCCCACCATGAATTCGTATAAGTAGTACAATAGTAATATAGGGGGTGTGTACAAAGATCCTGCTACTCATCCGTACAAGTGCTAGCTCACTCCGGCGCTAAGATCAGATACCGCCTTTTAATCTAACTGTTAATACTGAGGTAGCATGTCTGTCCAGAAAACAAGGCACTCCTGCCCTTTCGTTCACTCTACTCCACACCTGTAATAGTCCAAAACGCCGCGCAATGCATACAAAGACGACGAAATCGTTTTCTTTCTTTGGCTCACCTCATAGTTGGGCCCTTTGACGCAAAGTCTCACTCCTCGTTTCTTCCAACTCTTTCGAGATATACTGATTAAATTCGCCGGGATTATCAAGATATAAGTGGTGGCCGGCTTTGGTCACTACAATCACCTTGCAGGAGCCTCTTTCCTTCTGTTTCTCCTCGTCGCTGGCTTGAGAGAGTGCCCTCGCTTTCGCTTCTTTGAGTCTCTCCTCTGCAGCGAGACCGCCGGCAACATCCATCCAGTCATTTTCGCCATACATGAAGACAATAGGAAAGCCGGTCTCCTTGACAGCCGGTCTTGTTTCAGTCGCAGGTGTGATGATTTGTCTGCCCACACCGTGGATGCGGTTGATGATCGGCCTTCGCGCATGTGCTCCGGGGGCTAAGACATAAGGCAACACGTATTCCCCACTGCCCTTCTGTCGGAACAGAGAATACGCGTAGTCGTGCAATGTCTGCTTCTCCACTTCCGGCAAGTGGTTGAAGCGACGTGAGGTCCAGCCCGACACAAAACGTGGTCCCAATGGGCCTGCCAATCGCACAATGCTAAAAGGCGACACATTTGCATCCCACAACCACACAAGCCAGCTTGGATAGGGTCGCTTTTTCGAAATCGCGTTACCAGCTGCCCCGTCCGCCCCGTTCTGGGCAGCTGCTAGCCTATTGTCGCCGCGTTGGCTTGTTGTTGCCTGCTGATCTACTGTGAATTCGGCTTGGAATGTCGAATCTGACGGCTCTGGCATCTCGGCGTTCATGGCATATGGGTCTTCCGGGACGCCGACAGGAGATGCGAGAATAAGTTTGTTAATGTGCCCGGGATATTTCAATGCGTAAGAGACAGCTAAATAGCCGCCGAGGGAGTGACCAATAACTGTGAACTTGTCGACTTTGCGAATCTTGCGCCATTCTTCAAGCGAGTCTATGAACCAATTCTCGGCTTCTGTGACCTTGTCCTTCGGATCCTTAGCAGTGATCTTGAAGGACGGTCGTTTTGAATTGCCCATCCCCAGCCAATCCAGGGCGTAGATCTTCCACCCTTTCAATCGACTCAGGGGTTCGAAGTTCTTATAGTAGAAGCCCAGACCGGCACCGTAGCCATGTAGCATGACAAGCGTGTCGTCAACGGGTTCGCCGACCCGCTCAATTGAGAATTCATTGAGACCACGGTTCTTGCCAGATAATTCTACCATAGTCGACTTCCAGAGCCGAGGTCCGTATGGATCATTGTGGGCTGATGTTTGCGTCTGGCCGGGATCCTCGGCCGAAGGTATTCGCGCAAGTGGACTGTCTTCGGCGGCAATGGCTTCTCGGAGATACGGTATACATGATACTACATTTCGCTCGGCGACAGTGGGTGTCACGCTGGTCCACTGAGACTAGGGATGAGCAAATAGTTGGTATTCGGAAAATTATAATGATGACTTACCCACTGCTGCACCGCTTCCTTATAACCAAGTGGGAAAAAAGACATGCCGGGCCGTCTCGGGGGCGTCCGGCCTGAGGGTGGTGTAGGAGGGGTGAAGTGCGAGGCTCCTGTCGACTGTTCTCTGGTAGAATATGAACTGGGAGGTGGAGATATGGTTTCGTCACTGGACATAACACCAGCCCTAGACGAGGAGCTGATCGAGGCAGGAATATCGACCTGGTGGATCCGAGTAACGGTGGAAACGAGTTTCCTCGACTGGATGATGGCCGATGGCGGGTTCTTAAGCATGCCGGATCAGAAGAAAGTGGCGACGCTGGCTGGGACCAGGACGCGTTATATACCTAAGTATCTACGGAGCCGGACAGCGGAGACATAAAGAGTGCGACATGCCGAGCACGCCTTGAAAATGGACAAGGTATCCAATAAAGTGTTTTAGGCGTCAGCAATGCCTATGTAGCTAGGTACTAGTCTAGGGTGATGACGAAGAGGAACTGTCTTAGGTGTATCAGAGGAAACGATGTTGAAGGGGTGGCTCACGAACAGAATGGCATTATTCACCCGTACCTGGCCGTGCTCCCTCTTACTTCATTGGCTACTGCCGATGTGTACTACCCCAATTAGGCAATTAAGTGACTGTTTAGTGTCTGGTGGGTCACTCTGAGCCAATGAAAACTTGATAAAGATGCGACAAAAGTCGAATATTTTCAGGTGCGTTCACATAGCCGAGAACATTCGGGGCCTATATCGTCCCAGCCACGGACACATTTTAAGTGCTTGTGGCCAAGTACAATCCGGCGATTTATGCCGCTGGCTTACTACATAGTACACGATATAATTATCACGACAAACGGACACTTTTTCGAGATTTCAACTTTATAGGTTGCACCTTACTACCTAGGGGCATTATAGTTTTGGACTGCCAGACTTATGTTACCCCTAGCTTTTAAACCTTCAACTCGAGGTCTTGGGGTGACACGTGAAACTACAAAATGTACAGATGTAGCAATTCGTTCTAGATGTACCTAATTACAAACAATTGGAGTTACTGAGCAAACTCCCTTTAAGTCCGATAGGCCCACCATATTAGGTGTTCGTACGCCCTGCCTACGCCTTACGCCAAGCACCTTAACTGATTTAGGCATATAATCATGTTTAATTGTTTGTACACCAGGAAATTGGGAGCCTTAGGTAATCCTCTACTTTCGTCTTCTTTCTGGGTCAGAGGTATGTCCTGTTCGAGGTAGAACCTTGCACCTGCTTTCTTTCCATTATGTCGGTCTGTTTTTTGCCAACTACTCCGTGATTACCTAACACGGCCTGTATCAAACGCTAATGTGAATACAAGCATAAGAAATGGAAAATAATAAGCAAGGATTCCCTAGATTCTCTTAAGACTCGTCTTATAACTTCGATTGCTGTGTCGCTTCAAAACAACCCTGTAGCATCAACATCGCACGTCAGTCGGTCTTAATTTTCTGCCCAAAGTCCAGAGGCCTAGATCCTGAAAGCCGAGAGCTGGCTGATATAGGGAAGCATGGCTAGTGATTGCGCCTTATGGATGGCTTACAAGATTTCTTCCCTGGTTGAAAACCTCCAGGCAGAGGGTCGGGGTAGTTGATCTCCGCCACATTGCGCTTGGTACTAGACTTCGTAGAAGCTGCCTTAGCGGGCTTTGCAGTTGACGGTGCTGGCTTGTCTGAAGTGTATGAAGATGGGCCTGAAGCTTCTTTGCTTGAAGAAGGCATCGTTGCTATACTATGAGAGCAGAGAATCGTCCGACTGATAAGGCCTTGACAGTGGATGGAAACTGAAGTGAAGCTGTTGCCAACTAGACTAGTAGAGGTAGGAAAGGAGGGCATGAAGCTTCGCTTATATAAAGACGTGCCTATAAGGTCTGCAGTATGTATGTGTATATACTATCTGCAGCCTACACATATACTACTACAAGTATGCTACCTATACTGAGAGTCTGGAGAGGACTTAAGCTTATTCTCGGTAAAGTCGACCTCGCTCGTTCTAACCGGTAAGTATCTGGTGATGCAATACGCGTGGTGTCTGCAGTACGACACGTGCATACGACGCGCAACGTACCATAATAGACGCTATCTGCTCAGCTGGTACAACCTACTGGAAGTAACATTATGGTGGTCTTCTTAGAACAACAGGCAGGAGAATGCGATAGAGATACCTCACTGACCTCTCCTCCCATAGTCTCATGGTGCATAAAAGCCATCTCCTCTGCAACGTAAGCCAAAGTTGGCGTACTTACCGGCTGCAAGTTTAGCTTCCTACTTTACAATAGATGATTGGCTAGCCTAGGTAGTAAAATGCGGCATTACGTTGTACGAAATGCACTACCTACCTAGGTAATAGTAGGTAGACAGCAGTAGGAATTTGCACTAGGTAGGTACATACTAAGCCGCGCTTCTAGGTACAGCAGCTACTGTACATCTGAACCTTGGGCATGTACTCTTGGCACATTCTCCGCTATACTTCGGTACTATTTAGGGCGAGTCCAACCAGCCTTATCATGACGTGCAGTTCGTAGTCCTTGCCAATACCTATTTCCTGTTAGAATCTTGCCGACACCACCCCAACAGTCTACAATCGCTTGTTGAACAACAATCGGAACTCTGACTGCATAACCCGCTCACCGCCTCTCCCAACAATCTATCTGAGAGGTCAAGTCGAATGTTCCCAATAGACCTGTGACTCACGTAAACGTGGGCTTACGTCCATTCTGTCCTCCCTCGTCCACGGGCCGCCTCGCCCTCTTCGTCAGGACGCCTCAGCCTTTTTCATGATGGCGGACTCCATCGACTCGATCGTCAAGGGTGCCCCCCAGCCTGGCCGAGGAATCAAATCGCCCCCGGTAGGCACGAGCGGCATCGATGTCTTGAAACCCGTCGACCCTTTGCACAACGCCCCCAGCTCCCCCTCGATGATTTACCTCAACATGCTTATTCTCGAAGCCTCCTTACGTGCGCAATACCTGGAACTACGAGCCCGCCGCCGGAAACATACATTCTTCCTAAGTCTTCTCTGCCTCTGGCTTGTTGGCTTTGGGTATGCCCTTTTCTTCGCGCCTCGCGAAGACGGGAGTGGCGTAGGTGGTTCCGTTTACTGGGTGGTAGATATGGCCGAAAAGGTATGCTTCATCAGCGGCGTTGTCACGGGGATTCTGGTGTGGGCTACTGGCATATGGGAACGCGGTATTCGGTGGCCCCGCAGGTGGTTCGCTATATCCAACAGGGGTCTGCGAGGCTTTAATTGCAAACTGGTCCTCATCAAAAGGTCCTGGTATGTCGAACTCATGTCAACCATCGCATTCTTCTTCACGTATGGCGCATTCTCGAATACGGCAGGACAGTATAGAATGGTGGATGTCTCTATCCTCCGAGAAGTTGACAAGGGGCTCAATCTCAGCCGAAAGCAACATCCTCACCTGCCGTTTACTAGTGGCGACGACGAAAGGGGTGCGCATGAGGAGGACCTGGCGCCCGGTGGTGATTATGTTAAGCTTCTTCTATGGCCCAAGCCTTTTTCGCCAAATTTCCGCGAGAACTGGGAGATATATAGGAATGAATACTGGGAAAGAGAGAACGAGCGACGAGCCTTGCTGAGAAAAAGGCTACAAGCAAGAGACAAGGAGCTCGCCATGAAACATAGCCGTTGGTTCTGGTGGTTCCCAGGGCAGCGCAAAGCAGAAGAGAAGTCGCAACAAGGGACAGGCGCCGAGTTGGAGAAAAACCATCACCATCGCGCCTCAGCTATATCTAAAGAACATAAGCGCACGCGAAGCGGTAGTGTTCGGCGAGGTAGTGCCTCGGCAGGATCTACGCGAGCACCGACACCTCCAGTGGATTCGGATGAAGGCAGTATCAGTAGAAAGGCGAGCACCGGGTCCAATGCCTCAGACAGGAGACGGAAGAAACATGTATCTACTAGTTCGAGGTCGAAGCGATCAGGCATTGATTCCCAGTCTGTGACACCTGAATTTCCGTCTCCACTGGCTCGGGAAAGCAGTATTGGAAGCTCTGGCTCCTGACATGATGAGGAGGTACAAAATCCAAATGCATTCATCCAAGCTAGGAAATCATACTGGCAATGGGCTGTCAGTTGTAAATATGTGAAATTACCCTCATCAGCGATATGGCTTCGTACCCCGCGAGAACCCCGTCTTGCTACAGATACATATGTCCCTGGGTACCGTTGTAGGTCAGAGCTTCATAAACACGAAAAGATGGCTACCTAGTTTGTGCAGTCTTCAGTTCACAAATATGTGATCATGAAGCCCTCTAAGTCTGAATCTTCAATGAACATGGGACAAGCTGCTCTTTCGGAGTTAACAACTGCCCTTATTATGTACCCACATGCATGTACCTGCAGTGGGTAAGGGAGTGTTCACTCTATACTACATGTAGTACTGCGTGTGGTCTCTAAATTATTTCCACGCTATTATAGCCCCCTCCCACCTACAGTACTAACCTAGTACATCTATGTATACTCTTATCTCCGCCATACTAGGTAGCCAGCAGTACCTACATCTAAGAGGCTAGAGGCGAGACGCGGCTCACTAACTGTGTTAACCCAGCCGCGACTTACATCTTGATAAACTTTACCTAATGACAGCCCACTACCTACTACCTGCCTACTCTCTCATGTGTCGCATCTAGAAGCGTACCTGCCCTGCCTACGGTATTCTGAACTCTGACATTTGACTTAAAATCACGAACCGCCGTTGTTGTCAAGTTTGAAGCCATGTCATTATGTCCTTCGACTCAGCCTGCTAACCAGCCAATTATGAATTGTGCCTTTTCTTGGATGTCACATAATAGCTGCTAGCACTGCTCTGTCTTTCCGAATCTCGACACGCCTCACTTTTAACCAGCTTGTATCCGTGCGGCCTTTTATACGCATTGAGAGATCATTTCGCTCAATTAACGAGTCGGGATTCTATTAGAGGCATATTCTTTATCCAACTGCACGGGAAAGCGTTCCTCTATCATTTGTCTTGCGTCACAATACGCTTCTTATAAAGGATTGAGCAAGGCGCGTGTTGATCACGAGGTCAGTAGTCGGATCCATTTAACCCGGTACGATACTACTTATTGGGTTCACTTTACTAACCGACCTCGAGATAATACAGTAGCCCGCAACGCGCAGGGACGACATGGACCGGGCACCGGCTATCCGACAAACGGCGAAACCTGCTGCTCCCTACTCTACGAAACCTCCCAGTCCACCGCACGTCTTCATAGAAAAAGGAACGCAATGGCTTACGCCTATGAAGATTGTGCCTCTTTATGATAACATTGACCCAGCGTCTTTAACCAACAAGGAGCTCTCCATCATTACGCAGAATGGCCTTGAGCAGGTCGCTTGCGACACCTCTATGACTTGGACGTACGAAAATCGGCGTCAAGCACAGCGAGTACTGGATTTTCTCTATCTCGGGCCCTCGGTCGTGCTCCGTAACCGTCAATGGCTTCAAGAACAAGGTATCACAATGGTACTAGCCGCGCGAGACATCAAGCAGGCAGGGCTGAACATCATGACGGTGGACAAGGTCGCGCAAGAGCTGGGAATTGAGGCTCGATATCTGGACGTTTCGGGTTATGACGCGCTGGTTGCTTCCTTTCCCTCTGCTGTGCGTGCGATAAATGAGCACATGCTTCGCATCTACAGAGAGCAAGCCGTCGCCATGGCCGCTACGGAGATGCGTGACGGGGCAATGGCGATTGACGAGTCCAAGTTCCGCAGAGGCAAAGTTTTGGTTTTCTGTGAGACAGGAAACGATCGCTCAGCTAGCGTAGTAGCTGCTTATCTGATGGCGGTTATAGGCATGACGGCTCTCCAGGCGTGCCATTTCGTCACCCATAGCCGGTTCTGTGTAAGCATGGACGAAGGCATCAAACATGCGCTCCAAGTGTACGAGGATATTCTACTGGCTCAGCGTATGGTCCACCGGCATGAGCTCGAATTCAACGCGGCCTCAATGGCCAAGAAAGCGAAAAGGGGGGTCGATGATATCATTGGCGACGACGGGGATGCTGAAATGGCAGGTATAGATCGATCGGAACTCATAGATCAGGGTCGTTTCCTGGGTCGATCTGCTTTTGTCCCTTTTGTTGACAGTTGAGGGCTGTGGCACGTAAGCATTCGGCATTATTGAACCTGTGCTCCTGCTTTAACTCGTCTTTTTCTGGTTCTATGGCAGGATGAGCGAAGTATCCTCGACTTTGCCATGGGACATCCTGCACCCGGTGGAATCTTTAGGGTACGTACATGACTTCTTACATTCGAGTCAACAGGTATTTATGAGGCGGCTCGATGAGACTGGGTTTTCTCTTACCGGGTACAGTTTATGATAGCATGGCACAGGGGCTTTGGGAGGGGTAGAATTATCGGGATAAGTAGGCGTTACGGATCGTTCTTATCACTCATACCCATGTATTATTCTCGGTTGACTCTTGGGGCGCCCCTGTCTCTGGTACGGGAGATACCCCTTCACGGTATAGATATACAAACATGCCATGCTTCATCTCTCTGGTTCCGCGGAGTCTAAGAAGGGGGTTTACTCGAAAGTAACTGCGTGCGCACGCTCATACGGCCCAGTGTTATTTAGTATGAAGAGGGCTTGAACAAGACACCTAACCTACCTTTCACCTGGTTGTATAGTGTGAGAGGCTCCCACTACCGCACCGTCATACTTGGTAGACTTGGTTGACATGCTGTTGGGTGACACAACGTGTGTCAGTCGGAACGCGAACGGTTATCACCCGTCCACGTAACGCTTTTGATCACTACCAACATAGGTTCCCATAGTAGGCGTCTGTTGATTACTACACTACCCCTCGTTGGTGTAGCCTTCAACAACGTACAGATATATTTCCCCGGGAGAAGAAGAGCTTGTCTAAATTCCAGGTCTGCCTAGTCAAGCCAACAACAGCATACCAATTACGCAAACTTGGGCCAAAGGACTGGAGACAACTATGAATTACCGGCTCTTGGTAGTCTAGTGCTGCCATAGTTACCAACAGTCACTGGTGGTGAAGTCCACCGTCAAATGATATTCCTCGTAAAATAACTGTACCCCGAGGACACGGATCACTTTCTTCCGCCCTCAAGCTTGAGAGCCAGTATATCAACAAAGGAAGCCTGACAGTTGGGACGTCTCGGGAACGCGTGAGAACTATACTTCCAACAGCACGTTAGCCGCAATGTCGACTTTCCAAGGACCTCGCGATAGATCTCGCCGGGATGAGATGTCCGAGAAGGCGGAAGACAAAGCAATCTCGAGCGTCGAGGATGGTTCTTCATTCCAACACGGTAAGACTTTCCCCATCAAATTGTTGATTTAGAGAGGGTGAATAACAACCAACAGGTGTCAAGAGGTCTATATATTATCCCGCCGCTCCTTCAAGTCAGTTCACTTCCTCCTCCCTCACCATCACAGCATCTTTCCACGTTCTTACGCGACCGCAGTATTCGGAATCACCCTACCCTCTAAGACCACTATTTGTCGCTTCTTCAAAATGCCCGAGAGTTCTGCCCGATACTCGTCCCTCCCCGCCCAAGAGGCAAATAGCCCAACTAGGAGCAATGATGACAACAGCAATGTCCCCGCCGCCGCGGAAGACGAGAATGAGCCACTTTATCAGGTTAAAAAATGTGCCTTGTTTCCAGAATTCCGTGGCAATGCCCTGAAAAGTTTGAATTTCTCCGAGGAAGATAATGAGACCATCAGCGACCTACTCTCTATCTTTGACGACTTACAGAAGAGGCATGCCGACAATTGGACTCAGGACAAGCGCCGCTGGTTCCTATGGCAGCCAGCCGCTCACCTGAACATCATCCAAGAACACTCCGTCGCAGACTGGATCACAGTTAAGGCCGAATACAGGAAATCACTCACGGGGATGAAGAAGGTCCTCCAAGAACATAACAACAGAGAAGAGGCATTCAAACAAATCATCCCGCTCTTCGACGCTCCCCTGAAGGCCCTGAGGGATGCGAAGGACAAGGGCTTGAAGGATCACCTGCAACTGACAAAGCAACGGACCAACATCATCGCCAAAGGGGTGACCTTCGCGGGCGTGGCCGTCGGCGTCTTGATGTGGATGAAGAAAGTCTTCTTCCCAGACATCCCTCAGACTGTCAACCTTACGTTTACCGGACCTACGGCGGAACTTAAATAGATGGAAGCCATGGTTTTCACCTTCACCTTCACGCACATGCACACGCACACGCACACATCATACACACATGCTGGTTGGCATAACAACATCGACGCCTGCCAATCAGCTTCTTCCCTACCTTGGCAAGTCTCTGTTAGGAGGAAAGGCTTCATTTTCATTTATTGCATAAGCGTTATTGAATGTGTTTGGCGGCTAGGCCTACCTAGGTCAGACCTGATCGTCTGCTTTCTTATCAAGCCTAGACAACTCCTGTTTTCTATATTCCTTATTTTATCACCATTCCCCCTTACCCCTCTATCTCACTTCGTCGAGCAGGTATTCTTTGGATGTTTTTTAATTGTATGCTTCAATGAAGCTTATTTAATGTCTGATGGCTGGCCCATGTTTGGTTTTTCTTGGTCTGTTCCCTGCGTCGCTCCTTCAAAATTGGTGTTACAAGTGTGTTATTTTTGGCGCGGTAGAAGTTATTGGAGGTGTCATTTGGGTATAAGCAAGTCCTAATAAATGAAGTAACTCCTGCTTAAACGCGACTATTGCCTTCTAACCCAGCTCGGACAACCAATCTTCTGTTTGGCGATACCATGCATTCTGTTAGATATTCGCTTGAGGCTTGTGACATGTATACCTTATGTACCCCTTCTACCCTAGTATTATTACGACTAGTTGCCATGTAACTTGACCGGGACACTCCATGTTATAGATTTCCAGCGTAAGTCATGTATCCGGCTCCTAACACTATATCTTCTACTCACGTACTTCGACACACTCTGTGTGTTGGTGTCAAGGGACCCTCGTACTCCCTCTCTCTGTCTTATAGATATGACTTAATAAACTATGTTCCCGGTAACACTCCCATGGTGAGCACAAGAACCATCTTTAACATGCCACAGCGCGAAAACTAATCCTCCACGTGCTCCAGCGTGCCCGGATTGTGTGCCACGTACTTCCCCTTCTGGTCCTCAAACAGTACCTGTTATTAGACATGCACCGTCAGCTAGCTATGTCCTGTCGCACTTTCAGGGATGGACAGCTCTCCATGACTGCCTTTCCATCCCCACTCCATTTGTTTATAGGTATGTTTAGCCCAGGGCCGTGACTTGACTTAACTTAACTTACCTTGGGGGGATTCTTGACGCCCTCTTCCTTTGCCTCAGCCTCTGTAGTCACGATCTTGTCGACGTTGCCCTCGTGCCTACCGCCGCGGATCTTTGTGTACACGTGATCGCCCTCTTTGATCGGCTCGCCGTGCTTGTCCTTGACTTGGTCGGACATGATTCAGGAGGAGCGGATGTGTATGTAAGTAGGCAGGTATATACTGGGTAGTTAGGTTGAGATTCATTTCAAGAGGAGGGTATTCCTTGTGACAAGTACTAGACTAGCTTAGACTCTTACATGTACTTGAAATTAAATATAATACTTGCCTGCAATAAATGATGAGGCCTTAGAGTGTAATCAAAATAATATACAATTTATAAGATTAAGTTTGAGATATGTATGATTTGTGCATAGGTTGCTGATGCTGAACAGACAACTGACGTCACAGTTACGTTCTCCTGACAGCTATTTACATAGGACCCCTTGGCTCCCGATCCATGCCAATCTATGCCATTTCCTATTATTAGGTTAAAACACGGGAATATGTAGGTACAACTCCCGAGTAGTATATATGGCGCTTAGATAGCTCTAAGGCTTAAGGTTAATAAGAGTTTAATATACAAGACTTATAAAACCTCCCAAGTTGTTTACCTCTATTGGTTGATGACAGAGAGTATTAGTCATTACGCGTGACATACCACACTTTGAGTACATTTCACAAAAGCTCCAATTAATGTTGCACTGGTCCTCTTGCTGTTGTTTTAGGTAGACACTTAGAAAGTGGCATGTAAAGCAAGGGAACCTGGTTCTTGCATTTGTCGATTCTGAAGAACCTGTCATCTTGCTTGGTGCTGGACATAATTAGTACTCACAAATGATCTGAGCAGCAAGCTTTAAGGTGTTACATACAAAATTCACCTACTGGAAATGGCCTTATAAAATTCTGTGTCATTAGGTATAGATACTGTTCATGAGCCGACTGTTTTTATTGTCTTCTTTCTCAATTGTGCCTCTTTTCTTTCAATACCACTAAGAACGCTGGGAATAGATTCGATTACGCGGGCCAAACAATAAGTGGGTCCGAAGCCGCAACCGCCAATGACTCAACATCCGGGCGAATGGTCTAGTTGGCATGATATTCGCTTTGCATATCCCATATGTGTCTGCGAAGGGTCCGGGGTTCAATTCCCCGTTCGTCCAAATTTATCTCTCTTTTTGGGGTTGCTTCAAAAATGTAAGGTCATCCTCAGTAATATATTGCATACCTCTTTTTCATTGCGTAATGCTGGTTGTCTTATTGCATGTTGCTAGCAGTAGTGCAGACGGTGAGTTAGGACAAGTACGGATTCTATATATAGTATGGCGTACTTGCATCAAAAGGTACTTAAGTTAAGGGTAGGGGCCCTGAACTAGGGGCTGTGGTCTTGGCTAAGACAGGTCAGATTTCTTCGTCGGCATTCGAGCTCATTCTTGAGCTAGTCACCGCACTTGGTGTGCTTGGGGAATTGACTTTATATACTTGGACTTCGATATATATAGACATGAAAATATAAGCTTTAAGCTAAGCTCACATTCCATCTTTGAGCATAGCATCGACCAGCTGAACATGTCTGTTGCCGTTCGTCTCGCTCCACTCAGACTCATAGTTCAGGCCATAGGGCCAGAAGTGGCCTCCACCACAGTTAATCTTGGCACTAGGCCCATCCCAAGACTGCAGCAACGGCGTAGCAATGGGCCAGTTGTTGGCCGCGCACTTCTGGTCGAAGGCGGCCGTCTGGCCGACACCGAGCGTGTGCGCGATCTCATGCATCGCCGTGCGCTCCGTCATATATGACCGGTCGGACCCGAACCGGAGGTCCCCGTTGTAGTTGGCCTCAGCCGTTGGCACGCCCGGGCTGTAGTACACTTTCACGTTCTTCGAGGCGTTTGTGAACCGCGCGTAGCGTGCCGCGGCTTTCGTCATAGCGGCCTCGATCTTCGCGTATGCGTCTTTCTGGTCAGCTGTGGGGTTTGACGCCTTCTGGAGTGCCCAGTTAATGGTTGCCGATGTGCTTGCGGCGCAGGCCACTACGGTGGCGATGATGGAGAAACGCATCGTAATAGGCTCGTGGTGGGAAATAGAGCGACCCTCGGCGATGAACTGCTTGGATTGGTATCTTGTGGTCTATTCAAGATAGTGTTGCTCACGAACGTCGATCGGCATGCTGAGTTATATACTGGCCCTAATATTTCTTGATGATCTGTTCACTTATATTGCGATTGCTATATGCGGATATAATGTTACGGCTATTTATATTCGGTTACTTGTCGTATATTTAATCCACCAATTGCCCCAGTTACGTTGTGAGCCTGGAGGTTCATCATCTTCCGAAGCACATTTTACTGAGTCGGTTTAGGAAATCCGCCAAGATTAGGACGTTTCATTCACTCAAACTGTGATTGCAGCTTGCTTCACACTCCCGTTTGCGTCTGATGGAGAAAATTCAACGCTCAAACTATAATGCTTGCCAAGCATAAGCGATCTTGGCACTTGTCACATGCATATGCAGGAACGGATTCACTCGACACATATAAATTGCCCCAGGACCAACCTTGAATCCGTTCTCATGTTCTTAGGAATTGACGCACCTCGAAAGTATAAAAGACGTAGCTATCGTTGGCGTAGCAACAACATCGGTTCCGGTTGCTTCGGTGGTGCTGACTGCTTGGTGGAGGAAGGCGGGTATTATCAGTCATAGACTCATAGCCTAACACCGCGTCCTGTGCTGGTGAGGAAATCACCCGAGCACATATCAATTAGTTATGTTTTTTTTTATAGGTTTTCTGAGTTATTAAGCTTCCGCGAAACTAAAATTCATTGAAACTAACCATACGGATGCATATTTAAGGGGTCGGTTTCCCGGTCAACAAACAATCGAATAGGAGAGAGGTGTCCTGAATTTCGACACGTTGCAGGACGCGCAAGTACCTAACAACGAAGTTTCAAAGTTCAACTGTGCTTATGAAGTGGACCAGTCCTTATACATAAACCTAACCTAGTGTATTCACATCTCATAGCAAGTAAATGCCGTGACCATGATATCAACACCAAGCGCTGTTGATCGAACGCCAGTATACGATTCCTTAGGGAGTAGGCAAATGATAATTTAGTTCTAATCACTACGGCTTGCCCACCAGGTTGTTACATGGTTTGGCATCATTAGCTGCTTGTTTCCGAGTTGAATTTGGGCCAAATATGAGCTGGCGGGAACTGGGCCGTCGTAACATGAATGGTAGAGTTCAATGTTGTCCTTCATGGTCTGATCATACTCACAGATGCGATAGACCAGTAATTATGGCACGCTTATAATTATGAAGCTACAATAGGGCAGGATGACAACGGTCATATCTTGATACATAACCATGATCTAAGTAGTTGGTATACTCTATATATTCATCAGTAATTACCGTCATCATCCTGCCTAAGGCTATTTTTATCAATTACGTGTTTCTGCAAAAATCAAGAATAGTGAGCTAGGAAAACTGTAAACTCCCGACTTACCGCTCCATCATACGTCCTTTCCACAATAAGCTCTCACTTGCGCCCTCCTGTCCTGGGCACGGTTCTCCCCCTTGGCTCCCATATCATAAAACGTATGTCCGGAGTACTACAGATATTAACGGAAACTCTGAACTCACTACATACCTAGGCATACCTCAGCACGTAGAGCTAACATACTCTACTGTGACAACTCGGAATATTGTTGCGTCGAACACAGGTACAGCAAAAAAGCCATTTATTTCAGTCCCGCTTTCTAGAACCCTAAAAAAACATAGGGAGTGATTCAATGCCTGGTAAGAACACCCTATTATCATTACACTTTTAAATTTAATAATAGCTATAGGCGTTATGACCGGTGCTGCCTCTGAAAGCGGCAGTAATATAACCAGCTAGCCCCAAGACGGCTACGTCAGCCAGACGAACGCCAACATCAACTATCCAAACTCCGAACGAGACAAGATGCGTGCCGAAGCTAAAGCCAAAGAATGCTTGCGGCCCGCGGCTCTTTCGAATCTCGCCAACACGACCAACGCCACGGCTTCTATAACGGAGTTTAAAGACCAAAGTGGCATTCATCTGGTCCATGGCGCCATGAACCATCCCGAACCCGAGTGGGACAGAATTTGCAGTGAAACAGATACGAACAGAGCAGCTGAGCGAAAAAACAGATTTGAGAGGCTGGCGAAAGACGAGGACTTACGCGCGTCTATCTAATCAGCAGAGAAGGCAGCCACCAACAAGAAGAGAGCCAGAGAGGAGGACTGCTCATCTCAGGAGCGGCCTTCGCAGCGGTGGTATATCATGAACAAGGGATGAAGGGAGTCACTTGGTGGTTATTGAAGCTGGAGGTTGGATATACGAGTTCTATCTATAGACATTGGCTTCGGGATACTACATGAGAGGTGGTTTGGTAACACAGAGTCATCGGATAATAGGGCATAATGTTATAACGGCGTTGGGGCGGTACTACATGTCATTGTAGTATATTGAAAGATATTAGTAATAATGAAAAAAACCGTGTTAACTTATGAGATCCCCTCCGGTGCCTATGATGTGCCGTGGTTTGCAACTGCCTTAGATGTAAGGAGAAACGAACACCATCCGATATCTTGTGGGAAAGGACGGCACTACAACTCCTCATGAATGGAGCGGGAGATATACATTATACATAATCATGATAATCGTATCATTATAGAGAATGGAGGTTACCAATACCACGTGACGTTTGATAGCTCCAAGCAATAAGGTGCAAATTATTACAGTCTCTTCTCGACATGACGGTCAAAGACCTGATGCTCATGCAGTAGCGGCACCTACTAATAAGACGGACGATGCCTAGTGAAAGATAGAGGTTACAAAGCTCGGGAAAGAGGCCGTCTGATTGGCTGATGATTATGCTATCGCAACGGAGGCAACTGCTCCGTTCCAAAGCCGGCAAGTCTAACGGCCTTACTCGACCTATCCCAACCCAACGGGCGTACATCATTCAACACTTGGGAGAACGAAGAGAAACACGAGGTTTTACAACAGGATGGATTTGCGGGAGCGACGTGATACAAGTTAGATAGTAGAATTGAAAGAAGTGATCCTTCCTTATTTCTCGTCCTTCCTCGGGGCCTCTTGCCCTGATACGCGCGCCGATTTCGCACTTGTGCCCCGCCCAGATTATCTGTTTACAGTAATTAACACCCGCTTGAAGCCCAACCTCCTAGAAGGAAGAGAGACAAACGAGATTATAGATACCCTCTGACATTGGCAGGCAAATGCAGTCCATTTCTTGACATATTCTTATGACAAGTGGTTCGTGATCCAGGTATAGCTCTCGTCTTAACCGCCAATGGCTTCGCGTACGCCAGAGAATAACAAGGCAACACCTCCCTTTCCGACAAAGCAGCTTATAATCCTTGGTATGTCGTCACATTCTTGCGCCGATTGAGTCAATTGGTTTCCCGACCCTCCTGTAGAGACAACCACACTTACTGAACCACTGTGATTCAGCAATATGTCGCTTCTCCGAGCCAATTGCCTTCAACTCCATCCTAGCGTACACGTACGTGATGGTGAAGGACTGTAAGTACCAATCGGGAGTCGGCCCTCCCTGGTCTGTTCTCTCTCAAACAATCGGAAGCCCTGCTATGCCGGCATTATAGCATAGCTACTCTTGCATGCTGCAAGGCATATAACCTAAATCTCTTTCTTCGCCGGGAACGCAAATGAATGACGTAGCATGTTGCAGTGAACAGCGGTGAAGACAGAGATACCGCATTCTATGCCGGCCTCCTGGTATCAGCATATGCCATGGCCGAGGCACTGACGGCCATTGTATGGGGGGCCATATCTGATCGATACGGCCGAAAGCCTGTAGTCCTGTTCGGGCTAGGCGGCGTTGCCATATCGTGCCTGATTTTTGGTCTCGCTGAGAAGTATTGGGTCGCGCTTCTGGCTCGATTTATTGGTGGCGCGCTGAATGGGAACGTTGCTGTAAGTTCGTTCTTGCTTGCATCGCAACCTCTGGCTGGGAGTAGAGGATAAGCACTCGAAGGGACAGCCGACAGGATGTCGATTGGAAGAAATGAGCACCAGCACGCTTCATGCATTGGTCTATTATTGTGAGGGAACAAGTGATCATGAGCTGATGGAGAAAACAGGTGATGCAGACGATGGTCGCCGAGATGGTGAAAGTGCCTGAGCATGAGCGTATGTTGTCTTCTCAGATTTACAATCTAGTATCTTGCTAACTAGACGTGCGTCGAAAATAGCTGCAGCTTACGCTACACAGCCGTTCGTTTGGACCCTGGGCGGAATCATTGGATCCGCAATGGGCGGCTTTCTCGCCCAGCCGGCGACATTTTATCCCTCGTTGTTTCCGGCCGACGGCCTCTTTGGCCGTTATCCATATCTGCTGCCGAACCTGGTTTCGGTCGCTGTCATTGTGATCGCGATCATCCAGGGCATCCTGTTCTTGGAGGAGACGAACCCGCGAAGCAGATTGTTCAATGGTGACCTGAAACAAGATGCTGATCGAGATGTCTCTGTTATCGATGATGATGATGATAGCACCATAAACGAGAGGACACCTCTTACTCATGGCCACCAAGCCCGGCACCCCAGGATATCAGCAATAGACGAGCGCCCCGCTATCCAGGAGGAGGGTCTCCCTACGGCAGTTGAGCAAAGCTTCGACATCCGGCGCACATCATTTGGGACTATACATTCGATTCGGTTTGTCCCTGACGCGGAAGCCAGCTCCGTATCCTCGCGGACAAAAGTTGAAGAATACACGGGTCCTGCTTTCAACTTTACCATCGTCATGCTTACGGTTTCTTTGGTGTTACTGTCTTATCACCAAATGGCATTCTGGACACTGTTTCCGACACATCTCCTCGACAAGCCGAAAGTGCCTCATGGTCACTTTGACATGATTGGTGGGCTGGGATACACTATTCACGATGTTGGAACCTATCTTTCCGTCAATGGTATCTTGGGGCTATTTATCCAAGCTCTCGTATTCCCTGTCTTCGTTGATCGGGTCGGTGTCTGGCACTCGTTTGTCTTGTCGGTTGTGCTCTTCCCACTAGCGTACTTGGTGCTGCCATTCATCTCAGCATTGCCCTCAATCCTGCAGTCGCCGGGTATCTATCTTTCCATGGCACTGCAGAGTTTCTTTGGCATAATCTCTTTTCCTACTGCCCTCATACTGCTCAAGAACGCAACACCCAGCTCGACGGTCTTGGGTCGCGTAAACGGTCTAGCTATGTCAGGATGTTGCATCGCAAGAACCATATCCCCACCAGTGGTTGGCATTATATATGCGGCCGGGGGCTCTGCTTCTGCTTGGTTCAGCTGCGCCGGTGTCGGTGTCTTGGGGATCCTACAACTCTTCTGGGTCCCTAGAGAACACATACACGGCGTTGTCGTGGACACAAAGGTGCTCGGAAAGACGTTAAACCATTCAGAGGATAGGAACAGGAACGGCGAGCACAGTGTCCAGCAGTAGGCTAGGTACTGTAGTATTTGAACATTATCAGGAACTATTTAGGGCAGCTTGCCTACGAATGTCGCTAAGCGCTTATGGCCATCCAGTGGACAGGTATGGCCAGTATTGGGACAGTTTTGAATGCCATGGACAGTAGCTACGTATGTTAGGTAGAATAACGCACGGAGCTTCCTCAATAGTAATGGTTATTTCATGATAAACAGATTGGGTATATTGGATCCCCGTCTAAATATATCTATCTCTTCGCTTGAGCCTTTTGTCTTATGGATTCCACGAGACTGCTGATATCATCGTTAGTCCCTTTTATCTTCTGCTTCTTGACCTTGCCGCTTTCTTCGGGCGGTGCGTCAAAGTCGCCTGACTTGTTCTTCCGCTTCTTGCGGCCTTCCTCCAGCAGCTTCTTCATACCAGGAGTGGCCTTGTACTTGGGATTGGAGGGATCGATAGCAAATTCGTGACTCTCGAACACAGCCTTGAATCGTTCGTCCTGAACATCCATCTCGAAGCCATCTTGCAAGCCGCCGTGATCCTCGACGTCTTTCTTGCCCTTCTTCTTATACTTCTTGGCCTTCTTCTTCTCCGCCCGCGTTATCTCGTCCATGTTGAAGTGATCCAGGTGCTCAACCTGGTCCCTGGAATCATCCGCCATGATCTTCTCCAGCTGCGCTTTCTGCGCGGCGTTCTCGGCTTCTGCGGCCTCCCTCTCCTCTCGCCTTCGCCGTCTCTCCTCTTTCTTCTCTGCGGATTTGGACGCCTTGGCCGGCTCGTCGGTCGTGAAGAATGGATCGTCGAATCCGAGATCTTCCTTGGGTTCGTCGTCTGCTTCATCTGCGGGTTCATTCTTGCCAGAAGTGGCACTCCGCTTGGCGACCACCTTTTCCTTTTTGGCGGCCTTGCGCTCCCGTTCCTTTCGGATGTATTTCTCGACTGTTGTCTCCTCCACCTTCTCTTCCTTCTTCTTCCTGTCATCGCCCATCAGAGCGGCACTAAAGGTGACTTGCATGTCTCCTACGGGTCCGATGCCTCTGGATGATTTCGTCATTGGTTCCGTGCCAAGACCAAGAGCTTCTCGTAGTTTCCTAGCTTTTAGCTCCTTTTTGCTCAACTTGGGCTGGTCCTCGACTGGGGCAGATTTTGCTTCAACCACCTCGTCTTCAAAACCGCCGTCATCGTCCTCGCTGTCGCTGGCTAGGTAGGCGCGGAAGTCGTTCTCTTCTAGGTCGGCCCTACTGCCAGTGAAGGCTTTCTTCATGCCTTCCTTGCGGGCGGCTTCGTCGGGATGCACGTCCCACGTCAGTTTAACTTTGGAATGTTGTAGAGCGTCTGTGACGAATTCGGTCGGCTGGTAATTAGCGACGATGGAGTCGCATTCCTCCCTCGGCTCATCGTCAAAGGTCACATCGTCGGGAATAAAGCGCATGTCGACAAAGTTTGATGATGCGAGGTATTCCGTGCCATCACATGAGTGGTATAACTTCTTGGCAGTTGACGCGTCAGAGCAGATTACCACTGCGTAATAATACCGCAGGCGGTCAAGTTGGTAGGATCTCAGCGCATCGTTGTCGAAGTCTTGATCATCGCCTTCTTGTATCATTTCTTTCTTGATTTCCTCATCTTCATCGTCGCTGTCGACATCGCTGTCATCGGAGGAGTCATCGGAGTCCGCGCCCGGATCATCTTTCCCCTTGGCGGCCTTGAAAATCTCCTTAGGGGGTCCCTCGACTTCTTCACGTTTCATGCGCTCTTTGCCGAACTCGGATGGATATATCGAAACTTTCTTGATCCGACCACCCTGCGGCACAAATGATGTGAAGAGTGCCATTAGATCGACCGCCTTAATATTGTCCCAGTCTAGATTCACAACGGCAATCCTCCTTGTGACGTCGCCAGTCTCAATATCAGTCTGTTCGTCATGTATTCTCTGCATGCTAGTTGGCTGTGACAAGTCCGCCCCGCCGACATCTTTATCCTCTTCATCCTCGTCGTCGTCATCTTCGTTGTCGTCCGACTCGGACTCACTCTCCGAGGAAGAGAAGCCGCCCTGTCGCGCCGGGTCGTAAGCTTCGGCTTTTTCGAGCTCCTTCTGAACAACGTCGTCGTCCTCGACCTCGGGGTCTTCTTTCTCTTTAGGTTCGTATATGTCTAGCAAAGCCTTCTTCTTGTTATCGGATTTTAATTTTCGACCATATCTGTCCAATTTGGCAGAAGCTATGAAATCTTCGTCCTCGAATACGCGCTGGAATCGTTTGTCAATCTTCGTCTTAACGCGGCTCTTAGAAGGCAGGCGGTATCTAGGGTTCGTCTCGAAGCTGGCAAAGCGAGAATCACTCGTTGCGGCCGCCGAGGCGCCGCTTTTCTTCTTTTGAGGTTTCACCATCGTTCTCTGAATCTCCTAAAACTTAGCGGCTGCGAATTCGGTACCAGTCCTTTATGTACGAGGTCATAAGCTTGAGACACAGAATAGCACTACTTGCTGAGGGACTCACGACAAATTAGCCATGGGACAAAAATTAAGTGGGGCAAACTTTTCTGCCGACCACAGTCTTTCTAGTCCCAGCCAATGCCACCTTGACCGCCTGCCTAGCTTGCATTATACCTTAAATCCGACATTCCACTAGATGACAGGCCGATCACGCATAGGCTCTCAAAAGGCAGTTTATTGTTAGTTTACAGCATAGTGCTTACTTGTATCGCTTGGTCTGCTATTATCCACTTGAGACTACACTGTGTTCTCCATGCTTAATAAATTTGGAAACCTTCACCTTCAGCTGTGAAGACTCTTTCAGGACTTTTTGCAGGCCTCCAAAAGCGTGTTTTGTCTCCGTTGTAAGCGATGAGGGCCCTATCCCTTGAGATCCCTGACTACTGCAAATTGCAGTGACGCTCCACCAATAAGATTTACTATCTTAGTTGAACATCACTGTAATCTCCAGTCAGAGATCTTATGTCATCTCTGGCGACAAAGGGATAACCCCACTCTTAAACATGCTGTTTGTTTGCATTACAGCAGTACCGCAGCGTTCACATCTTGGTAGGATTCACAATGTAATAATAGAGCGGCTAAACCGACGTAAGGAGGGCCTATAGGATGCCCTCATATGTAACGGTTGTAGTGCTTGTCCTCCAACGTCAGCTTTACTTGCAGCACACCTACTAGGTATCAGACACAATGCCGGCTTGCCGTTCTGCCGTCCATCAACTAGCGCTAAGGCAATGGGTAGGTATGTACGCAGGCAATAGTCTCTGAGTAGGCTACTATAATGAGTTCGATATTTTCGTGACGAGAGTGCCAAGACTATGGGCTCCCCATCCACCAATCCTATTGAGTTCGTGCCTCAGCAAGCGATGATCCGATAGCATTGCCCCTCCAGGATCATGATCTTACCTCAGCTACGTACTTATACCTAGGTAATTCACTACCCACCTCATGCGTTCGTGACACGGCCGCAAGTCGTTCCGAATCAGCCTTTAAGGTGCCACAAGTATTACTCACTTCAATTCTTCGTTCATACAAGAATCACTTTTGCGTACCGTTCCCAGACAAGTTGGCCTTTTGTGCTAACTTTACTACTCTCTCGTTACTCCTCATATTTGGTTGATTGACTTTTTACTTGTATGCAATCGAGATTTTGGCACATGAACTAGAGCATTTTCAGGACAAGTCGATATGGATCGCATATTTAGTAAGGCAGAGCATGTGTTTAAGGACCACATCCTCGAAAATGTCAAAGATGCTCTGGGACAAAATGACGAGAGCCGTCCGCAGCAGGAATGCATCTGCGAGAACATCGCAATCCAGCCCGTCGATACATCCAACCGTTTTTCTTCTTTCTCCCCCCAAACAACGGGCAAGGCGAAATGGTATGTAGATGGCGCTTCCTACTTCTACGCTGTGTCTATGGCTCTCGAAGGTAAGGCCCACGTCCCTCCCCGCACAGACTGAGAGCATACAGGCTAATGAGCATGATAGAGGCCCAAGAGAGCATATATATCCTTGACTGGTGGCTGAGCCCTGAGCTATATCTCCGAAGACCACCTTCTCGTAATGAGAAATACCGTCTTGACAACATGCTCAAAGCTGCCGCCGAGAGAGGCGTTGATGTCAACATTATCGTGTATAAAGAGGTTACGCAGGCTTTAACTTGTGAGACTATAATTACATCTTCAGAGGCTAAAAGTCAAGTGCTAATCCGATGTCATGGCAGTGGACTCCGCGGTATGAGATACGTGTGAGATGCAGAATGCAAGCGAAGCTAACTTTCTATGTTAGCATACCAAGCATGCTTTAGAAGCCCTACACCCCAACATCAAGGTCTTCCGGCATCCCGACCATTCACCTACCAGCCGAGCAAGACTTGAGCAAGCCTTTTCCGGGCTGTCGCTAAATAGTCTGAAACTGAACGCTTTTAACCTATCCAAGGTGTCCGGGGGTGCGTTGAAGGAGCTCTATGGCTCTTTTGGTGATACTGTTTTGTACTGGGCTCACCACGAGAAACTCTGTGTTGTTGATCGCCGCCTTGTTTTCATGGGTGGTTTGGATATGTGTATGTTCGGCGCTACTCTCAGCTGTATAGCAATGAACTAACGTGCTACAGGCTTTGGAAGATACGATACGAGCAGTGAGTTACACTGCGCAGCATATAATTTAAACCCCGATAATATGTCTTACGAGTCACGGACGCTAACGATCTAGTCAGGTCACCCTATTGCGGATGCTCACCCTGGAAACGTGGACAACATTATTTTCCCAGGTCAGGACTTCAACAATGCTCGCGTATTCGATTTCGAGGGCGTCGATAAGTGGGATCACAACCAGCGTAAGTGAGACACAAGACTAAAGCTACGAAAGGTACTTACATCTATATGCAGTTGACCGGGCTAAGAGCTCGAGAATGGGCTGGTCTGATATCGCGATGTCCTTGAGTGGCCCCATCGTGAATAGTCTCATTAATCACTTTACCGATCGCTGGTATGTTGAATTCTCTTTTCGGACCACTAAGTGGCCATATTAATTCATCATAGGAACTTTATTTTCGACGCGAAATATGGAGAGAAAGACCCCGGGAAGTACCAAAAATTCGGGCCAGACGGACAAGCACCAGGGGATGGCGGTCAGCATCATAGTCTCCACTTGGGAGACCTAGAAGATCGTTTGAACCAAGGGGTCCGACACATTATGGGAGATATAGGAGATAATAGACCTCACCGTGGGAGGCACGAGGGTCCAAGTCGTGGGCATAACGAGGACCCTGGAAGAGTCAACATTCAGCTTTGTCGCAGGTAAGCGTACAGTTTCCTCCGGCTCAGGAAGACGTTTGGCTAACAGTAAACCAAGTGCCTGCCCCTGGTCTTCCGGTCACCCAACAGAACACTCTATTGCTAATGCGTACATCGATGCTATCGAGAACGCGCAGCACTTTATCTACATTGAGAACCAAGTAAGCCTATGTTAGCGCAAGAATGCGTAGATACTTATCTAACACCCTGTAGTTCTTCATTACAGCAACGAGTGATCGCCAGCGTCCTGTCGAGAACAAGATCGGTGCCAGCATCGTGTCACGCATTGTTCGCGCACATGACAGCCGCGAGAAATTCCGCGTCATCGTCCTCATGCCTGCCGTTCCAGCTTTTGCTGGCGACTTACAGTCTGATGGTGCTCTTGGCACTCGCGCTATCATGGAGTTCCAATACAACAGTATTAACCGAGGCGGCAACAGCATCATCGAGAAATTGCGACAACAAGGTATCGAAGACTGGCGAGAGTATATCGGTTTTTACAATCTCCGCAATTACGACCGCATCAATACTTCATCAACGATGCGCCGGGCCGAGGCTGAGAGCGGCGTCCGGTACGATGATGCACGCCGCCAGCATGATGATATGGTCGGACGACGACAAGAGGGAGGCCGCCGCGAAGAATATGATCGTTATCAGTCTGCGGCCTCTCATACATCCGACCAGACGTGGGACACCGTGAGCGCATGCTATATGGATGGTGGGCCGGATATTCGCAAGGTGCCGTGGTATGGTGATGAAGAATCCGAGATCAACGCATTCGTTTCCGAGGAGCTCTACATCCACTCCAAGGTCCTCATCGCCGACGACCGTCTCGTGATCTGCGGATCGGCGAATCTGAACGACCGTTCTCAACTCGGAAACCACGACTCCGAGATCGCGGTGGTTATCGAAGATCAGGATTTCGTCAACAGCAAGATGGATGGCCGACCTTTCAAAGCGGCGCGGTTTGCGACGTCACTACGACGCTACCTCTACCGTAAGCATCTCGGCTGGCTCCCCGACCAGCGCTGGGATAGGCCTACGCGCAACTGGACGCCCGTAACCCGCGACCCACAGGACTACGACTGGGGCTCGCCCGCCGACCGCGCGGTTGAGGATCCCCTCTCCGATAATTTCTGGCGCTCGTGGACCGAGACGGCACACACCAACACCGCGGTGTTCAGCAAGGTGTTCCACAACGTGCCAAACGACAGGGTCCGCACCTGGAAGGACTACAACGATTTCTTCAGCAAGCGCTTTATCATCCCGGGTGTCGAGATACGGGAAGAGGAGAAGAGGGGCCGTGTCGATTACGGTCATGTGGTGCGGGATGAGTTCCCGGGAGGCGTGGCCGAAGTGAAGGAGTGGCTGTCGCGTGTCCGTGGCACTCTTGTGGAGATGCCGCTTGATTTCTTGATTGATGTGGAGGACTTAGCCAAGGAGGGCCTGAGCTTCAATGCCTTCACAGACGAGATCTATACCTAATTTTTAAGGGACACTTTGTTCTCAGCCAAAACTCAATATAGGCCGTATTGGATTTTTAAGCCAGCGTTGTTAAGAGCAGCCTAAAACATAGCTTACCCCTTGCTATGTAGCTATACATTCTCCGGAAATGCGATCATCATTCCTATTATTTTGTAAGCGACTATACAACTCAATATCTCAGTGACACAGACTAGATAATCAGTAATAGGAGCTTCTATTACTCGTTTTGATTCTGTTCATTTTGTAATTACTACGTGATACATAATTTCGACCGCGTCTGTGTCTTTTCCCAAGCTAGGCATCTCACGTATACCCAGCACAGACATCCTGAAAGACATTCTTCTCGAGTCCAGCAGCATCGGTCGGAATGAGCTTGAGGAACGTAGCATACGAGTAAGTCCATCGAGGGTCATTCAGCTCCGTCTTCCACGTCCAGTAGACCCAGCCAGCCATGCCAGGCTTCTCGTACAGCTGCTGCTGCGCGGTCCAGAACTTGGTGAAGAAGGCGCTGTCGGACCAGTCGACGTTCGAGGTCATGCTCCACTCGCCGGTGATCTCGAAGCTCTCGCCGCCCACGACGCGCGAGTCCTGGCACGCGCTGCGCATCAGCGCGTCCCGGTTGCCGTTGTCCTGCACGCCGAATCCGATGTAGTTGTGGTCGTCGAAGCCCGTCAGGGAATCGGCCGCCACGGCGCCGTTGCTGCGCGGGTCGCCCGACGACCACTTGGACGACATGAACTGCACGTGCAGCTTCTTGCCGTCGGGCACGTTGAGGGCAGCCTCAGCGTCACGCACCGCCTTCAGCGCGCCCGGGTAGTACGTGTCGATCATGCTGGGGACCTGGCCGGGAGCCGGATAACGGCGGCCGCCGTCGTCGTGCATGGAGACGGGCTCGTTGAGCACCTCGAGCATGCCGACGCTGGCGTAGGCCGGGTTGGTGTGGATGCGGTTCGTCATCCACGCGAGCCACTTCTCGGCGCGCCCGTAGTCGTAGTCGTTGTAGAAGCCCGCAGGGTTGGGGTTCTGGCCCGTGAAAACGTCCTGTTGCTGCCCTCCTGGCGCGCCGTGTAAGTCGATGATGACGTAGATGCCCAGGTCGGAGGCTTTCTTCACCACGGCGTCGAGATAGGGCAGCATCCGGTTGCCGTCGGCGAAGGGCTCGCTGGCCTTGTCGACGATGTCCGTGTACGACCAGTACCCGATCGGAATACGAATCGTGTTCAGCCCGACGTCATGCACCGACTGCACCGTATCGGGCGTGATCCATGTTGCCCAGTGCTTCTCAAAAGCGGCGTTACCGGCATCGCGATTCGCACCCGAGTAGTGGTCTCGCATGCAATCGAACTCGCTTTTGGAGCTGCCGCAGCCCATGACGTTAGGCCATTCATTGGACATGAAGAAGGGTTCGGAAATCAGCCACGACCCGAAGTTGACGCCGCGGATCTTGGTCACGCCGCTCGGTAAAGATGGCTTGAAGCGCTTCCCGAGCTTTTCGAAACGGGCCGTCATGTTGAAGGCCGCCAGATCGCGGTCCTGAGGAAGCCATGCGTGGGCGGCGCCCGCCAGGATTACTGGCGTTAAAATCGAATAGCGCATCGTGAGGTTTGTGTTTCTATGTTGTCCGCACACGATAACTTAACGACGGATTCACTACTGGAAGCATCCTGTACTATCATATTCAAAGCACAAGGCAGATAACTCCTTTTTTATACAGCGTGTCGAATGAGACTGGTATTCCCTGTAATTTCCGTCGATTTAAATCCAGCGTTTTGAATGCATACCCTGTGACTCCTCGTTTTGTGCTGAGGCCAGCCATCTCGGGCCGATTACACATAATACGACTGAAGTGTTTCTACCTTCCACATTCTCAACATCGCCGCTCTCCAATCTATTTTAGTGTCAAACATCTCCTCAGCTTATGATTCGTCATCCATCTACTTAAGCTTTAGTTGCATAGATCTGCCTAGCAAATCCCGACGGCTGCAACCCTATATCACTTGGAAGTGTATAATCTCGAACAAGGTCTAACCTAGATAGTGTTGTATATACTACTGCATAATATCATAATATTGACGTAGCCTTTATTTACATGAATACTCTCGATTCCACCTCTTCATTTCCGCGATTGCTGTTCATTCGAGGAATTTAATAGCGTCAAGTTGTGCAGCATCACCCACGCTATGACTGATCTCTTTCACCTCATCAAGGTCTTTCTTGGTGTTTTCGAGGTCCTTTGCGATCATTCCCCAAGAGTCGGCCCCAAGAGGAACCCGGATGGGGATCCGCTCACCTCGACTGACGACATGGTAAATGGCAGAAGCCAAGTCGTGCGGCTCCGCCCACAGTCTGCGATTCTCCTCCTTTCTCATGTGAGATAGCAGGAAGTTCGTCGGATACGTAGGTTGGTCGTAAGCCGGATGTCGCTTGGTCATTTTGAGCGAAGTAGTCGCATAGTTGGTCTTGACGCCGCCGGGCTCTATATTCGTCAAGTGAACTGTGAAGACAAACAGCTTAGTAACATGCATACCCAAACGACTTTGTTTACGAGCGCGATATTGACTCGGTATAACTCACTATTCCAAGCAGCAGGAAGTTCCTTTGCCACAGACTCAGCCCAGCCTTCCATAGCAAACTTGCTGGCATGATAGAATGCCTGGCCGGGGTAACCAGACCAGCCTCCCATGGAGCTGATGTTCACAATGACACCGCCCTGCTGTCCGCTCTTCGGATTCACATCTCTCATGATCCCAATGGCCTTTTTACTTACGTCTACCATGCCCCAGAAGTTGGTATCCAGAACTGCTCGAGAGTCCGCGTCTTCGGCTGCTTCCGTATCGCCGGCAAGGGTGTAGCCCGCGTTATTCACAACGACGTCGATGCGACCGAACTTTGCCAGTGTCGCGTCAATAGCCGCCCCAATGGACTTGAGAGATGTCACATCTAGCTCTACTTTAAGCACGCGGTCATGGCTAGGGATGCTCGACAATGCGGAGAGCTTCCGCGCTGTTGCCACTACGCGGTTTGAAGTCCCTGCGATGTGCTGAGCGAGAGACTGGCCGATTCCAGAAGAGCAGCCCGTAACTAAACGTTTCAAGATTAGAGTCTGCCATTTTCTATCTGCTACGGAAACCAGTCAAAGGGTTAGAACTCACTGAACCAGACAGCATCTGAGGGCAGATTATACGGCTTCGTGTTTGGCGCATCCATGTTTGGTGTTGCTGTGAATTGGAGACTAGGAAAGCTTGTGATAAATATCCGATATAGATCTTTTGTGCTTTGTTTCTATTGCCATGAAGCGAGTTCTCGAGGTCAGAGACCACGAGTTTTATATGTTGGTACGCGACCATGCCAGAGACATTCTCCAAGACATTCTCCATGGCATTTCCGTCGCGGCGTCACCCACTGCCCGCTGTCCATACCCATTTCAGATGCCGTTATTCCCAAGCCGCGCAGCCGCGCATACTATTCAATACTAGAAATTTCTTGTGCCTCATTGAGTCATTGCATCTGAATCGTACATATAATCTCCGCGCTTCTAGCTCCATTCACGCTTACAAAATCTCATGCAGCAGCCGCGGAGACCCGCCTCTTATCTCCCCATCTTGCATTAAGCCCGGTTCATATCCCCGAGCATCATCATCGTGCAGAGGCAGCCTTAGATGACGCCAGGAGCATCCAAGGATAGATTTTTTTAGGTTTATTTTATTTTTTGTGTCTAGTTCATTCCCATCCTCGGGGCCCAAGGCCTGAGATTGATAGGTCGCCGTCTTGGATATCTTCTATTGAGCTAACCTAGGGGTCTCCATAGGTTCTTAGCTAAACTCCGAGGTTATACTAAACTACATATCGATGCCTGAACAGGCTACAACAGCTAGGTCAGCCGCGCACCTAAAGTTCTATTCTCATGTTCAAGGGTACTCGAAAACCCGGAAAGAAACGTATGGGACATTCCGCAGCTCGTCAGTTGACATTTCTAGTTGACGGTTCAAGTCAAGCAACATACACAGAGCTACTACTTGCAGACCTAATAGTGACTTTCTTCCGCAGGACCAGCTCCCCCCTCCTCCCTCCCTCCTTCCTCCCTCCCTCCTTCTCATTCTCTTCGGATCTGTATCAGGTGTCTATAATAGCTAGTACCGTGAAAAAATAGTTAAACCTCAGCCGCTACCTACGCTATCTCGCACCCTCTGGCTGTGATAGAGGACGTAGTTGCTACACATTACCCTCATCCCCGCCATCGTCCTCTTTTCACGAATATGCGCAACTTTTTGTTAGGAACTCCTCAGCACCGAGGTATAACTTGGGCAACTACTCATAAGGTCCCTTCTTATAAGAATAGATACCTACCTATACGTAGATCTATGTAAGTCTCCAGATGCAACTAAGTGGCGAGCTAGGAAGGCCGGATGCCAGGGTCTTTTCAGGTCGACACAGGTTGGGTTATACCTTCACTATGTATCATGGCGTTCTCGAAACAGCGGGTTTAGAAAAGTGATGTCCCATCAATATTAGACAGTTTAACGAACGGCGCACGGCTAGAAATATTGGGAAATAGAACATTGACATCGTACAAACTATTGTACAGCTAGTGATACCCTTCATGCTGGGGGCCATGAGTAATTTGGGCATCGAGGTTGACTCGGAAATTGGTTCGCCAACAGATGGACGTCATGCACATAATCCTTCTTTACTTCCTTAAAGTGCTGAAAGATAGGGTAGACAGTGGAGTAAACTAAGAAGCGAAGGATCATCGCTATGGCATCGATTATCAAAACTGTCGTCTTCGACCCAGGAGGAGTCTTTGCTGGAATGGGATCACCATATCGTAGATACGTTGACTGCGAGCCAGTTCCTGACTATTATGAATTTGTTCTCTTGGTAGATAATGGATAATACAGGTTTTGTTAGCGTCCAAGGGGCTTACATAGCATGTGGCTTTCAGTCCATCGACTCATGAGAGCCACTATTACTGATACGAGTAAATCATTAGGACTTTGGGAATATTCTCGGTGTAGACCCTGCCATCATCAAGGCTTCGTTGGAACAAGTACTGCTGTCGCTCGCTATCGACGAACCATTAGTTCAGACGATTTACGACCTAAGGGCCTTAAACACCAACCTCAAATTCTACGCCATGTCTAATATTTTTAAACCGAGTTCTCGGCTTTCACTATGGGAATCCAAGAGGCTAACATTACGGGCTTAGGAACACTATGAAATCGTGAGTAAGCTCAACCTAGGTCCATGTTCACAGACGTATTTGTGTCCGAGATCGAGGGGGTTGTAAAAGCTCGAGCCGCGCCCATTTCAACGCATAATCGACAAAGTTGGACTTCTTCCAAGCAAAATACTCATGATCGACGACAAGCGCGAGAACATCTTCACAGCGCGCCGAGGCGTTCATGAAAGCCAATGCCGGACGTCCCCATCCTCACAATAAAAGAGTCCCTAGCGGACGCAGACACGACATCGATAACCTACGCGTCAATTCCGTCCCCCTATCTTGACGAAGAACTCTCAGATGTGCGCGTGGTGCTGGACGTGATGGCGACGAACTTCGACGCGGACGGGCTGATGCAGATGTACTTCTCCGCAGAGCGGCCGCGGACCGTGTCCGAGGTATGCGCCAACATCCTGCTGTGCTTTCACCACTTCGGGTATGATTCCGAACCCGACTTGCGGATCAAGGCAACTGGGCTATGGGTAGTCGACTGTCTAAGGAACAGGGCGTAGCTCGACGAGTGTTGCTACTACCTGATCCCGGAGGCGTGCCTATACTTCGTCACACGCCTGTATAAGGAATCGACGGGCTCGCTGAGGACGGAACTGGAAGTTATGATAAGATACCGGGCCGTAGAACGGATCAATCTACCAGCGAATCCGCCAGCCCTTGCCACGCGTCTTGCCGCCTGCCAGTCCGTGGGCGTCGAGCCGTCGCTTTACAGCACCGATCTGGACCGCTTTATGTCTTTACAAGAAGAGGATGGTGGCACTTTATCGTAACCTGTTAGATTACGGTATTAAGACGATATTCTACCCAGAAACCTCTGTCTATACTATTTAATTTTAAATGGCTCCTGAGCATATTACGACAGCAGTAACACCAGGGCGACAAGCAGATTCAAGTAAATCGGGAAAATATACATGATACAGTATTCTCGCTTATACGATGTACTACTAGGAAAATACATGTTATAGGGCAAGCCCAAATTCTAATTGAGTATAATTCAGGCGTGGAAAAAAGGTTACGGGCAGACCAAATTGTGAAAGAGCAGTGTATTCAAGATATCGAGCTATCCCTGCCAACGACGCTGACCACCTATCCAAAATGGCAAAGATTTGATGAGCGTACCTGCTTCGCCCCCTTGGGTCGGCGGCAGCGGACAGCTATTAACGACGTAAAGGAATCTATTATTAGACCACCCTCGATGCTGTTATTGCTATACCAGATTTCATATACACCAGGGAGTTGACAGTATTCCGGCAACGTCTTTCTGAGACGTGTCTTCCTCATTCCCCGCGACCTCATGCCACTCTCGACTCCGTCATTGATGGCCCTAACACTCTCTCTATCCGCAGATGAAGTGTGTAATATAAAACCGCCCCATAACCAAGCAAGACCAAAATAAGCCCCGTTCAATAACCATCAACTATTGTATGGGAGGAGTCTGACATAACCGATATAATGCAACAAAAGGTAATATACAGAACTTCCTCTCCTATCATTTCTCGCCAGGGGTATGATACCCGTTAGTACCGTGTAGGCGCTGTAAGTGTTATTTTTGTCAAATGAGCAATACGTTCAGTCGTTCTTGCCGTTAGCCGTGTTACCAAGAAGACCGTCCTTCAGCTCTTTGATAGGGAGGCTATCGTCCAACCTGAAGTGGGAACGGTTTCTCCGGTGGCGACCCCTATGCCAAGATATGACACCAAAACCAATACCTGCAATGCAGCCGATGGTGAGATAAGGGTGCTCAATGAACGTGACCTTAATATCGAAGAAGACCTTCTCGATGCTCGAGATTGTAAGCTTAGGCTTGATGATGGGCGGGGAAGTGGTGACTTTGGACAGGGTTTCGAGGATGGAGACGCGTGATGGGACGATGTTGTACCCGTTGATGGTCTGGTCCCAGTATCTTCGGTTCTAAATACTTGTTAGCGGAGACCCCTCTAGGTCTGGATCGTGGTTACCTACGTCCTCATCATTAATGATCACACGATCTCCGTCTTTAATGTCAATGCCGTAGGTAGTTCGAATCCATCTTTGCCAAAATACCCCATCAACCCAAGCAAAGGTAACTTCTTTGCGGTCAGACCAGTCCATAGTAATTCTGATGTTCTTAGCTGCCCTCACGCCCCGTTGATCACCGCGGTCCTCGGCTTCTTCTAGGCGCAGCTGTTTGGCGTCACGAAGATTTTGTCTTTCGAGTTGGAAAGCCTGGATTTGCTTGACCATCCAGTCGTTGGCTGCTTCTTTCATTTCGTGTATCGCCGTAGTGAAGGATTCTTTATCCTCTCGCTTCAGTATACCGAGGACCACCATCTTGCCATCCATTATTTCTCGTGCGTTCGAAGCTGTTAGCTCGGGGAGAATAGGCAGCCAGACGGATTTCATCCAAGACAAAACCATGTGAGTGTCTCGCATCTCTCGGGGGGTTAATGGTGTATAGTACGTTGGCCGCCCTTCTCGCGATACAAGCAGCCTCGGCCAAGTCGTTATCTTGAACTTCTCATACAGCTTTGGATCCTTGGTCTTGACTAGTTTGGCACGGCCAACGAGGCTGAGAGACAATCGGTCGAGGGCCCGGAAATCTTCGCTGGCGGTGGCGTGGTCGTAGAAGTAGACAAAGATGACATCCTCCTTTTTCTCCAGTTCGGCAAAAGATTCCGCGTCAACATCTTTGATGCCTTCGCAGATGTCGAGAGCCTTCTCCGCATATTGCAGTAAATCACCGAAGCCTCGGAGACCCTCATACTCGACGCGCTCGCCGCCCCGGAAAAACAGTATCGATGGATACCCCTTTAATCGGACATCTTTACAGAGCCTGCTCTCAGCATCGCAGTTCACTTCTCCGACATTGAGTTTGCCCTTCATCTCCTTGGCCATTTGTTGCCAATTAGGTGCCATTGCCTGGCAATGATGGCACCAGGGAGCATAAAATTTAATGAACCACGGTTCCTGGGTCATGGTTACAAGATCCTGGAAGCTTTCCGCCGTGAGAGGGACGGATATGCCTTCCTTGTTGGGAATGACACTGGGCTTGGCCGGTTTGACTTCCGAAACATCTGTCTTATCGGTAGTGGTAGTCTTTGAGGCTAGGGCATCGCCTTCTTTATCTGGGCTGGACTTCTCGCTTGTGGAGTCTGTCTTATCGGTGGCCTCTGGCGTACTTGTTGCCCCAGGTTCGGGTAAATTCAGCTGCTTAGGTCGTGTGCCAGGCTTTTCCTTCTCGAGCGCGGCTTCAATCATGTCGGTAACGGTATACATGGGCTTCGCACCAGTTACGAATTCTACCCGTTTGCCATCTTTATAGAGTACAGTGCGAGGATAAGAGCCTATTTCGTGTGCGGTACAGAGATCACCAAAGGCCTGACAGTTCACAGTACCAAAACGGATATCGTATGCCTTTTCGAAAGGGACAGTTGGTGTAGCGGCGTTGGCATCGGCGGGTGCGCTCGACGTGTAGTAAAATTCGTACAGCGTCTGGTATGTCGGGGCAAATAATTGACAATGGGGGCAATCGGGACTGAAATGCACTGTCAGTCAAGGTTTAATTATGCGCAGTTAAGCATGAGGTTCTGCAAGGCACGAGCGTAGGACGCTGCGTCGGATACATGAATGCAGACTGAAGAGTAAACACAAGAGCTTCTCACTTGTAGTATTTCACGACTAGAAACTTCGATGCCTTTACTTCTTCGTCGAAACTATCGCTCGTAAGTTCTAGCAGTGGCGGAACCCTTTTGCCGTTAAAGTAGGTGTTTTCGACTTCTGGATCATCTGTAGTATCGGCACCGATGGCTTGGGCGATGCCCAGGGTCGCTGTGCTGAAGAACAGCGCAAGCCATGTGAGCCTCATGGCTGCGATTTATCGAGCCCACTGGGACAGGTCGGAGGTCACAATACAAGCTAACTGGTCTTTGAATACAAGCGCGAGCTGGAGCCGGCGGTGGGCTGCGGAAGAGACGCGTGACGATGTTTGCAGAATTGGTATAATGAATCGGTGGGCGAAGGACAAATGCGTAAACAGTGATGCTGAATACGCCGTATGGATCAGGGGTCGAAAGAGATTGCGCCTTATCGGCGGCTGTACATGGAGATTAAATTTCTAATACGAGGAAGCAAAAAAAGGAATCGGATAAGAAGGAAAAGAATGAGCAGAGGCGGTAGTCCACCGACGCACAGTAGCAGAGTACAAAATTACCAGCAGGCAGAAGTTAAACAAAGCGCGAATGAAAAAGATGTTTTCCTGAAGAGGAGGAATCTATCTCGTCTTCCAATAGACATCAGCCCTTCAAAGATTTATTGGAGGTCATCTATGAAACAGGACCTGTCTTTTGCCTACATTCCATTAAAGGGAGGCCAGGCCAGGCAGACCCTTGCACATTTAGGTCCCAAGTCGGGCTAGTCTAATTCTAATCATTGAATTCAGGAGACGTTGCAAAGCTAACCTCAATTTAGAGTAGATTGCTGACACACCCAGAAGGGCTGACTGAAAGGTAGCACAGCCACATGGAAAACCCACATCCATTCCTCCTACATAGTTGCCTACAACATGCCTGTACATTACCTACCTAATGCCCAATTGAAGTGACTGGAAGGCAAGCCCTTGGTCCTAGTTTCATGTATATAGAAAGTATCTTAATTCATGACCAGTATAGCTACAGGATTTCTTTTTTGTTTACTTACCTACCCTAGACACTATAGAACTGAGTGGTCAAGTTTTCAAATGCAGATGTACCTCCTGCAAGTTTGCTGGTGTCACAACCGCCACCACGTGTGAATTACCCACCCAAGCTACCCGGAACTTACTCGTAGGCAGGTATATTATATATACATACCTACGCAAGGGATGAAATAGTGAGATGAGATAAGTCTATTTCAACAACATGGCTGAGATCTCATCAAAACGTCGACACTCAGATAGCGACCATGAAAAGAGTGAGAGTGGTGTATCTAGGCACATGAACCCAGCTTCTCTTTCACATCCCATCAGCCCTCCAAGAAAGAAAAGGGCAAAGGAGGGAATCCGACTCGCCTCTCCATTCCGCCTCACACGCATCAAGGATCTCTCTGATGAAGACAATATTGATGCAGTATCTCTGAGCGATCTCGTAGGGGATCCCCTCATCGCCGAGCTGTGGGACTTCAATTACTTGCATGACATTGGCTTTTTAATGAGACATCTCGACAGTGATACCCGGGCTCTAACCAAGGTCCATGTTGTTCACGGGTTCTGGAAGAGGGAGGACTCAAACAGGCTGCTACTGGAGGTAAGTGCAATTGTGTTCAAAGCCGTCCGCACTCAGCATACTGCACACTACTTCTGGACATGCCATGGAAATTATTCACAGAAGTATCGCTGATGACGTTATTAGGGACAAGCAGCACGATACGAGAATGTCACGCTCCACACAGCCTATATGCCCGAGATGTTCGGCACTCACCACTCCAAGATGCTTGTACTTCTCAGACATGACGACACAGCACAGATAATAATTCACACAGCGAATATGATTGCCAAAGACTGGACAAATATGACCAACGGGGTCTGGCTATCACCAATACTTCCCAAAATCCAGTCACATCAGCGCGCTGCTGAAGCAGATATAGTAATAGGCAGCGGAGCGAGATTCAAGTTTGATCTTCTAAGCTACCTCTGTGCCTACAACAAAGTACGGAACGTCTGTAGTACCTTAGTGAAAGAGCTCGAGAATTACGACTTCTCAAGTATCCGAGGGGCACTTATAGCGAGTGTCCCAGGGAAACATGATGTCGAGCAAGAACCGGGAGTGACACGCTGGGGATGGCAAGGCCTGAAGGAAACATTAAGTAGTGTTCCAGTGCAGGCTGGGAAGTCGGACATTGTCGTCCAGATATCGTCGATTGCAACCCTCGGAGCAAATGACACTTGGCTTCAACGCACCCTTTTCGATTCACTGTCAGCATCCGAGTCTCCTCCTCAGCCGCCATCCGCGTCTTCAAAGCCTGTAGAGTCCCGGCCCAGCTACAAGCTTGTATTCCCAACGGCAGATGAAATCCGTCGCTCACTAGATGGCTATGCTTCTGGCGGCTCAATCCACACAAAGATTCAATCACCAGCTCAATCAAAACAACTCCAATACCTACGTCCGCTATTACATCACTGGGCGAATGACAGTGAAAATGGTGTTCCAACATTTCCATCTACCTCTATCCAGAGCCCATTGATCCACAAAGATGCCGGCCGTAAGCGAGCTGCACCCCACATCAAGACATATATCAGACATGGTGAGAAGTCGATTGACTGGGCTTTGCTCACATCGGCGAATATCTCCAAACAGGCATGGGGCGAGTATATGAATAAAGCTGGCGAAATTCGCATCGCCTCTTGGGAAATCGGGGTTCTAGTTTGGCCAGAGTTGCTAACTGGAGGTGCTAAGGGGAGAATGTTAGGCACATTCAAAACAGACAGCCCAGCAAAGGACGACAGTTGCGATGACCGGGAGCTGGCAATAGTTGGTCTTAGAGTGCCATATGACATGCCCCTTCAGAGGTATGGGAGTTCAGAAGTGCCTTGGGTTGCGACCATGAGCTATGCGGAGCCAGATTGGATGGGTCAAGTCTGGCCGGGCTATTAGCTCGCTCGTGGCATGAGACCCTTTCCTTTGCAGGAACGATTTTAAGGTAATCAGGAGGATACGTAGCGGTACGTAGAGGCGCTGAAACTCATTTGGGGGTCATCATTCGAGATCAAATAGAAAGAATAACCCTCATTTGATAATTATACCTAGTAAAACCATACTCTCTAGAGCCCTCATAGATCCCCCAATGTGCCAATTCCGATGCCTTTGTAGTACCGCCGTTTTGAATTGAAAAGAGAAGTTCCATAAGGACTGGCCCGGCAGTTATATGACTCTTCAGTCTTCATAGCAACTACTCGACGAGTGGTTTACCTGTCCGTGGTGAAATCCGAAGTCACAGGACAAGAGCACGGGCATCAGCGATAAGTGCTGTGGCAACAGTGAAAGAGAAAGACAATGATTAGTCGAGTCCCTCGATTTCCTTGACTTTGCTTTGATCGAGGCCATAAGACTCCTTTAGCTTCTCCACCAGATTAATATATTCTCTTCGTGCTTGCTCGGGCGTTAATTCCTCCTTTTCGAGCACATCGCCCCATGCGTCGCGCTTGGCAGCGTCCCTGACTTTCTAGATAGGATTATAGACGTTAGCTTCAATGTTCCCTAGCTGCTGTAAAAACTATGGCCTCAAGAGCACCACGCCTAGCGCTTGCTCTAATAGCACACATGGTATGTTTTGCAAAGTTCACTTGCGAAAATTGATGCCCGTAAATTCGCTTGATATAACATACGCTTGACGTAATGTCGACCCTTTCCCAGAGACTGAGTTTCGCCCGGCCCGGGAAGTCCTCGTTTTGACCGACCTTGCTAAGACCTATCAAGGCGGCAGAGGCCAATGATTAGTGATTTTATCTAATGGTTAGGGTGGACTAAGAAGCCGTAGATTCTACACATCTTCAGCATAATAATGGTAGGTGACAGGAAGCAACAGTAGGGAAACTATAGTGACGACTGACCATAAAGTCGAAGCATGTCTTTGGTAGTCGGGTCTTTTGACAGTCCACTGACTTCTTTGTATGCTGCGGCAAAATCTGGGTCATCTCTGAACGCCTGCATTGCGTTTTCCGAAATTTTCTTTCCCTCTGCCATTGTTGTGGCTGGCTGGATATTCACGTAGGCAGAGAAAGGATGATAGGGACAGTGGTGTTCTACGGGTAAGACGTTTGTTGACTTGAAGTACTAGTATGGTGAGACGAAATAACGGGATGGAATTAAAGAGGGGAACTTAAGTTTATGACGATTATGCTGGTGTGGTGCGGGCAGCTTCGGCGGATCTTTATCAACCATCGTCATATCGCGTCGGCTTCGGCAAGCAAAGCGGGGGTGGTTTTAGGTTGTCACCTCAAGACGGTTTAGAAATGCATCTACTACTGAAAGCTACTCCCTTTGCTCTAAGCAGCTCTTAGTTATTAGCAGCTACCCGCATGCATTATCATATCACCACTGCTTTTAGTACCTCCTACCTCGCATGACTGAGCGTACCTACCTTAACCTCTAAAATTTCCAGAGTACGCTCTAGGTAGTTACATTCAACCTAGTAACTTGGGAGGTAGTTACTACTATATTTTGGGAGCAGACAAGGAGTACCTGCCATGTGTATTGCCGGCAGCCGCTTTCAAATCGTATTCTATAGGCGAGTATAAGCCTGTGCGTCTCCCACATAGATGTACTATACATGTAGGTACCAGGTAGTATGCTAAGCAACTTCGGATATTGCTCGATTGCTGCTACTATGTACATAGGTAGGTAGTATGTACGTATGGAGGAGAGTACCTTATCCTGCGCGTTCCTAGCAGCTTGAAGTTGGGTTCCTGTGTCGGGCACTGATTACAATCTTGGGATACAGGTACTATCTACAACAATTACTAGTAGTACATACCTCTTGCTTCCTACCTCTTCTCAGACAATTTACATATATATGTAGGTAGATGGCGTACCTGACAAAGTTTCCCTTTGCGGCCCTCGCGGAAAATGTTACATACCTATGCACTAGTAGGTACTCAATTGGCACTGATGTGGATTTGTATTACTTACTCGCTTATCAGGTAACTTGCTACTTCCTAGACGTCTTTTTTCTACCTGACCATGTTTTAACGATTCCTGGAAAACGGACCATGCTAGATTTACGATGCGCATGTTGTTTTCCAACCGGTGTGGGGCAAGAGGACTTGATCTTGCCCTAGTTAAAGTTTTATGGTGCGACTAAATCTTCCCTTACAGGGTAAATGGGTCATCAATTGGGATGGTATAGTATTCGTGGTAATAAACAATTCCCTATTAGGTAATTCGATCTATTGAGAAAAGGGGACCAATAAATAGGTATTGTCGAGAGGGTCTTTTTCTTTTTCTTTTCATTTGTCCAACTTAACCACTATACTATTTCTTTGTGCCTCGGGACGACAAGGGTTTAATACTTTCAGTTCATATACCATCCTACCAGTATCAATTGGCGTCTCCCAGTAAGAGTAGTGCAGCATGAGCATAGTACTGTGTAGTTGGCCCAGAGATTCAAGTCGTTGACCAAAAGTATTAGTACATAATTGAAATTCTCCGTCGAGTTTCTGGCCCCAGGCATGGTCCGGGGAATCTCTTGTGTTTCGGGATCATCCCGGGTCGGGGAACATTTCCATCTCAACTTGTCTCTGGCTCGGAACCGAAGAGCTACCCAGTGCATTTTCTGGTTCAATTTCACAGTGTAGTCGCGACTTCTAGAGTATCTACTAGAATCGATAGGTTGTAACGGCAACTATCAGTGTTCAGAACGCGTAAAGCCGACTGGTAGTGGGGATCCGTCCAGTGTACCGTCTGAGTACTTATTGTCATGGACAGGTGGAGCGCTTGGCGTTGTGATACAGTACATCACGTATATATAACTCTTGATGGTTCGGCCGGAGCTGTGGCACTGCTTTATAAGCGCCCATTCCTTCTGCAACTTCGTCACTTCCGTCATTTACTTCTCTCCCCCTTTATACAGCTGTTTCTGCTCTTCTTTGGACGGAGGAAACAAACATTGAAGCTAGGCCTCGGAACGCTCGCTTCCATCCACCAACCCTGCACGCTACACCCCTACCAGGCTTCGCTAACAGCTCCGATTACGAACTTGTGAGAAAGCAAAGCATAACAAAATGACAAAGACAGTTGTAGTTCTTGGGGGTGCATATGCAGGCGTGCAGGTTGCTCACCGACTGCTCAAATATACTCTGCCTCGAGTGAAGGATTTGAAGGTCATTTTGATATCGAAGGTATGTACTAGGACTACACGGAATTCGAGTCGAAATCGAAACATCGAGCAAACAGGGGTCTAGACTAGCTTGGCTTCACTTTGAATGTGGAACTCAAAGAATTCACCTACCGCTATGTCTTTCTAGACTCTTGATATTGCTCGAGGACTGTTGCTGACGGGCACACACAGAATAGTCATTTCTATTGGAATCTGGCTGCAGTCCGGGCCATTGTGCCAGGGGTCTTGAAGGAAGCGGATTACACTCGCCCCATCGCCCCAGGCTTTGCAAAGTACCCGGCAGATGCTTTCGAGTTCATCGTCGGTACGGCAGAGGCCGTCAATACCACTAATAAAACGGTAAAGGTGGCTGTGGGTTCAGAAGGAGGTGAGCGCGAGTTGAGCTATGACTACTTGGTAGTGGCAACAGGAACGCGCAACGCGGGCGCCTCAGCTGTCCCTTGGAAAAACGCCGGGACCCACGAGGAGATTACCACCCTTCTCGAGGAGACGCAGCAAAAGGTGAAGGCTGCCAAACATATCGTTGTAGTTGGCGCAGGCCCAACGGGTGTTGAGGTGGCGGCCGAGTTGGGTTTCGAATACGGCAACCCAAAGGATCCGGCTGCTAAAAAGGAGATCCTTCTGCTCTCTGCCGACAAGGAGGTGTTGAATGGCGACAGCATTGCAGCCAACGCGAGGACGGAGTTGAAGAGGGTCAATGTGGCCATCCGGGGATCGTCTCGGGTTGCAGACACGAAGACACTGCCCGACGGTAAGACTGAGCTCTTGCTTCAGAGCGGTGAGAAGATTGTGACCGATTTGTACTTGCCAACCATGGGGATGATTCCAAACACCGAATTCCTTCCAGGAAATCTGCTCACGGATAGGAAATTCGTCGACATCGATGAGTTCTATCGTGTGAAGGGCGCCGAAAACGTTTGGGCTGCCGGCGACGTTGTCTGGAAGCCACGCGGTAGCTTTGTCCTCGCTGATAAGCAGGCAGCTGGTGTCGCAAAGAACATCGACGCCGTACTCATGGGGAAGGAACCGACGCCTGTCAAGACTCTTCCCATCGACGTACTGATGGTTGCCACCGGCCGTTCCAGGGGGGTCGGGCGCATGGGATCAGTCAAAGCTCTCAGCTTCATGGTTTACTTCATCAAAGGAAAGACACTTGGCATACAAAATTTGGCTGCATGGGTTAATGGTACACATTTCTGAGGATGAGCTTCAATTCTGAAACGCCCAATGTCCTAAGAATCCTTTACCTCAGGCTCTTGTGTCGGCTAAACTTCCTAAATGCTATAGACGCCAGTACGATAGTTCCCTAATTAATACTAGAGATACCCCAACCCCTAATAAGCAAGCTTGTAGGTACTATGTGACAACAAGACGAATATTTCACTTTAACTTAGCTGTCTTGATACTTGAGCAATAATGAAAATCGTTGGCCGTGTGGGAAAGCCTTGGGATCGAGTACAAAAATTATAATCTGCATTATACGATGTTGACACTCCACAGTTCTGCATCATACCCAAGAGAGCCTCTTTGATTTTTACGACTGGGCGCACCGCCCCGCACCAGACTCGTAAGTTTTCATCTCCCCGCTTTCTCGTCTTCAATTTCTCGACGTAACTGTTCGAGAACTTGCATACGTGAAGCAAGGTGCGCCTCCAGACCGTCAACTTGTTCTTTAACAGTCTGCAAATCATCGGCAACCCCACGTAAATTACCTCCCACTTTCGCCTTGCCGCCGCCTTCCTCAAGCTCTCTTATTTCCTTTCGTTTATAATCCAGGAGTTGTTCCAGCTCCCGCTTGACGAGTGCAGGCTTACTGTCGCGCTTACCGCCGCGCCGGCGGTTCGCTTCAGCTTCTACCTTTTCCATCTTTGCTTCGAGGTCAGCTAACTGCTTCTTCAGCCGTACCTCCTCCCATTCGGCATCTGTCTTTGCCGTGCTGAAATCCGTGCCCGCCGTTTTGAAGCTGCCGCGCCCTAATCGCGTCAGGTATTGGTCGCCGAACTTAGCCTTACGGCCCGTTGATGTGCTGTCGTCAGCCTTAGCAGCCCATCGTGATGCAGCGGCCGAGTTCCGCTCGCTATCAATCTGGTAGTCGATCTGGTTTCGCTCAAACGATGAGCGGAGGGAGGCTGGAACGGTCCTAGGAATACGGAACCCTTCGTGGCGGTTGTTTAGGATGTGCAAAAATGCAAGGCATGCGTCTTTGTTGATCGACGAGGCGGCTGATGGATTGATGAGATTCCACGCTGATCGAATATCGGTATCGGGTACATCGAGAGATTCATATAAATCTTCAAGGGAGTTAACTGCACAGTAAAGACAGGTTAGTCGGTTAGGGATCAAGCCGGTGCCCCGGCACGACATCAAATGGGTAATTCGTCCGTACAGGATATTTCGCCGCGCATGTCTCTGTTCTCCTGATATATTGACTCGTATTTGGCTTTATCTTGTGGGTTCATATACCAATCGAATCCATCTTTGAGGCCTGGTGTATCGGAGTCGTCATCTACCTGCTCGAACTGTACTTGCTTGCCGGTAAGGGCTCGGTTCGCTTGCACCAGATGTGATTTTGACTCGGGGACGAGCCAATCTGGAAGTGTTGTAGGGACCTCGGTATACTCCTAAATGCCTACGTTAGACGCACTTATATATCGGGAAGAAGGTCGTGTTCATCGGCGGCGCACCCCATTCACTATATCAAAAACGATACGCATGGCAACGCAGAACTCCTCGAAGTCCAGATTGCCGTCATTGTCAACATCGGACACGTCCCACACGCGCTCTAGCTGATCATCCCGTAGTCCACTGTTTTTCAATAGAGGTGCAGCTTGTTCACCCGTCAAAAACTTGCCGCCATTGGTCCGTGTTGAGAAGATGTTCCAATATGTCTCGATCTCCTGAGGCTCGATGCGCGGGGCCATACTGGGTGGTTCTCTGCTCGCCGCGCAGATATCTTTGCGCCTGGTTCGATACAGATTCCTGAGACTTTTATCTGGGTAAATATACTGAATATACTGACGACGTGGGCTGTCTATTGTGTTATGGTAGGGAATTAGTTTACATATGCCTTGACTATGAATATGCTTAGAGTGTCTGAGGGTGTAATACGTAACAGGTACAGCACAAGCCTCACCTTACTGTGGGTCTCCACTGTAGGCGCCCCGTTGCAGGTACCTCCAGCCCTTCCTTGGATAGGTACCTACCAATTGGAACAGTACAGTAGAAAGAAAGCGTGAGCCACAACTCATGCATGAACTTGCCTAGGTTAGGTAATCTATCCTCTTTCAGTTACATATGTACAGCACGACCTGTCCGAGGTAAGTTACTTACATAATCCATCTGCCTGCACTTACTACGTACTTGGGTAAAGTACAGCAGTAAGTAAATATTTACGTGTATCTTAGTACCATAAATCCTTACCTGGGGTAGATACTGGGGTAAATCTGTTTCTTTTCATGAGCTGAAACATTTATAAGTATGTACAGATCTATAGGTAGTAAAGCAAAACATTACTTGTAACCTCGTTAGTCAGCTCTAGCTTTGAGCACACCCCAGTCATGTGTTCCTACTTGGGGGGTTTAGTTGTTAGAAGTGACGCCCGGGGGTGGCGCCACTAACAGTGGTGAGGACAGAGCGCTGGGATCACCCATGAAAACTCGAGAAACAGAGAATAGGCGGTCAGCAAGAATACACACAGAACGACAGCACAATCGCTGAATCCTACGTTATTCAGGTAGTAATTACATAGCTTAATGTAGTAGCGATTTCTGGACCAGTTTTTGTTCTAGCATACATTCATATCTACCCAGTATTCCTTCTCTTACATACATCTGTATTGCATATACTTGTTAGCCCTCCCTATCTGCTAGTGGTAGTACCTACCCAAAAGTAAGTAACTTACGGGTCGACAACTCAAGGTGTCCTGTTCAATTTGGACCTAATTACATGGCTTAAGTAATTTTTCTTGATAAGACCTTTTGCCAAAGACTATCATGTCTTGTCGAAGACGATGTTGCTTAGCATGGAAGACCACTTAAGCAAAACATTCAGCAGGTTTGGAACTTCTAGTAGATATAGATATTCATATGCAGACTTGAGAAGTCTGAAGTATTAACCCTTCTTTTACCCCCGGCCGCCAGGTAGTTGCGGCGAGTACTCACTCTCGTGCAGGGACATTATTAGACTCTTTCCCATCCAGCCGCCGTAACAATCCTATCGAGCAGCCGTTGAGTTTTCAGAGCCGACTCAAAAGTGGCAAAAGATTCAGTGTTGCCCTTCATGAATGCATGGTACTGGCGAGCTACATTTGTAGCGGGCATTGACAAGCTCGCTTCAAATGTGTCGTTGTTCAAGAAATCAATATTTTGGACTTCACCACTTCCTACCCTGAGTTTCAGGGTCCGCTTGGGGGCACCGAATTGCCACATTGATTGATATTGTAGGATCTCAATCTCTCCCTCAGTCCCTGAGATAATCCACCGGAAGCTGACGTCGTCGATCTCAGCCTTCGACTTCCTAGCCGAGAAGGATACGGTTGCATCGTTTTCTAGGATACCTTGAACGAGAATGTGGTCCGGGCTCGTCTTCGGGTAAGTAGGATTGACTACCGTGCCCTTCAGGTCGAACAGAGTAACGGTCGAGATTGTGGATCTCAAGATTGCTTGAACTTCTGCAAAGTCCCCAAGCACATGGGTAAAGCTATCGAGGACTAATATCAACGTCAGTCTCCAGGCCGATAAGGCACTTGGTTAACCGAATAATACAATGAACTCACAATGGCCAAACAAAATGAAAAAATCATTGCCGCCAGACTTGTGATTAAGCCAATACTCCCCGCCAGCTAGCCAGGTCTGCACTGGAGTAATGCTGGTGCCGATCCAAGCCGAGGAGTGCACCACTTTCCCGATCTGCCCAGAGTCGACAATACCTTTTGCTCTGGCTACCAGAGGATCGGCCCTCGCCTGTAAACCCACAAGTGTTCTGACTCCCGCGACGTTAGCCAATTTGGACAGCTCCTCGGCCTGTGACAGACTGGCAGCCAATGGCCACTCAACGAAGACGTCCTTCTTCTTCTCTAGTGCTGGCTTTGCTAGTTCGAGGTGTTTTTCTACGTTGACGGAGACGACTACTAGATCTATAGTTGAGTCATTGGCAAGGTCCACTGGGCTACCGTACGCTTTGGTAGACGCTGGGAGACCATATCTTTTAACTGTAATTTGTTTCGTTAATGCCGATACAACCTAGCACAGGAAGGCCCATGTAACTTACTTGCTCTGGCAGCAGACTCCACGCTTGAATTGCAAACTGCGACTATCTCATAATCTTCGGGCATCGATCGAAGCGCGGGAAGATGAGAGTTCACGGCCCAATAGCCAGGTTGACTTAACAAGTCGTTGTCTCCTTCAGGCGCGGGACGCAAGCCAATGATACCGACACGGACTGGGGCCATTGTGACAGTATATCGTATCCGTGATGTTGTTCAAGATGGAAGATAATAAAGGATGTGATGTGGCCGTCGACGGAATTTGGCTTGGAACTTTGCGTGAAAGCTGCCTACCTTTATACATCCCGACTCCTACCTCTGTTTGAGCTTCATGAACACTTCGCCTAGGGATGCCCACTCGAACTCCGAATTAACAATCATCCTCGACGAGTGCGTGTTGTTCGCAATACGACTAGTCACCCCCATGACTTGATATCAGGCTGGCTTCCGATACAGCTGTCGGTCCTATGACGCCTCTTGATATGTATATGGCTTACGTATAAAAGGCTCCGTGCCGGGGCACAAACCCACTAGAATAAGCCATCTGCATGTACCTGTCTTATGCCTAGTACCGCCTTGCAACCCATCGGCTGGATTCTACGTGTTGTTTCTCCGAAATTTTTTCCTCTTACAGGTAGCTAGCCATTCTTCTGTTTGTCCGATTCAAGACAACTTCAACTGTACTCCTGCCCGGGCATGCCGGATCATGGATTTAAGGCAAGGGCCCACACGAAATCCGGTAGAGTGGAACCATTGCCGGAACTCCGAACCTTGACAAATGCTCTTCGACGTATAAGTACATGTTGTACTATCCATTAGGAATCTAAGCACCCAGGTACATAAGGACGTGTAGTGCTCAGGTAAGCTAGCCCGACATGTACTTGTCGGCCATGTACCATAGAGCTACCTAGATCTAGGGACCTCCTGGGCTGCATGAGGAAAGTTCATGCCACTTGGCAAGCAGGTTGATCAACCGTCAAAACATAGGGCGTGAGTTGGAACCTTAGCCTCAACAGCAATTTGCACTGTAACTATTTCTCAAACACGAAGCCCGTCATGATAGTTGACTAAGGATCAAGGACACCGAAGTCTCCTCCCCAGTAACTTTCGTTAGATCTCATTATTGGCGCAACCAACAAGCCTTCCTTAAGAGTTTCCAGCTGGCTAAGTTTCGTTTTATCTATTCCATCATGCCAATCTCCCGTAAGCGATCATGCGATCAATGCAGATATGCCAAGGCAAGGTGTTCACTTGACAGAGTTTGCTTGCGATGTTCAAACAAAGGGCTACGGTGCGTGTACACTGAAGGAGTGCCACGTATGGCCCCTTATTCCCGGCCCTATCTTTTCGGACACGCAGAGAACTCACCTTCGACATCTGATGCCACGGCAACGCCCTTGCCAACTTTGTTCGGGCTTCCGGACCCAGTTGTGCCTTATTTTGACTACGGAGATACTTTTGCCCAATCATTTACATTAGGCAACATCGATGGGCTCACCGAAGATCTGCAGACAGTTGTGCATCAAGGTGTATCACGCCAACCTTCACCTGTGCGCCCAATGCGGGTGCAAGAGAATACAAATGAAGCTAGAGGCGCGCCTAGTTCTCGCGATCCCGCTAGCACTCTCTTAGACGCATCATCCTTACTGACGCCTTCGGAGGACTTTCAAGAAACACTTTCTTTAGGAGCCTCACAACCCGATAATACGACCGCGGCCAAAGATGTAGCAAGCAGAACGGGATCCCAAACCGACGTACCAAAGCTACCCCAAGAGGAAAATGATGAAGACGGAGTGGAGACGAACGGTTCAACAATTGCAGTTTACGGAAAGCAGTACACAAACTTCCTTGGGATCAGGCGCACGCCTACTATTGATCAGTCCCTAATGGCCAGAATACTTGTCGGTCAGCTTGAGAACTTCCCAAGGATGTTAATAGGGGGGAGCAGGCTGCCGCCTTTCATTTATCCGCAATGTGTGTTGGATGGTCGACTTCCCGGCCAATGTGTTTCACCCAATGGCGTACATCAATGTTTACCCGAACCACTGGCGAACTGTGTTGTTCTGACGCAAATGTTTTATAACCGTACCTTGAGCAACAATCAGTTGGTATGGAAAACTATATATGAGGAGCAGAAACGGCTGTACGAGCAAGTGAGCAAATATTCTCTATTATCCCCTCTCTTGATAGCTTGCAAAACATATAGAGAGGGGCAGAAACCAAAGCTGAGCTACATATCTACTGACCCGCACTTTGGATAGTACCCTACCTTTGACAGTGTAACACTTCTTGCAGCCATACAAGCCGCAACGATATATCGTAAGTAACAGAGCGTGTTTTGTTATTGTTTAATCGCCATACTCGGATTAAACGCTACCTTTATACTAGGACGCTTCCCTTTTGCTTGCCCTTTCAAACCTGTGCTTATAACTACGCAAACCTGCTAAGCCTAGGCTTTCTAGTCCTAATCCAAGCACAAGATCCTGAAACCATCAATAAGAATGATGTCGCTTCTCTAGTCGTCACAGTTTCAGTTAGTGTTTTGGCCCGATCTTCACATCGCAAAACCCGATGATGGGCGTGCTGGGAGTTAACAGTAGCTATGAAAAGGAAATGGCGACAACCATTCATTTCCAGAGCAAGTACCAGAACGACATTTACAACGATTCCGGCCTAAATCAGAAAACTTGGGCCATATATGAGAGCGTACGAAGGTAAGTCTTGCGCTATGGCATCGATTCAGAACCCGGGCACGAGTGGAATTCTCGGTCTCCTGGTCACGGCGCTCATTATGAACACCAGGGTCAATAACCTATTTTATATTATTGGAAGTGTCCTTGTCGTCCTTATTGGAGGACCTAAACGACCGGGCTGTGGCCGTATACAAGCAACACCGTTGCCATGCGGACGGAAACTTTGGGATCCTGATACCATCGAAAGCTGGGCCTTACGGTTCCATGATCATAAACGCCGTAAGGCATCCGATAAGGTGCTGACCATTGGTGACATAGAGGAACAACTGGGCAGCAGGCGATTGAGCAATAGTGGTGGCATGGTTTCACTTATTCAGAAGGATTTAACCAGGTGGTGCGGAGACTTGGATGAGCTGGGTATGCTAATCTGGATGGCAGCGCAACTCAATCGGGCAGCTACATAGCTCCAGGCGCTCAGATCCAAACTCGAATATACAACCATAAGCAAAACATATAAGGTATACGGTACATGATAGAATTGCGGGGGGCTCCTTTAGTACGCAGCCAGCTACCTGCCTACTAGATACCTATCAGATCTTGTTGTTTCCCTAGGCATTTTATAATGCGTATTCAATTTGTACTTTACTCCTCCCTGCCAGGGCCAACGGGAAAACCCCAACATCACCATTACGACCACCACATATTGGCAACATAGCCGCCTTGATTCGGCTTGCACCTTGATATATTCACTACCGCAATGGCTTCTTCACCAGAGAAGCATATACCACCGAACTGCATCTCCGAAAAGACGCATCCTTCCTCAGGTTCATTTTTTCCCGATTGGTCAAAATTTGACGTCTTTGGGCAAACAATTCTATTGAAAGAACTTAATGAGTCTCTTGGCTCTTTTCGAAAGGCATACGTGGCTCTTGAAATATCACACCACGAGGCGGAGTGGCTTTGTCGAGACCTACCTTGAACAGCGGCAATCTTATGGTCTAGGAAGGACTATAGCACAACATATTCAGAGCTATCTCAACTGCGGGCAGATTGGCCAGGCTTGATCTTGCACTTCCGTTTGCCCCGTAAGTACACAATTATTGGGCCCCCAGGTGACTCACTAAGCTTTGGCCCATCTCAATATGACACATACGACGAGACTAGGAAACCACAAGGGACTAAGGGTACATACCATATTCTACCACCCAGCAGTATGCTAGAGCAGTTCTGGACTTCTACAGTACTAATGGGTGCTATGAAGTGTTTCGGTCGGGCGATAAGGGTGATCCTCCTCAGAACACTATCAGCAACTGAACCGGCAGATGCGCGACTACTATACCCAGAAATAATAGACCCCGGCCTGGTTTTAATTCAAACGGCCATCGAGGTGCGGCTATGGAAGCGAGGACAATGAAGTGCACGAAGACTCAGAGACAAGATGCGGGATGCGAATCCGATAATAACCTGAGTTACACACCTACCCAGGGCATGCTACTACCCAACACACAAACCATGGACGATCACCAATTGGATGAAGACTTCGCGAACACGATGGCCGTTCAGCCAGAAACGAGCGACAAGACTGTACGAGGTGTAAGAAACGGTAGAGCTTCTGCTGCTCCAAGATGTGCGCGCCGGAATTGCGATGATAGTGACGAACACTACAAGCCTGGAAATCCCCGAGGATCCTAAAAGACCGGGACGAGGAAACTTGTGGCCTCACAGAACTGATCCAAAAACAGTGATTGTCGACGGTAAATCCACAACTGCGAGACTTGCACCCGCTCTCACAAATATCTACGGGTACCTACCTATAGTCGATTGTTAAAGGATTTTCATATCAGAATTATTAAAATTGTGCAAATGACAGAGACGGTGCCCGAACTGGCAATCTATGTCCACGGCCTAAGAGAACCTTGGCGGTAAAAAGATAACAGTGCTAGGTTAGTATGTCTGGTCGGATATGCGGAGGATTTCATAGGCCTGAATATCATTGAGGCTTATTACTGTCACTTGGCTATGTCAAGAAGCCAGCTAATGACGCATGGCACTCAATAAGAGATACAGGTGTAAGAAAAAAGGGGAAAGTTAATGCTTGAGAGTTTAGAGGCATTGTCATGATTGATTACAGTCAAAAACCACTAGACGGGAATAAACAGGGGGTGTAGGAACCAATCCAGCAAACTGCACAGCCATGATTGAATCACTTAAGGCGTTTTTCTGAAGTTGCTTCTGGCTGTTCTGTGTATGCGACGTCTCCCCATTCTCACGTCACTTCAACCTTTAAAGAACCACCATGTCAGTATTTTTAATGTTTACCTTCTCGATATGGTTTCGGGCATGCAGCTATCCTAGGGTTACAGCCTGTAGGCCTCCGGTAGGCCGCCAGCTGGCTTTAAGACCCCGCCCAGCTTGTATGCATGCAATGCCGACGATGACTGCTTGCACCAACAACATCGAATTATGCAGCGCAAAGTAGTACTCCTCATTACAGCAGATCGGCTGGAAATCAACTCCCCGTAAACAACGACGCCCTCACGCAGGGCAGTTAAATCATCTTCCCTATAGGTGACAATCTGCCAAAACGGCTGTCAGCGCTCAACACAATGACTCAGCTGTGCAATATATGCCAGACAATACCCTTCCGAAGCCTTCAAGAGAATCCTAACCAGAGGCTCGGTAGTATAACGCTAGGCTTGTATGATGACAAAATACAGAGATCAACGTGCGAGTTCTGTTCGTTGATCTCCGAGTCCCTCGAGCTCTCGTCCGTTATCTTCGGGGGCAAACACATATACCTCAGGGACTTGCGAGGACGGGAGATGTCGCTTGACTGGTCTCAAACGGAACATTGCTTTTCACTACTTTACAGTATTTTCAAGTTTTATTATACAAGCGGGGCTTGCCACACATTGAGCCGTGTCGTCCCATCTACACCAGTTGACACAAGCGTTCTCGTTTCGCTTTTGACTAACTGTGATGATGGTCACCGATGCATGTTGCCAATCTCAGTCCATAACGCACAAAAACTGTCAAATCTACGAGCCATCAATGTCTATGAAATGCGTATTACATCCATTGCGCCTAGCGAACGCTATGTCGCACTGAGCTATGTCTGGGGAAACATATCAATTCCGTTCCTCCTTCAGGCCAAAAAGGACGAATTGATGAAACCGCGGGGGCTAGAGGGAATCTACGCAAAGATCCCCTTGACAATAAGAGATGCTATCGAATTTGTGCGCAGGATGGGCCTTGAATATCTATGGGTGGATGCATTGTGCCTTGTTCAGGATGACCCAGAGGATATGGCGATGGGGATTGAAGCTATGGGTCTTCTCTATGAACATTCCTTCTTCACAATCGTGGCTGCTCAAGGTTGTGACGCCGATGCAGGTCTGGCCGGAGTAGGATCCCGACAGAACACCCAACTGAAAGCGGAGATCATGCCAGGTGTAACACTAGTCGGAAACGGTGTTACGGGCAACGGGATGGGCTGTGAGGAATATCTCGAGTTAGTAACATATTACGGCACGAGGGCATGGACGTAAGTTCTCTTATCATCTGTTATAGACATTCAGTTACTGATAGTGCCCTAAAGCTTTCAGGAATACCAATTATCGAGGCGTAAATTCATATTTGTTAACAACACGGTCATCTATCAGTGTATGAAAAGTTCATGGCTAGAAGATTTGGAAGACAGAAGAGCCTCACCTAAGCTATTATCAACCGCACACAGTACAGGGCATGAAGGAAGTTCCTTCGCATCATACACTGAAATCCTTATGCGATATTGTAACCGCCAGGCAACTTACGCATCCGACATGGTAAACGGGGTAGTGGGCTTCTATGAGAGGGTAGTAGGGCGTAATTATGGTGGACATGTATTTGGTATGCCCATTGTTGCTTTCGACTGGTTCATGTGTTTCTTTCTTGAGGTCGGAAACCCGAAGTTCTACCTAGAGCGACAAAAGCCTATGCCCAGCTGGACATGGGCGGGGTGGAAGGGTAGAAGGAATTGGGTTAGTGAGAAGGCTACGGACAACGAAATACTCACTTGGACCTCGGAGAGGACTTGGATAATTTGGTATCAGAGGCAGCCGGCCAGCCCTCCACGTTTGATCTGGGAGAGATTTGGAAGCGACAAGAAGCACTCCACAATTTCGCCTGAGAAAATAGTCAACGACCGCCTGATCAAGATCCGAAATTTCGCTGAGGAGTCTTTGCCTATACTCCCTACACGTCATGTTCCTGCTTCTATCGGCCCCCAGGCTAACCTTCTTCAGTTCTGGACGTTTTCAGCTACTTTTAGTCTTCATGTCGACCAAGAAGTCGAGGAAAAATCCAAGACGGACATCTTTTTTCTGCATCACATGACAGTGGGTGTTCTTGGCCAAGATGGGAGGTTCTGGGGCATGGTGTACGTGGATGAAAAATCCTCAAAACGGGATTACGAGGTCGCAGAACTCATTGTTATATCCACGCATGAAAAGATGTGGGATGAGGATTGGCCCTCGCCCACCTGTCCCAGTCATGAATATAAGTTACATCGTCAGGAGAATGGCCGCTGGCATGATGTTTTATTCGTCGAGGAGAAGTCAGGAATAGCCGAGCGCAAGGGCTTTGGACAACTGTGGTTATCACCTATCAAACTGACAGCGGGATCACCATGGAAGTGGAAAGAGATCATACTTGGTTAGTCCTTCCAAACCCTTCCGAGCTTCATTTTGCCCCGCAGATGGCAGGAAGGGGCATATGCTATGGATTGATAAAATCTGGGAGACTCCCTATATAAGTCAAGTGCATTGTATCCTAAATTCAGGGCATGGTGCGCAAGGCCACAGATCTAATAACTACCTGCCTTTAGGGCCCATACTTGATGGTCTCTAGTCAAGGACGTTGCTAAAAAGAATAGATAGAGGTATTGTGATACGTTCTAAGGTAATAAGGTAATAACACTGTATATGAAACTCTATATCTATTAATTGAATACCCCTCTTACTCCCTTCTCGTCATTACGAAGGGTGTCCCTTATGATAATCGGCTCTATTGCGACTATAGTTAATTCAAATGCGGAATGGCATCAATAAGATGCTACTTCATACTTCGATTTGTTTCTGATCCCTTTTCCAAACCTAAATAGAAGCCATGGCACAGGAAGCAGCAGGAGAGAAATAAACCCTAGCAAGCTAGATGCCCAGGCGACGCCGAGATTTCGATACACTTTGCCAGGGGTCAGCAGAGGCTCACTATTATCAGAGGATGAGATGTGTGCGCGTTACTTACTTTGGAGAGAAAATAAGGGAAATACGGCGGCCAATCCGTATCGAGCGAGACTATTGGCACTAGTGGCACTGGCAACATTCGTTCGATGATACACATCCCCGGTATACTGTAGGGCACTGATGAAGAGATCAATGTTCCCTGCTCCAAAGATGACGATGGCCAAGATAGGGACTGCTGCGGAAATGGTCGGTCGGGCCGTCCACGCGAATAGAAAGATACTGATGGGGATCATGATGCTTCCGATAATTCCCGGGAGCAACCGGTACTCTGGTGGGACTTGATGAGGAGGAAATCTTCGAACCTGGGGCTGGTAGAACAGTGTGTCGCAGAGCTTGATCACGACAAAGCCAATGATACAGCCAAGAGCGATGGCGAGAAACACCAGCCCGGCCTGCACTAGCGTGAAGTTATACACTGACTGGAAGACGAGGAAGAAGGCCCCGAAGAAGTTAAAGAGTACGCCAAATGTGAACGCTACATATAGACAGAGGAAGCCTACAATGGGTTCCGTGAACATCATGTGGAGCGGTCGGAGAAGTCCGGTGGTCCCGAACTCGCGTAGGGTAACTAGAACTGGCTTCCTTTCGGGAAGTTTCATTCCGAGCCTTTTCATCTTGCGGCGCTGTATGACGGAGTGGTAAGACTCGCTCCCAATAACGACCCATGCCAGACTAAAGGCAGAGAAGAGCACGAGGGTATACTGGGTCCATCTCCAACCCATCCGGTCGACAAGGAAGACACCGAGGACAGGGCTGTAGACTTCGTCAGCATCTCGCGATAGACGTAAACAGAAACAGACTAGGGACCCCGACAGTACAATAATTACTTACCCCAGGCCCGGCCCAAGGAACGGGCTGAGAATATAAATAGAAGAGGGCAGAGCTCTCTCTACAGGTTTGTAAGCTTCGGCTAGATACCCGCTACCGATAGCTAGACTCGGGCCGTAGACGAAGCCAGCCAGGAACCTCAGAACGCAGAGACCTGCAAAGGAGGTGGTGAACCCGGCCCCCAACGAGAAGAGACCGCCCAGGACCGCCGCCGCGACGTACACGGGCTTTCGCCCCGCGGTCTCGGAAAGGGGGCCACCGATGACGGGTCCGAGACCGAGGGCCAGTACGTAAGTCGTCAGCGGTAGGAAAGCTACCGTGCTTGAGACTCCGAATTCCTCGACTAATTGGTTATGTGCTGGGCTGATGATCGATGTGCCGAGGGACCTATAAGGTATAAAAAGCCGTTCTATATTAGTAGAGAGGGATGAAGGATGTAAACTGATGTTACCTTGATATATGTACTCACCCTGAGAACGCGAGGATCGCGACCGCCGCTAACTGCATGTTCTTCTTCCATTTGGGCCAGTTGTAAGGGTTTTCGGGGTCGTCGTCCCAGTTAAACTCTATCGTCGGCTCATCGTGGATATTCTCGATAGAGGTCTCATCTATCTTGGTTGCATTTCCCGAGCCTGAGGGCGACTCCATATCTTTACTTATATGTCTAGTCTCAGATCAGACTCAGATGACCGACCACCCGAAGTTACAACTTCTTGTAGGAGTGGGCAGGGATTCGTGCTGTTAGGCTCGAGACGGTTATGTTAAAGCCTGTTATTCCCGTTATTCATTCCCTATAGTATTTTCAGCCGGCAGGATGAGTACAGCTGGGGAGCGCATATCTTTATACGCAAAGGGTACCAAGTCCTGTTGCTCGCAGACGGATCCGAGACCGACGTTGACGATTACTGGCGCCAGAGTCACAGGTTACTTAACTAGTCTCGCTCGGTATAAGTCTGGCGAAGAGATATAAATACCCGTAGATGACGAAGAAGTCTTGAAAGGTCAATGAAGCGAACGTAGGCGGGGCCGGGGAAGTAATCCACCCATCCCGGCTACTACGCACGTATACTTGGCACGTCGTAGGGGGTTATGCTGTTGAATTTATTGATATTTAACGCCTTCGCCAGATACCTAAACTCATCTAATATGCGGAATTACCTTGAGTCTGCTTATAGTATCTTGATATGCGTGGTGAGAGGACTACACTCAGATACCCACCATCACCCCACAGCTACCAAGACCACCACCCCAATGTATCAAGACGCTTTATAAGCAGCTGTGAGTTCTATAGCTTTCTCGTGTAGCTAAGAAAGGTTTTAGTACTCCTAGATATTGTCATACAGCAAGTCCCTTTCGTCCATTTCTTCTGGCACTTCTACGTACCAAACCTACAATCAGGAAGGCATACACCCATGCTTCGCGGAATTATAAGGCGACTATAATCAGATCGGCAGGTAGGACTAGCTGTTATTGCACTAGTACTTACATTTAAATGGCTGTGAGGATTGATATTATTTTATTAGCAAGATGCCTCCGAGCGATGGAGCTTGAGATGGGCAACGGCCGAGCCGAGAGCTCTCACAATTTAAATTGCCGCTATGTTATGATTAGCTATGCTCTCAATCACAGAATTCTATGATGGCAATTTCATCAACTTGGAATGATTACAATTGTTCGGCCTTTGAGGCGAATTAAATTGGAGTGGACGTGATATCTCGGGGAATATACAACCTCGGCTCCTCTTTGAATATATGATTAATGATCCCCCGAGAACCTGGGAAAGTCTGAAGGGAAAAGGCCCCTCGGGTTTTCTAAATGTTTTACATAACTAATCACGCCTCTTGGTAACCCCAATACAATCTTAGAGTTCTTCTGAGGAAATGACGCAATTAAATGGTAAATTGACATTATCCCCACGATGACACTGGCGTTTCGTTGATGTTGATTCTGACGACTCAGATAAGTCCGATATATCTAGTTACGTAATCATATACAGATTACTAGTCTCATAGTAGGTACAACTAGCGTACTTTACCACAAAGCGTTCTTTGCATTTATGGAGTACAGATGTAGTTAAGTGAGTATACTCCTATGCACTTATGCAATACCGCAACGGTTACAACCGGAACCTTGTAAACTTGCAATTAAAATTCCCAAGGTTTACGATTGCTCATAAAGTCTCTGCGAATCGCCATGTCCGAGCCGGAATCACCGGCTGTGGGATCTCTGTTAAACTTAAATGGCCTTATAGACAACCCCGTATTCGCTGGAGGCTTCGGCCTCGCGTCACTGGGCGCCGCCCTTGCCTTTGCGCGACGAGGTGCACTCACCACTGCGAGCTTGATTAGGCGGCGCCTTCTTGTCAACGTCGAAATCAGTAGACAAGATCCAGCTTACCCCTGGGTGCTGGCATGGTTATCCGAGCCTCGCCCACAGACGTCATTCATCGCGAAGCGCCTCACGCGCATCAACAAGCTATCCGTGACTACGACGACGACGACGACCCCCAATGGACCTACCCAAGCCAGCTTTTTCCTACAGCCCGGTTACGGACGTCATATCGTCAAGTACAAACATGCGTACATCGCGGTGAACAGGGAGAAGCAATCGACTGCGAAGACAAACACAGGCGAGCCTCACGAGACGTTAGAGTTGACTACGCTCTATGCCCACCGCCATATCTTTGAGGACGTCTTCACAGAGGCGCGCGCACTCGCTCTCCAGGCGAGCGAAGGGAAGACGGTGGTATACTCGGTGAGGAACTTCGATTGGGTACCTCTGGGCGAACCGCGTAGGAAACGTCCACTAGCCAGCGTCATCTTGGACAAGGGGGTAAAAGAAGAGATAGTGAACGATGCGAGAGACTTCCTGGCACGTCGCCAGTGGTATGTCGACCGTGGTATACCCTACCGCCGAGGTTACCTTTTATATGGGCCTCCAGGAAGCGGCAAGAGCTCCTTCATCCAAGCCCTAGCCGGTGAATTGGACTATAGTGTGGCCATGATCAATCTCAGCGAAGTAGGCGTGACCGATGACAAGCTCGCTTTCCTGCTTACTAAACTCCCAGAACGGTCCATTGTACTGTTAGAGGATGCCGACTCGGCGTTTGTCAATCGGAGAAGGCGCGATACTGACGGCTACAGTGGTGGGACCGTCACCTTCTCTGGGCTATTGAACGCCCTGGATGGATTATCTGCTGGCGAGGAGCGCATCGCTTTCCTTACAACGAACCATATTGAACGACTTGACCCTGCCCTCATCCGCCCTGGCAGAGTTGACATGATGGTCCGTATCGGAGAGGCCACCCGTTACCAGGCCGCTCAAATGTGGGATCGATTCTACCGAGATGTGGATATCGGCGGTGTCTACAGAGAGCGTTTCCTGGCTCGTCTAGATGAGTTAGGCTTCTTCCGTGAGGGACCAGACGGAATAGCCCCGATCCGCACTAGCACGGCTGCCATCCAAGGCCTCTTCCTCTTCAACAAGAGCGATATGGAGGGTGCGATCAATATGGCCGGGGGCTTGATTCCAAAGAAACTGGAAGCAGAGCCGGAGCCATAAAAACTTGTACATGTAACATGTAATAATTATGTATCATATAACGATACCCAGTTCTAATATAGAAGAAGTTCTTCGACATTCAGCTACGATAGCGACTCGGCTTCCCGAACAAAGACCTGGTCAATTGGTGATGTGCGAGGTGTCCGCGTGCTACACGGCGTCGCACAACAAAATGTTCAGATGTCGCACGCCGAAATAGAATGTTTAGTTATAGCGAACCTCACCCCGTGGCGAGGGGTAATACCACGCGGTTTGAATTGCTCGAGCTCGCTGTCACACCACCGGAGGGAGTGAGTTGCCTCATAGCTACCGGCAGGTTGCCCGAACCAGCCCTCCGATGCACACGTTCACAGTATGCCAGTTATTTCGAAGTCCAGACCTACAACATTTATCCTTAAGCGAGCATTCAGGATATTATATTAGTTATCGGCCTCGGCCTTACCTCAACAGCTAGGGAGGCGTGGTCGTTGCTCGCGAAGTCCTTATGTCACTCGTAACTTGACAGCTTCAAATCACCCTTGTTTTACAGTTCTGAAGCCGTATATGCACTAATTTTATGCTGGTGGATATCATTGAGTCGTCAAAGTCTCATCGTCGCTAATAAGCTATCGTTAGCGAGATCCAAAATACTATTAATTACAAGCCATCCTAAAACCCTTTCTCGAAAACTGATCGCACATCCACATCCCCTAAACGTCCTCAAATTCAAACTTAACCAGCAGGGTGCATTTAGTCTCATGTCCTTTGAGATCGAGCAAGCGGATGAAGCTCCATCCAGGAACGATATACAGTAGTCGGACAGCCGTGACGGCGCAAATGGGGTTCTCGGCATAGTTGACATCGTCTTTGAGGAAGATGCGCAGGAAGACGAGCTCGTTGTCGTCGTACTCCCACTCGAGCGTCTCGTCCCAGAGAGGGTCCGTAGGCGGCGGGTTCTTCTCGTCCCTGTGCATGAAACCGAGCTTGTGCTGGCGGTAGTGCTTGGTCTTGCGCTTCTGGTGCCTGCCGTCGAGGTCGTCGGGATGCACCAGCGAGCACGTGACGTACGGCTTTATATCGTCTGGCTCCTGACCCTGAGGTACTGGGACGTCCGAGGCTCCGGCGACGTGTAGACGTAATCTCCTCCGTCGGCCCGTGTTGTTGTTCAGCTGCCCGTCCCCGCCAGCTCGCAGCGCGGCGGGCTTCAGGACGTACCCCTCCGTCCTGCTAAACATGGCCTCGTTCAGCTGCATGCTCCCATTAAACGTCTGCCAGTTCATGGCGCAGATCTGCGCCCCAACGCCCCAGAAGGGAACCTGCTTGAGGTTGTTGGACGATATGCGCGTCCCCTTCGGAAACACGCGCATGAGGTGCCGCGCGTTGTGCCGCGCGATCTTGGCGTTGTTCGCGGGCATCAGCGTTTGCAGACCCGTCTCAGAGATGTTGATGAGGTGGTGATGAGGGCTCGTCAGCGCCTCGCTCTCGAACCAGGAGTTGTCCCGCGGCTTAATTGACTGCGCGTACACGCCCATCGCCGCGAGCTCGGGGATGATTCCCATCTTCTTCACCGTCTTCTTCCGCGCCTTGTAAGCTGCGCGGGCTTGCTTTTCTTCTTCGTCTTCGTCGCTTGAACTACTGCTGCTGTTACTCGAGCTGCTATTATCATCTTTGTCGTCATCAACGTCATCTTCCTTCGGGAAGAAATACTCGACTATAACCACAATCTTCGACCCAAGCTCATCAAGACGGACGTGTTCATCGTCGTCTCTATCTTGTTGCTGTTCCCTGTGACCCTTTTGACGCACGGCTTTGCTAAGTAGTCTGTCTCCCCATACCTCCTCCATGATCTGCACCAGACGCATCTGTCCGTAGGCGCCGCAGTGGTTCTCGAGGGACAGGATAATGGGCGCGGCGCGGTAGCCCTGACGATCCACGGCCTCGGCTGCCTCCTTGTCCACCACGTCTCGGATGGTCTCGCACACCGCGCGGAAGGGTATTTTCGAGACCAGCGTGTACCCGTGGGTGACCCTGGGCTCGTCCTTGTCGTTGTCATTGTCCCACGCGTCGATCTCGACGCATCGCGCGCCCGTCAACAACGCGGTCTCATACGCCGCAGCCGAGGATTTCCCCTCCAGCTGGTGCCCGAGTAGATACGTATTGTGGCTGGAGCTGATAAAGTACTCAGGTAGCGGATGGGAGCGATCTGTCAGCTCGGGAGGAACTTGGATGTGTGGCTTGTCTAATAGCGCTTCCAAAGCCGGACTTAGTCCGTCGGAGTTCAGGCATGCTTCTTCCTCGGACACGACTCGCTGGTCAGCAAGGAATGACTTCAGTGCGTAACTGATCCGCAGTTCATGGCTTGTGGATCCGGTATGCCGGGAGCTGTGCCCACCACCGGCCACGGTGAAGTCGTCAACTTCTTCGCCTAAATCTTCATTGTACTTCCCCCTAGATGTCGATAATGGATTCAGCTTAGCTAAGCTAGCAGTGAGAGAATCGGTCATTTTCAATATCTTAGATGAGATACTGTGACCGCTGAGCTTGATGCTTTTTCGAACGTGCAAAGTCCGTAATAGTTATAGATAAGGGCCCAGAACAACTCTCAAAAGTGTTATAAGTTTATAAGTAGTAATAACGTAGCTTTTCAAACGTCAAGTTCAATGACAAAGTGACTATTCTTGTTAGTGAGGGGTCGACGAAGATGGGATGGATCTAGGTCAGCAAAAAGTCCACTTTTAGTCACTGGAAACGTGCCACATCCATGGCATGTAAGCCATGAGGCCGTTATAGCCGATTCATAAGGGTATAGCTGGGAGTCTAGGACTCTTGGAAAATCTAAACAAATCAGCGTCGCTAATATAGCGCCGACTCGCCTTTCCCTGATCCTATGGTTTTGTCATAGACAAAAACTATCGAATGATCGCAGACAAGTTCGTGTTTGTCACCATTCTTTGTTTCTGGACAGAGAGTTAAAGGGCATGCATAAGGAATCGAAGAAGCCGATGGTAATAATTATAGGTTGCTAGGGTGCATCGCGTCTGGCAATAAGTATCAACAGGGCTATCAGAGAACTAATTGCACCTTCAACTTATCGTTCTTAACTATTTCTTCCTCCTTACCCATGAGCTCTGGTAAGTCCCACGTGAGATTGACATAACGTCCTCCAAGCCATTCCCGTCTTTTCGCTGTCAGGTAGACAATAGAATCTCCAGCAAGCTCGACTGTATCGACGAAAACTGCAAAACGATAAATGGTCAACAACTTTGCCATTTTCTTCTCATACCCGAAAGGTGTTTTGCACAGCAAATGGGGATAAAACTCACCGGGAACCAAGTAATCGGGCAATGGCGCACCAGGATCAGCCGTCATGTCAGTGAGTATGTTTCCAGGGTGTATGCTAAAAGCGATGACGCCCTTGTCGCTGTACTCGGAATTTAGGAACTCGGTGAGTCGCAGCGCCGCCATCTTCGAGGTCTGATACGCGCTCGCGCTAGGCGTGCGCAAGAGCGCGCCCACGCTAGCGACGGTAACGAAGGTCTTCAGACCATCCGCCCCGGTCTCGAGCATCAGCGGGAGGAGAGCGCGCATCACCAAATAAGGGCCCTTGAGGTTGACGGTCATCGTGTCCCACCACGCCTCGGGATCCGTGTCTGCTACGAGACCCCGGCCCATGAACAAGCCCGCGTTGTTCACCACTATGTCTATCCGACCAAACTCTTTCCGGATTTGAGCTGCTGCTCCGTCGACGCTCTCCCGGCTCGTCACGTCGAGCCGTAGCTCAAGAACCTTCGGTTCTGGTCTTCCCGCACTGCTCGCTGCCTTCTTAATCGCTTCGGAGGTCTCGCTAAGATTGGACCTCCCCCCTATAGCGATCATAGATGCTCCTGCTAATGCGAAGGATACGCATATTCTCCGGCCGATGCCCCTGCTGGCTCCGCTGATGAATACTGCTTTGCCTGCCAAATCTGCCTTAGTGGGGTCGATAGCAGGATATGTATCGTTATGGACGACCGAGGTCGTATCGTAGTCGCCTGTAATATGTCAGCCAAGATGCGGATCTCAGACTATAAAAGGGGGAATATAAAGCGCATCATACCTGGACCTTCGAGAATGTTTGGAGTTCCTCTTGGAGGTGGCATTTTTGTCGTTCGAGGTCTCTTCTCGGGCCTTGGGGGGATTTTCCTGCGCGCGATCTGGTTCGATGCTGGTTCGATGCCGTCAGTGTTGCGATGCGATCTTGAAAGCGAACAGACACTTGACGGCAAGATTCTACTGTTTATATATTTCCAATGTTAACGCCCTGAGTATGTATCATAGTTTGTAGCGTGCAACAGGCGTCTTCATTCACGGAACATTTCAGAATTGGGGTTTGGACCATTTGTCAGCCGTTTTGGCCAATTAGCGCTAGTTATCCTTAACTGCTATTGGGCTCTCTACGAGTTTTTGGAGGCCAAGATGGTAGGTAGCGCCGACGAGATGGGTCGTTAAACCCGACTGTGCGATTACTCCGCCCTCAACGCCGACCGCTTAGGTACTATGTAGGCACGCCTTGGCAGGCGTCAGTATGCATAGATATGCAAAATACGCATCATTAAACCTAATTAAGCAACTCTTGAAACAAATTCATCGTCCGCAGTTCCTTCTTTATGCTAAGAGGAAATTTCTCCTCCAACTTGATGCTCTGGAAGTTCATAGCGAAGTTCGCAAGAGATTTGCTCCCCACTATGTTCCCTTCACATGTTGTCGTCATTCCCCTGCATCTGTCTAGCGTCTCGACCGGGAGATAATGCAGGGGTGGAACCGGTAGGCAACCACATCTCGCCAGGGTGCATATGTGACTAGGTTAGTTGCTCTACGATTCTCAGACGTCCAGCTTTCTAGATAAATGCCTCTCACTTTCGGATATTGCTGCATTGATTTAGAATAGAGAATCAAGAAAGCGTTCCCTGCCTATATACTTGCCCACAATGAGAAGGGCTTGATACCTGGCCGACCCAAGGGCACCGCTTGGTCACATCGCTGGGTCGAGTGTTTCAAACTTGCCGTATCTATATTTGTATAGCTGATAAGGATATAGGTTATTTGGTTGGCCAGCCTCTGACCCGATTAGTAAGGGAACCAAACAAAGAGGAATAGAATCCCTGAAGGGGACAGGAACGAGGTCAAGCAGTAAGACAATTGCGGATGCTGAACGACATGGAACGCTTTTGATCAGTAGCTATCAAACCATCTCACATACCCAACTGATGATTGAAGCGCGCCTACCTCGCCAATGAAAGTTGTACTCGAGCATACATGAGCCTGCTACATGTACAACCTCTCTACTAGCATCCCTCTTGCCTGAGAGTACCGTTCGAAGCCACGGCAGTGATCCGCGAGTTGACTCTATCATAGTTGCGAATTTGAGGAACCTCGAAAGCGTATACCACCATGAACGCGGACTGGGTATTCGGTCCTTGCGGCCGCTCGAGATCCACCCATATAAACCTCCAGTACTGGTGGAAAGGAAGGTTGAGCAAGTTGGTATTCGTTCAGACGGTTTATAGCTATCCGAAGGAGCCGTTGGCGAGGACACCTGGTGAGAATCCCGGCTGTCCCTGCATCCCAATTGCTGATCCAATGTCGGTACCTGTCTATTTCGTAAGGAACTGCTGTCTATCATCGTCCAAGTGAGACAGAGTTGAGAATCATACTTACCTATATTAAGGCATATGCGTCGAATTCCACCCACCGGGGTTGATGCCGGTGAGATCCATCCCCCCAGACTTCCCCAGGGAGCTTATCAATGTAGACAAATATAGATACGTGATATATAAAGTTTATGCTCGCTTGACACTAATGTCCCAACGATGCAGAGAGCCGGCTATGATGACAGGATTGTACCATTACCTAGGGGAAAGGAAAATTGAGTTTCAACGCTAAAAGTTATCCTGGGCACAGGTGACGTGTCACAAGAAGAAAACGAAATATCTTGGACGACATGAAAAGATTTTCTATCAGGTGAATTGCAAAGTCCGGAGGGGCTTCTCGGAGAGGTGATTAGGCTTGAGCGGAGTTGCCGTATCCGTTTGAACGTCCGCCTTCTTCGCCGCCTGGCGTCCGACAATAACAAGGGCAGGGCCAGATAAATCTAATTTATATCAAGTCGGTATCACTTGACTAAGCTCAATCGACGAGAACTTATCCTTTTCCTCCGCTATCGCAATAAGGCATCCAGGAAAAATGCTGTAACAATTGCCTCACAAGGGGGCGCGCTCACCGTCTGTCTAAAATATAATTCGATTTTCCGGATTCTGTGACCCACGGGCTTACCGAGACGCAAGCTCATACAACATGGCCACCCCTAGAAGCTGCGTCAAAGTGATCCCTTCCATAGGCGGCCGCACAGTACCAGACGTTGTACGCGTACGCGTATCTTGTCCGCCATGCCAGTACTGTCACATAACATGAGGGAGTAGCCAGAGTCGAGATTAGTTTGGGTTCAATGTGCTTATGCTGCGTTGTTCGTTCTTCCTAGGGACAAGGGGGAGTATGTGTTATGCGGTTGAGAAGAAAACCGTTAGAATACTCGCACCTTTCCTATCTCTCCTCTGCCCTGAGCCATTTTCGACTCCCCTTGTACTTACGACTGCTTGAGATCGTTAGGAGGAAAAAGGTATTAGCAATGACCTATATCTAGTTGCCATTAGTCAGTATTAGGTCTTGGCCTGTTCGTCTTTTCACGTTTCATGAAGCCACTGTCTTGATATATCGAGAAGAAGAAGAAGAATAGACTGATCAATCTCAATAATGGAGTCGACGCTTCTCCACACGCTCGTCCAAGTCGAGTCGAATACTCTTCCACGGGCTCCCGAGAAAGTGGTCGCCAGGACCTACGCCGTCGTCCCGCAGCGCGATGAAGAAGGACCTGATCCAATAAAGTCCCCAGCCACGTGCTCTGTCACATCGTTCCCATCAGGCCCCGCTACGCCCGGCGAGGAGCGAGATCTCGAGAAGAGCGTCCCCGGAACTCCGCCTCTTGATGAGGTTCCGGATCCGGGTCAGCCAGCCAAGGCTTCTCAGATCTTACTTACTCTGACAGACCCGCCGATGACCAAGTTCCGCTTCGCCGCCATCTGCACCCAGAACTTCCTAGGTGGTCTCACTGACTCCGCCCCGGGCGCCTTGATCCCGTATATGGAGAAGTGAGTCAGCCCCCTCCAGCAAAATACCAAAAGCCCAAGATGCCAGCCAGTCTCAGGGGGGTCAGTTAAGCCTTGTGTGATAATTAATAACAAGTTAAAATATATATCTAGACATTACAACATCGAATATGCCGTCATGTCGCTCATATTTGTCGGGAACGCGCTAGGCTACATCGTCGCGGCACCCTTCGTAGATGCGATCCGGCGGCGTCTAGGGCGTGCTAAGACGCTTGCGCTTTGCGATTCGTGCATGGTGCTTGGTTTTATACCGTTTCTGTGCGCCGCGCCGTTCCCGGCGATCGTGGCAGGGTATTTCTTCATCGGTTTCGGGTTTGCCTTCGGTCTTGCCATCGGTAACGTATGCGCTTCCCAATAGTACCACACTCGTCTCGTTTAGTGTTATTTTGTTATTTTTCCTTCTATACCAAGGGGAGTTACCCATATTCAAGAGGCCCCGAAGCTGATACTCGCCATAACCAGGTCTATACGGCGAACCTCCGATACGGCACCGTCTGGCTAGGCGGTATGCACGGCAGCTACGGCATCGGCGGCACCATTGGTCCGCTGATCGCCACCAGCATCGTGACGACCTTCGGCCCCGACGCCTGGAGCCGCTACTATATCATCACGATGGCGATGGCTGTACTCAACGGTATCTTCGCCATGTGGTCGTTCTGGGACTACGAGAAAGAGGCGACGTCGTCGTTCGACACTCCGTTGTCGCAGGCGGCCACGGCCTCGCCCCGCGCGGGGCTATCCACCATGCTCCGGGCCTTCAGATCGCGCGTCGTGATGCTCGGCGCCATCTTCATCTTCGCGTACCAGGGCGCGGAGGTCTCCATCTCCGGATGGGTCATCTCGTTCCTGATCTCCGCGCGCGGCGGGGAGCCCTCGACGGTGGGCAACGTGACGTCCGGGTTCTGGGGCGGCATTACCTTGGGACGGTTTGTGCTATCACCCGTGGGTGCGCGTATAGGCGAGAAGCGCTTCGTCTACGCGATCACGGCCGGCGCAGCCGTGTTTCAGCTGCTCGTCTGGCTCGTTCCGAATATTGTCGGCGAGGGTGTCTCGCTTGCTGTTGTGGGCCTTCTTCTCGGCCCTGTTTACCCTTGTGCTGCGTCCTTCTTCACGCGCAACCTCTCGCGCCAGGAACAGGTCAATGGGCTGGGCGTTATCAGTGCCTTTGGAAGTTCTGGTGGTGCTGTTGCACCGTTCACGACGGGCCTGTTGGCGCAGGCTGTTGGGACTTTCGTGCTGCATCCCATTGCGATCGGGTTGTTTGCTGCGATGTTGGTTTGCTGGTTCGCTTTGCCGAGCTCGCGGAAGAGAACAGAGTGAGGAAGACTAAGCCGAGGTAACAAAAAAGGTAACTTACTAGGAAAGACAAGACCTCGCTAGTCCATGAGCCAGCGTTAATAGATAGAATGGAATTAAACGGAGACTGAGCGCGGTACATGCTCGTCAGGGTAGAGGACCTGGTCTTAGGAGAGTTTGTTTCCTATAGAAAGCAGAGATGGGCCATAATGAATGACATGAGAAATGCAATTGAAACTACACGGAAACTGTTGTAAGACGAGAAGTAGCGATAAGTTGAAGTATGAATGGGAAAATCTATGTGAAAGGAAATCTATCTCATCTATCAAGATCCTGATTCTGTATTTCCAATAGTATATCGTCTAGTATGCCAGTCTTTCAGTCTATTCCTGTTAACTTACGTATGCATGATGGTGTAATCCGCCTCTATCTCTATCTCTATCTCTATCTCTATCTCTATCTCTATCTTTAATTGGATTTCGATCCAGTAGCAGCTTCTTGGACGGTGATCTTGCCTTCGACCACGTCCGCCACGATCTTGTGGATATCAGAGAAATCGTGGAATACTGTAAAGGGGACATTCTCCTTTTCGCAGTAGGTGACGAGGTCTGCATTCCGTTAGTTATTCGACTTATGTATTTGAAACTGAAAATGGGGGAATTACCTCGGCCGGCCTTGGCAAACAGCAAGTCCGTCTCCTTGGCAGCAGAAAGATCGGAGACACCGTCTCCGGCATAGAACAGGATAGGACGGTTGGGAAGAGCGGCGTAGGGTCGGATCTCGAGGCTCTTGTCATGGCCAAAAGAACTATTGTCAAATGTCAATTCCGGCTCTGTTACTGTCTTGTAGAAATTGAGCAATCCCAATAGAGGGAAACAAAGCAGATGTAATTTACCTGTCATCGTGGTATTCGATATCCCAACCATTCTCCTCGTTGACGCTCTTTCCTGGGCGAGCCTTCACATTGTTGCTCACGATTTGCATAACGGCAGCCTCCTCTGCACCAAGGAGGTGGGCAAGTAGGGCTCTGATGACGGGCTCCATACCGCCGCTCAACACAACGATAGGGACATTGTTGGCCCGGCACTATGATGACAGACGTTAGGGTCGTTTCGCCTGATATGTATATATAAGAGCATACCCAGGCCGCAAAATCCTTGAACGCAGGGTCTAACTTGACATTCTGCAATAGGAGCTCTATGCAGCGGTCGAACGGCGTAGTGACACTGTCCAGCATTTCCTGGAAAGCATCACGGAAAGCGCGACCGTGGTGCAGCACATCTTGGTTACCCTTCCTCCGGAGCTCAACGCCGTAGCCGAGGTTGTCAGTCATCCAGTCATTGCTGTCCTGTAAAGTGATCGTCCCGTCGAAGTCGGTGAAAAAGATGGCCTTTGGCTTCGTGCGTAGGGCAGGGAGTGAGTGAGAGGTGGCAGCCATGATTATTGTATGATAGAGCGGTCTAGGTTAGGTCTACTGGTATACTTCTTTGCAGTGTACACGGGAGCTGAGACTTCCCGTGTCTACGGTGAACGCTGTGCCTCTTAAACGATGGTGTATCCGTGGCTTTAAAAATAAAATAAAAATGACAAGCCGTCTAAAGAAGCAAGAAACAAGCAGAACCTCTAGGTGTATATGAAAGGAATATGAAGCAAGATGGTTAAGGGAAGAGAGAAGTATGAAGTATGAATGACGGTCATCCAAAGGGTCTACGGCAGAAAGAGTAATCCGAAGCGGACAGCAACAATTCGTCAATTCATCGCGGGGTCCTTTTCTGCTGCCCCTCCATCAGCTGGGGATCGGCGGTTTCAACGCTACGTTAGACTAACTTAGAGACAAAAACCTTCGGGCAACACGGCCCAGCGATAACGGCGCATCTGCCGTCCGACATTAGCTTATCACATTAGATACAGAGCTGCTGCTGACCGAGTAATGAGTTGGCAAAAGACTAACCTTAGGGTGTCTGACGTATACCTATTGCTTTTTCGCAGATACGATTGTCTTCTAGGCATCCTCTCATCGGCACATTATCCGTCACCGTCTGTTGAAGGTCATTCCATGTATAGGTTACACCCACGGAAGACTGAAAGAAAGGGCAACCTGCTAGACGTTGCCATAACTTGACCCTATCCTGCGACTACTAAGGCTATAGTAGCAAGCATATTTGGTGCAATCGCCCCGACTTCAGCTTCGTACAGCATCACGTCTGTACCACCTCAGGCCCTCCTCACTATAGGTAATTTGCCGGTGCAGAGAGTATGTATTTTACGGACTTCTTGTGGGTCTCTCTCCCCGGGTCCGACTTTTCCAGCCCACTGGAAATTCTTTTCTGAGATTCAAGAGACTCTCGTTGCTGTTTCTGTGCTTCACTCTATGTATGAAGCAATGCTGCTCGATCATTGGCCTACATAGTTGTCCCTAGGTACTTGATATGCTTTCCATGAGTACTATGGTAGCCTGCACATAACCATATTTTTTACCGGCCTTGTGTAGACATAATTTACCCAAGGTTTGAATTGCACGGAAACGAGGATACCATTTGCTAAGCCGTCGCTATAAGTGCCCAAAGGTTACAGATGTATAGGAATATGAATGCGGAACGTTGGGAATAATAGGATTATTTATTACATGGTCTATCAATATACAGAATAAATACCTGTGCTATTTACCCATTTGCGCCCACCAAAAGAGACGCCCTCTGCTCCCCACCTTTTGGTATTGGCGGCTGCAGTGGATACTATATAATGCACGATGTATCTCTCGGATAACCTGATGTATATATTCATACTTTGTCCGGGAGCGAGGATACTTGAAAGCACATCCACCTATACCAAGGTATTTTTTAGTGGATTTGATTTGCGCCCAAATTATTTTACCTACTTAATTACGGAATCAGCAAGACCTCGGTCATCTGGGGCCTTCCGATGCCTACATAGGTACATCCCTAGGTATAAGAGCATTTATTACTGGTCAACAAACCGGCAAACACACTTGGCGCAAACCGCCTCACTTCTTATTACTCAGAATAATTGAGCATTTCAAATTCCTTCCACCTATCACCTTCCCAGATAGCCATTCTTGCACGTGGTGACCCGGAACGGCGGGCAAACGGCGTTCCTTCACACATAGTCCCAGTAGAGTTACCTCCCTACCTAGGTACCTACCGCACTCGGTAAGGCAACTATTTCACATCTCTCATCATCATTCCAGAAGCCAAGTCTTTTGAGTTCTGCAGAGCCCGTCTTCTGCCTGTCATCAACCCCCCTGCCTGGTACTTATATATCAACATCCATGTTGCACATGCTGTGATCCTACGACTACCCAAATCCGTCGGTTCGCAACCGCAAACACTTTATAGGTACCGGGAGCCAAACAAAGAACAATTGCTTCGTTTCTACAGCTTCTACCTTTGGTTTCGTTCTGTACAACGCTAGAAACAACAATTAACCGTCTCTCAATTTTGCTAGTGCTAGTAGCGTTCATTACAGCACCCAGTATTCACCGGCATTAACAGTAACTTTGCTCCCCGTTAATCGTGCTCCCAGACAGAGCTTTCATGCTCTGCGTATTCTCGAACGAACTCCAAACTGAACCACATCGACAACTTCGGGGCCAGGCGAGCTATGCAGTTACAGATACCTACTCGTAACCTAACCTCGACACATTCCTAGCCTTGCGTTCAAGTTTCCCCTTCTCCGGCATCGACTGTGCCACCACGCGAGAAGGGGAACGCTTATCCGAGGACCTACCCGACGAGAGACTGAACGGGCGTAAATATGCCAGAAAAGCCTCTTACTATTGCGACCTACGCCGCCGGCGCATCTCTCGCTGCCATAACCTTGGTCTACGTCTTTGCGCCTACGTATTTCATCGATAGCGACTCTAACTCGGCCAGAAAGAAGGGCGTTGTCGGACTGTCAAATCCAGCCAACGATTGTTTTATCAACTCAGTCCTCCAGGCCCTGGCCGGTCTAACCGATCTTCGCGTCTACCTTATTCGAGAAGTCCATCGCCGGAGCATAGATCAAGCATGGGTCTACGAGGAAGTCGTAGAGGATCCAGCCCGCAAGAATAACCCCGAGTGGAAGAACCAGAGCCTGCAATCGGGCATTGTGACCAAGGGCCTTAAGAACATTCTCGACGCCCTCAACGAACGACCGATCTATCGAAAGACAATATCCAATTCGAGTTTTGTCAAAGTCCTCGAATCAGCGTTTCGTCAGAGAATCAGCAGACAGCAGCAGGACGCGCAGGAGTTCCTACAGATCGTAGCCGAGAGGTTATGTGATGAATATCATGCTGGACGAAGAGCAAGAAACGCGGCTAAGAAAAAGGGTATTCCGATAGGAGCCGTGTCGAGCGGCTCTGCTTTACCTATAGATGGAGATGCGATACAAGAGCGTCTAGCAAATCTTGCCCTCCACGGAGATGGGACAGATGATAGATCGACACCTCAAAGTGTACCTACGATCGAGACTGCACCGCCAACAGATGATAGAGAAGAAGAGGGTTTCCCCATGGAAGGGGCATTTGAGAGCCAGATCGAATGCCAAGTTTGCGGGTTCAAAACAAAGGCGATTCAAAGCACGTTTTGTACTCTCACATTATCGGTACCTCAGACGAGATCCAGCTCGCTCAACAACTGTCTCGATGGTTTCTTCAAGACCGAGTATGTGGACGACTACAAGTGTGAGAGATGCAGACTTGTGTATGCAAAGAAATTGCTTGAATCCCAGGTGTCGCGGTCTACAGACAAAGCATTCAACGAGGCAGCAATGCAATCGATCAGTAAGATCCAAATGCAGGTCGACAAAGACCCCGAAACTCCGCCGCCGGGCGTCACGCTACCCGAGCTGCGAGAAGCGCCCACGTGTCGTATTGCTAAACACACGCGCCTCACCGTCTTCCCCAAGGTTTTAGCTATCCATTTGTCGCGGTCGATATTTGATAGTCACGTTTCACAAAAGAACTCGGCCAAAGTCGCGTTTCCGGAGAGGCTGTCAATAGGCGGGCTATTGTCCCAGAAGAAGTACAAGCTACTCGGTGTCGTTACGCACAAGGGAAGTCATCACAGTGGTCACTACGAGTCATTCCGGAGACAAAATGTGAACCTACCGTTTGCGACAACCAACACATTTCAACCCTCTGGCATCTACACCCCATCTGCGAACATGACACCTATCGCCACGCCGAGTCCATCAGCCACTCCTGTTCACAAATCGACAGTTCCGAGTCCGGTGGCATCCACATCCGACCTGGTACCTGGATCACCCGCCGAGGTTTCATCAAACTACTCTTCGTACTCGTCAGACAGGACGACCTCAAATGCAAATGGCTTCCCTCGTGTCTCTAACGCGTCCTCAAAAGATCGCGACACTGATACAATCAGTCTCAAATCCGTCGCAGCATCGGCTCGGTCAACCATGACACGACTATCGCAGTCGGCCAGGCACAGTCGTGCTGGTAGTCCGTCGGAGAAAAGCATGAAAAGTGCCTCCATTAACGGTTCAGCGTCCACTTCGAAAGTCAGCGGACACCGTCATCGTTCCCGCAAACCTAATAACAGGTGGTGGCGCATTAGTGATGACAAGGTGAAAGAGGCCAAGACAAGTGAGGTCCTCGACATGCAGAGGGAGGTGTATATGCTGTTCTACGAGCTGGAGCGCGAGGACATGGCGGAGTCGTAGGGAGGTGTCCGCCAGCTCTTTGACGATATCGAGCAAGCTGCAGGCTACGATCCGATGGAAGACCCAAGACTTATCACTATTACGTTTTCTCGTTTCCCATCCCTTTGTGCAAAAACAGGGCAAAGATGCCTTGACTGGCTGGAGTGTTTGGTTGTACGAATACGCAGTGCTCTGATGAAGAAGCGAAAAAGAATCGAAAAGCAGTTGAGGATGTGGTGGAACGACTACATGGGTTACGACCTGGGTGACATAGAGAGTGGCCGACATCAACAGAGGTGGGCGTTCTCTGGTGGCCCATTCAACGGTGTTTGATACTACATGGGCAGAGGTGCATCAGATGACGTTGTCAACTCATGTTTTAGACAACTGTAGCGACGAAAAAACGCGTCGCTCGTTCACTTCATCACCGGCTAACATTGGAAAAGGAACAACGCATACATAATTGTTAGCATACACAAAATGGCGTTCAAGGGTTGCATCATGGTTAGGCGTCTGATTCAGGTGAGGTTGGTCGGAGCATTGCTTCTTTTTCATCTCTCCTCTTCCTGGCTAGATGGTCGTGATATTTGATTTTTCGATGACTGAGGTTGGCTCCCTTTTGGAGCCATCTACATACTTGGGATACGGAAAGGGATAAGCAATGCACATGCAACCATCCGGGCGGAGAGGAGTCGATCCACGGGGGCGTCCATGTTGAATCACGGGTGTTTGAGGCAAGTAATTGCATCTTCAGACGTACAATGGCTACAGCACCATCATCCCATGCTATGGGTTGATGGCTGACTTATCTGTACACATTACAACTAGTACATACCTAGAGTCAAATATTTAGACGAGGAATTGATAACTTGTACAGTACATATGCCACGTTTATTTGCATATGTCTCACAGTCGCGTCTGCTCATCGAGTGCAAATCAGATATATGCCCTCATAGGACCTACACTAGCATATGTATTTATTGGTTGACAGCGTTGATTCTTGAGTGCAACCTCGAGATTTTTATATCCAAGTTTATGCTCAATGTACCTGTGATGAGGATTCTTTGACTACGGAATACCCGCTTACAAGCTAGCACTTCTTGTAACTCAATAATACTCCACGGGACTACAACTACTCAGCCCCTTTCCAGTTCTTATCACAATACTTGCATAGTAGTTGGTGTATTAATGTAATTGGTGCCGCAACACGAGGGTACATAAATACTCGAACCCAACCATTCACGAAAAACTCCCGTGTACCCATTATAGACCGACTGTAACCTAGACGGCACCAACATTCTCATCCCACCAGGCCTTCCAATCCACAGTCCTTCTTTCTCTTCTAGCCTCCTCAGCCGCAAAGACCATGGCATGGCTACGGATGATCTCCTCGAGACTACAGCCGACGAACTTGTGCTGGGCCTCCTGGGCCTCCCAGCCGCCGTTCTTGACCCTGTCGACAGCGAGCACGAACTGTCTCGTGAGGCCGTGGTCGCCGCCGCCGTGGCCGAGGCTCTCCATCTTGGGCTTGTACGTTTTCGTTTCCCCCGTGCGGAAGTCCTCGATCGTGATGGTCTTGGAGTCGGCGTAGATCTCGCCCTCTGTACCAAAAATGTGCGTGTACCTATGGCATTGCTTCTTCGTCTGCGCGACCATGTGGATGGTCGCTTGCCTAGAGCCCCTGGAACCCACCGAGTCCTTCGCCGTCGTCGATGTGGGCGAAGAGGAGGGTAAAGGGTCTTCGTCCCAAGTAATCGCGACGACCTGCTCATCGCAGACATCGTTATCGGACTCGAAGACGCAGCGCCCGAACCAGTTCTTGCTATCGATGACCTCCTGCGGCGTGGACTCGTCGTAGTCCTCGGCTAGAACGGGTAGCATGGCCTCCTTCGCCTTCTCGATGTCGCCGCCGAAACTCTCGATGTCGGGCAGCACGACGCTGATGGGCCAGCGCACGTTGCCCGTCTCCAGCCCCTGGTGGCGCGCGCTCATGTACACGCGCTTGCTCGAGTACAAGCAGTCAGGCTCAGCGGCGCAGCTGAGACAATTCGTCGCGTCGCCCGCCGCTTTCGGCTTCCTGCTCTTCTTGAAATATTGCAGGGATCCCGTCGACGTGACGGACGAGGGGAGATGCTCGGGCTCCCTACCATCTGATTTAGGGCCCGGCGAACACAGGAGCCACAGAATTAAGTCGATGTCATGGCAGCATTTCGTGAGCAGCGAGGGGGCCGTGCTCGATTCCTTCCGCCAGTTGCCGCGCACGTAGCTATGCGCGAAATGCCAGAAGCCCACGGGCTCCGTGTGATGGACGCTGAGGATGTCGCCGATAACTTTATCTTCGAGCAGCAGTTTCCGCAACATGATGTTGTGCGGCGAGTAGCGCATCACGTGGCCGATGGAGAAGATCTTGCTCGTCTGTAAGGGGGCTATGGCGCGGTAGATCTTCGTGCAGGCCTCGAGGGTCGTAGCGAGCGGCTTCTCGCACATGATGTGCAGACCCAGCGGCGCGAGGGCCATGACGACGTCGAGGTGCATCTCGTCACGCACGCACACGAAGGCCGCGTCCACGCCCGGCGGAACATTTCCTTCTTCGCCTGCCTTTTCCCGCTCGCGGCGCTGCGTCTCGTATACTACGAACTCGTCCCAGGACTTGAAACTCGTGCCCTCTGGCGGTGACTTTGTCTGCCCGCCCCAAATGAACCTGGACCCGAAGTCCTGGCGCTTGAAGTCGTCTGGTTCGCAGACGGCCGCGATCACGCCGTTGCTCGATTGCAGGGAGCACCGCGCGTAGACGCGCCCGCGGGACCCGGCGCCGATGACGAGGAGGCGTGGGGGCGAGGCGGACATTGGTGGCGGGGACGGCGGCCGGAGCTCAGCGCCGGCGAAATCCCCCTCAAAATCAGCGGGACCCTCGTCTTGGAGGCTGTGGGGCGCCATGGTAGGTATATAGATAGATAGATAGAAAAATAACAGTATTTGTGAGTGGGTGATACAAAGGAGTGGGCCGGCGAAATGTGAGTTACAATAGCCGTTAAATCCAACTACGGTCGTCCGGAAAACTTATACCAGCGAGAGGGGAAGTTGAAGCATGGCCCGTTTATATATATATACGTAATGAGGGGATTTTGGAGAGTTAAGACAAGACCAGTACCTACCTATCATTGTAACCTATCAAGCTGGCTTTATAGACCCGGTCAGCATCTCCAGAAAGTCTAGTTAAGTATCTACCTTTCTATCGTCAAAGCAAGTAACATGTAAAGCAGATTTGTCTAAAACACTACAGATACGCAGCTTCTCGTCTCAAACCTAGATGCACGACATAGGAAGTTAGTTGCGGAGGGAAATAGCTAGCGTGAGCGCCAGTCTCATTCCGTGGGTACACCGGCGTCGGGCTTTACTAACCCACGATACTCTATTGGCCGCCCACCAGCTCAAAGGTTTGGGGGGATCATGAAGGCATATACTCATAGGACGCCACTCACATCCTTTGTATCTAACACTACTGTATCTCATCGAGATAATGTGCGACTCATGAAGGTGATTGTAACGTTGCATGCGTCGCGCACCTCTCAGTGACGAAGAGTGTATATCAAGTAAAAGTGAGGTGAGAACAGCCCTGTGTTACACGCAATATGAATGTAATGGCCAACATGTGTTGTGATGGTGGAGGAGAATCAGGTGCTGAGTAAATGATCATCAGCAAAGTCCAAAACCCCTCTGCTTGAACAGGGTACAGCATACATAGGCTTCCTTCCGGCTTCTAATACCTTGGTGATATTGACTTGCCCAAACCAATTTGTAAAGTTGTCGAGAATTAACGTATATATATCACATTATAGATGTATATACGGCTGGGAAACAAGGCCAAATTTAAAAAAAAAAAAAAAAAAAAAAAAAAAAAAAAAAAAAAAAAAAAAAAAAAAACA